>LNAP01007783.1_pt1 | contig 10023 bp, 11 predicted proteins | sample 602601 | NCBI WGS metagenome assembly LNAP01 (sample SAMN02440304, study PRJNA202911) | soil metagenome | biome: Subtropical and temperate rainforests or woodlands; isolation source: soil samples (1 kg each in a 20% v/v slurry with milli Q water) were... ...
GGCCATCCTCGAGTCCGCTTCTAGAAATGGCGAAATTTCTCCAGACATAAATCTTGAAATGGTCGAGGCGCTATTTCAGAGCGCTATCAGCGGTCTTTTGTATGAATGTCTGCAACAGCCAGAGAACAAAGAGTCGCTAATACGTTCTGTGCTCGAATCACTGCTATGTCTGATCAAGTCGCCACCTGAACATTTGTTAAAAGTGTCTGTGGCATCAGAAAATTTCCCGAACTCATGAGGGAGCGGAGTTCTTACCTGCCGCCAGCCACGTCTTGAACTAGATAGAGTGTTCAACGTAATTGAGGTCTGTCGGCGGCGCATCTCGAAAGGGCATGGTATGCAGCGAAACTGTCTGGCGCACGCAAGCGCAAGCTGCGGTGATGCCTCTAAACGCTGCAGGAAAATGATTGATTTAAACCGCTATACGTTTCTATACGGTTCTATGCGTTGGCCTGTACCTAAAACGCGCCACACCCATTTACGCCCAGCTTAAGAGCTGGCTGGACGAGAATGGCATTGAGATGGAGGGGGTTTGAAGCTCTTCCCCTGGATGGGAAGCTTTTCCCTACCAGGGATAAGGTTGTATTCGCTACGCCGGAGCCCGCAGATACTCATAGAGGGTGGCTCGGCTGATGCCGAACTCGCGTGCCAGAGCAGCTTTTGGCTCACGGGCTTCAACGCGGTGCCTCAGCTCTTGGATCCTGCTGTCGCTCAGCGCTTTTTTCCTCCCTCGATAGACGCCGCGCAGTTTCGCCAGGGAAATACCCTCTAGCTGCCGCTCACGAATCAGTGCCCGCTCGAATTCCGCGAAAGCCCCCATGACCGATAGCAGCAGGTTAGCCATTGGCGAATCTTCCCCAGTAAACGCCATCGATTCCTTCACGAACTCAATGCGCACTCCCCGCCCGGTGAGGTGATGCACCATGCGCCGCAAGTCATCGAGGTTACGGGCTAACCGGTCCATGCTATGCACGACCAAAGTGTCGCCCTCACGAACGTAACTGAGCAACGCTTCAAGCTGCGGACGCTGGGTGTCTTTGCCGGAAGCTTTGTCGATGAACACCTTGCTTACCTGAACGCCTTCCAGTTGACGATCCGGGTTCTGATCGAGCGTACTGACCCGTATGTAACCAATGCGTTGTCCGTGCATGCTACCTCCCAGCAAATTGTGTATAGCTGAGATCCTAAAGGCAGTCAGACAGATGCCAAATTATTGGATAACCAACCCTATCCAGACAGATTTTCGCTGCGTTTCGGGGTGTCAGGTTAGGGTATACGACTATCAGCCAATAACGGACACTAACGATTAAGCTAAGGGGCCGGCTTTAGCCGGTCCCGAGTGAGCGAAGCGAACGGCTTGAACCACTAGTTAGGTTGCAGACTGCACAGGAATGCTTGCAGCAATTTCAATGAACCAGTCGGAGTCTATTTCGCAGAGTTTTCCGCCGAGAAATAGATTGTTTTTGTTAAAACTTTGAATCTCTCTTGGAGAACTGGCTGAGTCTTTGGCGAGACACATAACCATATAGCACTTTGCGCCATTTTGAATGAGCTTTATGTGTTCTAGGCGCTCCATGTAGCCAAGATTATCTTGGCCTTCGCCGTATTTTTGAAGGTGAGAAAGCTGCATGTAGTGCGCGCCATCATGCTTTATTTTTCGATCCTGCCAAACTCGCAATATGATCGTGCCATCTTCGCGGACTCCGCCCCAAGACCAGCGTGAGTTTTTTAGTGGGGCACCAATTTTTGCGAAGAACTGAGTCAGGCTCACGATGATATTCCTTCTGCTACCTAACTATAAGTATGCGACAGAAGTGGCGTAATAAGTTACGCCACTTCTGTCGCATAACGTTCCCTGTCCCTGCGTAACCCCTTGATCCCATTAAGTTGAACGTCTGAAACGTGACAATGAATCATGGAGCAGAAGCGACAAGACCTGCCCCGAGGCTACGTAATCGTTGGGTGGTGTGTCTATGGTCGGGTATGGATTAAGCGCTCCAACCTGTGAGCGTCCGCTCCTGGCCGATACAGTCATCAATGTACGCAGCGCGTGCCTGGCGCTAGCCTCACCGCACCACCATCAACTCATCCCACCTCGTCGTGTACCGCTGGCTCATCATCTCCCGCTTCATCGACCACTCCGCAATGGCCGGGATGCGTCCTAGCCTTACCGTACCCCTGCCCTCACGCGCATTGATACGGTCGACAACTTCCATCAGCCGATCGGCACCAGGCCGCACCGCGGCGGCGAACAGGTCGCCAGTGAATTCGCCGCGCTGTCGCAGATCCATCAGCAGTACTTCCGCTTTGCTGTAGGCGTAACCGTGCCGGTAGATGGCCTCAAGCCCGCGCACGGCCGCAGCGGCGAGCACGCGAGTGTCGTCGGTCGGGTACGGCAGCGGGCAGCTGATGGCGTTCGCGTATCGCGGCTGGTTGGGGTTGTGCATGCCGGTGCGGATGGCCACCTGCAGCGCGCCGGCCAGGCTTTGCTGGGAGCGCAGCTTCTCGGCGGCCTTGGTAACGTAGGCCACGACCGCCTCGCGGATCGGTGCGATGTCGCGCAGGCGGCTGCCAAACATTTTCGAGGAGCAGATCATCTGCCGGGGCTGTACCGCCTCCTCCAGCTCAAGGCAGGAGATTCCGCGCAGCTCGCGGGCGGTCTTCTCCAGCACCACGCTGAATTGCTTTCGCAGCGATGGCGAGTCGTACTGCGCCAGGTCCCAGGCCGTCTGGATACCCAGCGGTCGCAGGCGAGCAGTAAGCCGCCGGCCGACGCCCCACACTTCGCTCACCTCGGTCATTTGCAGCAGCTTGTCCCGCCGCTCGGGGTCGCGTAGGTCAATTATCCCGCCTGACTTCCTCCACGTCTTCGCAGCCCAGTTGGCGAGCTTGGCCAAGGTCTTCGTTGGCCCGATGCCCACGCCAACCGGTATGCCGGTCCACCGCAGCACACGCTCACGCGCCTCATGCCCCAGCGGCACCAGGTCGCCGGTTATCCCTGTCAAATCGGCAAACGCCTCGTCGATGCTGTACACCTCGATTCGCGGGAACATTCCCTCGAGCGTCGTCATCACCCGGGCGCTCATCTGGCCATAGAGCTCGTAGTTGCTGGAGAAGCACACCACGCCCCACTCGCGCATCTGATCGCGCCACTGGAAGTACGGCGCGCCCATGGGGACGCCCAGGCGCTTGGCTTCACGGGTACGAGCGATTACGCAACCGTCGTCGTTGCTCAGCACCACCACCGGCATGCTGTCGAGCCAGGGCCGGTAGACGCGCTCGCATGAGCAGTAGAACGAGTTGCAGTCGATCAGCGCGAACATAGTTGATGCAGATTGTGAGTAGCCACACCCCACACATGCAGGGACTCTGTGACAGGAATGGCGCGGTAGTCCGGGTTTTCGGGCTGCAGCCAGACCCCGGCGGGCGTGATCTGCAACCGCTTCACTGTCATCCCGCCGTCGACATATGCGACCACGATGTGGCCTGAGCGCGCCTCCAGTGCCTTGTTTACCACCAGCACATCACCATCGTAGATCCCGGCGCCGATCATGCTCGGGCCTTCGACCCGTACCAGGTAGACGTGCGGAGTGCGGAGATCGATCAGCTCATCGATGGATAGCGTGACCTCCTCATAGTCGGCTGCTGGCGAGGGGAAACCCGCAGGCACACGGGTATCGACGTACTGCAAGAAAGTGGGAGACGGGCCGACCTGGCCCAGGATGGTGGCGCGCATGATACTGCTCTGCGATTACTGTATATATACACAGTAAACAACGAGCACCGCATGCGGTCAATGTAGAGAGGCAGCCATCCGATAGCAGGCTGGAGGGGATATGTGCGGTCGATTCACACAGTACCGAACAGCGGTCGAGTATCTGGATGCGCTGCGCTATGACAAGCCCATCGAAGGCGGCATCGACCCGGAGCCGATCAACCGCTACAACGTCGCGCCGCGTTCACGCGTGATGATCTTCTACGAGACCGACACAGGCCTGCGCATGGCCCGCTTGCCCTGGGGATATCAGCCGTTCTGGGCCGTGGGTAAGCGCCCACCGGCAATCAATGCGCGGGTGGAGACGGCAGCGACCAGCCGGTTCTTCCGTGATATCTGGGCCACGGGCCGAACGCTGGTTGCGGCCGATGGCTGGTACGAGTGGGTCAAGGACCCATCGGACCCGAAGAAAAAGCAGCCCTACTACATCCGCCGCAAGGACCGCGAACCACTTTGGTTTGCCGCATTGGCACAGATGGATCGCACCGGTACGACCGATCGCGAAGGGGGTGGCTTCGTGATTATCACAGCGGACAGCGATCAGGGCATGGTGGACATCCATGACCGCCGGCCTGTCGTGCTTGAGGCGGATCTGGCAAGGGAATGGATTGAGCCGGACCTGCCGCTTGAGCGAGCCGAAGAGATCGTGAGACACCTAGCTTTACCGGTGGAAGTGTTCGAATGGTTTCCGGTCAACCGTGCCGTGGGCAACGTCCGCAACGAAGGCCGCTCGCTAATAGAGCGAGCCAGCTAAATTCATCGCCATTCCGTCAGCAGCTCCTCTCGAAGAACCTGGACCCCGTTGGGTGCCTCGATGACCAACCTGAAGCTGCTCCCAGTAGAGTCCTCGAACATGCGACGAATGCCGGGGGCCACGCTCGTAACGAGCCACGATAGCGCTTGGTGCGTTTTTGAGGCTTTGAGCACCCTGGGGAGCCACTACCCACCTGAAAAGCTCACAGCGACGTTCTAGCGCCTTCTCATGGCGATAGATCTCAGCCACAGACAGGGACCTGCAACCTCTGCTGCTCATACGTGATGCGATTCATAAGGCAATGCTCAACCGGATAGCCTTGGATGTGCCGCTCGGGCGGTTGAGCCGAGCCCACGAAATAGCAAGTACCCAGCTTGAACCTCATCCCGCCTGAGGAGTACTTCTTGCTCAACAGGCAAGCCTCATTTCCCTGGATGGCGTAGCCGCAAATATCACCCCAGCTAAAACTCACTCCGCCGCATTCAATGCCAACATCTGTGACTTGCAGGATTTCCTGTATCCGGAGGCCGCCAATCGCAAGCGCGAAAAATCTCCCGTTCGGAAGAATCGGGGGAAAGAACCGTCCTGGGCCCATTTCTCGAAAATTCATCTCGCTCTCGCTTCTCACGCATCCACCAAGACGGTCGGCCAAAACCGTCTGAACCGCGCGACGGTCGCGCACCAGCCCCATGCAGCAGGCCACCACTGCGGCACAGTGAATTATTCAGTTCGCGCACTCGCTTAACCAACATCCGCTACGCGACACAAGTCCCCAACTTTTTGTGAAAATCTCATTTCGTAATAGATTTATACGGCATGAGCCCCTGATTTTCGTCGTAGGTGGAAAGTGAAAATACCACGTTCCACGAGGGTGGAAAGTCGCTGTAAGCCGCGTCGCTGCTGGCTTTCATAGTTTCCAGCCACGTAGAAAATGGTGCTCTCTTTCCACCCTCGGCGATGAATGTGGAAAGTGAGGCTTTCCACTGTGGAAATTGAGAGTGGAAAGTCGCTGGAGGCCCCGCCGTTGCTGGCTTTAACAGTTTCCACACTCGCCGAAACAGGCGCTCACTTTCCACCCTCAGCAATGAATGTGGAAAGTGCGGCTTTCCACTGTGGAAAGTCAGAGTGGAAAGTCACTGTAAGCCTCGTCGTTGCTGGCTTTCATAGTTTCCAGCCACGTAGAAACTGGTGCTCTCTTTCCACCCTCGGAGATGAATGTGGAAAGTGAGGCTTTCCACTGTGGAAATTGAGAGCGGAAAGTCGCTGTGAGCCGCGTCGTTGCTGGCTTTCATAGTTTCCAACTCCGTAGAAACTGGTGCTCACTATCCACCCTCGCCCCCGAGCGGTGAAAGTCAGTCCTTTCCACAGTGGAAAGAGAAGTGGAAAGTAGCGTTTTCTACGGTGGAAATTGAAGGTAGCAGTGGCTGCCGTTGCGGGGCTGTTGCCGGTTCGCGTCCACTGCGGCAACAACACCTGTTCTGTTTTTTAGTGGATGGCTTCTGTTGTCGTTAGACATCCGCTATGGCAACGCGGCCATTTTCCACCGCATGGGGTGTTTTGTCGTCGGAATGGCCGCTTCGCTGACCTCAGAGTGGACATGAGGTGGTAGCTAGGGTTTTCCGTATCCGGGGCTATCGTGCGGACATCGAACAACCGAAAAGGATCGAAGCATGGAAACGACTTCAACCTTGCTAAAGGCAATTGCCGTTGTGCTTTTTTGCGTAACGGTCGCGGCTCTAGTTGGCTTGCGGTTGGCGCGATATTTAGACAACAAGCGCCTGTCGTCCCGCCCTAGAAAGAGGAGGGAGTAACTGGCAGCGAAGCCCCACTCCGACTACGCGAAAAAAAAGGGCGCCAAACGTCCTTGGCTGGGTATCAGTTTACGAACCAGCGGCCAAATTTATAGGTCGCCACGACCGACCCGATCACGCCAATCCACTGCACGATCGCTGACCCACCCATATAGCTAGCCAACTCATTGGAAGCACCGAAGAGCAAGGTAAACATGATCAGGGTCAGCGGAATACTCAGCACCTTCATCAGAACGCTGCCACGCAGTGGGCTTGGCTCTACTACTACATCCCAATGTTCTGATAAGCAGAAGGGACAGCAGCTGGAGATTGGCTTTCCCCCGCCAATTCGCCATCCCCAGCCACCGGCAATGCTTCGGCTAAATATTACTCTTGGAACCATCATCCGCTTGCAGCGGTTACACAAAACGCGGGACATAGGCGGGTCTCCTTTTACTTGATGGAGAAATGCTATCAAGCACTGAACCGAACCCAAGTCCCTATGCGGGGTTATCCAACATTGCGTCTAGATAGGCTGCCCATTTGCCTAGGTCCTCGCGCTTTTCTTTCAGATAGCTGTAACGGTCATAGTGCTTTGCTTGAACTCCGCTCCGGCCATGAGAAAGCAGCCATGCCTGTGGTGCTACACGAAGATGTGGGGCAAGGTCACCACCGGGCAGATCGAACAGAACAGCCACGGGCTTTATTGAGGAGATCGACCATGTGGTACTTCACCTGGATTCTCGGCGTATTGCTCGCCTGCAGCTTCGGCATCATCAACGCCTTGTGGCTGGAAACCACGCATGACCTCGACGAGGAGCCGGTCGGTGACGACTGAGGCCCGCCCCCTGCTGCAGCGCCCGTGGAGCCGGGCGCTATCGCTACTACTGGCCAGTCCGCTGGCCTTACTGCTGCTGATTCACCCGGCGGCCTACCTGGACGACCAGGGCCGCTATAGCCACAGTCTGTTGATGCTGGTGATGCTCGGCATCAGCGGCGGCTTCGTCCATGGCGTCGGCTTCGACCCGATCAACCGTCTTTGGCGCCTGCTTTTAGGTCCGGTCTGCGCTTGGCCACTATTGATCCTGGGTTATCTCATCTTGGTTGAAGCACAGTGAGGGCAGAAGCTAAATCGGCAACTAGCTGATTAAACCGATCGCTGCTCAGATCAGGAGCTAGGAAGCTCAAATAGTTAGCTGTCTATATAGCCAGTAGCAGAGACTCAACAGTGTCTACAAATTCAGGGCGACTCAGTATTTGCGTTCCTTTCGGGACAGAGCAAGAAGCCATTCAATATGCGGAAACGCTGAGTGCTCGATTAGTCGATGGCCAGAATGGCCGCCTCTGGCCGGTTGCCGCCTGTCGTGATGGACTCTTCCTAGGTGCTACGTCGAGCAAATGAGTGCCTACGGTTTGAGGCAGCGCAAGCTGATGTCAATTGCCCCACAACTCCTTAGCGTAGGCAGCTGCGAACCTGCGCTCAGAACCTGGCCTTACTCCCTATCTTCAACACTAGGCGCCGCGACCTCCATACGCCTCCCGTAGAACTCGACCCAATCCACGTCGCCAAATTCCTTCTGCAGCAACCGCTTCAGATAGGCGTGCCACCCTTGGAGAGCCTCTGCCTTTTCTTCAAAGTAGGCGTAACGGTCATAGATCGCATCCACCGACAAGTCCTTGTGGTTGAGGATGCGACTGCGCACTTCCTTGCCCAAGCCATGCTTGGACATATGTGTGGTCGCCGTGCGACGCAAGTCATGTACAGTCGGACGCGGATAACCATCGGCAACGCGCAGCAGGCTCTCCTCTTCGACGCGCACCGAATCCTTCACGTATTCATCGTAGAAACGGCGCATCGCGCGATTGAGCGAAGGCTGCGTCTGCGGCTTAGTAGGCCACCGCCCAGGAAACACATACTGCCCTGAGCTGGGCAACGTTTTGCTGTCAGCCGAACGCACAGGGTCTGCCGCCATCACTTTCTGAATTTGCCGTTCACGCAGGTAATTCAGAATGCTCAGCACATCCTCGGACAGCGGGATGGCAATCGGATTGTCGTTCTTCTCGAACTTGCCACTGCGATCCCAGATCTGGTCTTCGAGATCAAAGTCGACCCAGCGCATTTCCACGATGCGCCCCGAGCGCTGGGCCAGCATCAAACTCAGCAACAGGGAAAACCGGGTATTGGTTGTCAGCGAGGCACCGGCCAACTGGTGCAGGAACCACACCAGCTCGTGCCGATTGAGACTACGTTCGCGCGGCGTTTCCTTGGCCACCCTCTTGATCTGCACCAAAGGCGTGGCATCGATAATCTCGCGCTCGACGCAGAAGTTGAACATCTTGCGGATCACGGCGAGCATACGGTTGGCCTGCACGGGCGCGGTCTTGGCCTTGTGATCCAGCAGCGCCATGACCTGCTTGCGTCTGACATCACCGATCTTGGCACGCCCGAGGTGCGGCACAAACTCATTGGACAGCATGCGCTCATCCTCTCGCCAAGACTTCTTATTGGCCTCGGCCCAGTCCAGATAGCTTTCAACGGCCTCCTCAAAAGTCGGGCTGGTGCGGTACTCGACCAACTCGACGATTTTCTTCTCCCCAGGATCGATACCCTGCTTAAGGAGCTCAACGGCCTGCATAGCTTTTGTGCGTGCTTCTGCGAGAGACAACTCGGAGCACTTCCCGATGGTCAGGCGGCGCGACTCGTTATGAAAGCTGTACAGAAAGATGAAACTTTTGCATGTCTTGTTGAGCCGCACCCCGAAGGTGCCATGTCCGGGCATGGGGGGATCGAGGACATCAGTACGCCCTTTGGCGGGATCGTATTTGAGCCGCTTGAGGGTGTGTTCATTCATGGCGACGCGCAATTTCATACCGAAATCCTGACCGTTTCCGGGGTAGGTTTTGGGTAGGATTATAGCGCCCGGGGTAGGTATGGGGTAGGGTTTTGACTAAAAAACAAACAAGGGTTATATTCTGCCTCGAAAGCCAGCAAACACGTTAAAAACCTTTATTTTTAAGCATTTACAACTCGTCAATACTGTCAATTTTCATTATTAGACCTGTGCAAAAAAGTACTTTGACACTGACTTGTAATCAGTAGGTCCCGGGTTCGACTCCTGGTGCCGGCACCACGATTGAAGGCTCGCAGAAATGCGGGCCTTTTTCGTTTTAGGCTGAGCTCGCAATACTCCGGCGACCAATTCAGCCGAGCAGCTTGCCGATGCCGCAGATGCACGTAGCGACGCGCATCTCGTGGCATCGGCCGAGCTCGGTGGCGGTCAAGGTGCAACCCGTCGTACAAGACGCGCCGCCAGTGCGCCTATGGATGCCAGGGTCGCCAGCACGACCACGCCATTCCAGCCCCATTGTCCAAGCGCCAGGCTGCCCAGTCCCGCGCCGGTCGCCATCCCTAGGAAAACACCGGTGAACAGCACAGCATTCAAGCGACTGCGCGCCGGCGGGTCGATGCCGTAGACGATGGTCTGATGAGCGACCAAGGTCGCCTGGATGCCGAAATCGAAGCCAATGGCGGCCACCACGATCACGCCCAACTGGATCTCCGGCGGCACCACTCCGACCAAGCCGAGGGCAGCGAAGGATGCGGCAGTCAGGGCCGCGCCCAGGCGTGTCACGCGCTCCGGTCCGCGGCGATCGGCCAGGCGACCGGCCAAGGGTGCGGCGAGTGCGCCAGCGGCACCTGCAAG
>LNAP01006533.1_pt1 | contig 10018 bp, 10 predicted proteins | sample 602601 | NCBI WGS metagenome assembly LNAP01 (sample SAMN02440304, study PRJNA202911) | soil metagenome | biome: Subtropical and temperate rainforests or woodlands; isolation source: soil samples (1 kg each in a 20% v/v slurry with milli Q water) were... ...
CGAATATGGCCGCTGCTTCGGCGACCGCGCGCTGGTGCTCAACCCGCGGAACCTGAAGCTGCCGTTCTGGCTGTTCAATTTCGAGGAAATCGTCGACGTGCTGTTCGGCGGCCGCGCCGGCGTACCCGAGGAGCTCGACATCCTCGCCGAGGTGATCCCGCTCGCCAAGGGTGTCTACACCCAATACCAGAACGCCGACCGCATCGGCCTCAAGCGCATCGATCCCAAGCAGATCGGCTACACCGTCGACACCCCGGTGCCGTACCGCTTGGTCGACCTGCTGTCGCTGATCGACGAGCGCATGGGCAAGCTCGAGAACCGCTCCTCGCGCATCATCTATCACAAGCTGATCTCGCGCATCGAGGCCGTGCGCAACGACCCGCGCTACGCCTTCATGTTCGACAACGCCAATGTCGGCGGCGACACCATGGCCGAAGTCATCAGCCTGCTGTTCCGTCTCCCCGCGAACGGCAAGCCGATGACGGTGATGCAGCTCGCCGGCTTCCCGGCCGAGGTCATCGATTCCGTCGTCTCGGTGCTGTGCCGCATGGCCTTCGATTTCGGCCTGTGGAGCGACGGCGTCTCGCCGCTGCTGTTCGTCTGCGAGGAAGCGCATCGCTACGCCTCCGCGGACCGCAACGTCGGATTCGGGCCGACCCGCAAGGCGGTGTCGCGCATCGCCAAGGAAGGCCGCAAATACGGCGTCTATCTCGGTCTCATCACCCAGCGTCCGGCCGAGCTCGATGCCACCATCATCTCCCAGTGCAATACGCTGTTCACGATGCGCCTTGCCAACGAGCGCGACCAGGCGCTGCTGCGCGCCGCAGTGTCGGACGCCGCCGCGAACCTGCTCTCCTTCGTGCCCTCGCTCGGCACGCGTGAAGTGCTGGCCTTCGGCGAGGGCGTCGCGCTGCCGACGCGGTTGCGCTTCAAGGAGGTGCCACCGCACCAATTGCCGCGCGGTGAGGCCACCATCAGCAGCGTGCCTTCGGTCACCTCCGGCCACGACATGCATTTCGTCAGCGCCGTGCTCGAACGCTGGCGCGGCGCCACTTCGCAGCGCGACGTGCCGAACGATCCGGTGTTTTCGGCTCCGCCCGCCAAGACGCTCTCCAACGTCGAAGCCCCGATGCTGCAGCCCTCGATGGGGCTCGATCCGGACCGCTTCTCGCTGTTGAAGAAGCCGCTCCGGTAAGACCGCTCTCGTGTCCCGGACGCGCTGCAACGCTCTAGCGTTGCTGCGCAGAGCCGGGACCCACGGCCGCAATCACCGATCTCCCAAATTCTGGGCCCCGGCTCTGCAGCGCACCGCTAAAGAAGCGCTGCGCTGCGTCCGGGGCACCTGCCCCTTTACATCCCGCCACATTGAGCACCTGCCCCGCATCGACTATGGTCTCCGGCCGCAAGCCGGAACCCATGCCCATGACACAGCCCGCACAACGCTTCCCCGCTCCCGCGCTCGATACGCTGCCCGACGACATCCGCACGCGCCTTCTCGCCGTGCAGGAGAAGAGCGGGTTCGTGCCGAACGTGTTCCTGACGCTGGCCTACCGTCCCGACGAGTTCCGCGCCTTCTTCGCCTATCACGACGCGCTGATGGAGAAGGACGGCGGCCTCAGCAAGGCCGAGCGCGAGATGATCGTGGTCGCGACCTCCGCCGCCAACCAGTGCCAGTATTGCGTGATCGCCCACGGCGCGATCCTGCGCATCCGCGCCAAGAACCCGCTCATTGCCGACCAGGTCGCGGTGAACTACCGCAAGGCCGACATCACGCCGCGGCAGAAGGCGATGCTCGATTTCGCGATGAAGGTCTCGGCCGATGCGCAGCGGATTTCCGAGGACGATTTCGCCGCACTCGCGCCGCACGGCTTCAGCAACGACGACATCTGGGACATCGCCGCGATCTCCGCCTTCTTCGCGCTGTCGAACCGGCTGGCGAATTTCACGGGCATGCGCCCGAATGACGAATTCTACCTGATGGGACGCGTGCCGAAGAAGTGACGGACAAGACATGACCGGGATGGACTGGCCCGAAATCCTGCTGCGCCTCGGCACCGCGACATTCGCCGGCAGCGCGATCGGCCTCAACCGCGACCTGCACGGCAAGCCGATCGGATTGAAGACGCTCGGCATCGTCGGGCTCTCCACCGCAACCGTCGTGCTGCTCGCGGTGCAGTTCGTCGAGCCCGGCAAGATCACCGATGCGGCGAGCCGCGTGATCCAGGGCATCCTGACCGGCATCGGCTTCCTCGGAGCCGGCGTCATCGTCCACGAGAGCGATCGTTTTCGCGTGCGCGGCCTGACCAGCGCGGCCTGCACCTTCCTCGCCGCCTGTCTCGGCATAGCGTGCGGCGCCGGGCAATGGAAGATCGTGCTGGTCGCGCTGGCCTTCACTTTCGTGCTGCTCACGATCGGCCGCCGCGTCGAACGTTGGCTGCATCGCGCCCTCGGCGGCAAGCAAGATCCGCACCATGCGGAGGCTGCGCCGAAGACCGGCTCCCGGGACGGCGTCTAGAATCGCAACCGCCGTGCCCAGATCGGCTTCAGCAGTTCGAGCACCGTGAGCACCAGCAATCCCGCGCCGAGGGTGACCATCAGATCGTCCAGGTGCAGGGGACCGAACCGGAAGAGACTGGACGCAGGCGGCCAGAACAGGGCCGCAGCGAGAATGAGGGCGATCGACAGGAATATCCAGAGCAATGCCGGATTTGGACGGAAGAAGGCAGACAGGAAGGACGCGCTGAAGGACCGGTTGGCCAGCACCAGCGCGACGATGCAGACGACGAGCGCGATGAAGGCCAACGTGCGCGCCTCTTCGGGCGGAACGCCCCAACGAAGCGAGACGACGAAGATCGCGGCGATCAACACAAATGCAACAACGCCCTGCAGGACACTCCAGCCGACCAAGGCCCACGAGAACAGCTCCGCATCGGCACGCCGCGGCGGGCGGCTCATGACATCGCGCTCCTCCCGCTCGGCTTCAAACACGAGCGAGCAGACGGGGTCGATGATCAGCTCCAGAAATGCGATGTGAACGGGGCCGAGAACCAGAGGCAGCCCGAAAACCAGGGGCAGCAGGGCAAGCCCCGCGATCGGAACGTGGACGGCGAAAATGAAGGCCATGGCCTTGCGCAGATTGTCGTAGATCCGGCGCCCCAGGCGGATGGATGCAACGATGGAGCCGAAATCGTCGTCGAGCAGGACGATCGAGGAGGCCTCGCGGGCGACATCGGTGCCGCGGCCGCCCATCGCGATCCCGATATGCGCCGCCTTCAGGGACGGCGCATCGTTGACGCCGTCGCCGGTCATCGCGACGATCTCGCCGTTACGCTTCATGGCCTGAACGATCCGCAGCTTCTGCTCCGGCAGCACCCGCGCGAACACGTTCACGTTTCTGACGAGTGCCTCCAGCCCGTTCTCGTCCGAGAGCTTGATCTGCTCACCGGTCGCGACCTCGTTGACGTCGAGCCCGGCCTGCCCGGCGATCGCCAGGGCGGTCGCCGGATAATCGCCCGTGATCATGACGACGCGGATGCCGGCCGAACGGCATTCGGCGACCGCCTCGGGGACGTGCGGACGAAGCGGATCGGCCAACCCGACCAGACCGAGAAAGCGAAACGAAAAGCCTTCCTGCGAGCTCGGCAGGGCCTCGCCGTCGCAGGTTGCGGCGGCGACGCCCAGCACGCGAAGACCATCCTTCGCCATCACCGCGACCGCATCCCGCATCGCGTCCTGATCCGCGCCATCCAGCTTGCAGAGGCGCGCGATCGCTTCGGGAGCGCCTTTGGCCGAGGCGAACACCGCCTGGGACGATTGCCAAACCTGGGTCATCGCCAGCAGTTCGGGGCGCAGGCCGTAGCTGCGGATCAAGGTCCGAGCTCCCGGGATTTCATCATCCTCCGGCAGGCTCGCCTGCGTGAACGCGTGCAGGGCCTTCTCCATCGGATCGAACGGTTCGGCCGAACTCGCCAGAGCACTGCAACGCGCCAGCTCGAAAAATTCTGCTCCCACGGGCGCCGCCTGCGACGACGCCAGGCGCACGCTCGCCCCGTCGGGCAGCCTCAGTTCCGCGACCGACATCAGGTTCTGCGTCAGCGTGCCGGTCTTGTCGGTGCACAGCACGGTTGCGGAGCCGAGCACCTCGATCGCGGCCGCGCGCCGCGTCAGCACCCGCGCCTTCGAGATCCGCCAGGCGCCCATGGCCATGAACACCGTGAGGACGACGGCAAACTCCTCAGGCAGCATGGACATGCCGATCGCGATGCCTCCGAGCAGCGCCTGCAGCCAATCCCCGCGCAACGTTCCGTAGAGCAGGACGGCGGCGAGGCTGATCGCCGCGCCCCCGAGAAAGCAAAGCCGCACGAGCCGTGCGGTCTGCTGCTGCAGCCGCGGCGGCTCCTGTTGCAGGCCATGCAGCGACAGCCCTATCTTTCCGATCTCGCTGCGAGGGCCGGTGGCCTCGACCTCGGCGAGGCCCTCGCCTCGCACGACCAGCGAGCCCGAATACACGAACGGCAGGTCATCGCCCCCCGGGCGATGTTCAGCCAATGCGGCCTTTTCAGTCGAGGACGCTTTGGCGACGGGCGTTTTGATGGCCTGCTTGCGAACCGGGACCGATTCTCCTGTCAGCAGGGACTCGTCGACCGCCAGATCACGCGCGGTGACGAGGACTGCATCTGCCGGGATCCGATCGCCTTCGGCCAGCATGAGGAGATCGCCGCGGACGACGTCCCGGCCCGCGATGCGCCGGCGCTCGCCGTCCCTGACCACGAGCGCTCGCGGACTGGTCAGCTCCCGCAACGCCTCCAGCACGCGCTCGGTGCGGGTTTCCTGCACGATCGTGATCACGACGGAGATGGCCCCGAATGCCACGAGCAGCAAGGCCTCGCGGAGGTCGCCGAGCAGCAGGTAGACCAGCCCGCCGCACAAAAGGAGCGCGAGCATCGGCTCGCGCAACACATCGAGAACGATGCGCAGCGGCGTGCGCCGTTCGGGCCGCGGCAGTTCGTTGTAACCGTCCTGTTGCAGCCGCAGCCGGGCCTCGGTTTCGCTAAGCCCGGCCGGACTGCCGCGTTCTGCGTTGCTCACGTCTTCCGCCGCATGCTCCAGAGACTTCCAGCGCCCACGACGGCTGTCACGAGCAAGACGGCGACGAAGGTCTGGATGATGGTGAAGTTCAGGGCGTCACGCGCGACGAACAACGCGGTGAGCGCGCCGGCGACGATGAAGACGATGCGAAAGATGAGGCTCATGGTCGTGTCTCCGGCCAGCATGACCTGGAACCGACCTCGCCCTCGCCATCGGGGCGCAACGCTGCTTCGGCAATCATGCAGACAAACTCTACCCGACCGCAGCGACGCAGATTTGCGACAGGTCAAGCCTGATCCGGCCACCGCCGCATCCGGCCGGTCGACGGGTGCGACGTGATGTCCACGTCGGAGCGATTAGCCGCTGCATCGCTCATGGCGGCAGAGCTACGCCTCTAGCGCTTCGCCATCAACTCGAGCGCTGGAGCAAAGCGCTCCGCGAACGTCAACGACTTGGCGTGATGAACTGCGGCAAACGATGCCGAAATTCCTGCCGAAGCGACCGCGAGCAAGGCAATTACCAAAACCAGACGGCGCATGTTCGCCTCCTGTGTGAGCTCGACTACCCAACAGAGATGGGACGGCTCTGTTTCAGGACGGTGTCATGGGCGCGGAAATTGATTTCACTCAAGCGACTGTGATGGGATTCGGCTTATCAGAGCACAAGCCATCACCAACTAACGATCATCGGCGTGTTTTGCGGCGGCATGCAAGCGGCGATCGGAATGTTACAGCCGCGTCTGCAATCCCAGGCAATGCGACGACGAGCGGCATTCGCTGGCATGTGGAGTCATCGAGGACTATCCAAATGAAGATCGTGATCCAGAAGCTCAATGGCCTGTGGCACCTCATCGTCGGGTCGCACCGGATCCGAACGCCCTTCCTGGACACCCAGGACCGCGCGCTGGTGGTCACCTACGCTCGCCGCGCCTATCCCGGCGCCAGGATCTTCCAGCGCGACTGATGGCATCACGGCTCGCGATTCCCGCCGTCCTAATCGTCGTCCTCCGGACCGCACCAGCCGGGCAGGTAGATCGCGTCCTTGCTCTTGGCTGCGGATATCGCCTTCTCGAGCGCCTTGTCGAAATCGGCCTCCACGACCTTGCGCGAGACCTTTCGGCGCAGGAAGTCGGCCCACAGGAATTCGGAGAACGGCGTGGTGTCCTTGGCGAAGCCGCCCAGGCGGCGCAGTTCGCCGGCAAGGCTGCGGAACGGATCGTCCTTGAGATCGGCGACCGATTTCGGCAGGTCGCGGAACTGTCGCCGTTCGCCCTTGGCGTCGTAAGGATAGACCCAACGCTTGTTGTCCATCACGCCCCAGAACGCCTCGCGCTCGACCATGCGGAGGTCGCCGACGATGGTCACCAGCACCTCCTTGACGCCTTCGTCGTGCAGCGCGCGGCCGAGATGATGATGGTCGATCACATAGTACCGCGCGTCTGGACCGTAGACGACGGGGATCATGTGCTTGCCGAGCAGATCGGCCTGCTTCTTCCTGTCGTGCTCGCGCCAGCGCTTGCGCTTCTCCTTGACCTCGCGCATGCCGACCGTCATCTGCGTCGGGCGGAGCGACAGGATCGGGACCGGATGCACTCTCGGCTCGCGCGCGTTGGTCGTGGTCATGGTCGAAGGCCCTTCGGACGGATGCACCTGACGGTTCAGGTTCCCGACTATGACATGGGCCATGCGGCGGCAAAACGTGTTCGCGAGGACACCGAGATCACAAGCCGATGTAGGCGGTGCAACCTTGGTTGTTGTTGCAACGCAACCCTCGTGCCCCGGTATCGGCATAAGGGGCGGTTCCGCAATCGCTCGACACCGGTCCATGCGCAAATAGTGCAAGCGCACGAATGCACGCGGGTATTGAGAAGATTTCCTGCGACGTGTTCATCACGTATGCTATCTAAAATCGCTGCTTTGGAGTGATCCCCGCCCCATGACGACCCAGCGGCCCATAAGCTCTGACGACGAGCACCGGGTGCTCCAGTTCAGGCCGCGCACCTCGCCTTCCCCCGCGGCCCACCGCGGTAGCGGTACCGTGCAGCCGTTGCGTGTCGCGCCCGAACCGCTCGACCTGTCGCGCTATGAGCAACCCCGCGCCGAGTCGGACGATTTCCGCCATCGCATGCTCGCCAACATCGCGGCGCTGGCCTTTACCATCGCGCTGACTGCAATCGGAATTTGGCTCGCGGTCAGCATCGCCGACCTGCGCCGGACCCAGGATTGCGTGCTGATGGGCCGTCGCGACTGCGCCAAGATCACGACGCCGCATATCTAGGCCCGCCTGACCGCCGGTAAGGGACACCAACGGGGCATCCCCAGCCCTGTCTCGCCGCCTGCCCGGCTCCATTGAACTCAGGGCTTCGCTCCGATATACGGGCTTTCGACCCGGCCAGAGGGGGGTTGAGGGCGTCATCAGGGGCGCGATGCCCACCCACCGTGCCACTCTGGACAATCTGATAAATACCCGCAATATATCAAAGGCTTAGTGATGTCTTCCACATTCGATCAGGTCGCCACGATCATCGCTGAAACCTGCGACATCCCGCGCGACACGATCACGCCGGATAGTCATGCCATCGACGATCTCGGCATCGACAGCCTCGATTTCCTGGACATCGCATTTGCGATCGACAAGCAATTCGGCATCAAGCTGCCGCTGGAAAAGTGGACCCAGGAGGTCAACGACGGCAAGGCGACCACCGAGCAGTATTTCGTGCTGAAGAATCTGTGCGCCCGCATCGACGAACTGGTTGCGGCCAAGGGCGCGGGCGCCTAAGGGCGCGGTCATGCAACTCGAATACTTCCACATGATCGATCGCATCGTCGACCTCAAGGTCGACGAGAAGACGATCGTCGTCGAAGCCCAGGTCCCCAAGGAGAGCACCGTCTTCGAGGGGCACTTCCCGGGTTACCCCTTGATGCCCGGCGTGCTGCTGATCGAATCGATGGCGCAGGCCTCGGGCTGGCTCCAGCTCGGCGTATTGAAGTTCGAACGCATGCCGATCCTGGCCGCCGTGAAGGAAGCCAAGGTCCGCGGCTCGGTCTTCCCCGGCGATCTCATGAGCATCGAGGCGAGCCTCGTCCATGAAGGATCGGGCTATGCCATGACCGAAGCCAAGATCAGGGTCGGCGGCAAGCTGCGCGCCAATTCGGCGCTGACCTTCACGCTGATCCCCTTCCCCAATGCGGATATCCGCGGCTACATGGCGAAAGTCGCCGAGCGCGTCGGCTTTCCGCAACAGGCCGTATCGCCATGACTGACACTGCTTCGAAGCCCGGCCAGACCGAAGTCTGGATCACCGGCATTGGACTCGCGACCTCGCTCGGCGAGGGCCTGGACGCCAACTGGGCCGCGCTTTCCGAGAAGCGCATCAACGTCGACGAGAAGCGCTTTGCGCCCTACATCGTGCATCCCTTGATGCCGGTCAGCTTCGACAGCCAGATCCCGAAGAAGGGCGACCAGCGCCAGATGGAAGCCTGGCAGCGCATCGGCACCTACGCCGCCGGCCTTGCGCTCGATTCCGCCGGGATCAAGGGCAACAAGGACATCCTGTCCAAGATCGACATGGTGGTGGCCGCCGGCGGCGGCGAGCGCGATCTCAACGTCGACACCGGCGTCTTGACGGCCGAGGCCAAGGGCGCGAACGCGCCCGGCTTCCTCAACGAGCGCCTGATGAGCGATCTCAGGCCGACGCTGTTCCTGGCGCAGCTCTCCAACCTGCTCGCCGGCAACATCGCCATCGTGCACGGGCTCGGCGGCACCTCGCGCACCTTCATGGGCGAAGAGGTCGCCGGCGCCGATGCCGCCCGCATTGCGCTTGCGCGCATCGCCTCGGGCGAGAGCGACATCGCGCTGGTCGGCGGCTCGCACAATGGCGAGCGAAAGGATCTGCTCGTCCTCTACGAATTCGGCGATTTCAACCTCAAGGACAAATTCGCTCCCGTCTGGGCGCGCAAGGACCACGCCGGCTTCGCGCTGGGATCTGCCGGCGCCTTCCTGGTGCTGGAGTCGAAGGCGCATGCGCAAGCGCGCGGCGCCAAGCCGTTCGCAAGACTGACGAGCGTCGTCGCCGACCTCGCCCGGCGCAAGCAGCCCGGCGACATGGCCGCGACGCTGGAGCAGCTGTGGGCCAAACTGCCCCGGCGCGAAGGCAAGGGCGCGATCATCTCGGGCGCAACCGGCGCAGAGCCCGCGACGTCCGAAGAGCGCGGCTTCCTGAAGGCCCATGCCGACTTCCCGGTGCGCTCGACCGGCACGATGTTCGGCCACACCATGGAGACGCAATTCCCGCTCGGCATCGCGCTCGCCGCGCTGTCGATCTCGCGCGGTGCGCTATTCCCGCCGAACGATTCCACCGGCACCGAGATTGAAATGCAGGGAGCGCCCACCCAGATTGTGGTGGTCGGAGCCGGACACTGGCGCGGCGAAGGCATGGCGCTGGTCGAGGCAGTTGGCTAGCTCACCCGGGGGATCGACATGACTGCACCACGCGACAAACTCGGGCGTCCCGTCGTCGTCGTCACCGGCATGGGCATCATGACCTCGCTCGGTGCCGGCAAGGCCGACAATTGGGCCAAGCTCGTCGCCGGCGAATCCGGCATCCGTACCATCACGCGTTTTCCGGTCGACGGCCTCAAGACCACGATGGCCGGCACGGTGGATTTCGTCAGCGTCGATCCGTTCTCCTCCACCGGCCTGTCCGAGCGGATGGCTGAGATCGTGACGGAGGAAGCGCTCGAGCAGGCCGGCATCGGCGCCAAGGCCGATTTCCCGGGCCCCCTCTTCCTCGCGGTTGCGCCGGTCGAAGTCGAATGGCCGCAGCGCCGCGAGCTCGGCCGCGCCGTCGGCGCGCCCGACTTCACCTATGACGATTTGCTGCGCATCTCCGGCGGCGGCAAGTACAGCGCCTATCACCACCGCTTCATGT
>LNAP01006534.1_pt1 | contig 10018 bp, 13 predicted proteins | sample 602601 | NCBI WGS metagenome assembly LNAP01 (sample SAMN02440304, study PRJNA202911) | soil metagenome | biome: Subtropical and temperate rainforests or woodlands; isolation source: soil samples (1 kg each in a 20% v/v slurry with milli Q water) were... ...
TTCAGGGCTTCGATATGGATCCCAACAATGAGGAAGAAGATGAGGAGGATGATGAGGTGAATGAACTTAATTTGTTCATGCGCTCTGTGCGCAGAATGTATTGTGCTGCACCGCACCCGTGACCTTTTTTGAAAATTGGAGAAGTAACGAGTCTTTTTCCTTTTTTACCAAGGATTATGATGAGGACGAAGGAGAGGACAACAGTAGTGGTAGTGGCGATGATGATGAGGAGGAAGAGGAAGATGGGAATGATTCCGAAGATACCGACAGTAACCACCAGACCACTACCCACAACTACAACAACAATAACAACCTAATCAATAGCAACAGCAGCAACAGCACCGGCTACCATTTTAATCACCATCAGCATCAGCAAGAAGGTGGCAGACCCGGCTCAGCGCCGTCCAGTCAGCAGCAGCACGCTCGCCAGGCAGCTGCCTCTCATGGTAAGAAGAAGAAAAAAGAGCTTGTTTCTTTGTTCTAACTGATGTGTGTGGTCACCTTCCGTGTCTATTCATTCCTAATTTTGCACTGTTGTTTATTTCTTTTAACGCCAGCCTCTACTGGTGACGACTCGGATGAGCGGATGAAGGTGCTGATGGACAAAATGGCGGAGCGGAGAAAGGTCATCAACGACCTCATCAACGGGCCCGGATCACCCATCGCTGCGGCGGCCGCCAATAGAGATTCTGCTGCCAGCAGCGCGTCCCCTGCGAGCATTCCCAGGAACAACACCGCTGCCACGCCGCCTTCCGCAGGTAATGTTTGCCACAAACCGCGTGTCAATTGCTGACATTTTTTTAAACCCACACTGACATTTTTGCAGCGGAAATTATGTTATCCAATTTTTTGTTCCCATCTCTCACTCAACCAGGCCGTGGTAGCAGAGGCGTGGGCATAGCGCACAACCAGCCGCCCACATCTGCGTTCACACCTCCTCACTCCCCCAACAACAACGGCGCTGCTAGTGGTGGTGATGTAAGAGCCAGTCGCACTCCGCCCACTCACAATCACGCCAATAACTTTGGCCACACCATTACTGTGGAGGCGCCGCTGTCAGGTATACAGCACACCTTCCTCATCTTTTCTTGCTTACTGTGTTGCGCCTTGGCAACTTTGTCTGGAAACAATCTTCGACACCTGCATGTTTAACTCATGTGTTTTTATTTTGTTTTCTCATTTGATTTTATTTAGCGAGCCGTGGGAATTTGACCATGTTGAACCCGAACCTCATGCGGTCCCCAGGGGCATCCATTCCCTTGAATCTGAGCACCAGCTCCCTCAACAGCGCGACGGGTACGTTTTACACGCCTGTCTTCTCCAATAATTTTGGGTCGTCTGTGCGCATATTTATTCTCTTTTTACTGACATGTCTTTTTCTTTACTTTCTGACACACACCAGGTGCTGATTCTCCTGGTAACGTACACAACGGCAATGTGCAGATTCACTCTCCCTTGGATTCTGCGCTGCTCAACAGGAAGAGAGCGACGGCCGTGGGCAAAAGAGTGCCCCTTTCGGCCTTCCCTTCCCCATTTAGAGAGGACTTTTAAGACGCTCTTTTTGCTGGGTAGTTAGTGAATTGCTTTCTAGTTTTTTTGGTGTAATAGTCTATTTATGTGTCATAGGTATATGTGACACGTGGTTGGGTTTTATGTACGTTTGGTAAGGTGATAAGTATTTCGTGCATTTTAGCAATTTCATTTGTCCGTCGTTATCTCCACCGGCCAGTTAATGATTCAAATGCAGTCCTACTAACTTTGGCAAGATTGTTCGTCTTGACGATATGTACTTCGAATTATTAAACAAAGTGGATATAAAAAACAGTTATTATTTTTACTAGGATTGAGTATGGAAAGACAAGATTGCGGTGATGTTGATGTGGTTAAATAGTTAATTTCATACACGTTTAATACAAAAATTGAACAGGCAACTGGGTACCGGCTTCACCCAACGCTACATGTCCGAAAACAGTCTCCAACTTCTCGTTCATGTCCATTTTGGCTCCAACTTCGATTGTCACTCTTCGTCTGCGGCAAACTCAGCATCTAGTTGAGGAATCTGGAACAGGATTAAGTGACACCGTCATCAAGTTATATTTAAGGTTTTAATGCTATGGAAGCATAAGTCTCACCACTTTTTTAAACTCCTCCCACTGACTTCTGTTGAGCGTGATGCCCTTACTCCCTGGTTTCTCTTCCCCAGTACTTTTGTCCACGTAGTACTCCCGGAAGTTTACAAGCAGCTGTCCTTTGAACTTGCTAACAGAAACCTTCTTCAATTTCCCTGTGTACAATAAGCAACAATTTCAAATACAAGGAGTGCGCAACTAAAGTGAGTTTGCGCCTACCAAGGTCGAAGAGCGTTCCATTCGACGTCTCCTCTGTTGTTTTCTGCTTCTTGTCCGTGGTATGGTCAAGGTCTTCACTGCTTGCAGACTTTACTCTCTTCTTGCTGCTCATCTTTCACTGGAGACTCTGGAACTGTTGCGCATTTTCGGTGCGTTGATTCACTTCGTCGAGGCTTTTTGTCCCACGTAAATCTGATGGGACATACGTTTATTTGACCATTTTGTGCTGCAAATAAGCTTTTTCATCGTATCATTGTACGTTCAAAGTGCATATTTATAACAAGCAATCTTTGCATCGGGCTTCACTGCTGCTGAAGGTGCCAGCAACAAAAGTTCCTGCATTCATAATTGTGAGAACAGTGATTGCGTCATACGCCAAGCCCAGTATACATCATGCCACCGAAAGTGAACAAGGTTGAAGTGGAGCTGAAGAAGCTTACTAAGTTGGATGGCAATAAGACATGCGCGGACTGCCCTGAAAAGGTAACTGTATTTTAGGCTCGATAAACTCTCTACTCTTCAGATCTCACACCTCACTTGTATGCGTAGATGCCTGGATATGCCGACTTAACAAATAACATTTTCTTGTGCACCAAGTGCGCTGGCATTCAGTAAGTTATATTCTCACTTACTTTTAATGTAATACACCTGTCTAAAATAATCTTCATCTAATTTTCCTTAGCCGCGACTTTCAGTTCAAAGTGAAGGGCATTTCAATGTCAGTATTCAACGAAGAAGATGTAAAAGCGCTCAGTAACGAAGGAAACGTGTCGTTCAATGCGAAGTATCTGGCACACTACAACACGCACGACCCTCTGCCCAATGGCAGCGATGTCAACAAGTTAAAGGAATTCATCAAAAATAAGTATCTGGACAAGAGATGGCACGTAGACAGCACTAGTGGACGCGGCGGTGGTGGGGGAGGAGGCCATGGAGGCAGTGATGGCTTCGGCGCCTTCGACAACAACAGCACGCACAGTCACAACAGTCAGCCCACCAATAACAACAACAGCAGCACCCGCGCGACCAGCGGCAACCGACGATCGGTACGTACTCCGCCTTGTTCTCATGAGGTTTTCAACGGGATGTTAATGTTTTAATTCTTTGTGTGCATACTGTCATCTTTTGCAGATATACGGTTCCGACGAGTCGCCGGCTGGTCCCACCGTTGCGTCCCCTCCCGCAAAGCTTGGCGGCTTTGGCGGAAGCTTCTCCATCAAACCTCAGGCGGTAAGAAGTGACTTTCACCATGTGAAATTCCTTTATGTCACTCAGTTTGTTCATCGCAATTCTCGTTACAACGCGTCATGAATGTCTACTCTAACGTTTCTTTCTTTCCTTTCCCTCTTTCTCCTTACTCCTCCTCTTCCTCAGAATGCCGGTCAGCCAACAGTAAAGAGCGTGACTCAAGAGTTGGATCTTCTCAGTATGGGTGACTCTGTCAAGAACGCCGCCCCCGCCACTCATCACTCGAACCAGCAGAACAGTCACGCCAGTGCCGATTTCGGCAATTTCGATCCTTTCGGTGCCTCTTCTTCCGCCCCTGCACCGGCGCAGAAGCGCCCATCTGGAAACAACTTTGGCAATTTCGACGCGTTCGGTGCTTCACCAGCTCCTGCAGCGGCGGCGGCGGCACAGAAGCGTCCCTCTGCGACAGGGTTTGATGCCTTTGGCGCTGGCCCTGCACAAACTCAGGGCTTCGACGCTTTTGGTCCCAGCAGCGGTGCCGGCAACAGTGCAGGTGGTGGGTTTGACGCTTTTTCTGGCTCGTCCAGCAGTGCCGGATTTGATGCGTTTGGGTCCCCCGCTCCGTCCAGGTACCCTCCAAACCAACAGCAGCAACAGCAGCAGGGGTTCGGTGGAGGGTTTTCTAATTTTGGGTCCCCTCCGCCCCAGCAAGCACAGGCGCCCATGCCATTCATTCGTTTAGCTCCGCCTGCTCCTGCTCCCGAACCTGTTGCTCCTCCTGCCGCGGCGGCTCCGGCTGCGGGTGCAAAAGCCCCGAAGAACTTTTCGGCGTTCGACGAACTTCTGGCCCCGGCCACCTCTGCACCTCTGCCCAGTCTAACGGCCCCTGCTCAGGTAAACCATTTTGCTCTTGGCGTAGTGTATATGTATTTTACTGTGGAAGGATAACAACTGGTGTTCGACGCAAATATGACCAAACCTTGTTCATTCCTTCTTTTTATGCCACCAGCCCGCGAATCCTTTTGACGCTCCTCATGGCGCTCCTGCCCATGGACCAGCTGGCGCCCCCGCCGCTTATCCCGGAGCTGGGCCTCCTCATGGTTATCCTCCGCACGGCCATCCCGGGGCACCTGGCCCTGGCCCTGCTGGGGCCTATAGTTATCCTCCTCACCCTGGGTACGCGGGAGCTCCACCTGCAGGACAAGGGTACCCACCTCAATACGGAATGCCGCGCGGCCCTCCTGGTCCTGGTGGCCCACCTGCTGGCGCTTATCCGGGGTATCCCCCTCAACAGCAGCACCCCGGATATCCTCCCCAGGGTTATCCTCAACACCAGGGATACCCTCCTCAGGGTTATCCCCAGGGAGCGCAAGGATATCCCCCTTCTCCACAGGGACATTACCCTCCTCAGCAGCAGCACTACCAGCAGCAGCCTCCCCCGCATCAGCAGCAGCAGCAATATGGACATCCTCCTGTTGCTGCGGCCGCGGGACCGGCGCCCGCCGCATCGGTCAATCCGTTTGATATGTTCTAAGAGGTAGCTAGGAAATGGGACTTTATTTTTGTAGTTCGATCAAATACAGTGTAATATGTAAGCAAGAATGGTTGTTGAGCTCTTCGAAGATTAAAAACTGAAATATTAAACCGGTGGTTACCCGCCGGGCCGCCGTAACGGTCGAGTCGCCACACACAATTTAAGATATTTGCTGTCGTTGGCCTTTCATTGTACTTTGGTTGGGATTATTTGCATCACTATTTGATTTTCTCAAGAATTCTATGTCTGACACGAACGGGAACGGGAGCGACAGAGAGGAGGTCGATCGTCCAAAGCCGAAACTTGACAGAGAAGGCAAAATGAAGGTCCTTCAGGAAAAACTAGCTGTCAGGAAACAACGCTTCTACGCACTCTCTGAAGAAATCTTCGACGTGAACCAAGACTGTATGAGCAAGAACGACGAGCTGAAATCGCTGAAAAGTCAGTATGCCAAGCATAATAAGCTATATGTCCGTGCTTTAACCGAGTTGGCTCTGAAAGAAGCAGATCTTCAATACAAAAAGGAACACGCGGTTCAAAAGTCATCTGTTGTCACTGATTTCGCTCTTGAAAGCAACCAAGACGTAGAAAGGCTTCGTGCTGATTTGAAGTTTGCTTTGCAGAAGTACCAGGAAAGTCGCGGCCAAGCCAAGAACCTGCAAGCAGAGTTCAGCAAGCTGGCCGATACATCCCGAGTAGAAAGCTTGAACTTTCTCGCTTTCTGCAAGTACTCTCAGAATGTACAGTTAAACGAAATGAACAAGCTTACATTGAGTGCTGAGCTGCCCTCGAGAAAGGAAGTGAATGTGTGCACGAATGAGTTTACAAAGTGTGCCGAGCAGTCGCGACAAGAACTGGCTTCTTACTACAAGCAGAAAATCCACGAATTTCAGCGCGAGGAGCGACTTCAGATGGGCAAGTGCAAAACCCAGTTTGAGAACAGTCAGCGCAACAAGGATGGTCAATTGGGTTTTGGCAGCAACAACCACAACAATGCATTTGGCTTGATGAACAACGATGCCAACATGGATGGGGGTGCTTCCTCGCTGGATCACCATTTGAACGTCAATTCTTTGGAGAATCGATACGCGCAGCGTCTATTGGCGGATGCACAGTTTCAGCTGGGTATTGCCGGCAATGGAGGGTAAGTAAGCACTTGTATCCTGTTCCATTTTGTGGAACCACCTTTTCTAACACTATTATTTCTAGACATACAAATTAAAAGTTTTAATGCAAGTTTTCTTTTTTATCTTATCTTTCCCTACAGCAACGGGCTGACCCGCGAAGGGAGCTTCACTTTCAACAAAGAAAGCGCAAAACACTCTCTGGACCTAACCGCCGGCGGTGCGTTGACAGGAACCGGCCGCATCTCTCCTACCACCAATGCTGTCTTTGCTCCGACGTTGTTTCAACCGATCCCGCCCCCCAAGACTGCCAAGAAGAGCGCACCGGGGAGTCACAAGAACAAACCCAATGCGAGTTATTTAGCGCCCACAGCGAACACTGTTCACAACAGTGTGAGCAAATACGCGCCAAAGGAGGAGGAGCCAAACAAGCTTCTTTCAGCCTCATTGGGTGCTCAAAAGAGCAAATTTCGTGCTCAGTTGAGTGCTCTGTACCGCAGCAAAAAGAAGGCGGCGTCTGCGCTGAGTGAAATGCAAGCGGCCAAACACAAAGGTGAGTCAGTCGGTGTGAATTATAGTTGGCTGTATTACAGTATTTAATTCGGCAATACCTTTCCCCTGTTTTAGGTGTGTTCGACGCCAGTGCCTTCCGCAGCCCCGTCACCTCTTCTGCTGCTGCAGGGGAAGAGTCGGCGCTGCTGCAAAACACATTGTTGGATTCTTCGAACACTGATGCCAACTCCAACAACCTGGTCCTACTGGTAAGAAGAAAATGTCCTCCCTTGTCACACCTATCTATGTATTCATGAAAAATGCCACTTTGGTAACTTTTTCCAACAGGGCAACGGCAAGTATGCTGACCAGGGGGAACTGCTGGGCGAAATGATTGCAAAGCTGTGCGCCGCAGAGGGGAAGTTCAGGCAGCTGAACGCCATCAAAGAGGGACTGGACGTACAATTGGTGAAACAAGCGCATTTTCTGCTGTTAGTGGCGCGTGACCTGCAGAGCGATATTGGTAAGAATGGCTAGCTGTAGTACTTGTCTCTAGATTGACTGATCTTTTGTTTTTTGGTGATATTTACACTTCCAGCCACGAAAGCCCGTTCCTCTGGTCACCACGCGTCTTCTTTACCCCCAGTGTCGGTGCAAAATAAGAATGGCACTTATGACAACAGTGTTCAAGCAGGTAAATTATCACGATATTTTTGCATTATTTTGGGAGTCGAACTTACCTCTTTCAACCATTATATCTTTCTCTGATGATTTTTCTTGAACTCCGCTCCCCCTATTTTCCATGAAAAGTGAGTGATCACGAGTTGACACAAGCCTTCGCCCGACCGGATCCTTCTGCCCATCGCAGTGTGGGTTCTCTCACCGCGGGAGGGGCCATCAGCAACAAGTATCGTTACCGCATCGATCCTAACTGTGTCACAGCTGCGCCATTTGTGCCCTTGAGTGAGGTATGATTTTTTTGGTACTCTTTAGTCCGTTTCCTTTCTATTATTTGTTTCTTCCTTATTGTTTTATTTTCCTTGTGATCAACTTGCATGTGTGTAGATTCAAGAAGACTACGAAGAAAGCGAAGATAAAATTCGGCGCATTATAGCTGAGGCTGCCGCCGTGCTGAAAGTGCTGTAATGAGATTGCTTGCTCGCCTTATTTCATGAGAACTTAACTTTATTGGTGTCGGTTGTTAAGTGTTAACTCTAACTCGAATTCAGCTCGTTTGGTATTTTACTTTATGCTACAAGGTGTAAACGACTGACACAATGAACAGCAGCACAACACAGAACAAAATAACAACTTCAAAATAATAATCAACAATTGCCCGGGACAAAATTGCGATAAAACACTACCCTAAGCCGTCTTTTTTATTTACGCTACGCTGGGGACACTGATGGGTCTGGTCAACTGTACCAGCTCGTCAAATAATTGTCCTAAATGTCCATCGGTAAGGGCCCCCTGGTGCTGGGCAAAAGCTTCCTCTTGGTGGATTACCTGTGATATAGAGGGAGATGAACATGAGAAGTTGCAAGAGATGGGCGGAGAGGAGCAGAACAATTAAAATTTAAATGATCAAAATGGTGTACCTGAATGTCTAATAAACCTCTCTCAATGACGAAATCCAGCACGTATTGCGCCGCTGCGACGCGCTGTGCTTTACTGAATCTATATGAGAGATAGAGAGACATACACAACAAGTAAAATAAGCAAACAATAAGAAACAAAAGAGAAAAGGCACAATAGAAGTGCTACCTGAAAGTCTTGACATCGTATGCCCAGCGCGTGTTGATGTGCTCGATGTACTGCTGCATGTCGTTCATGAAGGTGTTCTGGAAGCCAGCCACTACCAGCAATATCTCAGCAATGGAAGGGTGCTCTGCGCCATAGACATCTCGATAGATGCGCAGAGCCTCCGAGTAAATGGGCAACGCTTCTCGGTAATTGCCTGAGATTAACAAAATTAATAGATTAGGGTCTGAGTAAATACAATGCAGGTGGAAAAAGCAAATAAATACACCACATATGAGTGAAAAGAATCAAAGTGTCAAGGTTTCTCACCTAGCATTTCGTGCACACTGGCTTGGCTCTTCAGGGTATCGGCGATGGACGGGTGCTCGGGCCCATACACTCGACGCATAACTTCCAAACTCTCACCGTATTTGCTAAATGCCTCCACATAGTTGCCTGAAGAATACAAGACGTAAGTTATAAGAAAAGGAATTTGAAGAAAAACAAGTCAATAAGACGCCGCATAAGATCGTCGCTATTATTTTTGGAAACAAGGCAAATAGATCGTGAAATAAAAGAGAAATCGCTATTTACTACAAACCTTGTCGTTCGTACACGGCGGCGATGTTGCGCAAGGTGATGGCGATGGACGGGTGGTCCGCCCGACACACTTTTCGGGTCATGTCCAGTCCTTCGTTGTAAACTGTGCGGTGCGCAGGTGAAGCGATGAAATTACGAGGGTAAGAATTGTAATATGAAAGCGCATTTAGAGAGAATTCGCAACATTCACATCAATTATGGTACACAAAAAATCGTATGGAACGATGCAGAAGTCACTACCGCATAAAGATTATTATAAAAAACACTCACCTAAGATGGCCTCTACGTAGTTTCCCTGCTTGTCGTGCACCGCTGCTATGTTGTTTAGAGTGTCCGCAATGGAGGGATGCACGTTGCCGTAGAACTTCCAGATAGCCGCGAGCCGCTCGGTGTACATGTTCAGAGCATCGGGATAGTTGCCTTGCTTGTAGTGCACCAACGCGAGATTGCCTGCATAATAAAAATTGCACGAAAAATTGCGTAAATTAAAACACTGGACAAGCAATTGTGTACTAGAACAGCGTCACCCAATACCATAAAAGTTAATATTGTCAACAAAAATAGAGAAATTTTTAATATTGTCTAACGTACCTAACGCATCAGCAATGGAAGGATGATCATCGCCGTACACCTTTCGCTTCATCTCCAACGCTTTTGTGTACATCTCCAGCGCTGGCGGGTAGTTTCGCTGTACCTTGTGCACCATCGCGATGTTCGTCAATGTATCCGCAATGCTCGCATGCTCCGTGCCATACACAGCGTATTTCATCGCTAGGCACTCGTTGTGCAAGGCGAGGGCGATTTCGTAGTTACCGACTTTCTCGTGCACGTTCGCCAGGTCAGAGAGGGTGTCGGCCAAGGAAGGGTGGTTGGTGGTGTATAAAACCCTTTTTAGCTCTAAGGACTGGGTGTAAACTTCCAAAGACTTGGGATAATTGCCCAGCTTCTCATGCATGTTCGCGATGTCCGAAAGCGTGTCCGCAATGGTCAAA
>LNAP01027700.1_pt1 | contig 10018 bp, 9 predicted proteins | sample 602601 | NCBI WGS metagenome assembly LNAP01 (sample SAMN02440304, study PRJNA202911) | soil metagenome | biome: Subtropical and temperate rainforests or woodlands; isolation source: soil samples (1 kg each in a 20% v/v slurry with milli Q water) were... ...
CAAAGTCCGACGCCACAGACATTACTCGTCGAGCAAGGGCAGTACTGGCAGTTGCACAAAAACCCTCAACGCGCTGCGGAAGTCTGGCTGAAAGTCCTGTTGCTGGACCCGCTCCAGGTTGACGCACTGTACGGCTTGGGCTTGATCGGCGTGCAACAGGGCAAGCCACAACAGGCGCAGCAATACCTCGCCCGCTTGCAGGCCATCCAGCCAACGCCTCGGCAGGCACTGCAACTGGCGCAGGACATCGCCCTGGCACAACCGCAGAGCCAGCAGCACCTGGAAGAGGCTCGGCGCCTCGTCGATGCCGGCGAGCGTGACAAGGCGACCGTCATGTTTCGGTCGCTGTTCGATGGCCGTCCACCTCAAGGCACGATCGGCCGCGAGTATTACAACAACCTTGCCTTCAATCAGGCCGACTGGGCTGAAGCACGCAGCGGATTTCAGCGCCTGCAACGTGAAATGCCCAACGACTCGATCGTCGCACTGTTTTACGCAAAGCATCTGGTGCGTCATGAAGACAGCCGAGCCGAAGGCATCCGCGCCCTGGCTGCGCTGACCCAGCGTACCGACATTGCCGGTGATGCCGACGAAAGCTGGCGCCTGGCGCTGACCTGGATCGGCCCGCCCAATCCGGCACAAGTGCCTTTGTTCGAGGCGTACCTCAAGACACATCCGGATGACGTGGAAATCCGGGCGCAGATGAATAAGGGCAAGCAACAGGTAGCAGCAACGACGGCCAGCAAGGCATGGCAACCGCCCGCCGACGTCGCGCGCGGCCTGAAGGCGCTCAAAGAAGGGGATCAGGCCACCGCTGAACAGGCTTTTCAAGCGCGCCTGAAAACCCGTCCCGACGATGCCGACGCGCTGGGAGGCCTTGGGGTTGTTCGTCAGCAGCAACACCGATTGGCCGAAGCGGAAAAGCTCTTGGGGCAGGCCACGCGACAACCTGACGGCAGCCAGTGGCAAGTCGCGCTGAACGAAGTGCGCTACTGGTCTGCGTTGCAGCAGGCTCGGGACGCCCATGCCAAAGGCCAGTCAGCCCAGGCACAGGCTCTGGTAAACCAGGCGCTGCGCCTGACCCCGAACGGGGTGGACGCTCGCCTCGCCCTGGCGGATATTCAGGCCAGTGCGGGCCAGTTCGATGACGCTCAAGACAACTATCGCCAGGTGCTGAGACTGCGCCGCGACGACCCTCAAGCACAGGAAGGGCTGGTCAACGTGCTGCTCAAGAGCGGCAAGAACGATGAAGCCCTGCAACTGATCAACAACCTGCCCGCCACCGGGCAGGCAAAGATCGGCCAGTCCGCACGCCTGAAAGCCTTGCGTGCGACGCAACTGGCTGCCCTCGCCGAACAACGCAACGACCTGCCCGCAGCGCGCAACGCCTTGCAAGACGCGTTGCGCTACGAACCGGACAACGTCTGGACGCGTTTCGCCCTGGCCCGCCTGAACCTGGCGATGGGCGAACCGCAAAAGGCCCGGGACCTGATCAACACCATGCTCCAGGCCCATCCCAACGATGCCGATGCGCTTTACGTCAGCGCCTTGCTGTCGGTCCAGATGGGTGAGTGGAAAGCCGCCCAGACAACATTGGGACGCTTGCGCCCCGACCAGAGCACCCCGGACATGCAAGCGCTGGCTGCTGATGTCAGCCTAAACCTGCAACTCAGCCAAGCGATAGAGTTGGGCAAACGCGGACAGCGCCAGGAAGCCCTGACCTTGCTCGATCGTATTCAGCCGATGGCCAACAACAGTCCTGATCGCACAGCGAGCCTGGCTTCGGCCTATGTCGACATCGACGAACCGACCCGTGCACTGGCCCTCATGCGCGGCCAGTTGCAACACACCGCTAAGCCCTCGGCGGATTTCGTCCTGCAATACGCCGCTGTCCTGCTTAAATCCGGAGAAGACGCACAGGTCAACGAGATTCTGCGCGATCTTCAGAACAGACCCTTGAACGCGCCGGCTCGCAAGCGTTTCGACGACCTGCTCTACCTCTATCGCATCCGCCAGGCTGACCAACTGCGTGAACTCGGCGATCTGGCCAATGCCTATGACACGCTGGCGCCCGCACTGGCACAACGTCCCGGTGACAGCGCTGCCGTCGCGGCCCTGGCGCGGATGTACTCGGCCAATGGCAGCCCTCGAACTCTATAAACCTCTGTTACAGCGGCAGCCAAACGACCCGCAACTGCTGCTGGGTGCAGCCGACGCGGCGGTGCTGGCACATGACACGGCCTTTGCCGAACAGGCTCTGCGACAGCTGCTCAAGACCGAATCCGGTAACCCTCAAACGCTGACCGAGGCCGCACGTCTCTACCAGAACATAGGCAAAACCGGCACGGCCACCGATCTGCTGCGCAAGGCCGTGGCCATCGAACAAAGCGAGAAACGCAGAAGCCAGGGTGGCCAACTGGCCGGTTCGACGGTGGCGCCCAACCCTTTTGCCGGGGTTTCGGGCTCACGTAACGAAGTCAGTCGCGACACTTTGCTGGCAGCCATCCCGCCACCGGTTCAAGAGATGCCGGGCCGTATGACGTCCCGCCCCCCTTTTGCCGTCGATGCCACGGCAAGGCCGCAGCAGGCGAGCAATCCATTCGAGTCGCAGCTGCCGCGTGCAGCATTGGTGAGCGAGGACATCAGTCCCGCACAACTGGCACTGAATAAAATCCTCCAGGAGCGCAGTGCGTACGTCACCCAGGGCGTGAGCATTCGTAGCAACGACAGTGAGTCGGGACTGAGCAAACTGACCGACATTGAAACACCGCTGGAAATCAACATTCCGCTGGATGAAAGCCGCGTCGCCCTGCGCGTGACGCCGGTCTCGCTGAACGCCGGCAGTGCTAACAGCGAGGCGCTGTCGCGTTTTGGCAATGGTGCGCAGAGCGGCAGCGTCGGTTCGCAAAAAGCCGAGGGCGTCGGCCTTTCCGTCGCCATTCAACGGCCCGCGGACGGGCTCAAAGCCGATCTCGGCACCACCCCTCTCGGTTTCAAATACAGCACCGCCACTGGCGGCATCAGCGTTGATCGCCCCATCAGCGACACCTCTAATGTCCGTTACGGCGTGAGCGTTTCCCGGCGTCCGGTGACTGACAGCCTCACCTCGTTTGCCGGCACCACGGACAAACGCAGCGGGCAGTCCTGGGGCGGTGTGACCGCCAATGGCGGGCGCGGCCAGTTGAGCTTCGACGACAACGAAGTCGGCATATATGGCTACGCCTCCTGGCACCAGTTATTGGGCAACCATGTCGAGTCCAACAGCCGCGGTGAACTGGGCAGCGGTGTGTACTGGTACCTGCAAAATGCAACGGACAGCAAACTGACCGTCGGCCTGAGCATGACCGGCATCAGCTACGCCAACAACCAGGACTATTTCACCTACGGCCACGGCGGCTATTTCAGCCCGCAGACGTTCTTCGCCCTGGGTGTACCGGTGACCTGGGCACAACGCACCGGGCGCTTGACGTATCAAGTCAAGGGTTCGGTCGGCGTGCAGCATTTCGAGCAGGACAGCGTCGACTATTTCCCGACCGACAAAGCCCTGCAGGCGGCCTCGGGCCTGCGCTACGCCGGGCAAAACAAAACCGGGATCGGCTACAGCGTCGCCGCGGCGGCTGAATACAAGGTCGCTTCGAACTTCCTGCTGGGCGCCAATCTGGGCCTGGACAACGCCCGCGACTACCAACAAATCAGCGGTGCCCTGTCCTTGCGCTACCAGTTCGAGGAGATCAGCGGCCCCATGAGCCTGCCGGTCAGCCCGTACACCTCGCCTTATTCCAACTGATCATTCTGGAGCTTTCGATGCCCACTTCTGCCCTTGCCGGTCTGACTCTCCTTGTCCTTGGGGAGAGCCACATGAGCCTTGCGGACCATTTGCTGGAACCGCTGCACGACAACCTGACGCGCCAAGGCGCCCAGGTCCACTCCATCGGTGCCTGCGGTGCCAGCGCCGGCGACTGGCTGATCAGCAAGAAGGTCGACTGCGGTGCCGAGCGCAAAGGCAACGACAAGATCGTGATCAAGGGCCGTGACGCCACTACCACACCGATCCAGGACCTGATCGCCGCCGACAAGCCCGACCTGGTGGTACTGGTCATCGGCGACACCATGGCGTCCTATGACAAGCCGGTGTTCCCGAAGGCCTGGGCATGGCAAAGCGTCACCGGCCTGGCCAAGGCCATCGCGGCCACCGGGACCCGTTGCGCCTGGGTGGGCCCGGCCTGGGGCAAAGCCAGAAGAATGATGCCCGCACCCAGTTGATGTCGCAGTTTCTGGCCGCGAACGTGGCGCCTTGCACCTACATCGATTCGCTGACGTTTTCCAAACCCGGACAGTGGATCACTACCGACGGCCAGCACTTCACCGTCGCCGGTTATCAATCCTGGGGCAATGCGATCGGTGATGCCGTGGCCAAATTGCCCGCCGACCGCATCAGCAGCACAGGAGCCGGTAAATGACCCGATCCGCATTCAGCTGGGCACTGTTCGCGCCCTTGATGCTGAGCCTGCACGCCGAGGCTGCCGACATTGCCCTGTACCCGACGGGCCCGGATCAGGACTCGGCCTTCCTGCGTTTTATCAACGCCGCCGACCACCCCCTGCAACTGCTGGCCGAAGGCTCGCGGGCTAGCCTCAAACTCGAAGGCACCCATGCTGTGTCCGACTACTTGCCCGTGCCCGCCAACCAGCCGATCAAGGGCACCCTGGAACGCAACGGCAAGAGCCAGCCGCTGGACATCCAGGTGGCGGCAGGCGAATTCGCCAGCGTGATCGCCTTGCCGGATAGCGCACAAGGTATCCGCCAGGTCGTCATCCGTGAGCAACCCGACGACTTCAATAGCCTGAGGGCCTCGCTGGCGTTTATCAGCGCCGATCCAGCGTGCACCCAGGCCGGTTTGCGCGCTGCGGGGAAGAACGCCGACCTGTTCAAGGAGGTGGCCGACGGCAGCGTGCAACGCCGAGCGATCAACCCGGTCAACCTGTGGTCTGCGCCCAAACCAACGTCGGTGCCCCGCTTGACCTGGGCCAGCTCAAGGCCGGCGAGCGCTACAGCGTCGTGCTGCTGCCTGGCGCAAATGGCCCTTACCTGTTGCTCGCGACTGACGTCCTGGCCCACTGATCGGATCGCGCCACCACCATGGTTTTTGCTTCTCTCGAGTTTCTGACGTTGTTCCTGCCGCTGTTCCTGTGTGCCTATGCAGTGTGCCCAACCGCCTGGCGCAACGTCACGCTACTGATCGGCAGCTGGCTGTTCTATGGCTGGTTGAGCCCACAATTCCTCGCGGTGCATGTGGCGCTGACGATCACGGCGTGGGTCGGCGGCTTGCTGATTGACGCCTTACGGAAAGAAAGCAAGGGCCGCGTACGGCTACTCGCAACGTTGATCGTGCTCAACACGGTGGTGCTGTGCTGGTACAAGTACGCCAACATCGTCGCCGGCACGTTGATCGATGCCGCCACCTGGTATGGCGCCATGCCTCTGGATTGGCAGCGGGTCATCATGCCGGCCGGGCTGTCGTTTATCGTCTTGCAGGCGATTTCCTATCTGGTGGATGTGCATCGCCATACCGTGCCGGTTGAACGCAGCTTCATCAACTACGCCACCTATATTTCGATGTTCGGTCATTCGGTCGCCGGCCCCATCATTCGCTATGACTGGGTACGGCGCGAGCTGAATCAACGTTACTTCAACCTGCAGAATTTCTCGCTGGGTGCGCGCAGGTTCATGGTCGGGATGAGCATGAAGGTGCTGGTGGCCGACACCCTGTCGCCCGTGGTCGATGTGGCGTTCAATGTGCAGAACCCAAGTTTCTCTGACGCCTGGATCGGCTGCCTTGCCTATTCCTTGCAACTGTTCTTTGACTTCGCCGGCTACAGTGCCATGGCCATTGGGCTGGGACTGATGCTGGGGTTTCACTTTCCCGAGAACTTCGACCGTCCGTATCTGGCCAACAGCATCCAGGACTTCTGGCGCCGCTGGCACCTGTCGCTGTCCAGTTGGTTACGTGACTATCTGTACATTCCGCTGGGTGGCAATCGCAACGGCACCTGGAAAACCTACCGCAACCTGTTCCTGATCATGGCCATCGCCGGTCTCTGGCACGGTGGCGACAGCTGGAATTACCTCTTGTGGGGCAGCGCCCATGGCCTCGCGTTATGCGTTGATCGTGCCTGGAGCCGTTCCACCCTGCCCTCTGTACCGCCAGTGCTGTCCCATGGCCTGACTCTGCTTTTTGTGTGCCTGGCCTGGACACTGTTCCGCGCCCCCGACTTTCATAGCGCGCTGAGCCTGTATGCCGGACAGTTCGGCCTGCAGGGCATCGCCCTCGGTGATGAACTGTCCGTGACCCTGCGCCCGGTACACGGCCTTGCAGGTTTGTTGGGTGTGTTCGGTGTCATCGCACCACTGCTGCGCCCCTACTGTGAAAAACGACTGGGCGGCATTGCATTTTATGCCGCTGCCCTTTGGCCCATCGCCGGTTTCATGCTGTCGTTCGCACTGATCGCCAGTCGCGAAACCGTACCTTTCCTGTACTTCCAATTCTGATGACGACCCCAAAGCACACCCCGCCACCCACTCAGCCAGATGAGTTGGCGACACGCAACAGTCGGCTGGCGGGCGTGGCATTGCTGATATTCCTGTTCGTCGGGCTGCTGTCCTCTGGCCGTCTGATCGTCTCAGGGCAGATCTCGCTGTTGCCCGATAAAGTGCTGACCCCGCAACTTTTTGACGGCGATATCACTCATCGGATCGCCAGGGAACTGTCGAACGCCCAACTCCCCACGACCTTCGCCGAGCTGGAGCGCGGTGTCAGCTGGCTCCTGCTCAGTGACTCCGGGCCAAGGGTTCGCTCGGGTTGTCCTGACTGGTTGTTTTTGGCCGATGAGCTCAAGGTCAATCATCAATCACAGCGCAATGCCGATGCCAAAGTCCAGGCAGTGATTGATCTGAAGCAGCAGCTTTCCCAACGTGGCATCAGCCTGCTGGTGGTCATCGTTCCAGACAAGAGCCGCGTCGCTTCCGGGCAGCGTTGCGCACTGCACCGCCCAGCCACTCACGAAGGGCGCATCCAGGCCTGGACCTCGAAGCTGGATGTGGCTGGCGTGGCGAATCTGGACCTCACCGGTGCGCTCACGCCACTGGGGGCCCGTGCCTGGTTGCGCACCGATACGCACTGGAGCCAGTCCGGCGCGAAGGCGGCGGCCGAGGCTATCGCGCAGCGACTGAAGACCCTGGGCATCAGCACAACGCCACGCAGGTCGTTCAACGAAAGTCATGCCCCGCTCGCGCTGCGACCTGGCGATCTGGTCCATCTGGCGGGCATCGACTGGCTGCCGCTCAAATGGCAACCCGCACCCGAAATGGTCGCCCAGACCAGCACCCACGAACTTTCCGTTGCGTCAGCCGCCAGCCCTGACACTGAGGCAGACCTCTTTGGCGATGCCGAGCTCCCCAACACCGTGCTCATCGGCACTTCATTCTCACGCAACTCCAACTTCGCAGGATTTGTGCAGCAGGCGCTGGGCGCCCCCATAGGTAACTTCGCCAAAGACGGTGGAGCGTTCTCTGGCGCTGCCAACAGCTACCTCAACAACCCGGCCTTCAAAGAAACGCCGCCAAAGCAAATCATCTGGGAGATTCCGGAGCGGGACCTGCAGTCGGCTTACATCGAACCCATTGCCTATCGCTTGTTGCGGTAGGCGTGCCTTCCCTTAAACTCCACCAGGAACGCGCCTACACTGAGATGCACAGCAATTGAGAGGACATGGAGCTCCACGCATGCGGACTAGCGCCCTTGTGATACTCCTCATCAGCTATGCCGTGCTGATGGTGGTTTTTTTCAAGCTGAATGCTCGAAACAATCTACGCCGCAGAGAGGGTCTTTACGAAGCCTTTGAAACGACTATGCGACAGCATGGGATCAAATCTTTCGAGATCCTCAAGGAAAGTATTTACATCGGTAACAACTTTCGGCCATCAGAACTGTGCCGGGTATTGCTGGACGATTCAGGGCACTACTTTCTTTACTTGCACGCCAGCAACGCGCAACCAACTGGAGCGAGCGTTACAAGCTGCCCAGGGTGACATAGAAATTCAGGCATAGATCATCGCAACCGCTGCCACCAGTCACCTCCGGGGAGAGTGCGTGTAATGCAACTGGCGAGGTGAACCAACAAAACGTAGCTCACCTTCAAAGCGTGCCTTACGCCCTTCATCAGATTTCCACACTCCACTTACTAGCCTGCCGGTGAACTGCGAATAGTCACCGGCACCACTGCGACTCACAGGGTACCCCGTCGTTGTCGCCATCCATTTTCATTCCTGGGCAATTGCGCAGAAAGTTTTTCGCCTCTGCGCACGACGTCATCTGCGAGCAATACTTGCGTCCGTCGCATTTGACTGGAGCCGAAACAGGCTTCGGCGCAGTCAAGACCACGGAGATTCTTTGAGGGCTCGATAGCCGAGCCTCAGCCCAGGACTGTAATTCAGGGGAAAGCTTCCAAGCCAACAGACCAACAACAAGCACAACCAAAATCAGTTTCATCTTGATCCGTCCATGATGAGAGACCGTCTGTGTTCTCACGTTGCCTGCTTTACAGCGTAATCCACTAATCCACATACAGCCTGCCGGTGGGAGGCGGCGAATTGCTACGCGCGATGGAAGGAAGAAGAGATGCCGGGCTTCCACGAAGTGAGAGCGCTGTCGCTGCACCTGTATAAGAACGCCGGAAAGGATGGGCAGAAAATTGCAGGCCATGCGAGCGTGGGCATGACCAAAAACTACCAGCGCGACCACGAGGAAGTCATCTGGTCCGAGGCAATTCCGGACCTGAATATCAGCGAAATAACCGGGTAGTTTTGCGCGGGTTTTGCGCAGGCACAAAAAAACCGATCCCACTGATCGTCTTAAGTTACTGATTTTACTCAGGAAATATAGTCTGGACGGAGTAATTCGAACACTCGACCCCTAGCACCCCATCTCCTTTTTCATACGTCTTGAAAGCTTCCAAAATTTTACGCTGGATTTTTCTAAGTCAGTATTTACTTGAACTCCAGCGGTGTTCGGCTCTACGAGAGTCCAGGAACGCCCACCAACATACGCCGCGGCTAACGTAGAGGCCGAACAAGTAAAAGCGGCGAAGGTGCAAACGCTGACCGCCCAGGATCTGGCCAAGGCGTGGCTGTTGGATGGCGTGGCGCGGAAAGACGGCAACGCCGAACTGCGGCGCCGTTTTAACAAGGACCTTTTGCCGGCCCTCGGCAAGACCGCGGTGAACAATGTGTCCGAGCACGATATTCGGGCGCTGATCCGCACCGTCGTCAACCGCGGCGCTTACCGACAAGCCATCAGTTTTTTCGCCGACCTCACCCAGATGTTTAGTTGGGCCAGAAAGCGTCAGCCCTGGCGGGCCTTATTGATCGTGGGCGATCCGACTGAACTGGTCGACATCTCCCCCCTGATCCCTGCCGACTACGAAGCGGAACGAAGCTGCATCCTTTCGCCGGCGGAGCTGTTGGAACTGCACAACCGCTTCCAGCAAATGACTGCCAATTACAGCACCCTCCCCGCCGGGCAAAAGTACGAAGGCATTCGGCCATTGAAAAAAGAAACCCAACTCGCGCTCTGGATCAGCCTGGGCACCCTGTGTCGGATTGGCGAGTTGCTGCGGGCCGAATGGAAAAATGTCGATCTGGACCAGCAGACCTGGTTCCTCCTCATAGTTGCGCAAACATCGCCGAGCACGTTCTTCAGCTTGATTTCGGCCTCATGACCGGCAGAAATCGGCCAGGAGCAGTCAGTCGCTCAAAACACTTAAAAACCACTGATTGCTAAAGTAATCAGGATCCGAAAATAGCTCACTCGGTCGAAGGGACGGATGCTTTGCTGCCCAAGCGGATTAGTTCATTGGAGAAGCACAGGCCGACGATGATCAGTGCCGCTCCCGCGTACAGGCTTTCGCGCGGTACTTCATTGAGCGCCACAAACGCCAGCAGCGCGGCGAACAGTGGCTCG
>LNAP01006535.1_pt1 | contig 10017 bp, 12 predicted proteins | sample 602601 | NCBI WGS metagenome assembly LNAP01 (sample SAMN02440304, study PRJNA202911) | soil metagenome | biome: Subtropical and temperate rainforests or woodlands; isolation source: soil samples (1 kg each in a 20% v/v slurry with milli Q water) were... ...
AGCGGGTGCGCAGCCCGCTGCCGCACCCGGTGACGGCGCCGCACCAGCGCCCGCCATGCCAGGGCCGCCAGCAGGGCGAATGCGATCACCAGCGCCAGCGCGATGAGCGGGTCCACGCCCAAGGTCTGCGGTCCGCTCATTTCTCGCCCCCGCTGCGCCAGATCGAGAGCAGCAGCCAGAGACTGCCGATGACGGCACCGGCGAAGCCGAGCAGGCCGAAGAAGGGCAGCCCCAGCAAGGTGGGTCCGCCGGGCACGGTCATGACGATGGACGAGCCGATGATGAGCGCCGCAATGACGATGCCGACCACCAGCCGGTTGGCGGCGCTGTCGAGCTGGTTGCCGACACGTTTCAAGTGCGTGACATCGATGTGGATTTCCAGCCGCCCGCGCCGCGCCGCGCGCAGCAGCCGGGAGACATCCTGGGGAAGACCGGCCACCAGCGACAGCGCCTCGCTGACCCCGCGCCAGCCGCGCTGGAGGATGGCCGTGGGGGCATAACGTGCGCGCAGCGCCTGCTCCAGCAAAGGCATGGCCTCGCCGGCCATGTCGAAGTCGGGGTCGAGCTCGCGGCCCATGCCTTCGAGCGAGATGAAAGCCTTGACCAGCAGACTCAGATCGGGCGGCAATGCCAGCTGGTGCTGACGCAAAATGGCCACCAGATCGGAGAGCATGGCGCCGAGCCGGAGCTGCTTGAGCGCCACGCCATGGTACTGTTGCACAAAGGTCTGGATTTCCAGCAGCAGGCTGTCTTCGTCCATGGCGCTGTCGCCGGTCCAGTCGAGCATCACGTCGGCGACGCGGCGCGGCTCGTGTTTGACCAAGCCCAGCAGCAGGCGCATCAACTGGTCGCGCCGCTCCTCGGTGAGTCGCCCGACCATGCCGAAGTCAATGAAGGCGATGCGGTTGCCGGGCAGGTAGAACACGTTGCCGGGGTGCGGGTCGGCGTGAAAGAAACCGTCCTCGACGATCATCTTCAGTACCGCGCGCGCGCCGCGCCGGGCGAGGACCTTGCGGTCGAGTCCGGCCTGGTCGACGTCAGCCAGCTTGCGCCCGGAAATACCGGCGATGAATTCCTGCACGCACACCCGCTCGCCGGTCCACTGCCAATAGACGCGGGGAATGACGATGATCGGGAGCACGGCAGACGGTTCAGGCGCAGCTTCGGCAGTGATGTCGCCGGTGCGCTCGTCTTGGTCGGCATAGCCGGAAAAATTCTCCGCAATGTGCTCGGCATTGCGGCATTCACCGGCGAAATCGAGTTCGCGGCGCAGCGACTGGGCAAACTGGCGCACCACTTCCTGCGGTCGAAAGGCGCGCAATTCCTGACTTTCCCCCTCAGCAAGTTCCGCCAGCCTCGCGAGCCAGCGCAGATCGGCTTCGATGATCGGGCGGATGCCGGGCCGACGTACCTTGACCACCACCTCACTGCCGTCTTCGAGGCGGGCGCGGTGTACCTGTGCGACGGAGGCAGCCGCCAGCGGCTCGGGATCGAAGGTGGCGAACACCTCCTCGGGCGGTGCGCCCAGGTCTTCGGTGAGCTGCTGACGTATCCCGGCGTAGGAAGCAGCGGGTGCGCTGTCCTGTAGCTTGCCGAATTCGGCGATCCATTCTGGCTCGAACAGATCGACGCGGGTAGCGAGCACCTGGCCGAGCTTGACAAAAGTCGGCCCCATCTCTTCCAGCGCCCGGCGCACCCGGGCGGGCGGAGGCATGTGCGCGAATTCTTCTGCATTGTTCCAGTGCAATGCCCGTCCGGTCCGCGCCAGCGCATCGGCAAGTCCCATTCGGCGCACCATATCGCCGAAGCCGTAGCGGATCAGGATCGAGGCGATGTCGTGCAGCCGACCGAGGTCACGCACTGCAGTCATGGCCTGCCACAGCATCAGTCGCCCTTGCCTTGGGGATGGCCAGGCATGACGTGATCGGCCACGCCGGTGAGCTCGCCAGCAGCGATTTGACGCAACAGGTCGGAAGTGGCCTGTGCCAGATGCAAGCCAGTCACGACCTGAGTGCGTCCTGCGGCGTCAAGCTGTTGCGTAATGACGGGCAAGGTTTTTCTCAACTGTCTGCCCACCGCAGAACCATGAATGCGGGTATGCATAACCAGGTCGTAGAGGATTTCTTGCGCTACATCCTTGACTCCCAAGGCCGATGCTTGCATGGTTTCGAGAAACATCGCTTCCAGGCTCTCCAGGTCGAATCGCGCGCGGGTGAGGTCTTCTCTGGAAAATGCCTGCGCCCGGGCCGCCGCTTCTTCCAGCGCCAGTTTGGAGGCCTCGGCCAGCTGCGCCAACGCAGCGTCCAGCCCGGCGACAGCCCGTTGGAGGTGTACTCGTGTGATGTTGGTTTGTTCCGCTGAGTGCTGCAACCCCCTTTGCGCCCCTGCTCGCGCGCCGCTCAGTACAGCACGCGTGATCTGCCGCAGGGATTCGATATCGAGCGAGCGCGCATTGATCTTGCGCAAGGTGAGCAGTCGCACAATTTTCTGCACATCGCGCCCCTGCTCGACGGCGCTGCACACGTCAGCTTCGAGTGTCGTTGTATCGTTGGCAACGCTCAAAGTGTTGCCTGTTTCATCTTGCACGATGGCGATCCTCGTAAAAATGAGTGCCTGAATAATGAGGTGTCAGTACGATGCCATGCATCACAAATATCCACCGTCGGAGTGGGAAAACGTCGCCAGAACACCTGTCGTTCACCCGCCCCGCCCACTCATGTGGACGGGGTGTACTTGCCAAGAACGACTTGTCGATGGCAACTCTGGCCATGCCGGCCATTTCCGTTAACGCATCCAGCTCTGCATCGCATCCAGTGCTTTGTCGGCAGCTTCCTTGGTGGCGGTAACTGCTTTCTGGGCTGCGTCTCTGGCGGCTTCAGCCGTTTGCTGGGCTGCTTCCTTGCTGGACTCGACAGTTTTTTTGACCGATTCCTCGGCCTTCTGCGCCGCTTCAACAGCGGCTTCTGCCGCACGCTGAGCCGCGTCCGACGTTTTTTGCAGCGCGTCCCGGATGTCTTGCCTGGTTTTGTCGACATCCGTGGCCGCGAACTCGGCAAGTCGGTCTGGGGCCGCCTTCAGGTTTGCCTGCAGGCGGGTGCGCAAGCCGGCGATCTTCTCGCTGGCTTGATCGGTCGTGGCCTGCAAAAGCGCATCGGCATCGGCAACAATCTGCTTCACGTCGGCTATCAGTTTGTCTTTGGTTATAGAACCGGGCTTGTTGAATTCAGACATGGAAAACCTCCATCAGTGATTAAGAAAAAATATCGGTATAACAATTTTTCAGGTTAGTAAGCACGCTCATGGCGGCCTAGCCCGTTCGAAGCAGTCCGCCTGCCAAGGGTTACTTCGTCACGGCATCTTTGACGTCTTTGACCGTTTCCTTGGTTACCTCAAGCGCTTTGTCGGCAGCCTCTCGGGTGGCTTGCGTGGCTTTCTGTGCGGCGTCTCTGGCGGCTTCGGCCGCTTTCTGCGCAGCCTCTTTGCCAGATCTAGCTGCCTTTTTCGCCGCTTCCCCGGCCTTCTGAGCGGCTTCCTTGGTCGCTACGGCGGCCTTTTTAGCGGCTTCCTCGGCCTTCTGTGCGGCCTCCTTGGTAGCTGCGGTCGCTTTGCGGGTGGCTTGTGCAGTCTTGCGGACTGCCAATTTGGCAGCTTCATCAGCATCTCGCGCGGCCTGATGGGCTGCTTCGGCGGTTTTCTGCGAGGCTTCACTGACGGCTTGTTCAGCCTTCTCTGCCGCCTGCTTGGCGGCTTCTGCGGCCTTGCGCGTCGCATCCTTTGCGTCCTCGGCCGCCTTCTTCGCGCCTTCCTCAGCCTTCTGTAGCAAAGACACCTTGGGCGTCTCAACCGGCTTTGCCGCGGTTTCTTCCGCGGCCTGCGCACTTGCGCCGATTACCAGTGCCGACAGGATCAACCATTTTTTCAGTTTCATCACTTCTTCCCCTTGCAGTTATGAAGCAGGGTACGTCTGCTCCGCACGTTTGCCTTGGACGGGGCGCTGTTGTCATTTTTCCTCGTTATCTCCACCAAGACCGTTGCGCAACACGCCGACGACATGCCGCGCAATGGCCTTGGGGTCTTCATGTTGTAGTTGGTAGCCCGGCAGGAAACGTCGCACCGCCTGGGTTTCAAAGGGATAGATCACCAGACCGATCATTGAAATAACGAGCGGCTGGGGGTCATGGCCCGGAGCGACCTCGCCGGCGAGATTGCGCAGTGCGTTGAATAGGTCTCGAAAGACTCGATCGGCCAGGCTTTGCAAGCGCTGCTCATTGCTGTCCAGCAATACCCACTGAATCAGGCGCCTAAAGTCCTTCTCCTTGGCAAGCATGCGCGTAAGCTGGGTTATGAACGCTTCAAGTCGACCCCAGGGATCCCCTGCGCCGTTCAAAAAGAACGTTAAGGGCTCGACCTTTTCTTTGAATGCATATCCGACGGCGTCCAGACAGAGTTGCTCCTTGTCCGAAAAGTAGTGATAGAGGCCAGCCGGCGCCACGCCCACTCCTTGTGCGATATCGCGCATCGACACCCCGTCAAATCCGCGCGCTGCGAAGAGCGAAACTGACAGACCGAGTATCTCTTCTCGCGTATTCGTGAAAGCTTGCTTCGCCATTCGATATTACCTTTACTTTATTATTTAACGAACGTTCATTAAACACGAATTCTTGCTATCCTGCAACCCGAACCGACAATCAAAGGGCAGTTTTCTTCGCTATGCGCTGTTAGGAGTCTGGGTCTAGGCGGCACATGCATTTCCAGCATTCTGCAATTGAGTACCCAGAAACTTGGCAAACCTGCGAACGGCCCGGATGTAGGTCGATTGCGTCTTGGGCAGGCCTCAAGCAGCTTGATAACGAACCCGGCCATCATTGTGGTGACCCGGCTGTAGCGTTCTGCCCAGGGCACCGTCAATTCTTCGACTGTGCCGTCGCTGTACTTGAGTTGGGGGACTCGGGCTTTGATGATGGTCTCGAACTGGCAAGTATCGAGGTGTCGCCACTGGCGCTCGCTCCAGCCATTGATGTGTGCCCTCTTGGTTGCGTCTGTTGGGTCAGCCCACACCTGGCCCTTCTTCAAAACAACTTCGACCACCACGCACTGGTCCGTTAAGGAAAGGTCTACCTTCTTAACCGACCAGGGGGACTTCAGTCCAAGAAGATGCTCATACAGCGCGGTGTCTTTCATACTGCTATTGACAATTTTGAAAACTGGATTCTCCCGCAGTAACCAAAAAATTACAGTGAAATTGACGAAGAACCAAAAAAAGTAGCCGCAACTGTTTGCGCATTACATCCTTGAAAGGTTCTTATGAATATCGGAAAAATCATTTTCTCAACGCTTCTTGTGTTCGGTGCGTTGGTGTCGCATGCGTTGGAGATCAAGCCGTACTCTGCGAGTGCGTTGGATCAGGCGCAAAAGGCCGACAAACCGGTGGCGCTTCACTTTCATGCTGATTGGTGTCCGACTTGTCGCGCTCAAACGAAGGTCTTGCAAGATCTGAAGTCCGAAGCCGGATTGGATATCACGGTGTTGGTGGCGAACTACGACACCGAAAAAGACCTGAAACGCCGTTTCAATGTGCGAGCCCAATCCACTCTGGTGGTGCTGCGTGGTCAGAAAGAGACCTATCGCGTGGTCGGCGATACCTCACCAGGGGGTCTTCGCGGCGCCTTGAAATCAGCACTTTGACCCGGTGCGACCATGACCCTTTCATTGACTGTTCCACAAGTTGGGTTGAGCCTGTTTGCCGGTAGCCTGACCACTTTGTCGCCGTGCGTTTTTCCACTGTTGCCGCTGGTATTGGGAGGCGCTTTGCAGGGTAACCGCTTCGCACCCGTCGCCATGGGTGTGGGCATGACGACCTCATTTGCGTTGATCGGAATGGTCCTCGGTGCGCTAGGCCCGGCTCTTGGTATTGACGGCGACACCGTGCGCGCGGGTGGTGCTGCAATGCTGATTGCCTTCGCTATTGTGATGCTGGTTCCGGCCCTGGGTGAACGGTTCACGCAATGGATGTTACCGATTGCCAGTTCGGCGAATGCTGCATCGGCCAAACTCGACAGTGGCTCCTTGGTGGGCGCGCTGATGCTTGGAAGTGTTCTCGGCCTGGTATGGAGCCCCTGTTCTGGACCATTGCTGGGATCGGCCCTGACGCTGGTAGCCAGTGAAGGTGGTGTGGCGCGTGGTGGTTTGGTGCTTGGCATTTTTGGCCTGGGTGCAGCCATCCCATTGGTGGCGGTGGCTTACGCATCGCGCAGTGGTTTTATGCGCATGCGAGACTGGGTTCTAGCACGCATCGAAAGCGTGCGTTATGTTTTTGCGTTGTTACTCGGTGCCATGGGGGTCGCGATTTTGACTGGCGGCGATAAATGGCTTGAAGCGCAGGTTCTGAAGTGGTTGCCGGATGCCTGGGTTAATTTCACTGTAGGAATATAGAGACGACACGTTTGCTCGGGCATGTTGGAGTCAGCCAAGATGGGCGGCTAGATGGCTTTCAAATTCATGAAATTGATTTGCCCGTAAGCTGACACTCCCTGGCATCAGCCTGTTTGAAGGGGTGTTAGAGTCACAGTGCCGTGCCATGATCATCGGTAGGTCGGCAAGATGATCGAGCGGTTGACCATGACGTTGAAAGCCATGCCAGGGCGAACTTGCAGAGTGGGCGAAATGTTCAAGCTTTTTTGCAAAATCTTCGAACTGACATCACTCAAGGAATTCATGGCGGCAGCAGAGGCTTGAGCCGAACCGGACGGGGTGTTGAATGCACCCTGGTTTTGTGGCTGCGACTGTTGGGCGGCAACACCCAAAAAGGACACCAACAGAGCTGACGACCAGGTTTTCCAGAAGTGGTTATTGACCTGATCTTCAATGCCTGATTGACCCTGACCGTCGGCCGCCGACATGCCATGCAATGAAATCCGCGAGCCATTGGGCAAAATCAGTTCATCCCAAGCCGCCAGCACCCGTGATTGACCATAGGCGACATCAGCAGAGTACCTGCCGATCAGACGCGAGCCCTGCGGGATCACCACAGCGTCAGGGTCATTGGTGGCATAAACAGTTTGGCGGGTTTGGGCCACGATGGTTCCAGGCAGATCGGAATTGATGCCAGACAGCATGACCGCGGGGATGACGGAGCCAGCCGTCAATTCAAATTCCCCCAATTTGGGTTTGAGCAATTCTGGCAAGTAGCCGTTGTCAAATGCTTCTTTCATGAAAGCCTTGTTGCGCGCTTGGGCCGCCACTGCAGGATCAAGACCGGCGGAACCGCCACCGGCCAGAGTGGCAGGGGAAATTCCTCAGTTATTGCTGATACCTTCCACCCCGGCTGGCAAATTCGCCATGCGCATGGCCTCAGCCGTGGCAGACGCACGCGCATTCGCAGCACGCCCGTTGGCGGCTGAGAGCTTTTGATTCACACCGCCACCCACGCCCTCACCATCAGCATTCACGCCCATGATTCCTCCCGCCGTCGATTTGGCAGCCAGCGCGGCACCACCCTTGCTGATGTCAGAGGTTTCGGCTGAGTCAGAAGCCATGATGTGCCCCTGAATGCGCTCATACTTGCGCTTTTGCAGCCACAACCGGTGCGCCTCAGCGGGCGAGGGCGGTGAGGCACCACCACTGGCAGTTTGAGTTCCCCCAGGACTGCCTTTTGGATTTGACGAGCGGCTTGTCAATGGCCCCGTTTGCTGGCCATCAGTTATTTGAAGAGTGGCTTGATTGCCAACCGCTGCAGCGGCAACAGTTGCTCTGCGCTGGATGTCTTCAGCGTTTTCCTTGTACGGAGCCGCTTGACCCGGCGCATCACTGGCGGTCAATTGTTTTTTTGACTCAGCATTGCCACCACTTTTGCCGCTGATCATCACGCCGATCAAAATTGCCGATGCCACCGTGGACGCGCCGCCCAAGAGTAAAAACTGCCCTTTCTTGGACAGTCGCTTGGTGCCAGGTGGTGGCGTATGAATTTCCAGCGGCTGACCCGGGCCATCAATGGCCGCCACCTCAACGTCAGCTGTATCGTCAGTCTGGGACTTTTTGCCAAATCTGAAAATCATTTGGTGCCCCAGCTAAACAAACTGTTTGGCACTGATTTTTGGCATTTGACGGTTTGGGCGCTGGCACCCACACCCAGAACCAGACTGAGTTTGGCAGGTTTGCCATCGATGATGTAGTAGCCATTTACGAGCCTGGAATTCAGCAGCTCGGTTTCATTGTTCGAGACATTGAACACCGCCGGCGCATCACTGGCCGAAGCACCAGGTGGCAATTGAATAAATGTGTGCGTGTCATTGGCAAAGACACGTGCAGGTTTGAATGCCGCCTCACCGGTGCAGGTGTAGCCAAAATCAAGCGTCGTTGGATCAAGCTTGCCAACCGACTTGTCCGCCACGACCCTTTGGGCTTTGGCCTGTTCGGCGGCAATCTTGGTGGCAACCATCGTTGCCTCAAATTCTGCCTTTTGCCGTGCCGATGTTTGCGCCTCGGCGCTCAAGTCGCGCGTCATGGCAGCCGGGTCATACCAACTCACCATAGGCACATACTCGGTTTTGCTCGACACCAGGTGCATGTAATAAATGCGGCCCTTGTCGGTCGTTACAACCAGGTTCGTTGAGAGGCCCGCCTGTGTCGGTTTGATCATCATCACCGGCTTTGCCCCGGCTGTTGCGGTCTGTAATAACCATCGCACCGTATCGCCAATTGACACACTGGTCGCGGCCTCGCCATCTTGCAGTGCTACAGAGCAGACGTGTAAGGGGGCGCAAGTAATCGTGGGACGTGAATATCCATAGGGATATTCGACAACGCCACCGGCACCGACGAGCGCATCAGCCACGCCCGTTTGTTCCCAGCGTTGCGCGGCGGCAAGCCTTGCGGCATCGGCGACAGGAAGTTTTCTTACCTGGACCTTGGCTGATGGCAGCATGGGTGTCGGAGCCAAGACTTCAGGGGATGCCGTGATTTGTTGCTTTGCAGGGGTGGGATGCAAAGCCAGGGATTCAACTGCTGGAACTGATCGCGGGGGTAATGGTTGAGTGGACATCTGGCCATGATCGTCCGCTTCAATGGTTTCGACGGTGGGCGGCTTGGTGTGCGAAGCAGCAGCATTTGACTGTGCAAATGCGCTGGCAGCTAAGGCAAGAGCGGTGAGGGTGAGGGTGAGGGTGAGGAGGGATTTTTTCATGATGACTGCCTTTACAGAGCTTCTTTGGTCCAGGAGATGGACTTGACGTAAATGCCAAATGGATTCCAGAGCGCGACTTTGGGGTTTTCTGCCAGCTTGGCGTCAACCCCGACCGTGACGACGGCTTTCCAGTGTTCTGCCACAGACGTCGCGCCGGGCCTGGCTTTGGTTTCCACCCAGGACACTTGGTAGGCTTCACCGCCTTGGGGAATGACCGACGAAATGTCCACGCGGGTGACCGAACCATCGACCGAGAAAGGCGAGTTGTCCTTGAAGAAGTCATTCAAGAATCCGGCCACGTCGCGCCCCGCCATGGCATACACCCGGTTGAGCGTGACCTGTTGGGCAACAGCATCGGGCAACATGGAGCGGACGTCTTTGATGAAGGCGGCCAGTTGGGCCACCATTAACCGCTTGTCGAAATCACTTTTTGCAACCGGCGCAGGACGGGCCACAGCAACCGGAGAGCCGAGTTGATCGGTGACAACCACAAACGGTTGAATCTTTGATTGGGACCCGATGAAAGCAATGCCCACCACAGCCACAACCGCGACAGCCAAGGAGCCAGCCGCAATCAGTTGCCAATTGCGCGCGCGTGAGATCAACCCTCCGTAGCGCTCATCCCACTCCCGGCGGGCGTTGAGGTATGGATTTTGTTTTGACATGCATGCGTCCTTTTTGAGTGCTGTTGCCAAATACCGTTTTGGCGCAAGCAGCACAAAAAAGGGAAAGCATGGAGCGCTTGCGCAACCCAGCAACTTCCGACGCCTTTACTACGCCTCAAGGCGCTTTGTGCAGACCTTCCTTAGCGGATGGCAGCATTTTTTTCGACAGGG
>LNAP01006536.1_pt1 | contig 10016 bp, 14 predicted proteins | sample 602601 | NCBI WGS metagenome assembly LNAP01 (sample SAMN02440304, study PRJNA202911) | soil metagenome | biome: Subtropical and temperate rainforests or woodlands; isolation source: soil samples (1 kg each in a 20% v/v slurry with milli Q water) were... ...
AGGCGGCCAGGACCAGCGCGGCGGCGACAAGCGGCAGGAGGTTCGGGTGCATGGGTGGCTGGCTCTAACGGACGTCGCGAATGGCGCCGGTGGTCGGATCAAACGCGATCGTCGGCAGGCCGTGCGCCTTCCACGCCGCGATCCCGCCGCCCAGATGGGCGTCGATCTTCACACCCTGCGCGCGGCACTTGTCCGCCGCGATCGCGGACCGCTTGCCCGAGCCGCATTGCAGGACGACCTCCCGGCCGGTCCCCGCCGGCAGGGCCTGCGGGTCGAATGTCGAGAGCGGGAAGTTCAACGCCCCATGGATGCGTTCGGCCGCGAACTCGGCGGGCTCACGCACGTCGACCAGAACGATCTGGTGGTCCTCGATCAGCGCGGCGACTTCCTTGGGCGTCAGGTCGCGGGTCTTGGGATTTGCAAACATGTGCAGGGTTCCTCGTGTTTCCGGGACTGCGCCCCTTTAATATTCGTATATGCGCATATATTAATAGGCAGCGCCCGTTCAAGGCCGACCGAACCTGTTCCGAACGCGGGTCGCCGACATTGATCAGGGTCAATGAGGATTGGCGCGGAGCGCGCAGGGTAGGTTCATGGAAAAGCCGATCATCGCCGTCTTGGGAGCCGGTCTTGGCGGGACCGTTGCAGCCTTCGAGATCAAGGAGGCGCTGGGCCAGAAGGCGGACGTCACCGTGGTCAACCAGGGCGACATCTTCCACTTCGTCCCGTCGAACCCGTGGGTGGCTGTCGGCTGGCGCACGCGCGAGGCCATCGAGATCGAGTTGCCGCCGGTGATGCGCAAGAAGGGGATCGGCTTCACCGGCGTCGGCGCCCGGCGTCTGCACCCCGCCGAGAACCGCATCGAGCTGAACGACGGGCGTGACCTGAAGTACGACTACCTGGTCATCGCCACAGGGCCGGAGCTGGCGTTCGACGAGATCGAGGGCCTGGGGCCCAAGGCCCACACCAGCTCCATCTGCCACGTGGACCACGCCGAGATGACCAGCGCCGCCTTCGAGACCTTTTGCAGGAACCCGGGCCCGATCGTCGTGGGCGCGGTGCAGGGCGCCTCCTGCTACGGCCCGGCCTACGAGTTCGCGATGATCCTCGACACCGAACTGCGCCGGCGGAAGATCCGCGACCGGGTCCCGATGACCTTCGTCACGGCCGAGCCCTACGTCGGGCACCTGGGCCTGGACGGGGTCGGCGACACCAAAGGCCTGCTCGAAAGCGAGCTTCGCCAGCGGCACATCAAGTGGATCACCAACGCCAAGGTCGACAAGGTCGAGGCCGGCGTCATGACGGTGTCGGAGATTGGTGACGACGGCTCGGTCACCGCCCACCACGAGCTGCCGTTCGCGTTCTCGATGATGCTGCCGGCGTTCCGCGGGGTGGATGCGGTGCGGGGCCTGGAGGGGCTGACCAATCCCCGCGGCTTCATCATCGTCGACAAGACTCAGCGCAATCCGGCGTTTCCCAACATCTTCGGCCTCGGAGTCGCGGTGGCGATCGCGCCCACCGGCAAGACCCCCGTTGCGGTAGGGGTGCCGAAGACCGGCTTCATGATCGAAAGCATGGTCACCGCCATCGCTCAGAACCTGAAGGCGCTGATCGATGGCCGGCCGGCCACCCGCGAAGCCACTTGGAACGCCATCTGCCTGGCCGACTTCGGCGACGGCGGCGTGGCCTTCATGGCGCAGCCGCAGATTCCCCCGCGCAACGTCAACTGGAGCACCGAAGGGCGCTGGGTGCACCTGGCGAAGATCGGGTTCGAGAAGTACTTCCTGGGCAAGGTCAAGCGCGGCGAAAGCGAGCCGTTCTACGAGAAGCTGGCGCTCGACCTGCTGGGCGCCCGCAAGCTGAAGGCCTGACGGAGTGCGCCAGATCGTTTGCCCCAACTGCGCCGCCGCCAACCGCGCGCCTGAGGACAGGGATGCGGCGGCGGCGAAGTGCGGCCGTTGCGGCGAAAAGCTCTTCCAAGGCCAGCCGCTGGACGTTTCGGCCGACAGGCTTCAATCCCACGTCCGCTCGACCCAGGGTGCGGCCGTGCTCGTCGACGTGTGGGCGCCTTGGTGCGGCCCCTGCCGGGCGATGGCGCCGCAGTTCGCGGCCGCGGCGTCAGATCTCGAGCCGAACGTGCGGCTGCTGAAGCTCAATTCCGATGTTGAGCCAAACGCGGCGGCCAAGCTCGGCGTCTCCGGGATTCCAGCGCTCATTCTGTTCCGCAACGGACAGGTCATCGCCCGCCAGGCGGGAGCGATGAGCGCCCGCCAGATCGTCGCCTGGACGCACCAGGCCCTGGCTCACGCCCCCGTTTGAGCCGCCGCAGGAGGAGTTCCTTCAATGTCACTCGACCGCGCCGTCTTCGTCTTCGCCGGGATCGTCATTCTGACGAGTGTGGCGCTTGCGACTTACGTCAGCCCCTGGTGGATCCTGCTGGCCGTGTTCGCTGGTCTGAACATGATCCAGGCCGCCTTCACCGGCTTCTGCCCCGCCGCGATGGTCTTCAAGAAGCTCGGGGTCAAACCGGGATTGGCGTTCCGGTGAAGCGCCTACCGCGTCAGTCCATCTGATACCGTTTTGTGCGCAGGGCCATACTCCACGCGCGCCTCAAGCTTCGGGTTAAGGCGCCGTCGGAGTTGTCGCCGGCCAACGCGGAGCGAGGCAATCTGAAGAAGCTGCGCTGACGCAGAGCCGCCGGGACGCTGATCTTCACTTGAGACCGGCGCACGGATCTCGCGGCGGCTCGGCCGGCATGGTGGATCCTTGCCTCTTCGCCCGCTCGGCCATCAGCGCATGATGCTGGGCGACATAGGCGCGGCAATCCTTGGCCGTGGTGAAGCTGCGCATCTTGGTCATGTGCTCCTGCCGCTCCTCCGGAGTCATCATGGACCAGCCAGGAGTACTTTGGGCGCCCATATGCATGCCCATGCCGCCTCCGCCAGGACCCATGCCGTGTCCAGCGCCGCCCTTATGTTGCCCTTGGGTCTGCGCCTCCGCAGAGGCGGCGACGATCGCCATCAAGACGGCGATCACCGAAATCCCAAACACCTTCATCGTAGCTCCTTCACATCTTGAGAGGCTGCGCCTGAAGCCGATTTTCTTCGACTTGCCGAACGCCAAAGCCGCCACGCGCAATGGCGCTCCTGACCGCAAGCGGCTCCTCGCATCGGTGAGTGACGCCTAGTTGCGGGACTATTCAATCGGGCCGACACCCCACACCGGGCAGATGCTCTGGAGAGGAGCCATGGCGCGGATTCCGATCGCCTACGTCTCCGATTTCCTGTGCGTCTGGGCCGATGTCAGCCTGGCGCGCGTCGAAGAGGTCGCCCGCGCGTTCGAGGGGCAGGTGCCGATCGAGAACCGGTTCTGCTCGGCCTTCGGGCACACAGCCTCTTGGGGCCCCGCCCGCGGAAATCCATGACGTGGGGCTGATAGGCGCCTTGTCCGGCGAGATTTCCTGGACTCTTGGCGGTGAGGCGGCAAGCTGATCGGCTCAGCAGCGCCCCCCACTCCGCTCTGCGGAGTTCGCGGCCCGATCGAGAGCATCGCCATGGCCGTCACAGCACTTTCCAAGCACGTGCCGATCCAGGACACGCGCCGCACACAGTATCGGACCCTCACCGTCCAGCCGATCTCGCCGCACATCGGGGCCGAAATCCGCGGCGTCGACCTGTCGGCGCTCTCCGACGATCAGTTGCAGGATATCCGCGACGCCTGGGCGGACTGGATGGTGTTGGTGTTCCGCGACCAGCGTCTGGACCGGGAGGCGCACAAGGCCTTCGGGCGCCGCTTCGGACGGCTGCACGTGCATCCTATGCACCATGGCCGTCCCGACCAAGATCCCGAGATCCTGGTGGTCAAGACCACCGCCAAGTCCGCGTACACCGCCGGAGAGGGCTGGCACACCGATGTCACCTGCGATGAGATCCCGCCGCTGGGCTCGTTGCTCTACATCACCGAGACGCCCGAGTGCGGCGGCGGCGATACGCTGTTCGCCAACATGTACATGGCCTACGAAATGCTCTCGCCGCCGATGCGCGGCTTCCTCGAGGGGCTCACGGCGGTGCACGACGGATCGCTCCCCTACATCGGCAACTACAAGTCGGCCCCGCCCGAGGGCGGCTATCCGCGCCATGAACACCCGGTGGTGATCCGTCACCCCGACACCGGCCGTAAGGTGCTCTACGTCAACTCGGGGTTCACGACCCATATCGTGGGTCTGCAGCGTTGGGAGAGCCGGGACCTGCTGGATTCCCTGTTCCGGCTGCTTCAGCGCGAGCCGAAGCTGCACTGCCGGGTCCAGTGGGAGCCAAACACGCTTACGATGTGGGACAATCGGTGCACCCAGCACCAGGCGGTCTGGGACTATTATCCCCACTCACGCTACGGCGAGCGGGTCTCGGTGGTCGGCGATCAGCTGCCGTCACGCTGATGGCCATCGAGGCCCCCATGGACCGTGACTTGCCACGGCTAGTCGCCGAGCTGGAGCAGGTGCTGAAGCTGCGTTCGATCCCGTTCGGCATGAAGCTGTTCGCCTCGCGCGCGGAGATGGAGGCGATCCCCAGGATCCGGCGTCCGCAGTCGGTGCACACCCTCGACCAGATCGTCGGCCAGGCCTCCAGGCTCGGCTGGACGGTGGGCGTAACCGGCGAGGACTTGGTTGGCGCTCAATGCCGTGCGGTCGTCGGGCTCGGGGCCGCCAAAACCGACGCCTGGCGTTCGGGACGGCACATGCAGGGGGTCTGGTTCGAAACGGATGAGGACGCCGCCGCCCACCAGGCGGCCATGCACTGCGTGCCGGACGGCCAGTACGAGGCCCTGGCCGTGGGACCGCTCAGCACCGGCAAGCTCAAGGATCCCGATATCGCGCTGTTCTACGCAACCCCGGGGGCAATGATCTACTTCATCAACGGCCTGCAATGGTCGGGTTACAAGCGCTTCGACTGGAGCGTCGTCGGCGAGAGCGCCTGCGCCGACAGCTGGGGGAGGGCGCTCACCACCCGCACGCCGAGCCTCTCCATCCCGTGTTTCGCAGAGCGCCGCTATGGCGGCGTGCTGGACGACGAAATGCTGATGGCCCTGCCCCCCGAGCAGCTTGCCAGGGCAATCGAGGGGATGCGCGCGCTCTCCAAGAACGGCTTGCGCTACCCGTTCCCGCAGTACGGCGTGCAGCAGGACGTGCGCGCCGGCATGGCGGTGAGCTACCCGACGCCCTCGGCCCAGGACTGAAGACATGGTGAGGCTAAGCTAAAGCCTCGCCAGAACGGCCTCGCCCGGTCAGTCAGTGTCCGATCTCTCACGACCGTGAAGGAGCATCGGGCGCTCGCGTGCGAGGTGCCGTGCGTTCGGACCCGCATCCGGGCGGTCGTCCTGGCTCGGTGTTGGTCGCACTTCGCGGCGGCCCCGGTCGGCTCAATGGTCCCGGTCAGCCAAGAACGAGTGGCGCGCCGGACTTGGCGAAGGCCGCGAAGCGACCAGCGCCGCCGACGCGGATCGCGTCGATCATCGACTCCAGGGCCCCGTCGATCTGCGCCTTGGCGGGGGGCTTCCCGTCTACACCTGCGAGCGACGCCGCGAACATGATGTCCCACGATGGTCCTGCTCCTGCCGCCTCCTCGCAAAGGGCCTCGAAGCTCGGCAGGTCCTCAGGCGCCTTGTCGACGCACATCAGCGGCGTGAGGGCGCCCCCGAGGCCCTGCTCGAACCGCTCGCGCTGCGCGGGGGAGGCGTCTTCGGGCAGCTCGCTAGCTGCAAACACGAACAGCAGCCGCTGCGGCTGCGGCTCGCCAAGGGCGGCCGCGAGCAGTTGCTGGAAGTGGCTCTGAGCGTTCATGCCACTGGCCTGTAAACGCCCGGCCGCCGGTCCGTCGAGCACAATGGGCCCTGCCATGAACATGCGGCGCGGCTCGAGCGGCGTCGCGGACGCACTTGGGGCGCCCGCTTGATCATCCTCAAGGCTCTCGACGAGCGGAGATGCAGACTGTCGTCAGGAGGCTGATCATGAACGAAGTCGAGACCGCCCCGGCGCAACTGACCACCGCGAACGATCGGGTTCAGGCAACCTTCGTTCGACGACTGGATCATTCGACGGACAGGGTATGGGCGGCTCTCACCCGGCCGGAGTGGCTGGCCAATTGGCTCGCTCCGGGCGAGGTCCAACCTAGGTACGGTGGCTCGGCCAGGCTCAACTTCGTGAACAGCGGGATACTCGTGGACAGCACCGTCACATGGTGCCGGCCAAGGCGGCTGCTCGAGTACTCCTGGAGCGGCCCCGGGGAGCCGCAGCGCCCGGTGCGCTGGCGGCTCTGGCCGACCGGCCGGTCCTGCACCGACTTGTCGCTGCGGTTGAGCCTGCCCGCGGAAGAGGACGTGGCCAAGGGCTTCGCCGGCTGGGACGCCCACCTGGAGATGTTGGCGGCAGCCCTCGAAGGCGTCGCCGCCAAGTTCCCTTACGAGCACTTCAAGGCCCGCCGGGCTCACTATGCTGAGCGATTGATGCTGGCGGAGACGCTCGCCGCAGCGTGACCTGCGGGTGATCGGGATTAGGCCGCCACTCCGCCGACGCGCTGAATGTTGCTGCCCGCCCAGAGTTGTTCCAGCGCGCCGAGCAGCTCGTCCATCATCGCGTCCGTGTGCGCCGCCGAAGGGGTGAACTGCAGCCGCTCGGCGCCACGGGGCACGGTCGGATGATTGATCGGCTGTATGTAGATCCCGTGGTCCGGGAGCAGCACGTCCAAGCTCAGCCTGCAATGCACAGGATGCCGACCAGCAGCGGCGCCATGTGGCTGACCATGCTTTCCATCACCGGCAGGCCGGCCTTCGGCCCGCTGGTCTGGTTCGCGCTCACGCTGCCGCAGGTCTTGGCCTCAGAAGCATCGGTGCGTAGACGGCTGCATATGCTGCGAAGGCCAATGACCAGAACGCGGCCGAAGCCGCCAACAGTCCAATCTGCGCGGCCGGCCAAAACGGCGCGAGCACCCGAAGCGCCGCAGCCGCAAGGATCGCGACGTACACCAGCACCGTGCTGCGATCGGCGGCGAGCGCCCGTCCACTATGGCCGCGGGTGGCCCGGGTCATCACGGCAAGCGTCATGACGCCGATCGCTCCGGCAGTCAGCGCATGCACGCCGGCCGTCTGCGGCACGACCTCCGTCAGGCGTGAGGCGCCTAGCAGAAGAAGGCCGACCCCCAACCAGGCGTAGCCGGCGTGGAGAATCCACAGCAGCGGCTCCTTCGCCGCAAGCCAGCCACGCCAACGTACGAGCCGGACGAGGTGCGCCACTCCCGCCGAGAGCATGGCCCAGCCGGTGGCGGCGGCGTCCGGAAGCAAGATCCAGCCCGTCGCCGCAAGGGCGGTCAGCGCCAGCGCGGCCCGATCCAGATGGCCGAACGAGGCCGGCCTTTTGGTTATGCCGCGCGCCTTGAGCCAATTGGCGGTGAAGCTCGGGATGATGCGTCCACCGATCAGCGACAGGAGCAGGAGGATGGCGGCGAGCCCGATCCTCTCTCCGAGGAGGGCGTGGGAGAACTGGGCGTTCAAGTGGAAGGCGACGTTGCCGAGCGCCAGGATGCTCACCAGGCTGCACACCGGCAGGTTCCGCCAGTTGCGGCCGGCGAGTACTTCGCGCCAGACGACGCCGGCGAACACCAGCAGGAAAGCGCTGTCGATCACGGCCGCCGCCGGACCGATCGCAAACTCCAGGAGCATGGCGACGCGCCCCGCGACCCAGAGGCCGACAAGCAGCCCGAGCGGCGCGCCGATGACCGGCATGCGGCCGGTCCAGTTGGGAATCGCCGTCGTGAGGAAGCCGGCGACCACGGCGGCCAGATAGCCGAACAGCATCTCGTGGACGTGCCAGTCGCGGTGGACGCCAAGGCTCGATCCGCCAGCGTACATCCACACCCAGAGTGGGACCGAGAAGGCGGCCCATACGGCGCCGAAGAAGAAGAACGGCCGAAACCCGAAGCTCAGCAGAATAGGGCCCGAATAGGCGCGGCGCGCGGCGGCGGTCGGCATCGACAACTCCTCACGGAAGGCCCTCCGCTCCGACGGCGACCGTTCGCGGGGTCGGTGGGGCTCTTGGCGAGGTCAGTCTAGGTGAGGGAGGTCGTTTTCACGTTGCGCCAGATCAACCGTGCACTCGGCTCACCGCAAGGCGAGCGCCAGCGACGTCGAGACAAGCAGCGCGTTCGCGCTCCAGGCGATGGCGAGGGCCTGCGCGATCGGGGACCACCGCGGATCAGGGCGGCGCTCGGCGCATCGCCAAATCGCGACGACAACCCAAGCGGTGTAGGAGAGGAACACCAGCAGGAGTTGCAGAGCCAGCGACCTGTCACCCGCCAGGAACGCCGCTGCAAAGCCCAGCGCGATCGTGAGGCTGACGAACGCGCCCTGAACCCAGAATACCTCGCCGAGCGGGGCCTCGCCCCGCCACGCCCTCAGCTGCGGGCTGAGCGCGATACTGGCGAACTCAACCATGCGCATGCCCCAGCATCTCGCCGGCTTACCGGTTAGACAAGGCCCGTTTGATCTCGATCAGGTGGCGGTTCGCGCGTCGCTGCTAACCTTCCGCGCGCCAGTACGGAGCCGATCGTGACCACTCTCACCGCCACTCGCCCGACCCAACAATTGATCGCCAAATACGATGGGCGCGCGCCCCGCTACACCAGCTATCCGACCGCAGTGCAGTTCACGCCGGAGATCGACGCGGGCTGCTACCGGACTTGGCTGGCGGAGCTGCCGACGGTGGAAGCCGTGAGCCTCTATGTGCACGTGCCGTTCTGCTCGCGCCTGTGCTGGTACTGCGGGTGCAACACCCGCGCGGTGAACCGGCGGGAGCCCATCCGGGAGTATGTGCAGTATCTGCTGCGGGAGGTCGCCATGCTGCAGGCCGCGCTGCCGAGCGCGCTTCAGGCCAGCGCCATCCACCTGGGCGGCGGCACTCCGAACATGCTCTCCACCGACGAGATGGAGGCGATCTTCGGCGCCCTCGGCGGCGCCTTCCGGATCGAGGTTGGGGCGGAGATCGCCGCCGAGCTGGACCCGGCGAGCCTCACACGCGAGTGGGTGCTGGCCGCCGGGCGTCTGGGTCTGAACCGGGCGAGCCTGGGCGTGCAGACCCTCGATGCAAAGGTGCAGGCCGCGGTCAATCGGCATGAGAGTGTCGAGCAGATCGCCGCGTGCGTGGCGGCGCTGCGGGAAATCCAGGTGAGGTCGTTGAACCTCGACCTGATGTACGGCCTGCCTCACCAGACCAGGGCCAATGTGCTCGACACCGTCGAGAAGGTGCTCACCTTCCGGCCGGAACGGCTGGCGCTGTTCGGCTACGCCCACGTCCCCTGGATGAAGAGCCACCAGAAGCTGTTGGACGAAGGCGCCTTGCCCGGCCCCGCCGAGCGGCTGGACCAGAGCGAGTCGGCCGCCGAGCGGCTCGTCGCGGAAGGCTACGTGCAGATCGGCATCGATCACTTCGCGCTGCCCACGGACGAGCTGGCGATCGCCTTCGCCAACCGGCGGCTGCGCCGCAACTTCCAGGGCTACACCACCGACGAGGCGCGGACGCTCCTCGGCGTGGGGGTCTCGGCGATCGGCTCGCTGCCACAGGGCTACGTGCAGAACATCGCACAGGAGGTGGGTTGGCGTGCCGCGATAGACGGTGAGGAGCTGCCGATCGCGCGGGGAGTGCGGAAGACGGAGGAAGACCGCTTCCGGGGAGAGATCATCGAACGCCTGATGTGCGACTTCGCCGTGGACTTGGCCGCCGCTTGCCGCCGGCACGGTCGCTCGATGGCAGAGCTCGACGCGGCTCTGGTCAGGCTGGAGCCGTTTATCGACGACCAGCTGGTGAGGCTGGAAGGGGGCCGGCTCGTCATCACCGACGCGGGCCGGATCCTCGTCCGTTCCGTGAGCGCCTGCTTCGACGCCTACTTCGAGCCGCAGGCGGTGCGACACTCGAAGGCGTTGTAGGGCGAGGCCGCGGCGCCTACTCGGCGGCCAGGGGCGCTGCGCCCTCG
>LNAP01010215.1_pt1 | contig 10016 bp, 7 predicted proteins | sample 602601 | NCBI WGS metagenome assembly LNAP01 (sample SAMN02440304, study PRJNA202911) | soil metagenome | biome: Subtropical and temperate rainforests or woodlands; isolation source: soil samples (1 kg each in a 20% v/v slurry with milli Q water) were... ...
GCGCTGGTACGACCTGATGCTCGAGCTGGAAAAGCTCACCGGCAACGGCGTGTCTTTGAATACATCTCTCAATCGCCGCGGCGAACCGATGATCTGCTCGCCGACCGATGCGCTGAATATGTTCTTTGGGTCGGATCTGCAGTATCTGATCATGGAGGATGTGTTGGTGGTGAAGGATGGGATGAGCCGGCATGAGCCCAGCTGAGCGGTGGGTGCTGCAGCTCTGTCATGGCTATGACGGCCCTTTTCTCGATTGCGCACGACAGTACGCGGTGCTTTTTGCCGGCACGCAATACAAGGTCTGCACGGTTTATTTGACGGGGGCGCCGAGTGAAGAGGTAGTGCAAGGCTCGGCTTCCGATGACGTCGTGTTTCTTGGCTATGATAGCCGGCATGTGCGGGGCCTCAAGCTCGGTGCCATACGCAAATTGCGTAAGATAGTTGCGGGTCGCAATTTCCGATTGTGCATCGCCCATCGCTTCAAGCCCATCTACATCGCGCTGCTAGCGACCAGACTGCCGGTGATCGGCGTGCACCACGCCTTCGGCGTTTATAGCCGGCCCATGCGGCGCTGGTTCGTCAATCATTTTCGTGCGCGCTTGTTGCTACTCGGCGTTTCCAATGCGGTGCGTGACGAGATGCGTGCCGACCTCCCCGGCTGGGAAAGCACGCGCGTTGAAACTCTTTACAATCGCATCGACGTCGCCGCCGTGCAGACCGAGCAGATTTCTCGCCTCGGCGCCCGCACAGCGCTGCAACTGCCGCTGGATGCCTGGGTGGTTGGCAATGCCGGTCGCTTGCACCCAGATAAGGATCAGGCCACCTTGATCCGAGGATTCGCTCAGGCACTGCCACGACTGCCCGTCGGTAGCCTGCTTGCGATAATGGGTAGCGGTCGGCTGGAAGCGCCGCTTCGCCAACTGGCCGAGAGTCTGGGGATCGCCGATCAGGTGCGGTTTCTCGGGCATGTGCGGCACGGCAGGCGCTACTTCAAAGCGTTTGATCTCTTTGTATTGACCTCAGACCACGAGCCATTCGGCATGGTGTTGCTTGAAGCCATCGCGGCGAAGGTGCCGGTGGTCTGCACCGATTGCGGTGGTGGGCGTGAAGTGGTCGAGGGCGTCGGAAAGCTGTTTCCGTTGGGAGACAGCGCTGCTTTAGCCACCGAGTTGGTGAAAGCTGCACAACTGGATCCCGGTTCGGCTCAATCGGCAGCCTCGACCCTTGAGCATCTCACCGAACGTTTTTCCGATGCGCGTGCGCAGCGTGATTTCAATACAATTCTGTCGAAAGCGTTTTTCACGGATGATTCAGTGCGGCATGTTCATTTTTACGTTGAATAATTCATGAGAATAGCAGTCGCATTTTTTGGTATTCCTCGCAACAGTTCTATCTGCTTCCCGTCTATTGAGCAGAACATCTATCAGCGCCTGCCCGGTAATGCACAGGTGCGGTCGTACTATCACCTTTACGAGCCCCAGTCGGTCAATAATCCGAGGTCTGGAGAGAATGGCTTCATCGGTGAGTCCAATTATCTGCCTTTTGCTCGTATGGAAGGGCGTCTTGAGGCGGCTGGCGCCTGTCTGAAATGCTGGGATTTCGACGAGATCAAGAAGCACGGCGATGTATGGCGGGACGACTTCAAGTCCGTTTCCAATCTGATACATCAATTGAACTCTCTGCATGCGGTAACTGCGCTGGTCGATGGATTTGAGCCTGACGTCGTGCTTTTCGTACGTCCCGACCCGCTCTATCACGACACCTTGCCCAGGTTCGTGCTTAACGCCTGTGCAGCGGATAGCCGCGCGGTCTTCATCCCTCATTGGCAATGGTGGAATGGTCTGAATGATCGTTTTGCTGTTTGTGGTCGGGACGTCTATGGCGCTTACGGTCGTCGTGCAGAACTTATGATCCCTTTCTGTCTGCAGGAGCAGCGAGGTCTGCATGCTGAGCGGTTGCTGCGCTTCTCCCTGGCGGAGTCCGGCGCTTTGGTACGCACACTTGATGTGCGCGCATCCCGGGTTAGATTGAATGGGGAGTTGGTCGAAGAATCTTTCTCATCCAAACATTCCATGGGGCGTCGGGAAAATCGTTTCATGCTGCCGATGGCGCGCCTGCGCTCGCAGTTCGACAAACTACGGTATCGGCAGGGCGGTATGCTTGGCTGATTTAGGGAATATCGTCCAATGTTGAAAGTTCTGCTACTTGTGCAAAAAGAGCAGCGCGTCATGCTTGACCGCTTGTATGAAAGTATTGCGTATAATTGCGAGTGTGATACGCGGTGGCTGAGTCGTGACGAGCAGGCCAATTTGAAGCGCTACTTCTCCGAGAGCGTAAACCCGCAGCAGTATGACCGCATTGTATTGTTCTTACGCTTCAAGCAGGAGATTCGGCAGGTTGGGTTTATTCGCAGCGTGCCAAATCTGGTGATACTTGAGCACGACGCTTATCAAAACTATATCGCCTGCAAGTACACGGGAAAGTTCAGCGCACATTATCGGCGTTTGCCGTGGGTGCGTGTGATCAGCTCCGGTTACATGGTCAGCGAGCGGCTTCGCCAGGAAGGCTTCGATACAGTCTTCGTGCCCAAGGGGTACGACCAGGCATTGCTGCGCGATCTGGGGCGGGAGCGAGATATCGAACTGGCCTTCGTTGGCAGCACCAAAAGCGGCGCCTATAGCGAGCGCAAGGCGTTGCTCGATGAGCTGGCAAAAGTTGAGGATCTGGTCGTTACGCGCACCAATTCTGGTGAAGACTATTGCAATACCCTCAATCGCATTCGCTTCTTCGTCAGTGCCGACGTCGGCATGGGCGAATACATGATCAAGAACTTCGAGGCTATGGCCTGTGGTTGTGTATTGCTGGCGTGGGATCAGGGCGAAGCAGAAAACAAGGCGCTGGGTTTCATCGATATGGAAAACCTTGTGCTTTACCGCAATGTCGATGAGCTGCGAAGCAAGTTGGCGATGCTGCGTTCCGATCTCGACCTAGCGGCGCGCATTGCTTCGGCGGGTAGGGCCTTGGCGGAGCGGGAATACAGCTTCTCGCGCATCGGACAGCGCATCGTCCAGGCCTTGGATAGGCCGCTACGCGATCATCCGCCGATGGGCCTGTTGGATCGGCTGCGCTTGTACTGGAGGTTTAAGTGAATCCATCACGTATTCGTTTGCTGATTCCCTATTTCGGCCGGTGGCCGTTCTGGATGCCGTTTTTCCTGCGGAGCTGTAAGCGGAACGCGGGCATCGACTGGCTCTTCTTCAGCGATTGTGGAGTGCCGGATGACCTTCCGGATAACGTACGGATCGTGCCGATTTCGTTTGCCGATTACTGTCAATTGGTCAGCGAGCGCCTGGGTATCTCCTTCAAGCCGGACAATCCTTACAAGCTCTGCGATATCAAGCCTGCGCTAGGTCATATCCACGCCGACCATTTGGATGGCTTCGATTTCTGGGGTTTCAGCGATATCGATCTCATATACGGCGACCTGCGCGGCTATTTTTCCGAGGATCGGCTCGCCCGATACGATCTGCTGTCCACCCACGCGCGTCGCGTTTCAGGACATCTGTGTTTGCTGCGTAATAACGAGCGTATGCGCCAGGCGTTCATGTGCGTTCCTGGCTGGCAGGCTTGTTTCGAAGACCCCAGGCACCATGCGTTCGACGAAGCGGCATTCAGCCGATTGTTCATTCGACGAAAAAACTGGCCCGAGGCGCTTCGGCGGGTGGCTGATCACTTCAATCCGTGGCGTCGATGCAGCGAGTTCAACGAGGCGTTCAGTACTCCGCACGCTCGGGTTCCATGGCTTAGCGGTAGCTTCGATTTTCCCGATTGCTGGGTCTGGAACGATGGGCGGCTGACCAACAACCGCGATGGCGCTCGAGACTTCCCCTATTTCCATTTTATAACCTGGAAGAACGCCAAATGGTCAGGCTGTACCCTCGAGTCACTGGTGCAGCCTGAAAATCTTGCCGCTCAGCAATCGTGGTGCGTTACAGAACAAGGGTTTCGGGCTTTAGACGGGCTGGCTGTTATCGGACGGAGAACGAGTACCGATGGCTCGCTTTAACCCCAGAGTGCTCATGCTGGAGCATTCGGCTTGAGTATCCTTAGTATTTTGTGGTCTTCCGGCAAGGCGCATACCTCCATTCATCGAGTGCATGAGGAGATTCTTTCCCTAGTGGCTGATGAAAGAGAAGAAATGCACACTTGGATGCTGATGGGGCGCGAGGCTGCGCGGAACTCTGATTGCGGGCAAATGCTGCATTGGCGGCTGAGCTCGAGGGCGCTCAAAGGTCGGGGCATCTGGAAACTATCGCAGTGGTGGTTGCAGCGGCACCTTGCCCGCGAGATCGAGCGACTCAATCCGAAAGTGTTGTTGCTCGATGGCATTGGCGTGGCTCGGTTGATCATTCCGGTGGTGGCGAGATTGCACCTTAAGTCCCGGGTCATCGTCGTGTTCCACGGGCAAAGCCGCATGCGTCGGAGCGATCCGAAGTTGTTCGACGCGATTGCTGCGCATCGTCTGAGGCTGGTCGCGGTGTCCGAGGCGCTCGCCGAATCTCTGGGCGCGAAGCTGGGTAGAGCGGTGTTCGCTGCACGAACAGCGATAAACCCGCATTCGTTCAAGCAGGAACTGATTTCTCGCGACGAAGCCAGGGGCAGACTGGGCCTTGATAGCGCAAGCATTGTCCTGGGCACGGTTGGGCGGCTGGTCGAGGAAAAGGGCTTTCTGCCCATGCTCGATGTGCTGAGTGAGTTGTCACGCGTGCGGACAAACATCCACCTGGTGCTCGTGGGCGAAGGGAGGCAACGACCGGAACTGGAGTCACGTATCCGACGCCTGAGCCTAGGCCGAATGGTTACGCTGGCGGGATATCGACAGGACGCTGCGCAGCTATATAAAGCGTTCGATGTGATGTTGATTCCGTCCCGCAGTGAAGGGTTGGGTTTGGTTTTGCAAGAAGCGGTGATGGCGGATGTGCCGGTCGTTGCCAGCGATCTGCCAGTCTTCGTCGAGCAGTTGGGGGTCAAGGGCATTTACGTCTCGCCGAACGATGTGTCCGGCTGGGTCACCGCCATTGAGCATGTGCTCGATTCGGATCGGCGATCGCTCGCCGTCGAGCAGGGGAATCACCTAGCATCGGAGCAGGCCTGGAAACGGTTCCGCAAGAGTTACGTTGAGCTGCTGGCCGATGACTCGGGAACGGTCAGCGCATCGCAGAACTGCGAAAACGGAAAGGCGTTCTGAAATTTTTCACGTTCGAGATATCGTTTGAAGTGCGCCAGATTACGTCGAATCATATGGTTCGGTAGAGATCGGCCCAGGAAACGCATATCGGCGATATCGATCAGCCCCAGCGAACCTTGCGGAGTAAGGACAATATTTCCCAAGTGCAGCGAGCGGAAATAAATACCCTTGCGATGCAGCTCGCGTACGAATCCAATCAGCTTGGGCAGGATTGTTGACCAACTGAAGCCAGGCTGCGTTGCAAGTTGACTTAGCGAGCTGCCCAGCAGCGGGGCATAAAGCACCGCGTCCGCCGATTTATCCGACAGTTCGTATATTGCCCGCACCTTTAGCGTAGCGATATCCAGGGCTTGGAGGCGTTCGGCGTTCTTGACGAATCGACGCGAATAAGGCCGCAGCAATGCCGAGGAAAGCCAGCGCTTTCGACGAAAGAATTTTAGAAATAGACCGCTCTCAAGCTGCAGGACCTTGGGACCCAGACCATCCGCTTCGAGAATTGCCGCATTATGGGTGAGTTGTTGCAAGTCTCGCTGGCATAATTGGCTTACATGCATGGTTGGCCTTAAGCAGTGTGCGAACGTCGGGACAAGGCGCGCATTCTAACATCGCTGGTGCTGGCGCATTCGCCGTTTTCCGAAGGGGTAGTATGGATAGCCGTCGTTTAGGGTTGACCTGGCTAACGCTGGGGTTGGTGTGGTTCCTGCTGGGCATAACCTGGATTTCGACGACTAAATTTTACCAACAAGGCTTGATCGTGTTTTTCTGGCTGCCGGCCATGTGGGCTTGTTGGTCCTGTCGTACGGTGCTGCTCGACCTCTGGCGCAAGGAAAAGTCGCTGCTGACAGCATTGGTCGCGCTGGTTGCGTGGGCTGCCGTTAGCTCGTTCTGGAGCGCCGCCGAGGAGCCTGCGCGCGAAGTCAAACGGCTGATATACGTGGTGCTTTTTTTGCTGGGCCTGGTATGCCTCATGCGACAGCCACGACGCGTCGTTTCGGTGTTGCAATGGGCTGGTTTGGGACTGGCGCTTGCAGCGCTGGTAGCGCTGGTTCAGCGTTATGGGATCGAGGCGAAGCCTTGGGCCTGGCGGATGCAGGGTTATGGCCTGCTAGACCATCCGATTATCGGTGGATACGTGTTCGGTATAGCGCTGATTTGGTGGTTCTGTTTGCCACCCAGCCGCGCCATGCTGCGCATTGTGTGGGCGCTTGGTTTGTTGGCGCTGTTCACTTTTGTCGTGATGACGCAGAGCCGTGGCGTATGGGTTGCTCTGCTGGCGACTATCTTGCTGATGCCTGCTTGGCGGAGCGGCCGTGCCGACTTGTTCGTTGCGTTCCTGCTGCTGGTCGTGGCTGCGTTGGGGTACTGGTTGTTCGGCAGTTATGTTGTCGCCAGGGGCACCTCCTACCGCCCTGAAATATTCGCTGCAAGTCTCGCGATGATCGGAGATCGGCCTTGGTTAGGTTTGGGGTTGGGCAGCGATTATCAGGTCGGAGCCCTGGGGCGCATATTCGACCACACTCACAACCTGTTTACTCATGCTGCGGTAGAGCTTGGCTTGCCCGGACTCATTTTATGGCTGGCAGTTTGGCTGCGTTGCTTCGTCATCGCTGTGCGTGAGCGAGCCACCGTTCTCGGCGGCGCATTGTTGGGCATGTGGTTTTTCAGCACCTTTGCGTTGTTGTTCGATGGCGCGAATCTTTGGGATTCGCCTCGCCCGGAATGGTTCCTAACCTGGCTGCCAGTGGGGCTGGCGCTGGGGGCAGGGGCGGCCAGCTCGCTGTGTTACCATCCCAGGCCTTTGACAGACAGGCTGCATTCTCCTATGAGTGGCCCTCGGAAAGCCGACACGACATCCAGTCTGAGTATCTACCTGCGGTTGCTGCGCTATGTGGTCCCGTACTGGAGCCTGTTTGCAATCAGCATCCTCGGCTTCCTGCTCTTCGCCTCTACGCAGCCCATGCTGGGCTACATCCTCAAGTTCTTCGTCGATGGGCTGAACAACCCGGACGCCAGTTTTTTTGCCCAGGTACCTCATCTCAACGAGCTGGAGTGGCTGGCCGGGCTGGTGCCCTTGCTGATCGTGGTCATCGCGCTGTTGCAGGGTGTCGGTTCGTTTCTTGGCAACTATTTCCTCGCCCGCGTCTCGCTGGGATTGGTACATGACCTGCGTGTAGCGCTGTTCAACAACCTGCTGACGCTCCCCAATCGCTACTTCGACAGCCACAACTCCGGGCATCTGATCTCGCGCATCACCTACAACGTGACCATGGTCACCGGAGCGGCGACCGATGCGATCAAGGTGGTGGTGCGCGAGGGTATGACGGTGATCTTTCTGTTCGCGACGCTGCTGTGGATGAACTGGAAGCTGACGCTGGTGATGGTGGCGATCCTGCCGGTGATCGGGGTGATGGTGTCCAGTGCCAGCAAGAAATTTCGCAAGCAGAGCAAGAAAATCCAGGTCGCGATGGGCGATGTCACCCATGTGGCCTCGGAAACCATCCAGGGCTACCGGGTCGTGCGCAGTTTCGGTGGCGAGGCCTACGAGCAGGCGCGTTTTCTCGGCGCGAGTCAGGACAACACCGGCAAGCAGCTGCGCATGGTCAAGACCAATGCGGTCTATACGCCGACGCTGCAACTGGTGATCTACAGCGCGATGGCAGTGCTGATGTTTCTGGTGCTGTACATGCGCGGCGATGCTTCTGCCGGCGATCTGGTTGCTTACATCACCCTGGCCGGCCTGCTGCCGAAACCGATCCGGCAGCTGTCCGAGGTCAGTTCCACCATACAAAAGGGTGTTTCCGGTGCCGAAAGCATCTTCGAGCAGCTGGACGAGGCCTCGGAAGTCGATGGCGGTACGCTGGAGCGTGAGCGAGTGGCGGGGCGCCTGGAGATCAACGGGCTGAGCTTCGTCTATCCGGGCACCGACAAGCAGGTGCTGCACGACATCAGCTTCAATGTCGAGCCGGGGCAGATGGTCGCGCTGGTCGGCCGTTCGGGCAGTGGCAAATCCACCCTGGCCAATCTTATTCCGCGGTTCTACCACCACGATCAAGGGCAGATTCTGCTCGACGGTGTGGATATCGAGGACTACACGCTGCGCAACCTGCGCCGGCATATCGCTCTGGTGACTCAGCAGGTGACCTTGTTCAACGACACTGTTGCTAACAACATCGCCTACGGCGATCTGGCTGGTGCCCCGTTGGAAAATATTCAGCGCGCGGCTCGCGATGCCTATGCGGACGAGTTCATCCAGCAGATGCCGCAAGGCTACCAGACGCTGGTTGGCGAGAATGGTGTGTTGCTTTCCGGCGGTCAGCGCCAGCGTCTGGCGATCGCCCGCGCGCTGTTGAAGAACGCGCCGGTACTGATCCTCGACGAGGCGACTTCGGCGCTGGACACCGAATCCGAGCGGCATATCCAGAGCGCGCTGGACCACGCCATGAGTGGACGCACCACGCTGGTCATCGCCCATCGTCTAAGCACCATCGAGAAGGCCGATCTGATTCTGGTGATGGAGCAGGGGCGTATCGTCGAGCGCGGCAACCATGCGCAGCTGCTGGCGGCCAACGGTGCTTATGCTCGTTTGCACGAGAAGCAGTTCAAAGACGACGAGCCGGCGTGATCCGCGTGTCCGCTGGGGCGCGCGAGCCGCGGCGCGCCGGCATGCTATGATCCGCGGCGTTTTCCAGCGCCCCGGAGCCCTCTCAATGAAGCTGTCCATGCCCCGTTTCGACCAAGCCCCCGTCCTGGTGGTGGGTGACGTCATGCTCGATCGCTATTGGCATGGCGGCACGTCGCGGATTTCGCCGGAGGCGCCGGTGCCGGTGGTCAAGGTCGAGCAGATCGAGGATCGCCCCGGTGGCGCAGCCAACGTTGCGCTGAACATCGCTGCACTGGGCGCGCCTGCCCGGTTGGTCGGCGTGACCGGCGAGGACGAGGCGCGTCAGAGCCTGGTCGACAGCCTCGCAGCCGCCGGCGTTGAAGCGCATTTCCAATGCATCGAGCACCAGCCGACCATCGTCAAGCTGCGCGTCATGAGCCGCCATCAGCAATTGCTGCGCATGGATTTCGAGGAACCGTTCGATACCGATCCGGCGGCGCTGCTAGCCGAGGTCGAGGCGCTGTTGGCCGGGGTAAAGGTGCTGGTGCTGTCCGATTACGGCAAGGGAGCGCTGAAGAATCATCAGGCGTTGATCCAGGCGGCGCGCCGCCGCGGGATTCCGGTGCTGGCCGATCCCAAGGGCAAGGATTTCGAGATCTATCGCGGTGCGTCGCTGATCACGCCGAACCTCGGCGAGTTCGAGGCGATCGTCGGGCATTGCGCCGATGAGGCCGAGCTGGTCGCCAAGGGCGCCGAGCTGATGCGCCGCCTGCAGCTGGACGCTCTGCTGGTGACCCGCGGCGAGCACGGCATGACCCTGCTGCGCCCCGACCACGCCGCGTTGCATCTGCCGGCGCGGGCGCGCGAGGTGTTCGATGTGACCGGCGCCGGCGATACCGTGATTTCCACACTGGCCGCTGCGCTGGCCGCCGGTGCCGAGCTGCCGCAGGCCGTGGCGTTGGCTAACCTGGCCGCCAGCATCGTGGTCGCCAAGCTGGGCACCGCCTGTGTCAGCGCGCCGGAGCTACGCCGCGCGATCCAGCGCGAGGAAGGCTCCGGGCGCGGCATGATGACGGTCGAGCAACTGCTCACCGTGGTCGAGGATGCCCGCGCCCAGGGCGAGAAGATCGTTTTCACCAACGGCTGCTTCGACATCCTGCACGCCGG
>LNAP01010185.1_pt1 | contig 10013 bp, 7 predicted proteins | sample 602601 | NCBI WGS metagenome assembly LNAP01 (sample SAMN02440304, study PRJNA202911) | soil metagenome | biome: Subtropical and temperate rainforests or woodlands; isolation source: soil samples (1 kg each in a 20% v/v slurry with milli Q water) were... ...
GACGGGCAGCAGATAGACGAAGGACGGCAGGGTCTGCAGCGTGTCGCACATCGCGCCGAGGAATTTGTGCGCCCTATCCGAGCGGCTGCCGATGAGCCCGAGCGGGAAGCCGATCAGCACGGCGATGATGACCGAGATGCCGCAGAGATAGATGGTGGTCATCCCCCTCTCCCACTGGCCGCTGACCGGAATGAAGGCTATCAGCGCCGCCATGCCGAGCGCGAAGCGCCAGCCGCCAAGCGCCCAGCCGCCGCCGGCGGTGACGGCGACGAGGCCGAGCCAGGGAAAGCCGATGAGGAAGTTCTTCACCGGCAGCAGCAGATAGAGCAGCAGGAAGGTGCGGATGGCGTCGGTGGTGGCGAACATGTTGGTGTTCACCCACGACACCACGTCCGACCACATATTGCCGGTGGTGACGCGCCAATCTGCCGGCAACTTCTCCAGCTCGGGGACCGCGTAGGACAGCAGCGTAATGCCGAGCAGCGCTATGAGCCCGGCCCAGAACAGCCGGACGCGGGCACGCGCGGCCTCGCCATGAACCGGCCGAAGCTCGACGAAGGCGCGACTCATGCGGTCCAGCACGATGGCGAGCGCGACGACGGCGAGGCCCGCCTCCAGCCCCTTGCCGAGGCCATTGGCCTGGCGCAGCGCGTTCAGCACCTCGAAGCCGAGGCCGCCGGCCCCGACCATGGCGGCGATGATGATCATGTTGAGGGTCAGCATGATCACCTGGTTGACGCCGACCAGCAGCCCGTCGCGGGCCGAGGGCACCAGCACCTTCCACAGCGACTGCTTGGTGGTACAGCCGGTCATGCGGCCGAGTTCTTCCAGCTCGGACGGCACCTGCTTGAGCGCGATCATCGTCACGCGGACCATCGGCGGCATGGCGTAGAGGATGGTGGCGAGCATGCCGGAGACCGGGCCGACGCCGACCAGGAACACCAGCGGCACCAGATAGGCGAAGGTCGGTATCGTCTGCATGAAGTCCAGCAATGCCACCACCGCGCCTTCAAGACGGGGGTTGCGATAGGCGAGGATGCCGAGCAGGACGCCGCCCACCACGCCGAAGATCACAGCGAGGACCACCTGCGACAGCGTGATCATGGCGCTGTCCCATTGGCCGAACAGTGCGATGTAGCCGAGGCCGACGAAGCCGAGCACGGCGAGGCGCACGCCGCCGAGCAGGTAGCTCCAGACGGTGACCGCGACCAGCATGCCGGCCCAGGACAGGCGGGGGATGTGGAACCCCTCGCCATCCTCGCCGAGGCTTATGCCGGTCGACAGCAGCGCTTTCGGCACGGCGAGCGCATAGCCCAGCAGGCCGGTCACAAAACGCGTCATGTCCTTGAAGGTGAACAGGCCGAACGTGGCATCGCGCGCCAGCCAGTAGAGCAGCGCCTTGAGCCAGTCGGTGACCGGCACGATCCACGCGGCGGGGTAGCTCCTGGCCCAGGCGAAGGTTACCGGCGCCACATAGGGCAGCAGCACGGCGAGCGCCACAAGCCCGGCGACGATCCAGCCCACTGAGACACGCGGGCTGGAGGCGGCGCGGCCAAGTGCGACCTCGCTCATGATGGCGCCCCGCCGACGAGAATCTCGATGATGCGGGCCTTTTCCAGCTTGCCGACCAGGGCGCCCTCAGTGTCGATCACCGCGGTCGGCGCGTCTGCCGCCATGGCGGCCTGCGCGATCGCCTCGATGCGGGCATCCCAACGCACCGCGGGGCCGAGGCTCTCGCCGGGGGAGATCGGCACGCAGACGCTGCCGGCGGTCAGCACCTTGGCGCGGGCGACATGGCGGGTGAAGGCGGAGACATATTCCGAGGCCGGTTGCAGCACCAATTGCTCGGGCGTGCCGATCTGGATGATGGCGCCGTCCTTCATGATGGCGATGCGATCGGCCAGCCGGATCGCCTCGTCGAAATCATGGGTGATGAAGACGATGGTCTTGCTTAGCATGCGCTGGAGCCGCAGGAACTCGTTCTGCATCTCGTGGCGGATCAGCGGGTCGAGCGCGGAGAACGGCTCGTCGAGGAACCACAGCGCCGGCTCGGCGGCGAGCGAGCGGGCGATGCCGACGCGCTGCTGCTGGCCGCCGGAAAGCTCGCGCGGGTAATAGCCGACGCGCTCGGTGAGACCGACCAGATCGATCACCTTGAGCGCGCGCTCCTCCCGCTCCTGCTTGGCCATGCCCTGCACTTCCAGGGGGAAGGCGACATTGCCAAGCACGGTGCGGTTCGGCAGCAGGGCGAAGTTCTGGAACACCATGCCCATCTTGTGCCGGCGCAGCTCGATCAGCTCATCAGAGCTCATGCGCAGCAGGTTCTGGTGCTCGTAGAACACCACGCCGGCAGTGGGCTCGACCAGGCGCGACAGGCAGCGCACCAGCGTCGACTTTCCGGAGCCCGACAGGCCCATGATGACGAAGATCTCGCCACGGCGAATCTCGATGGTGGCGTCACGCACGGCGGCGAACAGGCCGGCCTTGCGAATTTCCTCCGGGCTCGCCTCGACATGCTCGCGCATGAAAGCATCGGCGTTGGCGCCATAGACCTTCCAGAGATTTCGGCAGGTGAGCGCGACCGGAGCGTCGGTCGGTGCCTTGGACGAGCGGGAAGTCGCGACAGGCGCGATTTCGGAGACTTCGGCCATGAATATCGGTCTTTCTGCTGGAACGAAGATTCGAGGAGGCGCCCGTCGCGCGAGTGCCGGCGCCTCCTCGCCTCAGATCAATACTGACCCTTGTGCTTTTCCATCCAGGCCGCGACGACCGTGTCGAGCGGCTTTCCGTCGACGTCCATAAGGTTGAGCTCGGGGCCGTCGATCTTCAGGCCCTTGAGGGCGGCATAGGCAGCCGGCCACTTCGTCTTCGTCTCGGCCGAGGTGTATTTGAAGATGTCGCCATGCGGCTTGCCGCAGTCGAACGCCTTGTCGGGGTTGATGCCGGCCTTCGGGTCGGTGTAGCAAGCGGCCGTGTATTCGGGGAACTGCACCCACTCGCCCTCGAACACCGACGGCACCCAGTGCGGCGAGTAGACCCACAGCATGATCGGCGCCTTGCGCTCATAAGCGGACTTCAGCTCGGCGAACATGGCGGCCTCGGTGCCGGCATCGACCGCGACGAAGGGCAGCTTGAGCGCCTCGATGCGCTCCGGGTCGTGGCCGCCCCAGGTCGCTTCCATGCCGAGATAGCGGCCCTTGGGCGCGGTTTCCGGCGCGGAGAATACCTCGCCGCATTTCAGCAGCGCCTTCCAGTCCGGCAGGCCGGGGCACTTCTCCTTCATGTAGGCCGGGTACCACCATTCTTCCTTGGCGGCGGGGCCGAGGGGGCCGAGATTCTCGGTCTTGCCGGTGGCGTCGGAGGCAGCCATGGCATCGCCCGCCGTGGTCGCCCACAGCTCCGGCATGAAGGTGATGTCGCCATTCTCCATCGCCGTCAGGCCGGTGAGATAATCGATGGTGACGAGGTCGACCTTGTAGCCCTTGGACTTGAGGATCGCGCCGGCGATGTTCGCGGTGATGTGCTGGCCGGTCCAGTCATGCAACCCGATGATGATGGGGTCCTTGGACTCCTGCGCGTTCGCGGTGGCGCCGAGAAGCCCGGCCAACAGGCCGCAGGCAGCTAGAGTTGTCTTGAAACCTTGAGCGAGCATCGGCTTTCCCTTTTTTGCAAGATCGTCGACTGCGAGATGAGGCCCGTGAGAAATGCGCCTTTTAGGAACATCGATTTCCTCTCAGGCAATCCTTGGGCCAGATGCCCGATGCCGGACCAACAATTCGGCGCCTTGAAACGGCTTTATCGACGCCGCAGGCACTTGGTGCGGCGGACAGGCGACCGCGAGGCGGGATCGGCCGGAAGCGAAGGAAGGAAAGGCGGGAAAGCGGCGGGCGGGATGCCTCGGCCGAATGCCTTGAGGCCACCAGCATGCCCACCGGATAGGCAAGGCAACAGGCAGGACAACTGTATTCGGCCGGTCTGAGACCGGGCCGCGTGCCGGCTATTCCTTGGGGTAGATGATGATCGACAGATATGTCATCGGCACGGACAGAAGTTCCTCCGGCCCGTGCGGCGCGGTAGCGTCGAAGAACAGCGTGTCGCCGGGCTCCATGAGATAGGTCTGGTCGCCGTGCCGGTACACCACGCGGCCGGTCAGCATGTAGATCATCTCGACGCCGGAATGCCGGAAGGCGGGATAGGGATTGGCCTCTTCCGACAGGGTGATGAGAAACGGCTCGACCACGATATCGGCGCTGAGCGAATGGCCCAGCAGCTCATAATGATGACCGGCCTTGGTGCCGCGCCGGTCGATGTTGACGCCCTGCCCGGCCTTGACGAAGGAGCAGTCGCGGCGCTCCTCATAGCTGGCGAACAGCGTCGAGATCGGCAGATTGAGAGCGGCCGAGACTGCGCTCATGGTGGCAAGCGAGGGCGAAATCTGGCCGTTCTCGATCTTCGACACCATGCCCGGCGAAATCTTCGCCGTGGTGGCGAGTTCGGCACTGGTGATATCGAGCCGCTTGCGGTGCTGGCGGATTTGCGCGCCGATGGCCTGTTCGAGCGTCAGGTGCGCGACGCGCGGGGCGCCGGAGCCGGTCGCGATGGCCTCCTCGGCCGCCACCTTCTCCACAAGCCCGGCCTCGTCGTCGCCTTCAGACACGCGCAATCCCCCTCATCGACTCATATTTCTATCATAGGCCGATCCATTCAGCCCCGCGCGGGCAACGTATCCTGACCCGGCGCAGTGCCGGCCGGCACCGCCGCGCCATCGTCGAACTTTGCCAGATAGTCGATGGCCAAGTCGCGAAAGCGCGTCAGGCCCTTATACTCGACCAGTTCCGGCGGCAGGTCGCGCAGCACCCGGTGGAGCCGCCGGCCCCAGCGCGCGACGCGGGCAATGTCGTCGATGCTGCAGAGATAGCAGCGAATGCCGAACAGGATCGCGTTGGAGCGCGGCAGCCGGAAAAGCGTCTGCAACTCGACGCGCAGATGCACTTTCTGGCCGACATTCTCTGCGGTGACCGTGGTGCGGTCGCTGCCCCAGAGCGGGTAGTTCTCAGGGCTGGTGTCGAGGCGCGGATTGATGGTCATGGTCCAGTTGAGGCGGCGGACCGGCTTGCCATATTGCAGCCGCAGCAGGAATTTCAGCGCGCGATCGAACACGCCGATCTGGTGCGCCAACGGCACCGGGCCGTGCCATTCATGGAACGACATGCCGACATCGAAGTCGAGCGACCAGTCGGCCTGCGTCGTCACCATGCCGCCATCGACGAACAGATTGTCGTCGCGCTGGTCCTGCAGCGTGAAGTCGCCCTGCGCCTGGCGGGTGATGTATTCGAACGGGCCGCAGGGCAGGCTCAACACGTCGCCGAAAATGAAGCTCTGCTCGATGCCGAGCGGCAGGTTCTGCCAGTGCCAGGACGTGCCGGACCGGGTGAGCCTGAACAGATCGGGATAGGAGGTGCTCAGGCTCTCCATGATGAGCTCGAGCGTATCCCATTCCGCCGCCAGCATGTGCGGCAGCACCTTGCAACGGCTGGGATCGCGCTCCAGCACGAGGGCGCGTTCCGCACACTCGGCGACATAGTGCTCGTCGACGTCGAACGGCTCGTCATAGGCCGGCGACGGCCCGCCCGGCACATGCGGCTCGATATTGACCGAGTACATGTAGGCGTCTTCCGGGAAGGGAAACGGAAAGCGCAGCACCGCCGCATCGCTGTTGCGATAGCTGAAATCGTCGCGGAAGGTCTCTTCCGGCTTGAACTGGATGGTCATGGCGAGGTCTCCAGTCAGAGTTCGAGCACGAGGCGCGGGGTTTTCGAGCGCGAGACGCAGGTCATGATGTAGCGGTTGGAGGCGTGTTCTGCGGCGTCTAGGAAATGGTCGCGATGCTCGGGCATCCCTTCCGCGACCTCGATCATGCACTGGCCGCAGGCGCCGCCCCGGCACAGGCACGGCGCATCGACGCCCGCCGCTTCCAGCGCATCGAGCAGGGTTTCCTCCCTGCCGACCTCGATCTCCATGTTGGAGCGAGCCAGCACAGCGGTGAAGGGCTCGCCGCCATGGGCCTGCCCACCGAAGGATTCATGGTGCAGCTTGGAGTGCGGCCAGCCAAGCGAACGGGCCATTTCCAGCACATGGTCCATCATCGGCTGCGGCCCGCAGGTGTAGAAATGCGTGCCGAGCGGCTGGCGTGCCAGCCGCGCTTCCAGCTCAGCGAAGGACGGGCCGGCGTGGATGTGAATATTCCCGGCCGGCAGGCGCACGAGCAGGCTCTCGAACACGCCGACCTCGTCCGGCCGGCAGAAATGATGCAGCTCCCACGGCGTGCCCGCCGCGTTGAGGGCCTGGATATAGGACAGGAACGGGGTGACGCCGATGCCGCCGCTCACCATCAGATGGCGGCGGGCGGTGCGCACAATGGGGAACAGATTGGCGGGCAGATCGGTCTCGATCACGTCGCCGGCGCGCACATTCTCATGCATGAAGGCCGAGCCGCCGCGCGAGGCTTCGACGCGGCGCACAATGATCGAGAGATGGCTGCGATCGTCCGGGCAGGAGGTGATGGAATAGGCGTTCTTGTGCACCTTGTCGGCACAGCGCAGCATCAGGCGCAGATGGGCACCCGGCCCGGCGGGATGGACGAGGCCGCCTTCGGCCGGCTCAAAGGTGAAAGCCCTGAGGAGTGGGGAAATTTGCTTCACATGCCGGACGCGCATGGCAATCGACGCGCTCATGGGAACAGTTCCTCGGCCGGCGGCAGCTCGCCCGGCACTTCCGCGTCTGCCTTGACGCCCATGAAGGCGGCGAGGCGCCTGGAGAAATGATCGCGCACCACCATCTGCGCGCCGCAGCCGACGCAGACGGCGAGGCTCAGGGTGACGCGCTCGTTTAACGTCTTGCAGTGGACGCAGAACACCCGGCGCGACAGCGAGCCGGCATGAGCGGAGCGGCATTCATCGGCTTCCAGCCCGGCCGCGCGGGCGCGCCGGACGGCATCCCAGATGAAACCCTCCTCACCCATCACATAGAGCCGCAGGCCGACGCTCTCCTGCGCCAGGCGATGGTCGAGCCGGTCGAACAGATGCGGCACCGCGCGAAACCGGCGGGTCTCAATGGGCGCGCCATTGCTGGGCAGCGGCTGCGCGTTCGGCTCGGAATCGATGTCGTCGCGCCCGGCGACCGTCCAGAACGCGATCGGCGCCTGAATGTCGTCGGCGCCGTCGATGATGTCGCCCAAGGACCGGACCGCATCGCTGATGACGAGATGGCGCTGGCCGGCGGGATCGAAGCGCAGGCGGCTATATTGGGGGCGGCTTTTGATATCCGACGCCAGCATGCGGTGGGGTTCCTTCACCCGCGGCGGGGCATGACAATTGCTACGCTTGAAAGCGCAATCGTTGCGCTTGAAACGGGAAGCCGCGATTTATTTCTCTCTAGTAAATTCGAGTGTCTATCGGGAAATTTTTGACGTCAAGCGGCGCTTTGAATAATTTAAGGGCACGCCCTATTCCAAGGCATAAGACCGCAAAAGTTCGCTACAGGAAACTGTATTGACAAATAAGAAACATCCGCTGACCATCCGTTTGCGCTGATTTTTCCACATCGACCGACAAGCCGCGCCAATCCAGCCAGGGAAACGGGAATAACGCCATGACCACTCGCGTCGCCATTATCGGTGCCGGTCCCAGTGGGCTCGCCATGCTGCGTGCCTTCCAGTCGGCCGAAAAGGCCGGTGCCGATATCCCGGAATTCGTCTGCTTCGAGAAGCAGTCGGATTGGGGTGGACTGTGGAACTACACATGGCGCACCGGAACGGATGAGTATGGCGAGCCGGTGCATGGCTCTATGTACCGCTATCTCTGGTCGAACGGCCCGAAGGAATGCCTGGAATTCGCCGATTACAGCTTCGAGGAGCATTTCGGCCGGCCGATCCCGTCCTATCCCCCGCGCGCGGTGCTCCATGACTACATCATGGGCCGGGTCGAGAAGGCAGGCTTGCGCAAGTTCGTGCGCTTCAACAGCCCGGTGAAATGGGTGGAGTATTCCGAAGAAACGGCCAAGTTCACGGTCTCGGTGAAAGACCTCAAGAAGGACGAAATCTATTCCGAGGAGTTCGACTATGTGGTGGTGGCATCCGGCCACTTCTCCACGCCGAACGTGCCCTATTTCCCCGGCATCGACATGTTCCCCGGTCGGGTGATGCACGCCCATGACTTCCGCGCCGCCGACGAGTTTGTCGGCAAGGATCTGCTGGTGGTCGGCTCATCCTATTCGGCGGAAGACATCGCCAGCCAGTGCTACAAATACGGCGCCAAGTCGATCACCTTCTCTTACCGCACGCGCCGCTCGAATTTCGGCTGGCCGAGCTGCTTCGAGGAAAAGCCGCTACTGACGAGGCTGGACGACCGCGTCGCCCATTTCATCGACGGAACGACGGTGGAAGTCGACGCGGTGATCCTGTGCACCGGCTACCAGCACCACTTCCCGTTCCTGCCGGACGATATGCGATTGAAGACCGCCAACCGGATGAACCCGCCCGATCTCTACAAGGGCATCATCTGGGAGGCGAACCCCAGGCTGTTCTATCTCGGCATGCAGGACCAATATTACACCTTCAACATGTTCGACGCGCAGGCCTGGTACGCTAGAGATGTCATCATGGGGAGGATCGTCCTGCCCTCCCCAGAGGCCATGGCGGCCGATATCGCCAAATGGCTGGCGGCGGAGGCGCTGCTGGAGACGCCGTTCCAGGCCATCGACTTCCAGACCGACTATATGAAGGAACTGATCCCGGCCACCGACTACCCGATGTTCGACCTCGACAGCGTCGCCGCCCTGTTCAAAGTGTGGGAGCATGACAAGGAAAAGAGCATCATGGGTTATCGCGACAATTCCTATGTCTCGATCATGACGGGCAACATGGCGCCGAAGCACCACACGCCGTGGCTCGAGGCGCTGGACGATTCCTTCGACGCGTTCATCAACAAGCCGGCGGCCGCGGCGGAGTAGGCCTCACGCCGTCACTCGTCCCGGAACAGGGGTGGAGCCGAAAGGGGTGAAGTCATGAACATACTGGCAAGTGCAGCGTCACGCGGTGCAGCGGTGCGGCTCCATCCGGCGCGGCTGCGCCATGTCGCGCCCGGTGGCCACTGGGCGGCGTTCGAGGTACAGCCCGGTGATCGGGTGCACATCGTCGACCCCGAGGGCCGCCAGGCGGGCGATTTGTTCGTCGCCGGACCGGAGGGCGCGCTGGCTGTCATGCTCGGCCGAGATTCCGACACGCTGCCGGTCTCCGACGTCCCGGAGGAAGCCCAGGAGTTTCTTGGGTCCGCGTCAATCCAAGGGGCCCGGCTGTTCGACGGCCATAGTGCGCCCGGCACCGCCGTGCAGTTCACCGCGCCCTCGCATCTGCGGTGCGTGCTCGCCGCCCCGGGGGCGCCGATGGACCCCGGCGCCCAGGACACCCCGACCGACCTGATCGTCGAGATCGAGCCGGCCATCCCCACCGCCGGCAAGGTGCCCCCTCCGCTGGCCGCGCCGAAGCTCGATTTGCGCATCAAGGCAGCGACCGCCAGCGCCTATGAGGTGAAGGCCGGCGACTATATCCAGATCATCGACGTCGACGGGCAGCAATGCTCCGACTTCCTCGCCTTCGACGCGCGGCTTGTGGCCCGAGGCGAGGAAACCGGGCTCGACCCCACCACGACGCGCTCGCTGATGGGCTCGGCGAGCCCCGGCCCGGGCCTGCACTCGAAATACTATGACGAGCGCCAGACCGCTTTGGTCGAGGTGATCCGCGACACGGTGGGACGGCACGACACTTTCATGCTGGCGTGCAGCGCCAAATACTATGACGACCTCGGCTATCCCGGCCACGATAATTGCACCGACAATTTCAACCGCGCGCTGAGCCCTTACGGCATCAAGCCGCGCATGGGCTGGCCGGCGGTGAATTTCTTCTACAACACGTTCGTGGCCGACGGCGACCGCATCGGCATGGACGAGCCGTGGTC
>LNAP01006537.1_pt1 | contig 10012 bp, 8 predicted proteins | sample 602601 | NCBI WGS metagenome assembly LNAP01 (sample SAMN02440304, study PRJNA202911) | soil metagenome | biome: Subtropical and temperate rainforests or woodlands; isolation source: soil samples (1 kg each in a 20% v/v slurry with milli Q water) were... ...
GCTGCAAGGCGACTGGCGCAACGACATGGAAGGCCTGGCCAACCTGCTGTCCGAACGCCTGCCGAACTATCGCAACCTGATCAACAGCTACACCAAGTTCACTGCGAAGTGATTAGCTGAAAAAAATGCCCGCCGACGTGCGGGCATTTTTGCGCTCAACGTTTTTGCAACCACCCCAAAAAACCGCTTTTCCTCACCGGCGCAGGCTTGGCCATCAACGCCAACCGACTGTTCTGCTGCCGCACCGCCTGCAACGTGTTCAACGCCCGATCCACTTCGCTACGCTGTTCCATGCACTGGCGGGTCACGTTCTTGTCGAGACGATAGATGATGCACGAGGTCAGCGCGGTGAACGTCGCCTGAGACGGAGTATCGGCAAGGATGCTTTGCTCGCCCATGACTTCGCTCGGCCCCATGCGTCCGGCTTCAGTACGGCCATTGCCGTCGGACACGCTGGCGCTGACCACACCCGTGGCGATCACCAGCAGGCTGTCCGGCACTTCGTCCAGATCCAGCACCACCTGGCCGGCGGCGTACTGCTGCGGCACCATCGATTCGGCGAGACGGTCACGTTCCTCATGGCTCAGTGAGCGAAAAATCTTCACTTCATCGAGCAGCGCGCGGGCGCGGGTCGAGGGTTCGATCACTCCGTCCGGATGCCGCGAGATGCCCGCCGCTTCAAGGTGCCGATGGGCGAGGTCGAACAGTTGATTGCGCACTTCGCCTTTCTTGCCCAGTTCGGCGATGAAACCGCTGGCCACGTATTCGGACATTTCTTCGCCAGCCTCTTTGAGCACCGCTTTCGGCGCCGGATTGAGCAACAGACTGCTGCTGCCTTGCAGAGTACGGTCGAGGGCATCGAGCACCCGGCGCGGACGGACGTGGTTCGGCACCTTGATGCTGATCGACACGCCGTGCAGATTGGTCGGGCGGCTGAGGTTGACGATCTTGGCCTTGGCCGCCACCGAGTTCGGCACCACGGCCAGAGTGCCGGCGCTGGTCAGCAGATGGGTGGCGCGCCAGTCGATATCGAGCACCTTGCCTTCGACGCCGTCGATCATCACGAAATCGTCCACCTGATAGGGCTTGGTGGTGTTGAGCACGATGCCGGAGAACACGTCGCTCAACGTACTCTGCAACGCCAGACCGACCACGATGGCGACTACCCCGGAGGTCGCGAGCAAGCCTTTGACCGGCAGATCCAGCACATACCCGGCGGCAGCGACAATGGCGGCCAGGAACACCAGCGCACCGATCACGTCCTGCAACAACCGACCGCTGTGACCGATGCGGCGCATCAGGACCAGACCGATGACTTCGGTGAGTACCCGCGCGACGTACAGCCACCAGAGAATCCCCAGTGCCGTGGCGCCGAGTTGTGCAACACGATCATCGGCGAACAACGGCGCCTGCAACGGGCTGACGCCGGCGTTGATGACCAGCGCACTGAACGCCAGAAACAACACCAGACGCACGCCGACCCGCGGGGCGCGGTGCTTGAACGGGGCGAGGTGCCAGAGCAGAGCGTCGAGCACCAGAAGCAGGGCGCTCCAGGACAGCAGGTGGGCAGAGAAAAGGCTCATGGATTGCACTCCGGCGGGCACAAAAAACTCGCCACACCCTGGGGTGTGGCGAGAGGTTGGACTCAGTTCAGATGCGTCTTGAGCTCGGCCGCGGCCTGACGTACCGCCGCTTTGACTTCCGGAATCTGATTCAGCGGATTGAGCAGGCCAAAGTCATGAATCATCCCGTTGTAGCGCACCGAGGTCACCGGTACACCGGCCGCATCTAGGTGGCGGGCGTAACCTTCGCCTTCGTCACGCAGCACGTCGAATTCGGCGGTCTGCACCAGTGCGGCGGGCAGGCCCTTGAGCTGTTCGGTGCTGGCATTGAGCGGCGAGGCATGGATCTGTGCGCGCTCGGCCGGGTTGGTGGTGTAGTTGTCCCAGAACCACTGCATCATGCCTTTGGTGAGGAAGTGCCCCTCGGCGAACTGCTGGTACGAGCCGTCGTCGAACTGCGCGTTGGTCACCGGCCACATCAACAGCTGGAAGCGCAGGGCCGGGGTTTTCTGCTCCTTGGCCATCAGCGCCACGACTGCCGCCATGTTGCCGCCGACGCTGTTGCCGGCCACCGCCAGGCGCTTGCCGTCGACACCGATCTCCTTGCCGTGCTCTGCCACCCATTTGGTTGCGGCGTAGGCCTGGTTGATCGCGGTCGGGTACTGCGCTTCCGGCGACGGCGTGTAGTCGACGTACACCGCAACCGTGCCGGAGCCCACCACCAGGTCACGAATCAGACGTTGGTGCGTCGGGAAGTCTCCCAACACCCAGCCGCCACCGTGGAAGAACATGAACACCGGCAACTCGCCTTTGACCTTGGCCGGGCGCACCACTTTCAGGTTGATCGTCTGGCCATCGACCTTGATCGCCTTGTCGCTGACGTCGACACCGGACAGGTCAACTTTTACCGAAGCCTGGGCGCCGGTCAGCACCGCACGGGCGTCTTTCGGGCTCAATTGCTCAAGCGGTTTGCCACCGCCGGCGGCGAGGGCATCGAGGAGGGCCTGGGTGTTGTGTTCGACGCCAGTGCTTTGTGCAGCGAACGCGTTGCCGACGGACAGGGCGAGGAGGGACGCGACGAGGGTTTTCTTGATGTTCATGCGCAAATCCTTTTTAAGTCGTTTGAGTTTTTGTATGCCTTGGGATCGGGCTGCTGTGGCGCTGGGGGTTCGGCCTCAGCAACACCGTGAGCACAGATTAATGAGATGCCGGAAAGTGAAAAAGCGGCTATAAAGCGATTAACTGTCAACCAGAGAGTGACAATGAACCCGTTCGAAGACATGCGTATTTTTTGCCAGGTCATGGACTCCGGCAGCTTCACGGCGGCGGCCGATCAGTTGGGCCTGTCCAAGCAGTTCGTCAGCCGCCGGCTGATGCAACTCGAAGAGCGCCTCGGCGTGCGGCTATTGAATCGCTCGACCCGGCGCCTGGACGTGACGCCGTTGGGCCAGAGCTATTACGAATCGGCCCTGCGCCTGCTCAGTGAAGTCGAGCAAGTGGAGCAGGGCATCGCCGGCCAGACCATCGAGCCTCGCGGGACCATTCGCCTGAGTGCACCGTTGTCGTTTGCCGTGGCGCATTTGGGCTGTTTGCTGCCAGTATTTTTGCAGCGTTATCGCGACGTCAAAGTCGAGGTCGACCTGAGTGATCGGCCGGTGGACTTGCTCGGTGAGGGGTACGATTTGGCCTTGCGCATCGGCGTGCTGGAAGACTCGACACTGATCGCCCGGCGCATCGCCGTCATCGAGCGGGTGTACTGCGCCAGCCCGGCGTATCTGGCCGAGCGTGGCACGCCGGTCAACCCTGAAGATTTGCACAGTCATGACTGTCTGCCTTACGGCCACGGTCGTCAGGTGCAATGGCGTTTCGAAGGGCAGGGCAAACCATTGACCGTGAACGTCACCGGAAGGATGCGGGTCAACAACGGTGAATTGCTCAAGGATGCGGCCATCGCCGGCATGGGCATTACTTATTTGCCGACCTTCATTGTTGGTTCGGCTTTGAAGGACGGCCGGTTGGTACAGGTGTTGGACAACTTCCGCCCTGAGCCGTTGACGTTATCGGCGGTCTATCCGCAACATCGTCAGGGCTCGCGACCGGTACAAGCGCTGATTGAATTCTTGCGTGAACGGCTGGATCGGACCGAGGACGGGCTTTAAATACAGCAGCGTCCATCAGCACATGTTTTCCAGATTCGCACATCCATACAATTGCTCTGCTCCAACGAAACCGAAAATAGCGCCTCTCAAAACATATCTGGAGAAGTGTTATGGCAACCGCAAAAGCAGCACCAGGCAAAGGCCTGATTGATCCGAGCAACCACGCTCTGATCCTGATCGATTTTCAATCACAGATGTCATTTGCGACTAAATCCATCGACGCTGTCTCGCTGCGTAATAACGCTGCACTGATCTCGAAAGCGGCGAAGGAATTTGGCGTTCCTGCCATTCTGACCACCGTCGCCGAAAAAAGCTTTTCGGGCCCCATGTTTGAAGAAATTACCTCGGTCTTCGCCGGCCAGGAGCTGATTGATCGGACCAGCATGAACACCTGGGAGGACGAGCGTATCGCCGTCGCCGTGAACAAGATCGGTCGCAACAGAATCGTTCTTGCCGGTCTCTGGACCTCGGTCTGCATCGTTGGACCGGCGATCTCGGCGCTTGAGCAGGGCTTCGAGGTCTACGTCATTTGCGATGCGTGTGGTGACGTTTCAGATGAGGCTCATGAACGCGCTATCGAGCGTATGGTTCAAGCAGGTGCGCGTCCAATGACCTCACTTCAATACCTCCTGGAGTTGCAGCGTGACTGGGCTCGCGGCGACACCTATAACGAGACGGTGAAAACCTCTATCGCTCACGGTGGCGCTTATGGTCTTGGTTTGATTTATGCCAAAACCATGTTTAACGCATCGGAAGGTCACTGATCTGTATGCGCCTCTTCCCCATTAGGGGATGAGGCGCAATCAGGCGAGCGCAAGGATCAGACGGGCAGTCCACTTACCTCCCGACTGAATCGGCTCGCATGGCGACGACAGCCCAGCAGGCAAAGGAACATGTCCACATCTGATACGAATACGACGACTGCACCGGATGTGGCGCTGTGTTGGCTACGAATCACAGGTGTACTGATGCTGTTACTAGTGCATGGATTGCCTAAACCTTTCAATTTTGAGCACGAATTAGGATTGATCGAAGATCCGTTTGGCATAGGGGCTCGGTTGACCTTGTCTCTGGCAATTTTCTCGGAAGTGTTTTGTCCGATATTCATCGCATTGGGGCTTCTGACGCGCCTTGTGACGCTGCCTGTTCTATTTTTACTGGTTATATCGGTTTTTTGGGTTCATCCCGAGTGGAGCCTTGCCGAGGGCTAGTTCGCTTGGTTGCTGCTGATCATCTTCTCGACGATTCTAGTCGGAGGATCTGGAAGGTTGGCATTGGGTACGAGCCTGTCGCATCGTTGGCCACTCCTGAGCAAGCTGTAGGGAGGAAATAGTGAGTACGATGAGTAAAGAGCAGGTACCCAATACGGCTTGGCAACCGCTTCGCCATGGACTGTTTCGCAATCTATGGCTCGCAAGCATTGCATCCAACATAGGGACGTGGATGCATGAAGTCGGTGCCGGGTGGCTGATGACCTCCTTGTCGGCCAGTCCTTTTATGGTGTCTCTGGTACAGGTAGCAGGTGCCGCTCCTATGTTCCTTTTAGCGCTACCCGCGGGCGCGCTGGCCGACATCGTCGACAAACGAAGTTACCTGTTAGCTGTGCAGGCAGGGATGGCCGTCATTGCACTGGCGCTCGCCTTGATCACCTTTGCGGACCTGATGAGCGCTACGCTTTTACTCCTGTTTACTCTGGCCATGGGGATTGGAACAGCGCTGACCATGCCAGCATGGTCAGCGTTGACACCTGAGTTGGTTCCTGCCAGTGAGCTACCTGCCGCGATATCGCTGAGTAGCGTGGGGGTCAACGTTGCCCGAGCACTCGGACCGGCCATCGCTGGCATCATCATCAGCCTGGTAGGGCCATGGGCGACATTTGCCGTCAATGCCCTGTCCTTCTTTGGCGTTATTGCGGTGCTTGCCCTCTGGCATCGTACGCCACAACAGACCGTATTGCCGGCAGAACGCCTGTTTGGAGCTATACGTACGGGTTGGCGCTATACCCGTAGCTCACGGAACTTGCAGCGAGTTCTGGTGCGCGCCCTGGCTTTCTTCTTGGGTGCAAGCGCAGGTATGTCCTTACTTCCACTGATCGTGCGAAGTGAGCTGAAGGGCAGCGCTGAGCAATTTGGGATCTTGCTCGGTTGCGTCGGGATCGGGGCGGTCGTGGGTGCAATGTTTCTGCCCAAGATTCGTCGTCATGTTGCTGTCAATCTGCTGGTGGCATTGGCCAGCCTTATCTATGCGGCAGTATTGCTGGCTTTGGCATGGATTCAGGATTTCTATCTGCTTATCCCTGTGATGTTCCTCAGTGGTGCTGCCTGGATCGCGGTATTGTCCAGCTTTCAGGTGTCTGCGCAAACATCGGTGCCTGCGTGGGTAAGGGCCAGGGCGTTGGCGGTCTACATCCTGACTTTCTTTGGCTGCATGGCTTTGGGTGGTGTGATATGGGGACTGATCGCCAGCTGGTTTTCGATCTCGATATCGCTGAGTTTTGCCGCCGTAATCATGGTGGTGGGAGTAGGGTTAGGCTGGTGGGTCAAACTGCCTGCGCTGAGCGCAGAAGACCTGGCCCCTTCGCTGCATTGGCCGCAACCGTTGATTGGTGTCGACGTTGAAGGTGAACGGGGGCCTGTCATGATTACACTCGAATATGAGATTGACACGGTGGATACCGACGCCTTCAAAGAGGCTATGGAAGAGGTGCGCAGTATGCGGCAGCGCAATGGTTCTTTTTCCTGGCAGTTGATGCAGGACACCGAAAATCCGCAATTGTGGATCGAGTTGTTTTTTGACGAGTCCTGGTACGATCATCTACGCCACCACAGTCGAGTCACTCGCGTAGAGTTGAAAATCGAGTCAGCCGCTCGGCGCTTTCAAATCGCTGGAAAACCTGTACGTATTCGGCACCTGCTCAAAGGCTGACGGGTTAGTCTCACTAAGTTGCAATAGATACTTGAGTGCCACTCATGCATTTTTGAATGGTCTCTAGAAGCAACGAAGTCAAGTGAATGCGGGCGTTTCACCTCCGTTGCTGTTAATACCCAGCACAATTGTCGTATGAATCAAGGCGCAGGCTCCAGGCATAGTGCTCTGTAGGAGTGGTCCGACTCCTTCGTCGAGGGGACGCGACCTAGATAGCTACTGAAACGGGGGCAGGGAATTCACGAACGCATATGCCGCTGTTCGTTTCCCCGATTCGACCCTTCTCATGCGCGAAAGGTTTAGGGCAAAATTGGGGCCGCAATAGACCGCAACAGGCCATGTGCTGGGGACGAAATACGCGTATTTGACGGCTTTGAGCGGTCTACGCAGCCATCAGACGGGGTTCGAATCCCCATCTACACTTCACACCTAAGGTCATGCCCAATGACCGAATTCGATCACACAGCATGATGGGACAGTTATCGAGTGGGCAGGAGCGGCTGTTTTAATCGTTCAACCTTGAAGATCACATTCCGCCAATCACCTTCTACGCAGCATTGATCAATGTCTCGATCTGAGCGACCTGCGCCATTACCTCGCCGATTTCTATAGCCCGATTGGGCGTCCGCCGTTGATCCTGAACTGATGATCCGCATGCTGATCGTCGGCTACCGCTATGGCATCCGCTCCGAACGGCGGTTGTGCGAAGAGGCCCATTTGAACCTGGCGTATCGCTGGTTCTGCCGGTTGAGCCTTGAAGATGAAGTCCCCAACCACTCGACCTTCTCCAAAAAACGACACGGCCGTTTTCGGGGCAGTGATCTGTTTCGCTGGTTGTTCAATGAAGTGCTGCGTCGCTGCATGGACGCAGGCCTGGTAAAGGGCGAAGGCTTTGCCGTGAACGCTAGCATCATCAAAGCGCATACGAGCCGACAGCGCGGCGTACCGGGTGATGAACAGGTCAACTGGAGCGATCCGGCCCTGAGCACCCGCGCCGTGCGTGAGTACCTTGAGGTACTCGATGAAGAGGCGTTGGCCGAAACGCTACCGAAGCGCCTATCGCTCACGGATCCTCAGGCCCTGGACCGCTGCTCCAGGTGGCCCAGCGTTCTTCGCCTATTCCACGAACTATCTGATCGATACCGAGCACGGCGTCATCGTGGATGTGGAACCCACACCGGCTCATCACACGGCCGAGGTTGAGAGCACCAAGACCATGATCGACCGGGTCGAAGTGCAATTCGACATCAAGCCGGAGCGCCTCATCGGCGATACCGCGTACGGTACCGCGCCGATGCTGGCCTGGATGGTGGAGGAAAAAGACATCGAGCCGCCCGTGCCGGTGTGGGACAAACCCGAGCGCAAGAACGACAGCTTCTCGAGCAATGATTTCAACTGGAATGAAGCGGCTGAGGAATACCGCTGTCCGGCTGGCAACGCATTGCGCAGCGAATGGCGAGCCTTCAAGAATGAGCGTTCGCACGTCACCAAAGCCAACACCGTCATCTTCCGATCCAGGCAGACCGACTGCGTAGTCTGTCCGATGAAAGACAAGTGCTGCCCGAACACTGCGTTTCGCAATATCGCTCGCAGCGTCCATGAAGCCGCTCGGGATGTGGCTCGGCGCATCGCCGCGACGGCGCAGTACGTGCGCTCTCGTCACGATCGTAAAAAGGTCGAAATGTTGTTTGCCCACCTCAAGCGCATCCTGAAATTGGATCGCCTGAGACTACGTGGCATGAGTGGCGCGACTGATGAGTTCACGCTGGTCGCCGCAGTCTGCCAGCGTTCGGCGATAGCTGTTTGGATAGCCTTCGCCTGACGGAGGTGACGTTGACGGGTGGTGTGCGACCCGGTCAGGACGCTCACCAGGAACAGTTCCATATCGAATGGCTTGCTCACGCTCGACCACCAATGTAAGCCGACACCACGTCGATACGGCCGTGTCCGAGTTCATAGCTGATTTGTACTCGGGCATTCTGATCGAGGCGTCGGTCGAGTTGGTAGCAATGGCCATCGTTGATAGGCGCTGGATGCTGTGTGATTTGCTCATAGCGTTCGCATGCAAAGGCCGCCCGTAATTCATGAAAGACTTTGAGGTTGTGCGTGTGGAGAATCTCCCGTGCGGGGCGAACGAGTACCTGTTGGAAATCGCGGTAGCGTTCATTCGCTGCAAGCAGGTTGCGGCTACCGTCAGGCGAGACTTGAAAGGCGAATGCCAGTGCGTCGCGGATGTGATCATCTACTGTTATCCACCTAGGGGCCGACGCTCCCGAGCGACCACCTTTGGTGCCGTCCTGGATGTTGATCCTCCCGAGTTGCTCGGCTTCCCGTTGCAGTCGAGGAAGGTCGGCCAAAATGGCCTCGCGCAAACGCATTCCGGCGGCTCGCGCCAACTGCGCGATGGCGGCGGCGCGCGACTGCTGATGTCCGCAGAGCACGTCGACGAGCCGCTTCACGTGTTCGCGATCTTGGCCTTGCGGTACCGATTGACGAACACTGATGCGCCGCATTCCCAGCGTCTTGCTCGGACTCACGACCTTCACATACTGATCACCGCGCAGTGCCGCCATGGTCCGGTTCACGCTGGGCAATCGGTTTTGCGCGGTCGCGATGCAAATAGCGCCTTGTTCAACGTGCTGACGCAGATGTCCGGCATAGTCCAGCAAGGTCTGCCGATCAATTTGTCTCGCATCGTTAAACCCTGGTCCATCCTCCGACCGACACCAGCGCACAAACGCCTGCCAGCGATCACTGTGTGCTTTGACCGTGCCGTAGTGCCCACCGCCAAACAGATCTTTCAATGCTTGGGGCCCGGCGTAGCTCAGTTGCCGGCCATAGCCAAAATTGCGCCCATCTCGTCTACCGACCAATGCCATGATCAAACGCCTCTCGAAGCCAAAACTTTTGAAACCTTCCCCACGTCATCCCGCCAAGAATGTTGAGTGTTATCAGGGATCAAGGCCCCTGCGACCGGTGAGGGTTGTCCACTAACGCGGGACTGACGGCTCTTTACGACCGGGAGCTTGGGCATCTCATGATCTGGCCTCCTGAACACTTCCAAGGAAGTGGGCGGGTGGAGGCTGCACTGGCTGACGAGACCAATGCCGCAAGATCCTGAGTCGGGTGAAGGCAGTGATGTGATGACCGGGGCATGCCTGACTGTCAGTCAGGTGCAGTCCATTCCGTAGGCTGCGGCACCATCATCTGCATCGCTGTTGCTGGTGACTTCGGTGTTTGTCACGCCGATTGTCACGAGGGGAAATGCCGCAAAGCCTTGTACGAGTTGGGCTGCAGCAGCGGTAGGAGCGCCCGTCTCTTTCCGGGAGAAAGAGACGGGCGCAGGTTGGCGCAAGGAAATGGCCA
>LNAP01006538.1_pt1 | contig 10012 bp, 9 predicted proteins | sample 602601 | NCBI WGS metagenome assembly LNAP01 (sample SAMN02440304, study PRJNA202911) | soil metagenome | biome: Subtropical and temperate rainforests or woodlands; isolation source: soil samples (1 kg each in a 20% v/v slurry with milli Q water) were... ...
CACCGCTTCTTCCACGGCAATTTCGCAGAAGGGGTTCATCGCCATCTTGACGTTGGCCAGATCGACGCCGGAATTGTCCGCCTTGACGCGAACCTTGACGTTGAAATCAACCACGCGCTTTACCGCAACCAATACTTTCATAAGGTGTTCCCGTGTGAGTGCAGTGATCGATCAGGCGCTGTGCAGCAGCTCGGCGTAGGCCTGCAAATGGTGGTCGTCATCGCCCAATTGATGACTCAACATCACCAGGCGCTTGGCGTGATGGGCCAGGCTGTATTCCCAGGTCATGCCGATACCGCCGTGCAACTGGATCGCTTGCTCGGCGATCAGGCGTGCGGCGCGGACCACCACGAATTTGGCGGCGGCCAGTTGCCGGCTGCGTTCGTCGCTGTCGGCCTGATCGGCCACGCAGGCGGCGAGGATGGCCATCGAGGTGGCCAGCTCCAGTTCGCCGCGCATGTCGGCCATGCGGTGTTGCAGCACCTGGAACTTGCCAATGGGTGCGCCAAATTGCTTGCGTGTCTTGAGGTAGTCGAGGGTCAGGCGAAAGGCTTCCTGCATGCCACCAATGGCTTCAGCGCATTGCCCGGCGATGGCGCGACCTTGCTGATAACGCAAGGCCGGCAAGGCCTCGCCGACGCTGCCGAGCAAAGCCCCACGAGCCACGAAGACATCGTCGAGGATCAGGTCGCTGGCACGCGGGCCATCGATGCAGGGGTAATCGCGACGCTGCAAACCGTCCGCTTGCGCTTCGACCAGGAACAGGCTGATGCCGTGTTCGCTGCGCGCATCACCGCCAGTACGCGCCGACACCAGGATCAACGCCGCACTGGCAGCGCCGACCACGGCGATCTTGCGTCCGGTCAGACGCCAGCCACCCTCGACCGGGTGCGCCTGGGTCTGCACATCGTGCAACTGGTAGTGGCTTTGCAGCTCTTCCAGCGCCACGGCCAGTTGCAGCGAGCCCTCGGCCACTTGCGGCAGCAGGTCTGCCTGCTGGCCCGTATCGCCCAGTTGTTGCACCAGGCCCGCCGCATGAATTTGCGACTGCAAGAACGGCTCGAGGCACAAGTTGCGACCGAGCTCGGTCATGATCAGCATGTTGTCCACGCCGCTGCCGCCGAAGCCGCCATGTGCCTGGGCAATCGGCACCGAGCACAGGCCCAGCTCGCCCAGCTGCTGCCAGAACGCACGGCTGAAACCGGTCTGGCTGCGGTAGAACTGCTCGCGCTGTTCGAAGCTGTAGCTGTCGCGGGCCAGGCGCGCCACGGTGTCCTGCAGCATCTGCTGCTCTTCGCTGAGGGTGAAATCCATAGCTGCGGCCTGCCTTAGAGTTCGAGAATCGTCTTGGCGATGATGTTGTTCTGGATTTCGTTGGAGCCGCCATAGATCGACAGCTTGCGCAGGTTGAAGTACTGGCCGGCGGGCGCAGCGCTGTAGTCGGCATGGCGCAGTTGGTCGGCATGGCCGATCTCCAGCTCCTGCTCGACCAAGGGCAGCGCATGCACGCCCAGTGCCTTGCGCAGCAGGTGGCTGATGGCCTGGCGGATCTGCGAACCCTTGATCTTCAGGATCGAGCTTTCCGCGCCCGGGGCCCCTCCGGCCTGGGTCGCGGCGAGGATGCGCAGGGTGGTCATCTCGATGGCCAGCAGCTGGATTTCCACCTCGGCCACCTGGGCGCGGAACAACGGATCGTCCAGCAGCGGGCGACCACCGCGCAGCTCGGCGGTGGCAACCTGCTTGAGATGCGCCAGGGCTGCCTTGGACTGGGCGATGCCAGCCTGGCCGGTACGTTCGTGGGTCAGCAGGTACTTGGCGCAGGTCCATCCGCGGTTTTCCTCGCCCACCAAATTGGCCACAGGCACCTGCACGTTGTCGAAAAACACCTCGTTGACTTCGTGCTCGCCATCCAGGGTGATGATCGGCCGCACCGTGACGCCGGGGCTGGCCATGTCGATCAGCAGAAAGGAGATGCCGCGTTGCTGCTGGGCCTGCGGGTCGGTGCGTACCAGGCAGAAGATCATGTTGGCGTAGTGGGCCAGCGTGGTCCAGGTCTTCTGGCCGTTGACGATGTAGTGCGCGTCATCGCGCACCGCACGGGTCTTCAGGCTGGCCAGGTCAGAGCCGGCGCCGGGCTCGGAATAGCCCTGGCACCACCAATCCTCGCCGGAGAGGATGCGCGGCAGGTAATGCGCTTTCTGCGCCTCGGTGCCGAACTTGATGATCACCGGGGCGACCATGTTGACGCCGAAGGGAACCAGTCGCGGCGCACCATGGGCGGCGCACTCCTCCTCGAAGATGTGCCGCTCCACCACGCTCCAGCCGGTTCCACCGTATTCCACCGGCCAGTTGGCGGCATACCAGCCACGTTTGGCCAGGATGCGCTGCCAACGCTGGTGATCGTCCTTGCTCAGACGCTTGCCCATGCGCACCTTGGTGGCGATGTCATCGGGCAGCGCCGCGCAGACGAACGCGCGCACCTGGTCGCGGAATTCGAGCTCGGCGGGGGTGTAGTGGATGTCCATGGGAAGTCCTTGATCAAGGCGGAAAACGAGCAAGCGGCCTTTCAGTGCTTCGTGGAACCGGCCTTGGGTCGGACGGCGCCATCGACCTGGCGAGCGGCCTTGGCCGCCTGCCGTTCGGCGAAGAATTTCTCCACCAGCGCCGCCCGCTGCGGTGAGGCCATGCATTCGAGGAACAGTGCACGCTCGCGCTCGAGCCCCTCGGCCAATGGCAACAAGGTTGCCGCCTGGACGGCATCGATACAGCGAGGCGGCGAGAACGCATCGGGCTGGTTGCGTTTGACTTGCTCACGCTTGGCCTGGAGCAATTGGGCATCGCCATGGCCACCCCTGCCAGGCGTGGCAGACGCTGGGTGCCGCCGGCCCCTGGCAACAGCCCGAGCTTGACTTCGGGCAGGCCCAGACGGGCATCGCGATGGGCGATGCGGTAGTGGCAGGCCAGGGCGACCTCCAGTCCACCCCCCAGCGCCGAGCCGTGGATCACCGCCAGTGACGGCTTGTCGAAGCGCTCGATGGCCAGGGTCACCTCGGGCAGGATCGGGGTTTGGGGCGGCTTGCCGAACTCACGGATGTCGGCGCCGGCGATAAAGGTCCTGCCTGCGCAGAGCAGCATCACGATCTTGACCTCAGCGTCCGCCTCGGCGGCGCTGAACGCCTCCAGCAGACCGGCACGCACCGCCTGCCCCAGCGCATTGACCGGTGGATTGTCGACGCGAATGAGCGCTATGGCCCCGGCTCGGGACAAGTGCACGGGAGAGGACATCTGACTGCTCCTGCAGGCATTCAGGCCTGCGTTTCCATTGTTCGCTTGCCGCGCAGACTCAGCGATGCGTCCAGCAGGGCTGGCGCTTTTCCAGGAAGGCCCGCATGCCTTCCTTCTGGTCTTCGCTGGCGAAGCTGGCATGCAGCAGGCGACGCTCGAAATGCACGCCCTCGGCCAGGGTGGTCTCGAAGGCGCGGTTGACCGCTTCCTTGTTCAGCTTCACCGCCATGGCCGAGCAAGCGGCGATCTGCCTGGCCAGGTGCAGCGCCTCGTCGAGCAAACTGGCAGCTGGTACCGCGCGACTGACCAGGCCGCTGCGTTCGGCTTCACTGGCATCCATCAGGCGACCGCTCAGGCACAGGTCCATGGCCTTGGCCTTGCCCACCGCCCGGGTCAGATGCTGGCTGCCACCGGCGCCCGGCAAGGTGCCGATCTTGACTTCCGGTTGGCCGAAACGGGCGTTGTCGGCGGCGATCACGATGTCGCACATCATCGCCAGCTCACAGCCTCCTCCCAGCGCCAGTCCCGCCACAGCAGCGATCACCGGCTTGCGGCAGCGCGTGACCTCTTCCCAGTCAGCGGTCACGAAATCCTCCAGGTAGACATCGGAGAAACTCTTGGACTGCAACTCGGCAATGTCGGCTCCGGCGGCGAAGGCCTTGTCGTTGCCGGTAATCACCAGCGCACGGATCTGGCTGTCGCGCTCGAACTGGCGCAAGGCATCACCGAGCTCGCGCATCAGCGCGCCATTGAGGGCGTTGTGCACCGCGGGTCGATTGAGCCTGATCAGGCCGACATGCTCATGCCGCTCGATCAGGATGTTGTTGTAGGACATGCCATTCACCACTGCTTGTCTCCACTGCCACCCGGTGCATCCGGCATCCGGCGTTTTCACCTCGGCGCCAAGTGCTGCGGCCGATCGATTCAACGACGCCGCAGCTCCGGGACGAGTCTATCCACGCCCCGCAACAAAGACAACATGTTGACATAAAGCTCCGGAAGCGTATTGTCAGCGCCGTCGACTGGGCCTGGCTTGGCCCCTCCAGCAGAACAAACTCAACATTGAGCGGTGTTGAACATGCAGATCAAGACGAACATCCCTTCCGCGCGTCGATCCGCCATGCTCGAAATCGGCGCCTGGAACGACAAGATCATTACAGACTATCTGGACACGGCGGTGGCTTCCGCGCCTGACCGCAAGGCTCTGATCGCCTACCACGTCGGCGAAGACACCCGCACCGCCCTGAGCTATCGCGAACTGGACCGCATCGTCACCCGCATGGCCGCCGGCCTTGCCAGCCTTGGCGTGGAAAAGTCCGACGTGGTGTCCTGCCAGTTGCCCAACTGGTGGCAGATGACCGCCCTGCATCTGGCCTGCGTGCGCATCGGCGCGATCCTCAACCCGCTGATGCCGATCTTCCGCGAGCGCGAGCTGGGCATCATGCTCGGCCATGCGCAGAGCCGCGTGCTGGTCATTCCCAAGGTGTTCCGCGGCTTCGACTACGCAGCCATGATCCAGGGGCTGCGTGGTGAGCTCCCCGACCTGCAGCAGGTCCTGGTGATCGGCGGCGAAGGCGACGACGATTTCGGGAACGTCTTGCTGGAACAGCCCTGGGAAGCGCGCGTGGACACCCACGCACTGTTCGCCGAGCGCCGCCCGCACGGCGACGAAGTGATCCAGCTGCTCTATACCTCCGGCACCAGCGGCGAGCCCAAGGGCGTGCTGCACACCTCCAACACCTTGTTCAGCAACGTTCGCGCCTATGCCGAGCGCCTGCATCTGCATGGTGACGACATCATCCTCATGGCCTCGCCGATAGCCCACCAGACCGGTTTTCTCTATGGCCTGATGATGCCGATCTACCTGCAGACCACCGCGGTCCTGCAGGATGTCTGGGACCCGCTGTACGCGGTCAGGATCATCGCCGCGGAGAAGCCGACCTTCACCAAGGCCTCCACGCCGTTTCTTGCCGATCTGCTCGAAGTGGCTCCCAGGCATCGCGACGAGCTGGCCTCGCTGCGCATCTTCGCCTCGGCCGGTGCACCGATCCCCGGAGCCCTGGTCGAGCGCGCCGGCGCAGCGATGAACGCGCAGATCATTTCCGCCTGGGGCATGACCGAAAACGGCGCGGTGACCACCACCCGCCCCGAGGACGACCCCGAACGCGCCATCCACAGCGACGGCCTGGCCCTGCCTTACATGGAAGTGCAGGTGATCGACGATGAGGGCCAAGTGGTGCCCAGCGGCGCCGAGGGCAACCTGATGGTGCGCGGCGGCAGCCTGTTCGTCGGCTACCTCAAGCGCCCAGAGCTCTATGGCGTCGACGAACACGGCTGGTTCGCCACCGGCGACCTGGCACGGATGGATGCCCAGGGCTACATCCGCATCACCGGGCGCACCAAGGACGTGGTGATCCGCGGCGGCGAGAACGTGCCGGTGGTGGAAATCGAGAACCTGCTCTACAAGCATCCGGCAATCTCCTCGGTGGCCCTGGTCGGCTGCCCGGACGAACGCCTGGGCGAGCGCGTCTGCGCCTACGTCACCCTGCAGGATGGCTACTCGCAGCTGAGCCTGGAGGACGCAGTGGCCTTCCTGCTGGAACAACGCCTGACCAAGGCCTATCTCCCCGAATACCTGGAAGTGCTGCCCGAGCTACCGCGCACGCCGTCGGGAAAGATCCAGAAATTCAAGCTTCGGGAACAGGCCAAGGGCGTGCGCATCGATGGAAACAGACGCTGAGCCGTCCTGCACCCGTTACCGCACCAAAGACAAAAGGATTGCTGCATGAAAGGTCTAAGCGGAAAAACCGTGATCATCACCGGCGGCGGCGGCGGCATTGGCCGCGCGGTCTGCCTGCGCTTTGCCGAGGAAGGCAGCCTGGTGGCCGTACTCGACCGCGACGCAACTGCGGCGCAGACCACCGCCGGGCTGATCACCCAGGCCGGCGGCAAGGCCAGGGCCTATGCCACTGACATTACCGACTACGACGCCATCGTCGCCACCGTCGAGGCGATCGAAAGCCAGCTCGGCGTGCCCACCGTCCTGGTCAACAATGCCGGCTTCGACCAGTTCATGCCGTTCCTCAAGACCGAGCCGCAGACCTGGCAAACGCTGATCGCCATCAACCTCACCGGCGCGCTCAACATGCACCACGTGGTCTTGCCGAAGATGCTCGCCGCCGGTGGCGGCAAGGTGGTCAACGTCGCCTCCGACGCGGCCCGCGTCGGCTCGTCCGGCGAGGGCGTGTACGCAGCCTGCAAGGCCGGGCTGGTCGGCCTGTCCAAAACCCTGGCGCGCGAACTGGCTACCAAGGGCGTCAACGTCAATGTGGTCTGCCCCGGCCCGACCCACACCGCCCTATTGAAGAATGTGGTGGACACCTCGAGCAACCCGGAAAAGTTGTTGGAGGCCTTCAGGAACGCGGTGCCGATGCGCCGCCTCGGCCAGCCGGAGGACTTCCCGGGGATCATCGCCCTGCTCGCCAGCGACGACGCCAACTACATCACCGGACAGGTCATCAGCGTGTCCGGCGGGCTGACCATGGCCGGCTGACAGGCCAGGCTTCCACCACTCCCAGGAGACAGGTCCATGCATTACGAAGACATCCTCTACGCGGAAAAAGACGGCATCGCCACCATCACCATCAATCGTCCGGAGCGCTACAACGCCTTCCGCGGAAAGACCTGCACGGAGCTGCTGGACGCCTTCAACCGCGCCGGCTGGAACAGGCAGATTGGCGTGATCGTGCTCACCGGTGCCGGCGACAAGGCGTTCTGCACCGGCGGCGACCAGCGCGCCCACGAGGGCCAGTACGACGGCCGCGGCATGATCGGCCTGCCGGTGGAAGAACTGCATCGCCTGATCCGCGAAGTGCCCAAGCCGGTGATCGCCCGGGTCAACGGCTTCGCCATCGGCGGCGGCCACGTGCTCCATGTGCTGTGCGACCTGTCCATCGCCTCGGACAAGGCCATCTTCGGCCAGGTCGGGCCGAAAGTCGGCTCGGTCGATCCAGGCTTCGGCACCGCCTACCTGTCGCGCGTGATCGGCGAGAAACGCGCCCGGGAGATCTGGTACCTGTGCCGCAAATACACCGCCCAGCAGGCGCTGGAATGGGGCCTGGTCAACGCCGTGGTGGCGCACGAGGAACTGGATGCCGAGGTGCACAAATGGTGCGAGGAGATCCTGGAAAAGAGCCCAACGGCATTGTCCATCGCCAAGCGCTCGTTCAACGCCGACAGCGAGAACATTGCCGGTATCGGCGGCCTGGGCATGCAGGCGCTGAGCCTGTACTACGACACCGAAGAGTCCCGGGAAGGCGTGGCCGCGTTCAGGGAAAAGCGCAAGCCGCAGTTCCGCAAGTTCTACAAGTGATCGCGCCGCCGGCAGGCCATTGCCGTCGACCTGCTCCCCAGCCCGGGCCCTGAGACACACATGGATTTCGCATTCAACGAACAACAACGGGCGATCCGCGACAGCGTCGCCCGCTTCAGCGCCGATGTACTCGCCCCCGGCTATCGCCAGCGCGACCGCGACGGCCGCATCGAGCGCTCGGTGATCCGGCAGATGGGCCAGATGGGCCTGCTTGGCGGCGAACTGCCGGAAGCGTTCGGCGGCAGCGGCCTGGACTGCGTCACCGCCGGCATCATCGTCGAGGAAATTTCCAGGGGTGACTTCAACGTCGGCTACATCCCTCTGCTGGCCTCGCTCAACGGCCAGATCATCGCCCAGCACGCCGACCCGGAGCTGGCCAGGCAGTGGCTGGGCGCGATCACCGCCGGGCAGAAGATCGTCTGCATCGCCCTGACCGAACCCGGCGGTGGTTCAGACGCGGCCAGCCTGCGCCTGAAGGCCGAACGCAAGGGCCAGGCCTACGTGCTCAACGGCGAGAAGACCTCGATCTCCATGGCCGACCAGGCCGACGTGGCGGTGGTCTTTGCCCGTACCGGCAGCCCCGAACAGCGCGCCGGCGGCATCAGCGCCTTTCTGGTGCCGATGGATTCGGCGGGCATCAGCACCAGCCGCTTCGCCGATGCCGGCGAACGCGCCATCGGTCGCGGCTCGATCTTCTTCGACAAGGTTGAAGTTCCGCTCAGCCACCGCCTCGGCGAGGAAGGCAAGGGGTTCAAACAGGTCATGCAGGGCTTCGACTACAGTCGCGCGCTGATCGGCCTGCAGTGCCTGGCGCTGGCCCAGCAGTCACTGGACGAAACCTGGAAATGGCTGACCGAGCGCCAGGCGTTCGGCCAGAACCTGGCGGCCTTCCAGGGCCTGACCCATCCGCTGGCCGAACTGCAGACCTACGTGCACGCCGCCCGCCTGCAGTGCTACTACGCGCTGTGGCTGAAGGACAACAAGTTGCCCCACAATGCCGAAGCGGCGATGAACAAGTGGTGGGGACCCAAGCTGGCCTTCGACGTGGTCACCCAGTGCCTGCTCGCCCATGGGCATACCGGCTATGGCGAGGACCTGCCATTCGCACAGCGCCTGCGTGATGTCCTTGGCCTGCAAATCGGTGACGGCACCGCGCAGATCATGAAAAATATCATCGCCAGGCAATTCGTTCCCAGCTGACGCCTTGCCTGCTCCGGAAAAGCAGGGCGTCGGCACCTCAAGCGCCCACCGGATCGACAGGAACCACAATGACCGGCGACGAAAGCAAGGGCGTATCCAACCGCCTGTTCTTCAGGCTGTTCCAGACGGGCAATATCCTGCAACGGCAGGTTCAGAACGAGATGGGCATCAGCACCGTGCAGTGGGCGGTGCTCGGCGCGTTGTCGCGCGAGGGCTACGAGGAGGGAATCTCGTTCAACCAGTTGACCGAGTATCTGGTGGTCAGCCGGCAGAGCCTGGACGGGGTACTCAAGCGCATGGAGCGCGACAAGCATGTCCTGCGCGTGCCGCACCCGGATGATGGGCGCGCGCGCCTGGTGCAACTGACGGCCAGTGGCAAGGCGTTCTGGGAGTCGCTGCAGGAGCGGATCTACCAGTTCTACCAGCAGGCGCTGCGAGGCTTCAGTTTCGATGACAGCGTTGCCCTGCTGCATTTCCTCAACAAGTTGCACCTGGACCTGGCCAGGGTTTCTCTCGGCCGCGGGTCGCCGGATCAGCCGGAGGATTAGCAGGCTCGCGACCCCTTCCTGCCCTTCGCGTGCTGCGGTAATGGTTCATCGGCCTGCCCCGGCTAAACTTGCCTGCCGTGGCAGCCACGCCGCCATATCGAAGAACACCCGCTGCTCGTTCGTTCTACCTTCAAAAGCCGTCACCACCGATAGACCCGCAAGCGCGCCTTGGCCGCGCGCCTGCCTCACACAGGACTGCACCATGCATGTCGATACCGCCATTTGCTCACGCAAATCCGTTCGCCGTTTCCTGCCCTTGGACGTTCCCCGTTCCGTGGTCGAGCACATCCTGCAGGTGGCCGCCCGTGCTCCAAGCGGCAACAACGTGCAACCCTGGCAGGTGCATGTACTGGCCGGCGATGCCAAGCAGGCCCTGTGCGCGGATATCCTCGCGGCCGCCGAAGCCGACCAGACCCACCAACCCGAATACCGCTACTACCCGGACAACTGGTTCGAGCCCTATCAGAGCCGGCGCCGCGCCAATGGCTTCGGTCTTTACGAAACGCTGGGCATCGCCCGCGACGACCTGCAGGCACGCAAGCGCCAGATGCTTCGCAATTACCAGTTCTTCGATGCCCCGGTGGGTCTGCTGGTCAGCCTCGACCGC
>LNAP01008245.1_pt2 | contig 10011 bp, 9 predicted proteins | sample 602601 | NCBI WGS metagenome assembly LNAP01 (sample SAMN02440304, study PRJNA202911) | soil metagenome | biome: Subtropical and temperate rainforests or woodlands; isolation source: soil samples (1 kg each in a 20% v/v slurry with milli Q water) were... ...
AGCCTGATGAGCCCAGCCGAATTGCACGCCGACAGCATCGTTATCGACGGGCTGATTATCGCCAAGTGGAACCGTGAACTGTTCGAAGACATGCGCAAGGGCGGTCTGACGGCGGCTAACTGCACCGTGTCGGTGTGGGAGGGCTTTCAGGCCACCGTCAACAACATCGCCGCGAGCCAGAAGCTGATTCGCGAGAACAGCGACCTGGTGATCCCGGTGCGCACCACCGCCGACATCCGTAAAGCCAAGGAGCAGGGCAAGACCGGCATCCTGTTCGGCTTCCAGAACGCTCACGCTTTCGAAGACCAGATCGGCTATGTCGAGGTCTTCAAGCAGCTGGGCGTCGGCATTGTGCAGATGTGCTACAACACCCAGAACCTGGTGGGCACCGGCTGTTACGAGCGTGACGGCGGCCTGTCGGGCTTTGGTCGCGAAATCGTCGCCGAGATGAACCGCGTTGGTGTGATGTGCGACCTGTCCCACGTCGGTTCCAAGACTTCCGAAGAAGTCATCCTCGAGTCGAAGAAACCGGTCTGCTACTCCCACTGCCTGCCATCGGGGCTCAAGGAGCACCCGCGCAACAAGTCCGATGAAGAACTGAAGTTCATCGCCGACCACGGCGGCTTTGTCGGCGTGACCATGTTCGCGCCGTTCCTGGCCAAGGGCATCGATTCGACCATCGACGACTACGCCGAAGCCATCGAGTACGTGATGAACATCGTCGGCGAAGACGCCATCGGCATCGGCACCGACTTCACCCAGGGCCATGGCCAGGACTTCTTCGAATACCTGACTCACGACAAGGGCTACGCCCGCCGCCTGACCAGTTTCGGCAAGATCATCAACCCGCTGGGGATCCGCACCGTGGGCGAGTTCCCGAACCTGACCGAGACCCTGCTCAAGCGCGGCCACTCCGAGCGCGTGGTACGCAAGATCATGGGCGAAAACTGGGTCAACGTCCTGAAAGACGTCTGGGGCGAGTAAGCCGCTGCACCTCTGAATCCTTTCCCCCGGCCGTCCGTGCCGGGGGCAACACCAAAATTTTTCTGGAGTTAAGTTTCCATGGCCAAGATCGCCCCGCAATTGCCAATCGAAGTCGACAGCGAAACCGGTGTCTGGACCTCCGACGCCCTGCCGATGCTGTACGTGCCGCGTCAACAACCACATGGGCATCGAGGAAGTGCTGGGCGCTGAAGCCTATGCCGAAATCCTCTACAAGGCCGGCTACAAGTCCGCCTGGCACTGGTGTGAAAAAGAAGCCGAATGCCACGGCCTGGAAGGTGTCGCGGTGTTCGAGCACTACATGAAACGCCTGTCGCAGCGCGGCTGGGGCCTGTTCAAGATCCAGGACATCGACCTCGACAAAGGCACCGCCAGCGTCAAGCTCGAACACTCGGCATTCGTCTACGTGTACGGCAAAGTCGGGCGCAAGGTCGACTACATGTTCACTGGCTGGTTTGCAGGGGCCATGGATCAGATCCTCGCCGCTCGCGGCAGCAAGATCCGCACCGTGGCCGAACAAGTCTACGGTGGCTCCGAAGAGGGCCACGAAGACGGCTTGTTCACCGTCAAGCCGTTGTAAGTCGAGGAATTCGAAGCAATGTTCCAGCCGATCCAGATCGGCAAACTGACCATCCGCAACCGCGTGCTCAGCACCGCGCACGCCGAGGTCTATGCCACCGACGGCGGCATGACCACCGACCGGTACGTCAAGTATTACGAAGAGAAGGCCAAGGGCGGGATCGGCCTGGCGATCTGCGGCGGTTCGTCCGTGGTGGCCATCGACAGCCCGCAGGAATGGTGGAGTTCGGTGAACCTGTCCACCGACCGCATCATTCCGCACTTCCAGAATCTTGCCGACGCCATGCACAAGCACGGCGCCAAGATCATGATCCAGATTACCCACATGGGCCGTCGCTCGCGTTGGGACGGTTTCAACTGGCCGACGCTGATGTCGCCGTCAGGCGTGCGCGAGCCGGTGCACCGTGCCACTTGCAAAACCATCGAGCCGGAAGAGATCTGGCGGGTGATCGGCAACTACGCTCAAGCGGCCCGCCGCGCCAAGGCCGGTGGCCTGGACGGTGTCGAACTGTCGGCGGTGCATCAGCACATGATCGACCAGTTCTGGAGCCCACGGGTCAACAAGCGTACCGACGAATGGGGCGGCACCTTCGAAGGCCGGATGAAGTTCGGTCTGGAAGTCTTGAAAGCCGTACGTGCCGAGGTCGGTGACGATTTCTGCGTGGGCATGCGCATCTGCGGTGACGAGTTCCACCCGGATGGTCTATCCCACGAAGACATGAAGCAGATCGCCAAGTATTACGACGATACCGGCATGCTCGACTTCATCGGCGTCGTGGGTTCGGGTTGTGACACCCACAACACCCTGGCCAACGTGATTCCGAACATGAGTTATCCACCGGAGCCGTTCCTGCATCTGGCTGCCGGTATCAAGGAAGTGGTCAAGGTTCCAGTGCTGCACGCACAGAACATCAAGGACCCTAACCAGGCTACACGTATCCTGGAAGGCGGTTACGTCGACATGGTCGGCATGACCCGCGCGCACATCGCCGACCCGCACCTGATCGCCAAGATCAAAATGGGCCAGATCGACCAGATCAAACAGTGCGTCGGTGCCAACTACTGCATCGACCGTCAGTATCAGGGTCTGGATGTGCTGTGCATTCAGAACGCCGCGACTTCTCGTGAATACATGGGCTTGCCGCACATCATCGAAAAAACCACCGGCGTGAAACGCAAGGTAGTGGTGGTCGGTGCCGGTCCTGCCGGGATGGAAGCCGCCCGCGTGGCCGCCGAGCGTGGCCACGACGTGACCCTGTTCGAGAAAAAGGAATTCATCGGCGGGCAGATCACCACCGCATCGAAAGCCCCGCAACGGGACCAGATCGCCGGTATCACCCGCTGGTATCAGCTGGAACTGGCACGGTTGAAAGTCGACCTGCGCCTGGGCACCGCGGCTGACGCGCCAACCATCACGGACCTGCGTCCGGACGTGGTGGTGCTGGCCGTCGGCGGTCATCCGTTCATCGAGCAGAACGAGCACTGGGGCGCGGCAGAAGGCCTGGTGGTCAGCAGCTGGGACATCCTCGATGGCAAGGTTGCACCGGGCAAGAACGTGCTGGTCTACGACACCATTTGCGAATTCACCGGCATGTCGACCGCCGACTTCCTCGCCGACAAGGGCAGCCAGGTCGAGATCGTGACCGACGACATCAAGCCCGGCGTGGCGATTGGCGGTACGTCGTTCCCGACTTACTACCGCAGCATGTACCCGAAAGAAGTGATCATGACCGGCGACATGATGCTGGAGAAGGTCTACCGCGAAGGCGACAAGCTGGTGGCAGTACTGGAAAACGAATACACCGGCGCCAAAGAGGAGCGGGTGGTGGACCAGGTGGTCGTGGAAAACGGCGTGCGCCCGGACGAAGAAATCTACTACGCGCTGAAGGAAGGCTCGCGCAACAAAGGCCAGATCGACGTCGAAGCCTTGTTCGCGATCAAGCCGCAGCCATGCCTGGAACAGAGCGGCGATGGCTACCTGTTGTTCCGCATTGGCGACTGCGTGGCCCAGCGTAACGTACACGCGGCGATCTACGACGCATTGCGGTTGTGCAAGGATTTCTAAGAGCTTGTGGATAACTCTGTAGGAGCGAGCCTGCTCGCGATGGACGTGAACGATGACGCGGGGAGTCTGATTTAACGCGACGTTCTAAGGTTTTTCGCAAGCAAGCTCGCTCCTACAGGGAGTCGAGCAAGGCATCCAGGTAGTTAAGCCCGAGGTCTTTGGGAGCTTCACCATGTTGAACACCCTTCTTCCAATCCTGTTGTTCGCCGCCCTGGGCCTTGGTGTCCTGGGCGCGTTGCGGCGGGTGGCCATGTGGCGCCGGGGCCGAGCCTCCAAGGTCGACCTGATCGGCGGCCTGTTCGCCATGCCCAAGCGCTACATGGTCGACTTGCACCATGTGGTAGCGCGGGACAAATACATTGCCAACACCCACGTCGCCACGGCTGGCGGTGCGGTGGCGTCCATCGTACTGGCGATTCTGGTGCATGGTTTCGGCCTGCATAACCGCTTTCTCGGCTATGCGTTGTTGCTGATGTCGGCGGTGATGTTCGTCGGCGCGATCTTTGTTTACCTGCGTCGGCGCAATCCGCCGTCGCGCCTGTCGAAAGGCCCGTGGATGCGCCTGCCGAAAAGCCTGATGGCGTTCTCGGCCTCGTTCTTCCTGTTGACCCTGCCGGTGGCGGGCATCCTGCCGGAAAATTTCGGTGGCTGGCTGTTGGCGGCGATTCTCGGGGTTGGCGTGTTGTGGGGCGTGTCTGAACTGTTTTTCGGCATGACCTGGGGCGGGCCGATGAAACACGCCTTTGCCGGTGCCCTGCACCTGGCTTGGCACCGCCGTGCCGAACGCTTTGGCGGTGGTCGTTCCACGGGGTTGAAACCGCTGGATCTCAGCGACCTGACCGCGCCACTGGGTGTGGAAAAACCCAAGGATTTTACCTGGAACCAGTTGCTCGGCTTCGACGCCTGCGTGCAGTGCGGTAAATGCGAAGCCGCGTGCCCGGCCTTCGCCGCCGGTCAGCCGCTAAACCCGAAAAAACTGATTCAGGACATGGTCGTCGGCCTGGCCGGTGGCACCGATGCCAAGTTCGCCGGCAGCCCCTATCCAGGCAAAGCCATTGGCGAACACGCGGGCAATCCGCATCAGCCGATCGTCAACGGTCTGGTAGATGCCGAGACGTTGTGGTCGTGCACCACCTGCCGCGCTTGCGTCGAGGAATGCCCGATGATGATCGAGCACGTCGATGCCATCGTCGACATGCGCCGTCACCTGACCCTGGAAAAAGGCGCGACCCCGAACAAGGGTGCCGAAGTCCTGGAAAACCTGATCGCCACCGACAACCCTGGCGGTTTCGCTCCGGGCGGACGGATGAACTGGGCAGCAGACCTGAACCTCAACCTGCTTAGCGAAAAGAAATCCACCGACGTGCTGTTCTGGGTCGGCGATGGCGCCTTCGACATGCGTAATCAGCGCACCCTGCGCGCCTTCGTCAAAGTGCTCAAGGCGGCGAAAATCGACTTCGCCGTGCTCGGCCTCGAAGAGCGCGACAGCGGTGACGTGGCCCGGCGCCTGGGCGACGAAGCAACCTTCCAGCTGTTGGCCAAGCGCAACATCCAGACCCTGGCCAAATACAGCTTCAACCGCATCGTCACCTGCGACCCGCACAGCTTCCACGTGCTGAAAAACGAGTACGGTGCCTTCGATGGTAACTACCTGGTGCAGCACCACAGCACCTACATGGCGGAAATCATCGATGCTGGCGCGCTCAATCTCGGTCAGCACAAAGGCGATAGCGTGACCTATCACGATCCGTGCTACCTCGGCCGTTACAACGGCGAATACGAGGCACCGCGCCAGGTACTGCGCGCCCTCGGGATTGAAGTGAAAGAAATGCAGCGCTCCGGCTTCCGCTCCCGCTGCTGCGGCGGTGGTGGCGGCGCTCCGATCACCGACATTCCCGGCAAGCAGCGCATTCCCGACATGCGCATGGAAGACATCCGCGAAACCGGCGCCGAACTGGTGGCCGTGGGTTGTCCACAGTGCACCGCGATGCTTGAAGGCGTGGTCGAACCACGTCCGCTGATCAAGGACATCGCCGAGCTGGTGGCTGATGCGTTGCTCGAAGATGCCGCGCCAGGAAAGCCTTCGGCACCGGCCAAACGTGAACCAGCGGAGGTGCATTGATGAGTGACATTATCCGCCGCGACCCTCGGGCCGAATGGATCGCCCGCAACCGTCTGCACCCGCTGCACGCGGCCATGCAGCCAGCGCAACACAGCTGGATGGGGCCTAACGGCGTCATCCGCAAGAATCCCCATGGTGTCGGTTTCATTGGCCCCAACGGCATCAAGCGCATTGACCGCAGTGGCGCACAGCAGGGCGGGGCGACCAAACGCTCGGCTGCCGTCGAAGTGCAATTGCCGCTGCATCAGGTGGCCGCGCCAGCGTTTTACATCAGCGTGGTACCGGACATGGTTGGCGGCCGCTTGAGCAGCCACGACCGCGATCTGCTGGGCCTGGCCCATCAATTGGCCGGCAAGGACGGCGCGGTATTGGCCGTGGTGTTCGGCGAGCACAAGGAAAACACTTTCGCCACGGCGGGCGTCGACCGCCTGCTGGTGCTGGAAGGCGAAGAATTCAGCGGTTATGCACCGGAACAACGGGTCCAGGGCCTGCGGGCTGTGGATAACCAGTTCAGCCCGCGTCACTGGTTGCTGCCGGACAGCCGCAGCGGTGGCGGCGAGCTGGGGCGGCGCTTTGCTGCCGCACTGGGCGAACGCCCGGCCACGCGGGTCTGGCAGGTCAAGGATCAGGAGTGCATCGGCCGCGCCGGCGCGGGTCTGCAAGATCTTGCCCGTCCACTGGCGCGACTGATCCTGGCGGCTGCCGAGTGCGCCGAACCGGTCAGCGAAACCCGTCACGAAGCGCTGCCCGTGGAGTTATCCACAACCGTGGCACGCAGCCTGTCGCGGATCGAAGATCTGGGCGCGGTGGCCGTCGATCCGGCGGCCATCCCCATGGCCGAAGCCGAGTTCATTTTCTCCGGCGGCAACGGGGTCAAGGATTGGGGACTTTTCCACAGAACCGCCGAAGCCCTCGGCGCGACCGAAGGCGCATCGCGGGTGGCGGTGGACGACGGCTTCATGGCTCGCGATCGTCAGGTCGGGGCATCCGGCACCTGGGTCACCGCACGGGTCTATGTGGCGGTGGGGATTTCCGGGGCGATCCAGCACCTGCAAGGCATTGGTGCCTGCGACAAGGTGGTGGCGATCAACCTCGACCCTGGCTGCGACATGATCAAACGGGCCGACCTGTCGGTGATTGGCGAAAGTGCCGAGATTCTTCAAGCCTTGATCGACGCGGTAGCGGCTTACCGCAACGACGCCAAGCGCGATGCGGCTTAAGGGAAGGAAAGGGTTATGAGCACGAAAATCATCAGCCTGGTGTCCATCGGCGCCCACCCTACGTCCGGTCGGCCGCGTCGCGCGGAACAGGATGCGCGGGCGGTGGAACTGGGCCTGCAATTGGCTGGGGATAACTTGCAGGTACTGCATGCCGGCGACATCACCGAGCCTGCATTGCGCGCGTATCTGGGCATGGGCCTGGAACAACTGCACGTGCTGGAACAACCACAAGGCGCCGATGCGCTGCCGGCGCTGACCGATTATCTGCGCGATGCCGGGGCCCAGGTGGTGTTGACCGGCAGCCAGGCGGAAACCGGCGAAGGATCGGGCATGTTGCCATTCCTCCTCGCTGAAAACCTGGGCTGGCCGCTGGTGGTGGGGTTGGCGCAAGTCGAGTCCATCGATGGCGGTTCGGCGCTGGTGCTGCAAGCGTTGCCGCGTGGTCAGCGTCGTCGCTTGAAGGTTCGCTTGCCGTTCCTGGCAACTGTGGATAACGCCGCGCCCAAGCCTCGGCAGAGTGCCTACGGCCCGGCCCGACGCGGCGTGCTGCAAGCACAGGACGTCGAGGTCATCGACGATGAACTGCTCGCGGTCGCCACCCTGCAGCCGGCCAAGCCACGGCCCAAGCGCCTGAAGGTGATCAAGGCCAAGAGCGGCGCCGATCGCATGAAAGCCGCGACGGCCAAGGCCAGCGGTGGCGGTGGGCAAGTGCTCAAGGGCGTTACGGCGCAAGCGGGGGCAGAAGCGATCCTCAAGTTATTGATTGAGGAAGGTGTGGTCCGCTGACCCGGTTTCAGCATAGATCTCCTGTAGGAGCGAGCCTGCTCGCGATGGTGGTCAACGATAACGCGGGATGCCTGAATGACCGTGGTGTCCTTAAGTTTTTCGCGAGCAGGCTCGCTCCTACAACTTTGATCTTCGGCGAACGCTAACACTGCTCCCACCGGATACCTGCATTACCAGAATTCACGGGGAAACAATGACAGTTGAATTTCGTTCGGCGGTCCGCGCGGATGCGCGTGAGATTGCGCGGTTGTTCCAGATTTCATCCGAAGGCGCTTCAGACTACATCTGGAGCCAGATCGCGGAGCCCGGCCAGGATCTGTTGGACGTCGGCGCCATTCGGTATGCCCGCGACGACGTGGATTTCTCTTACCAGAACTGCCTGATTGCCGAGGCCAATGGCCAGGTCATTGGCATGATGCACAGCTACGTGATGCGCCACGATCCACTGGCGGAGCCGACGACCGACCCGGTACTGGCGCCTTACGCCGACATGGAAGTGCCCGACACGCTCTATATCTCCAGCCTTGCCCTGTACGAGGGCTGGCGCAACAGGGGCCTGGGCGTGCAGTTTCTCGCCCATGCTCAAGAACGTGCCGACCAACTGGGGCTCAATGGCCTGAGCCTGATCGACTATGCCGCCAACACTGGCGCTCGGCGCTTTTATGAGCGGCACGGTTTCAAGATCATCAAAACCTGCCAGGTCACCCCTCATCCCATGATCCGTGTCACTGGTGACGCCTATCTTATGCACAGGCCCTGAGTCTGCGGGGGGGGCTAACCAGCGAAGGTTATCCACAACGCCACGCGCCCTCGTCCCACGTTGACGAGGGCGGTGAGCTACAGTTTTCTATGCGCTGATCAAGGGTGCGACACGCTTTCGGGAGTTTTCAGACGTTCAGCGCTGACTCATGAAATCCGGTTTTTATGACTGGCTTGAACATGAAGACTTTCGCTCTTCTGGCGCTTTTTGCATCGACCCTGTGGATATCCACCGGCTTGCTGTCTGCTGTCCCGGCAAACGTGCCCGTGGCTGATCAGGACTTTTATCAATGGCTGGAAACCGGGCAGGGGCGCGACGCGTCCCTGGCGCAGCTACGGCAACAGTGCGACAAGGTACTGGATGCCGATAAGCACCTCAGCTGTTCGGTGACGGTCCTGGCCAGAATGCTCGAAGCCAAGGCCGCCAACCAAATCCCCGAATACTATCTGGCCATCAAGGGCAAGCATGCCCGGGCGATTGCGGCCGATGCAGATCTGAATGCCCTGTTCTCCATGTTTGGCAGCGAATCACTGGCTATTCTGACGAGGGCTGGCAATTTCTCGGTCAAGGGATCTGCGCGACATGAGGTGCTGCAGCTCCATCCTCATGCCAATGACTTCTACATCGCTGAACAATCGCTGCCATTTATCGAGGTCGGAACGGCCAACGGTGTCTCGGCGCGTTTTGTACTGGACACGGGGGCACCGCAAACCCGGGTCAACATTGAAACTGCGAAACAGATGGGGATCAGGATGTTGCCCGATGCTCATTATCGCTACAGCACGTTTTATGGCGAAAGGGGCCTGGCCGCGAGGTTGGGAATTCTCGGGTCACTGAGAGTCGGCACCCGTGAGTTCAGGAACGTCCTGGTCTTTGTCAGCGACCGGGATAATTTGTTGGGGCTGGATCTGATCAGCAAGCTGGGGCGCTTGAAGATAACCAGGAGAACACTGGAACTTAATCCGCCGCCTGCCCGGCGCTGTGATGCGCCAATTGTCTTGAGCCGCCTGGATCTCAACCAACGGCTGGTAGTTGCCGCACAGCTGGATCGTCGGGCAACGCAAGCCATCATCGATACGGGAAATGTCGACTACCTGACGGCCGCGTCGCCCGGCAGGCAAGTCAGCGTGGCGCAGGCGCTGACACCGGGAGGCTCGAACGTTTACACCGGCGACGATAAGCACTTTCAACGCTTCACCGGCGTATTGGCCCTGCAAGGCGACACCTTGGTGGTCAGCTACAAATACTACCCGGGCTTTACCATCCCGCCGTCGTTGGTGGGCGGGCAATACGTGCCGTCGATATTACTCGGATGGCGCGCCTTCAAAGACTTTGAATTGAGCCTGGATCTCGATTCAGGTCGCTCATGCCTCAATAGAGTCTGAACAGATTGGATGGTTACCCACAATCCCTGTTGGTGGTTCTGTGGATAACATGTTCGCCCCTCGCTACACCCCATACAAATCAAGCCTTGCAT
>LNAP01012808.1_pt1 | contig 10009 bp, 8 predicted proteins | sample 602601 | NCBI WGS metagenome assembly LNAP01 (sample SAMN02440304, study PRJNA202911) | soil metagenome | biome: Subtropical and temperate rainforests or woodlands; isolation source: soil samples (1 kg each in a 20% v/v slurry with milli Q water) were... ...
GCTTCGGGCTCAGCTTCCATAGTCCCATCAAACCCAGCGGCAGCAACAGGTAAAACTGCCATTCAACGGCGAGTGACCAAGTGTGCAACAGCCACTTTTCATGTGAAGCCTCATTAAAGTAACCGGCTTCTAGCCAGTAATTGATGTTGGAAACAAAGGCCAGGCTATAAACAGTTTGCGCGCCCAGGCTACGGTAGTCGAAAGGCGCCAGCGCCCACCAGCCCAGAAGCAATAGAGCAAGGCAGAGTACAGCCAAGGCTGGCAGAATGCGGCGGGCGCGCGCGAGATAAAAGCCGAGTAAGGAAAAGCGCCCCTGCTCCAGCCCTTTGACCACAATGCCGGTCATCAAAAAGCCGGAGATGACAAAAAACACATCGACGCCGATAAAGCCGCCGCTAAAGCCGGGGATGCCAAAGTGATAGAGGATGACCGCCACCACCGCCCAGGCGCGCAGGCCGTTGATGTCTGTGCGAAAGTCTGTGCGAGGGCTCTGGCGAGAGGTGGGAGGAGTCATGTCTGGGTAAAAAAGTCGGCGCTGGCGGTACGGCGTGGTTTGCTTCCAAAAATGCCATGAATCGGGCGCACTTCGCTGGGGTAAAGCGTTGAGAACAGCAGGGTGCGAGTGGGGCGGGTCATGGCTTTTTTTATTCGTGGGTTATGCTGGATTGATGTGATGGTTCAAGTCGAAATAGTCCCCAACAAGCCACCCTCGTTAACATGAGTTACAAGCGCTGCATAGCGGGCGGCAGACTGCTTATAGGCGGCTGTAAAGGCATTGGCCAGGAAGTTTGGCTTGCCTCGTTCATAGAACGCCAAGAGCCCGAAGGTGTAGTCCCGACCTCGGATGTCCGAGAAAGAGAATGGCGCTAACGCGTGGTTTACCAAGGGGATGTTCATGGCAATCCGCGAAGTGCGCTTATTGCCATCCTGGAACGGCTGGATATAGGGAATGAACAGCATGACAAAGAATGCCTGTTCAAAGGGGTTTTTGATGGCGTTAGCCTTTTCACAGAACGCGTCGAAAATTTCCTTGAGCTGTTGTGGATTGTCTGGTGGCAGATATTTGCTGTCGTCAAACCTTACTACCACCGATCGCAAAGCACCTGCGGCAGAAGGATCGCCAAGCAATCCATCGATAAGTAGTGAATGAATGTCCAGCAAGTCGCGCTTAGCCAAGGATAGGTTAGCACCGTGCTCTTTGAGAAACGAGATAGCTGCTTTGTGGTTAAGCACAATCCGCATCTGTTGTTCATTCAGGCCTTGCGGTTTTTCGCCGAACTCAATCAAGGTTTTGGTATCAAGCCAGGAAATAGGGACGTTTTCCAGATTCGACGAGGCATGCGTCAGGTCAATCAAGAGCGAGGCCAGCAAACGTTCATACAACTTGCCTTGCGCTTTCGCTTCTGTGACACCAGGCACCTTGCCGGCTTGTTCAAGCTCACCCAACTGGTTATCGCTCAACAAAAAAGTTGAGTTGGGTTTGTAGCCACCCAGCAGGTCCGGGTTGTAGCGGACTGGCTCACGATAATGCGGCGCGCGGGACAAGTCCCATTGCAGATAAGCATCCGAATCCTTGTTTATTCGATAGGCCTTGCCCTCGGGGTCTAGCAATCCGGCTAGAACCAGCTTCTTGATGTCCCGAAAAACTGTCGTTCTTTCTAGTCCAAAATTTGCAAAATCTCCAATGGACTTTGTTTCATTTGGTGTTTCAAGAAAGCTATTGATGATTCTTTGCTGGCGTTCAGTGAGCGGCATCTTCAAGCTCTCGACTTAATGTTGCATAGGATGTTGCACGAGTGCAACGGTTTTTGCAACATGAGGAGATGAACCATACGGCAGAAAGTTTGACTTGACGGGTTTATTCTCGCAATGGGGTGCGCAACGCATCAAGGGACGATTGCAGGCCTTGAAAGCTTTAAAAGTCGGCGCTGGTAACACGGCGTGAATTGCTTGATCGCGCCTCATGCCGTGCGCAAAAAGGCCTCGAACATCAACAAGCTCCACAAGGGCGCGGCGTGGTCGCGCTGGCCGCGCTGGTGCTGGTCTATCATCAACGCCAGGTGGTCGCGGTCAAAGTAGCCGGTGTCAAGCATCCGCGGGCCGAGCAGGGCTTCACGCAGGCGCCCAGCCAAGGGGCCGCGCAGCCAGCGGGCGAGCGGCACGGAAAAACCCATTTTCGGACGGTAAAGCACATCGTGCGGTAGCGCCGGCTCGAAGGCTTTTTTGAATAGCCATTTGCCTTCGCCCTGGTTGATCTTGTATTGAGAGGGCAGGGTGGCCAGCCATTCGATCAGCTGGTGATCCATGAGCGGTTCGCGCACTTCCAGCGAATGCGCCATGCTGGCGCGATCCACCTTGGTGTTGATATCCCCCGTGAGCCAGGTTTTGTAGTCGATGTATTGAATCAGCGCGAGCGGGTCATCCGTATTGGCGCGGGCGGCATGGTGGCGGAACACGGCTTCGGCGGTGTAGCCATTGAGCTGGCGTTTGAAGGCGGGGGAATAAATGCGGCTGCGTTCGTCATCCCGTAGGAGGGACATGCTGTGAAAATAAGCCCCCACGCTATCCATAGCCAGCGCTTGAAAGGTGGTTTTGGCGCGCAAAAAACGCGGTGCCCAGTCGGCCTTGGGGTATATCTTGCCGAGTGCGCCAAACAGCGGGCGGCGCAGATCCAAGGGCAGTTTGGCGCGCGCTTGCTCTTCAGCCAGATGCAGGCGGTAACGGCGGTAGCCGCCAAAGGTTTCGTCCCCGCCATCGCCCGAGAGCGCCACGGTGACGTGACGGCGGGCAAGCTGGCAGACGCGATACGTGGGCAGGGCGGAGCTGTCGGCATAGGGCTCGTCGTAAAGCCAGGCGAGCTTGTCGATAAGGGGGATCAGGTCGCTATCGTCCCCGCGCACGATGCTCAAGTGATGGTCCGTGTGGTAGCGCTCGGCCACTTGGGCGGCGAAGGCCGATTCATTAAACGTCGGATCATCAAACCCAATGGCACAAGTGCGCACTGGCGTGGCCGATAGCTCGGCCATGGCTGCCACCACGGCGCTGGAATCCACGCCACCCGAGAGAAAGGCACCCAGCGGCACGTCAGCCACCATGCGCAGTTTGACGGCTTCATCCACGCGGGCGCGTAGCTGGGGCATGAGCTCGTCAGCAGGTAGCTGGTTATCGCAAGAAAAATGCACATCCCAATAGGCAGTGGGTTCAGGTAGCGGCTGGCCTTGTTTAATGACGCCGCGCGTGAGGGTAAGCGTGTGCGCGGGCGGTAGCTTTTTCGCGCCACGGTAAATGCAGCGCGGCTCGGCCACATAGCCCAGCGCAAAGTATTCTTCCACGGCGAGCGGGTCAATAGTCCGGTCAAAACCCGGATGTGCGGTGACGACTTTAAGCTCAGAGCCGAAAATGAACGTGCCGTCATTCAGCAGCGCATAGTGCAGCGGCTTCACACCCATGCGGTCGCGCGCCAAAAAAAGCGTATCTTGCCGCCTATCCCACAAGGCAAAGGCAAACATGCCGCGAAAGCGTTCAACGCAAGCTGCGCCCCAGGCTTCCCAGGCGTGGACAATCACTTCGGTATCGCTGCGGGTTTTGAACACATGCCCCAGCGCTTGCAGCTCAGGCATGAGTTCCTGAAAGTTGTAGATCTCGCCATTGAACACCACGCCCACCGTGCCGTCTTCATTGAATAGCGGTTGCTGGCCGGTGGCGATGTCGATGATGGAAAGTCGGCGGTGGCCCAGCGCTACGCCTGGCTCGATATGCAATCCCGCTTCATCCGGCCCGCGGTGGCTTTGAATATCGTTGATGCGCTGCAGCAGGTCACGCGGATATTCGCGCCGGCCAAGGGTGTCAAAGAGTCCGGAGATGCCGCACATGGGTTTGTTTATGTTCTCGGAGGTTAGGGCTGATGAGGGGTATTCTTGATTTTTTGAAGGCTGTCCCGTTCAGCTTTATAGAGCGCCACCGCTCTTTTGAGCACGGTGAGAATGATGGATAAATTATCAAGCATGATTTAGACGCCTTTTGAGTAGCAGCCTGGTCAGGCCTTTACGACCCGGCACTTCAACGGCGCGGTAAAGCAGCACCGAACAGGCAAAAACCAGGACAAGATAAACAACAAATTGCATCCATGACACGTCGGTGGATAAAAACTTGACCCAATCTTTGATGAAGTAATGGATGAGATAGGTGGAATAGGATATTTCACCTAGGTAAAACAAAGCGCCTTTACCAAGCAGGTAACTTGCACCGGCGCTTGGTATCGCAAAAAACAAGACCAAAGCCGCAAATAGCGCAGGCCAGAACGCATAGTCCGGTAGGTGAAAGTAGTAAGCGAGGAGCGGGAAGCTCAATAAAAACACAAACAGTGCCTGTTTGTAACGGGGCAGGTCTGCGGTGTTGTGCAGGAAAAAATTACCCAGAACCGCGCCGATGGCAAACTCCATAACGCACCTTGCCAAACCTATCTGACTGATGCCATCGCCCAATGAGCTATAGCCGTTTAGCTTGAAAAGCAAAGCAACGCCCATGCAGAGTAAACCTATCGCAACAAGGTGAGGCAAGAGGGTTGGGCGAAGACGGTTGATTGCAGCAACCAGCAAGGGGAAGGTCAAATAAGCGCCCATTTCTGCGCTGATAGACCAAGCAGGGATGTTCCATGAGAGGGCATTAAATCCACCCCAGGTCTGCACCAGAAATAAAGAAGCAAAAAAGTCCACGGGCGTATAGCGCTCTCCGACTATCCCTACCGTTGAGCTAGTGGAAATAGCCAGTGGATTGATGAGGAATAACAGCAAGACAAACAAATGCAGTGGATAGATGCGCGCCAGCCGTTTGACCAAAAACTCGAACAAGGCCTCCTTTGAAAAATGGCCAAAGGATTTGCCATAGTTAATGAAAATGATGAAGCCGCTGAGGATAAAGAAAAAATCAACCGCCAGATGCCCTTGAGCCGTTAAGCGATAAAAAAAGCTGTCAGCCGACAGGGGTAGCGCTTCGCGAAAGTGGAAAAAAACAATCCACCACGCAGCCAGGCCACGCAGGCCAGTGAGTTGAGGCAAATAGTTCATTTAGCGAGAAGTAACCAGGCTGGCCTGGCCGTTGCTGTTTGTTTTGTAAGTTTTTTTTGAAATCACCAGCAATGAAGCAGCCAGCGCGGCCAGGTAATAAAAATAAGACTGAAAGGCGATGCCGATAAATGCCCCACCGGCTAAAAATACCAGCAGCGCCTGGATAATCGCTTTGGATAGGTCTTGCGTCCATTGGTCATCATGGAGTTTGCCTAGTTTGGATATTTTGGCGTGGGCGATAAAGATATTGATGACTATTAAAAAGAACAAAAACAAGCCCGGATAGCCTAGTTCCGCGAGGATCTCAAAGTACACGCTATGTGCGGCCTTACCTTTGACTGTAAGTAAGGTGCCGTTATCTAACGGTAAAGTAAATTCATTGATGCTATTCACGCTAAAACCGCCGCCAAAGGGGTGTGTGGATACATAGTCCAGCGTCCACATCCATACTGCCACACGACCCATGGCCGAGCCTTCAGAGCTATCGCCAATCGTTGACATCCGTTGCGACCAATTAGCACCCATGATGCCCGCGAGTGTAATCGTGACCACAAAAGCCACCACGCCATAAACGATTTTTCGTTTGGCGTAATAAAACAAGCTAATGCCGAGCACGGCAGCAGAGACCAGACCCGTGCGGGCGAAAGTGCCAAGAGACGTTAAAAATGCCAAAAAAACAAACGACATCAAGGGAATTTTTAATAATCGGCCTGTTGGGATGATGAGGGAATTCTTTAGCAAAAAAAGCATGAATGGCACCAGGCTTACGGCAAACATCGCCAAGGTGCTGCCTTCACCATAGCCTGAGTTCCCTGCAACCAGGCCTTTCGCCTGGCCATACCCCCCGCCGTCAATGAGTACCTTGATGCCAAACGGAATACAGTGCGCCATGCCTGCTAGCACGATGATCCAGACAAAGGCTTCGATCTCAACTTTGCCACGCAAAATGAGTGGAATCAAGCTCGCAATCAAAATGCTTTTGATGGCTCTATCCCATTTCTCGTAAGCGAAATCGGGCACGACCGCCCATAACAAGCTGAGCGTCATATAGATGCCGAAAATGATGATTAGCGTACTGAGAGTTGGCAGGCGAAACGGCCTGTTTTTCGGGATGAAGAAAATAGAAGCCAGTGTTGCTACACCAATCAGAAAAGACACCGGGATGCTGGGCAAAATGGTGTAAGCCACTAATTGGGGGGTAAAAATATCAACCCATACATAACCCAGCAAAAAAACGAAAGGCGCGCGCAGCCCATACAGAAAGAACGAGCAGTAAATTGCTGTGATAAAGAGGCTACGCATTGAATGAGTTAGTTAATGTAATGGAGTAATGGATGGGAATGCAAAACCTATGTTCCGCCTGGGTTGATTATTGTTCATGCTTTGACACACGAAAAAAAGTACGGAGCAGTGGGTAACGGGCCGCTAGCGTAATAAGCTCATTCATGATGGGATGTTGCAGCCTATGCACAAGATACAGCCAGAGAGGGGTAGTTACGCCAACCAAAGCCACCAGCTTTGCCCAGGTTGGCAAGACGCTGACGGCGATGTGCAAGAGCAGGAGGTATGCGCTTAATATCAAAGAAATGGTCAAACTGGTTTTTTGCGACCCCAAGAAGGCTAATGTCTTGATGCGTAAATGGCGTCTTTGTAGCCATAAGTGGATAGGGAAGGTGATGGTAGTGGCAGCTAGTAAAGCGTATGCGAAAGAGGTAAGGGTGCCGGTGTAAAGGATTGTGATCATGGCGGCTGTTGCTAATAACTGGATTGTCCCGGGAACAGCGGAAAGGTAGGGCCTGCCAAGCGCGGTTAGCGCGGTTCCGTTAAAAATCGTCAAGGTGGAAATGCCTGCTGATAAACAGACGATGCGGATCACAGGAACGCATTCCATCCATTGGGAGCCATATAAGAAACGGATAATGGGTTCTGCAAAAATTGCTGTGGCAATCAGGATTGGCCAATAAAAAACGGTGACATAGGAAACGCCTTTTTGTATCGGGTCAGCCAAGGACTCATTGGCATGATGCTTTTGCGCAAGAAACTGCAGTGTCGCGTAGTTAAGCGTATGACCCGCAATTTGCGTAAAAATGTTGGTCGTGGAGATGGCTTTGCTCATAATGCCTACGCTGTGTGGGCCGCGCAGTTTTCCCAAGACAAGATCGGGCAATGCGTTGTTAACGGCGGTGATTGCATTTGTTAAAACAGTACCTGTGCCAAAGTGCATCACTTTTCCCCAGCCGCGAAAAGAAGGGAGCCATGGTGTGTGTTGTGGGCGAAAGTAGGTGTAGGCTAGACCCGTGACAACGATGTTAACCAGGTTGGCCCATGCCATGGTCATGTAGCTAAAACCATTGTAAGCGAGTGCAATTGAGCTGGTCGCATAGGCGACTACGCCAAACATATCAGCCATTGCGGCTTCTTGTGCCCGGTATTCTCTGGCGAGTAATACCATGGGGATGGCGCCAAACGGGATGAAAATAAAGCCCAGTGCAAGAACCTGGATAACTGCTTCAATTTCTTGCTTGTTGTAATAGCCTGCAGCTGCGCCACTGGCCAGGTACAAAACCAGGGAGAGGCTCCAAGAAGTGCAAAGCAGAATGCCAAATGCTGCGCGTATCTTGGCAGTGGTTAATTCCTTTTCTCTTTTTAAATAACTGCTGACCCCAAACTCCCTGAAAATGTGCGAGATGGAAACGAGCACGGCGGCAATAGAGTAGATGCCAATTTCGTTTGGGGTGAGCAGGCGGGCAAGGATAATGGTGACTAAAAAATTAAGCGCCGTCCCGCTGTTTGAGGATAAAAAAGCAAAAAAAAGCGAGCGTCGGATGTTGGTCATTAAAGCGGGTGCAGAGTTAGGGTTTTAGTTTCGAGGTGGCCGCTAGTGATGCTTTTTCATAGGCGCGGTTTTTATAGCGCTCTGAGCCAATGAAATGAATAAATGCGGCCTCGCTTGTTGCGTGTTTTGCACTTGCGTATTTGTTGGGAGACAAGGCGAGGGTGTTGTTTTGATTGGCCACGAGATAGTTTGAGGTCACCTGCTCGCTGCTCCAGGTGGTCCATACCTCGCCAATTTTTTTGTGCATTTTTACGGCAAAATCAAAAAATTCGTCACGCAGCATTTTGTCGGATGCGAAACCGGTAAAGCCTGAACAGCCCCTGATGTAAAAACGACCATTGACGCCAGCATCGACCATGACTTGCTCGGCAATGGCTTGGACATGCACCGATGGCCAATCGCGTGCTCTCGCTGCGGTTTGAGCCAGCGGTTCTATGCCCTGATTGGCATCATCGCGAATGACAAAACCGTGCTGGTTGGTAATGGCGGCAACGATTTCAGGGATTGCGGCGGTGGTTACCGTGTCGGCGTCAAGTTGTACGACATAAGCCTCGGGGGAGTATTGCGTGATCGCCGAGAGACGCTCCCATGTGCCGCCAATGGGAATGCGCGGGTCTTGAAAATCAAGGGCATTGCGGATCTCAGCGTGGGGAATATGTGTTTTGAAAATTACCTTTTCGCTGTCGCCAATGGATGGATCGCAAACGATGACCACTCTGGCTGGGTTGGTGTGCATGGCGAATGATTTGATGGCGACGAGATAAGATAGAACATCGCGCTGGTGCACCATCGAGAGTGCAATGAAAGGCAGCTTGCCAGGTGTTAACGGTGCCGTGTCGAGAATGCGGCTAACGCTTCGACGGTAGAGCGCCTTCATTAGATCAGTTCTGATCCGATTGATTATTCTGTTAATAAGGTTCATAGCCGTTGTTCAGTTGTGGGCTGGATAATGAATGGTAAGGGCATTTCAATAAAGCATGCTATCAAGATTCGACTGGGCATGAGAAACGTAAAAGAGGTGGCACTAACGCGCGCCTGCACTAATCCCCGAGGCGTTATATCCGATCTCTCGTAAAAGACAAAATTCAGGCTGAAACTCAATCAATTCTCTATGTAAGGTATGTAAGGAAAGTTGTCACTTTTCTCAAGCAGCAAGCTCCTGATTCTTGCGCCTGGCGACCTCGCCCAGCAGACCGAGGTCGGTCAGCAGCCTGCCGTAGTTTTCGGGTGCGGAAACCAAAACATCAGGGAGTATTCGGGGGCATTCGGGTGAGCAATTGCCGCAGTTACAGTCGTTGTGTCATGACTGCCAAGAATACTGGCCAGTGGGAATGTCATCCGCATTGCATCGCGAGACCAACGCCGTCTCGCCAGCGCGCCCCGCAGGACGCACCCTTGTCCAGACACGGATTCAAAGGGTGCCGACTTTCCTGAAACCATCCTACTCAAATACTTCCGCTTGCACGAACAACTGACCATTGGCATCTTTGTCAGAGAGCAACGGCATCCCGTTCAAATCGGGCCATTCAATGGCTAGCGTCGGGTCATTCCAGGCGATGCAGCGCTCGTGTTCTGGCGCCCAATAATCGGTCGTTTTGTAAAGCAGCTCCGCGCTTTCCGAGAGCGCCATAAAGCCGTGCGCCATGCGGTAATCCGAGGCTTCGCTCTACACAGTCCTACAGATTTTGAGTCTGACTCTGTTCGAAAAAACGCAACTCAATCAAATTGTTACAAACATCAAACCCAATCCGGAGGAGGCGCACTTGCATAACCAATTGAATCTATTCGAAGAAATCTCCGGACAGTAGTGATATTTCTGTAAGTCCAAGCTCATGGCATCTGCAGTGCGCCTGCAAAGCGAGGTGGGGAAATCAGGCGTTGTAAATGCAGGGGGTGTTTGTATTCGTTGCTTGGTACAAGGTCGTTCTGATGCTTTGCAAATGCGTCAGTCGCTTGGAAGTAGGGCGGATTTTCTTCTTTTTTTAGCCGGTAATCATAGCGGGATGGCTGTACAAAGGCGCTCCATGTTACATGGGCATCATTCAACGAATTTATTGCCTGCGGCGAATGGTATTTCCCCGGGCCAACCAGCAAGTTGTTGGCGGTG
>LNAP01006393.1_pt1 | contig 10008 bp, 7 predicted proteins | sample 602601 | NCBI WGS metagenome assembly LNAP01 (sample SAMN02440304, study PRJNA202911) | soil metagenome | biome: Subtropical and temperate rainforests or woodlands; isolation source: soil samples (1 kg each in a 20% v/v slurry with milli Q water) were... ...
AAAAAAAAAAAAAAACACATACAACACATCATTACAGAAATGTTCACAGTACATACCTGTCGGGCATCCATCACCAGAGCCTTGGCTTTTGCTTTGTTTACTTGCAAACCTTCGACCAGCAAGCGCGTGCAATCAATCACCATTTTGGTCGACAAGTCCGTGACACTGTGCGCGCGGTTGAGGGTTTCCTCGTGGTAGGCTTCTTCAACTTTGATGGCATCCAATGTAGACTGTTTGAAAAGACAACCACAACAAAAAAACAGTGTTATTACTAAATAAATCATTATAATAGGCTTAAGGTTGGGTGTATTTGCCATAAAAACTGTTTTCAAATGCAAATTCAGTTTTTTTTTGCGAATTTATTACCTTGGGCAGGAGATACTCTAGCTCCGCATGAGCCTTGGCTCGCGCTGCATCACCTACCAAGGATGCACTGAACGCGCTGCTCAACGCAGTGCGATACTCTATACTCTGCATGAAAGTCGTAGTAGGGCGAGGTGGCATGGGCGGCGGGCCGGTGGCCTCGGGTGCTGGCAGTTCTACCACAGCTGGCTTGGCGTTGTTTCCTTTTGGCGCCTTTTTGTGCGAAGTATTCTTGTTTTCTGACAATCCAGGAGTCTCTTTTGACTCGACCGAGGTGCCCACAATGTTGCTCGGATGCGCGAGATAATGTGCGGACAGGGCCGAAGAGAGGTTCTCGCGAATGTGTTGCAGAAACTCGAACACCGCAGGGGCTTCGCACTGCATCTGATACGCATGAATGTGCGCCATCGCCTGGATGGACAACTCCCGTGCCACGCTACTGGGCAACAGCGCCGTGGTGCCTGCTGACTTGGTGCTGGACTTGCCTCCTTTGCCGGATAGTTGTTTGTCGGATTCAAAGTCACTCGGAAGGATCCAACCATACAGCAGCGACGTCGCACGGGGGTAAGCCGTCACCGCGGGGATGAAAACACGAACTTGCACGTACTGCTGCTCGTCGCGTTTTGCGCCGCGTGAAGCGGGCGGCTTGCTGGCGGATGGCAGAATGTCGGCTTCAAGAGGCATGTTTACATCCACAATGCAGCTTGGCTGCCCACCAAGGACACAGCCTCGGTAGGTCACATGTTCCATGTAAATGCTCGAAAGAACCTCCAATTCGCCCATGAGATCTTCATTCAAACTCAAGTCGACTGATGATTCGGTTTTCTGAGTGGAAGGGAGCGTGGGGCTGGAAATACGCTGGTGGGACAGTTTGGCGAGGGTCTGCATCACCAGGAAGTTTTCCTCTTGAGTCACACCAGCATCTTTCAACACATCGGATGTATCGGTCATATCAAACCCATATTTCGTCAGAATGGTGCGCAGTTGGCGGTTTTCGAGTGCATCACTTTGGGTTTTCGCAGGTACTGACCCGGCCTTACTTGTTGCAATCGGGGCAGGTTTACTGGATAAGTGGTGAACCATTACTTCTTTCTCTGGAGCAGAAGCAGTAGGTTTTGCCGGGAGGGGAGCTTTAGGTAGACTAAGGTTACTGGGCGGCGGGGGTGTTTCAACTTGAAATATTCTGAGCAGTTCGTTGACAACATTTGCATGAATAGTTATCATTTCACCAGTGCTGGTCATTGAAGTCTGCTGACCAACCTTTTGTCCCGAAGGCTTTACACTGCTAATGCTACCAACAGAAACTTGAGGTTTCTTGTCGGAAATTGTAGCCACTTCGTGCTCATTCACTCGTTTGTCGTGCTGTTTACTAAATTTGTCCTTTAGGTCTTTTGTAGGAGGCTTCCATTTGGAAAAACGGTTCCGCGCTCCACCAATCGCCGGATTATTGTTATCCTTATTACGCTTTCCCCCACCAGAATTAGGTCCCATTGCAAATTTCTTGTTATTCGGCCGACTTACTTTATAATTTGGGTGGGTGTGGCGATGAAGTGGAGGACCGAACACACCATAAGTAACTATGAGAGTTAACCCGTTAACCCTTTCCCCAAGTTGGCCGTTTTGGCTGAAGATTTGATACTTTGTGGATATATTCAGTCACAACATGCGCTTTCGGGAAGAGTTGATCTTGTTCGGCGCATTACTGGTTGTATCAGTAGCTGGTAGAATCTTTATTCCGGTGCACTCTCCAGACAAAGAGGTCCCAGACTACTTCTCACTGGAAACACATGACAATCCAACCAAGGTCATTCAGAAATTTTGCTTCAATATCTTCAACTCCAACGAGTATCGATGCAAGAAACTGGTGGAATTCGTAGTTCCCTTGCTAGTGAACATTCACGGCCAACATTCTCATTGGAACGGTTACGAAGGTGATATTTTGATGATGGGCCAAATGGTGAACGAGAAAGACATTGTTGAAGAATGGGGAGAAAAGCATTACAATGTAAACATAGGTGCCTTGGGAGGGAAACCATACTCAGCTTTGCTGAGCGTTCCACAGTTTCAAAGTAACATTCAGCAGGAAGTAGACGCGTTTTGCTTACTTCATGCGCTCTCTGGCTTCGCCTGTCGGACTCTGTCCTATGAACTCACCAACTACGTAACGAGCCTGTATTTCCGCGAAGGAGGTGCAACACTAGAAAATATTGTTTCCAACATGTGGTTTAAGATGGACGCCGAAATGATGTATGTTCCTGTATATCTACAGAAAGGCAGTGCGATGACCATCTCATATTATTACACCAACGCCCAATTCATGGACCTGACAGCGTGCAGGTTTTGCATCATCAACAAATTGGATCGTTCTGTATGCAAAGTGTTTGTGGACTATGTGACAAAACAGCTACGTGCGTATTATGGTGCTAAGTACAGAGAAAACTTGTGGTCTGTGGCCTATGTTATCAACGCGCTGGAGGCGGCTGCCCCGGTCTCCCAAGGCTTGCAAAACAGTGCCTTTGATCCTTTGGATTCACCCACCGCTGTGATTGCAGACTTTGTGGAGATTGGTACATCCAATTTCGAGACGGTCTCGCAGTTGGTCAATGAGGGCGAACCACTGATTGGCTTTGCCATTGAACCTTCCCTACACTATCTAAACAGCCTCGCGGTGCGACCCAAGGTCACAAAGATACACGCGGCGATCATTACCGAGGCGGCGCTGCAGGAGAAGATAAACAAGCATAAGATGGTGTATGGTAGCAAGAGTGAGGAGAATCACACTCACAAGATTGATGCTGAGATGCATAAGCCCAATTTGACCGACGATACTGCACAATATGTGGATTTGTACCACATTCCTGAGGAAGTCATCGATCGTTTGGGTTTGTACCATTACCTCAAAGGATGCAACGCGATAGGAGGCTATCACGCTGCGCAGATCAGTGCCGGGGCGCAACAGCACGTGGTAGTTGATAAAGTTCGCGCCTATACAATGACACAGTTTTTGAGGATGTACAACATCCACCGGATCAAACTACTGAAGATTGACGCCGAGGGCTACGATAACTATATGTTGGACGAGTTGTACAACCATATGGTAAATAAACTCCATCCTTTGGTGCACGTGGACCGCATCGTTTTTGAGACCAATGATCCGGAACAACAAGAGTTCACGAATGCTTTGATCAATAAGTTCGTCGGGATAGGCTATAAAGTGCTCATGATTGGTGATAACACAATTATTCAGAATATTCTGCCGTAGTTTGCGTCAACATTTTGCATTGCTTGTGGTAATAAAAGTTTTTTGTTACAAACCGGATTACTGTTTTCGGTGTCTAGACAATCTGTTGGGGATTGACGGAAGTTCAGAAAAATCATATCTACTGTCCGATCTCCACCACAATGGATGAAAACTCTGAAATCAAGCTAGAAAAGATCACTGTAGCCGGCAATGATCGCACCGCATTATCATTCTTCGACAGCGAGCTGCAAGAAATGAAAGCCAAAGGGTTGACTTTGGGCGAAATGGCCAAGTTGATGGGTGCAAAGACGGAGCGATTACTGAGCCTGGACATGTTCGAAGCTGTCGATACTAACCTTGTTCTGTCTACTGATATTCACGGAGCACCGGTCGGTGAGCTAAAGTTGAATGTGAAAGAAAAGGGGGTTACCTATTTCAAGGCTGAAACTTTCGTGAAATCTGAAACCACTTCAGAAGTGGGGTTTGAGCTCCAAGCAGCATTGCGCAATCCTATCGGTTATGGTGAAACTTTCAGGGTCAATTCGACCACCACACAAACCGGTGCAAGAGAGTATCTGTCCACGTTGAGTGTTCCTAACGTCGGCCCGAAGAAGCTCAATCTCAACCTTTCGTTGAAGTCCAGCACTGAGAACATGTCGTACTATACCGCCTACCATCTGAAAACAGACGCACTCAATGTGGAGCTCGGCACGCAAGACCGGAAGCACCACTTGGTGGGAGAATACGCCATGCGCGATGAGATTCCGATGAACAATTCGGCCAAGTTGAACTCTCCAGATGCCACCACCATCACATGGAGTCTGTTTGACTACACCGCCCCGCTGGCGTCGGCGGTCACCACAAACACCGCGATGGCGTCGGTGAAGACCTCGTTGAAGTACTTGTGCACCTTGTGGGACAGTCGGGACAATGCGAGCAACCCGTCCAAAGGCTCGTACCTACAAGGCACTGTGGAGGTGGCTGCTCCCCCAGGTATGTCGTTTGGTTTTTCATTTGATCACAAATCTATATTTGTTACTACTTTAGCTACCCCTTCAGCTGTGCATCCCTTGTGAAAAATGATTAGTTTTCATTAACACGCATATTAATCTACATTTTTTAGGCACGGCACAGTTCTTACGTACGGAGCTAACAGGCCAGCACCACGTGGCCCTGGGCCCTCCTTTGATGGGCCAGCACGGACTCACCGCTTCTCTCTGTGGCTCGCTGGGCATGATCCGTCCCATTTTAAGCAGCGCCAGAGCGGTTGGTTCCGCCAGCACCGAGCGCCACGGTGTGACACACCTGTGCGACAGGTAAAGATGGCTCTTGTACTTCTGCATGCTATAAATGCGTATTGAATTGATATAAAATGTATACTCTTCTTGTAAATGGCAGATACCAACTGGGTGGGTCAAACTCCCTGAGAGGTTTCGAACAATGCGGTACCGGACCCAGGGCCTACCGTCCGATGCAGTGCAGCGACGAGGACGAGTCCCTGTACCTCGCCTGCCCGCCGCAGAGTGCGGGTGCGCCACTCAAGCCCAGCAGCTCAGTGGTCCCTGCCAGCGAGGTCAACGGTGTGCATCTGAGCGACTCCCTCGGGGGAGACCTGAAAGCCAACCTGTTCGCCGCGCTGTCTGTGCCTGTTCCCGTGCCAGTGCTGGCCTCCAGCCAGATGCGCGCCTTTGCGTTCTTTAATGCGGGAGCGATTGGTAGTTTGAACAACTTGCAGCGCGGAGGGGTGGTGGCGAACGGACTCAACTCTCTGCGTGCGTCGGTCGGCGGTGGGTTCAGTGTGGCAGCTGGAGGACAGATTCGCTTGGAAACTACTTATTCCATCCCACTTCTGAAAGCGCCTCAAGACCAAACCAAGGGCTTTCAGATTGGGATTGCTTTGACCCTCAACTAAAGTTTACTCTTGCATGTGAAGTTTAAAAAAGAAGAAGGAGACATTTTGTATTTTGACTTAAGGATTGATGTTTACAATTTGTACAGGAGGATTTTATAAAACTGAACTATATAGCATAAATTCCTTCATTCTCGGGCGATAGCGCTTCATAATCGGGAACAGCAGAAGACGACATAAACTTGTAAGTGGAGTAGATGAGACGCGGGATAAAATACATTAGTCCGAGCGATGTAACAATGTAAAATAGAATACTTAGAATCGTGTTGTGCCCTTGAACACTCGAAGCAACTGAATAACCCAATAAACCTGCAAATACTGCAATGCATAAAACGTTCTTCACGACTTCCAACTCCCAGCGCCGGATGTCCGGGGGTGTCTGTTCATTCTCACCGACTTCAAACCGACTTCCTGTGCTTGCTTGAATTCGAGTCATGATAGGAATTCAATCGAAGAAACGTTGCAAGAGACGAGCTGTGCCAGAGTTGACTGAATATGAGCTTTCAGTATCTTTTGTCAGCTGCACTGCTGTGGGCAACTTGCAGTGCCTGAGGTAAGCTCGCACTAACAAAAGAAGCAAAAAAGAGTCAAAAGATTAGCGTATTATAGGTACTGGAGTATGTGTGTGAGACGACATTTTAGTAAGCAAAGAGGTCAAACCATTATTCCAACCGACGAAAACGTTCGACACTGAAGAACTTTGTCATTATTGCCACCGAAGAAGCGGAATGCAGCTCATAAGCACAAGAATGGACATGCTTCGTAATAAAGACGTCACAACACGACGACTTTATACGTATCTAACTTCCAAATTCACGGTTGCCGAACAGTATGTTGAGGCAATACTGTGGGTCATTGAGTCACAAGTACCGAACGCTGCCACTCTTGACCGCAACAAAGTCAGCTCGATATTAAACCACATCAAAGATACTATCGGCTATCCGACGTGGTTCACAGTAAATGGCATGTTCAAGGCAGCTTTTATTCTGGCCGCCTTTGACTATTATTCAGTATTCCACTACCGATTTCTGGTCGAAATGTCCGCAAACTATCCGGAGTTCAACACCTTGGCCTTAGAGGAACAGCAGGAACTGCTAAATTATCGAAACTACCTCGTCGTGGCGACAAAACTCTTTGATCCGAACATACGACCAGCAGACCTGCTTTTGTTGATTGAAAAAATCTGCGGGTACACGTCGTGGGATCAAACATCGCAAGTGAAACGAGAACGCCGCGAATTGGTGTTTTTCCGCGTAACCGGTGTGTTGGCCAAGTTTGAACTTATGAAGGTGCATGAAAAGAAAGTCGGTCGACCCCGCAATTCCGACAAAAAATCCAGCAAAAAACCACCTCCACCGTCCCACGAATTTTTAAAAACTAATTTTTCGGTAGGAGAGTCGCCGTTTACCACCACAAATGGTTCCAACGCTGCGTCCTCGGCGGGTGGAGCCGTTGCATCCGACATGGCAGGGTCGGTGTTGTACAAGCGTCCTGGTGAGACGACGATGTATGCATATTACACCAAGGAACAGCGCACCAGTGTGACCTCTGACACGCTAGCTGATGGAACCAATGAAGCTGCGGAAGCGGCATATTCGTGCCTGTGCCAAGAAGAAACAATGTCCAGCGATGACGAGAACCCAGAAAGTTACAATAGCAAAGGTGCAGCACATATACACTGCCAACCCACCGAGACTGATGGCGACGAAAGGGAACAACCAAACATCAATAATACCAACGAGCAGAGTTCAACTAGTAATGCCAACGGGAAAGTACAGCCGAAGGTCGCTGAAAAGGAAACATACCTGGACGCAATGCACAGAGTGCTGGACCATTGGAAAGAACAAGCTATCGCCAACCAAGCTAACGAACAGGCTATTATCAACCAAGCCACAGGGCAGTTGAAAAGTGCTGCGGAAGAGGAGGCCAAGAACGCCCGCGTCAAGATCTTTCAGCAACGGCTGTTGGTGAACACAAATGACACCAGCTCTACTGCTACTACTGCTCCCGCCGCTGCTACTGATGCTGCTACTGCTGTTGCTGATAGCAGCAATGGGAGTGTGCTTTTGCCTCGCAATGTAGCATCCGATCTTGCCACGGTGTCGAGTGACGAAGCTCCGGCGAAGGTGTTCACGTCACAACTTATACATAATGGTGATGGAACAAGCACTGCCCGAAAGATTAGTATTACGGAGCACAGCACCAACTCACACATAAGCAGCACTAGCGAAGGATCGGCACAAGTACATCAGATAGGGGAACCGTTACACCTTGTGACACAAACTCCCTCTTGTACTGTGCCTGTTATCTCGAATGGCATGTACCCATACGATGGGCTGCCGATACGTCCACCCCTGGCTTACTCTGCATTATCATTCGGTCTACAGTCGATGCATGCAGTGCTGAACGACCACTTGGGGATATCGTATCCGCACAGCTACATGAACCAGCGTCCGCCACCGTCGCCAGCATATGACACGCATTATCCACAGATGGCCGTGCATTCATTCAGCGCGAATCCACCTATCTCCCAGGGATATCACGCCAATAGTTATAATCCGTACCACGCAACGCCATTTGGTCTCAATGATAACTGCGCTACTCATTTTGGGGCAATGCAGTATGGAAATTTTCACGCGTCTGCGTCTGCCCCTGTGCCTGTGCCGTCGTTTTCTCCACCTGCTAACCCTTTCGCACAGCATTTTCATCCCGCGGAAGGGTACCAGCAGGTTCAACAGCGTTGTGCAACAGAGAGTGCGTATGGAACAAATTGGCAACAGCAGCAAGCCGAAACAGTCACTATGCACCAGCAACAAGCGACAAATAGGATGCAACAGCAACTGGCGCCTAACGTGGATGTTTCTTCCGCAGCAGATGACTCCCAATATTGGACTGAGTAGAATGAAAGGAGGGATTTTCTTTGATTTAAAGCACTCTTGTTTTGAAAGATGGTAGGCCAGAATTTGAAGTTACGGCTTTCATAATTGCACCGATTCGTCTGTGCATATATGTGGCGAAAATTTTGTTTTTATTGTTGTGTAGCCGCATTTACTGCATTTGTGCGGTGTGCGTCTTTTGCGACGCAAAGTTGGATTTACACCGTTCAGTTGTATATATAGTACGTACGTTATAATGAAAAGTTTTGCGCCAAACTGTGCTGCGCGCCTGGCTTTAGTAAACGTTACGCGTATTTATTTTCAACTTTTCCTTTGCTAAAACGTTTTTAGTAGACATTCGTAGATGTGAGATTTAATTCGTTGTAGTGTTGCTTTGTAATTAAGTGATATACTTGTGCGGCCTTGGGGTGAATTTTGTGTTTTCGCAAGGTATCGCGCTGTTAAAAATAAATTACTACTGTTGTACACCGTGCGATTTATATTTCATACCACACTTTCATACCACATCCATTCTTTACTCGCAATTCACATTCATACAAAACTAAAAAGCACTCTAAAAACCCGAATTTTGCGACAAATCCAAATCCCACTCATTGGGCTCACGCTTTGCACCATTTTTGTCTTTTGGTGAAGAATATGGAGGATCCTTATCTGGGATCTCTGGAGGTGGTGGCGGTGGTGACTGTGGGGGCTGATGTGCCAGGTCGCGCGATCCTGGTTTGCCGGCCATGGGTGGTTTGGCACGTAGCATCGCAAAGCGATCGCCTTGGCTGGGCGCCTTGCGGGGTGTGGCGAGTTTCTGTAGAAAAGATGAAGTGATATAAAGTTCACAAATTGAATTATTGTTTAGATTAAAGAAATGCTGGCATTTAGAAAAAGTAACTAGTACAGAACCGTAAAGAAATAAGTTGCCGTTCGAAAATAATAGTACACTAAAATAATACTACACGAAAAGAGAGGAGAAAGAATAAATGTACGCGCATAGTACCTTTTTGGCCATTTCTCGGGCGGCATACTGGTCAAAGTCGTAGATTTCATTTTCTGGAAAGTGTATAAAGTACAGACAGATACAAGACAATATTTCAATAATAGCAGAAAAAATACAAGTGGTGAACTCAGTTTGACCCATTCACGCGCTTTTCTGTCTCGATAGATAGCATTGGAGGAGTCATTCTTACTATTAGGGTCGGGCAGAATATCGTTAGGATTCTCCTTGAGTCTGCGCGCTTCGCCGAAGTGACCATACCCTATTATACTATCTTCGGCTCCCCGGTATTGCATCACCTTAATCGGCTGTGTATGGTTCAAAACAATGATGAATTGCAAATTTTAGTTCTGATTTGCTATCTAGTAGTCAAGATACTAGATGCAAACATACGAATAATTGGAAAGAAACAGAAATAAAGAATAAATACAACAAGATTGGCCAACGCACCTGATGGGGTTTTCGCACTTCGTCTATGAGGCCATAGCCAACCGCCTCTGATGCTGAAAGATAAAAATCTCGTTTGATATCGTTCTCTACGCGCAGTAATGGCTGGTCACAGAGCCGTGCGAGTTCTCTTGTCATACGTATATTTTCCTTTAGAACCTAAAAG
>LNAP01006539.1_pt1 | contig 10007 bp, 7 predicted proteins | sample 602601 | NCBI WGS metagenome assembly LNAP01 (sample SAMN02440304, study PRJNA202911) | soil metagenome | biome: Subtropical and temperate rainforests or woodlands; isolation source: soil samples (1 kg each in a 20% v/v slurry with milli Q water) were... ...
GACTGGTGACCATCCTGCAACGGCAAAATCAATAGGGCAACAGGTGGGCTTAAGTGACCGGTTGACGCTAATAACTGGCGCCGAGGCTGAAAAACTGAATGACGAAGAGCTAGCGGAGAGGCTGAAGCATGTCGACCTTTGTGCTCGCCTCAAGCCCGAGCAAAAACTACGCCTTGTAAAACTGCTGCAGGGCATGGGCGAGGTCGTTGCCATGACGGGTGATGGGGTGAACGACGCTCCGGCTCTTCAGGCGGCGAATATTGGTATTGCAATGGGCGAACGAGGCACTGACGTCGCGCGGGAAGCCGCCGATTTAGTGCTATTGGATGACAGCTTCGCCAGCATTGTCCTATCTATTAGGCAGGGGCGTCGCATCTATGACAATATTACCAGTGCGATACGTTTTATTTTTGCGGTCCATGTGCCAGTTGTCGCCTTAGCGCTTTTCCCCATCTTGTTTCACTGGCCGATTTTGCTACTGCCACTTCATATTGTTCTACTTGAACTGATTATTGACCCAACGTGTTCGATTGTGTTTGAGGCGCAGCCTGAAGCTCCAAATATTATGAGGCGTCCGCCACGTCAACTAAACCATTCGCCGTTTTCATTTTCCAATGTTGGCTATGCCGTAATTCAAGGGGTCGGAGTCAGCGTCATCTTGTTACTAGGATACTGGGTGTTAAACAGTACGCAGGAAATGAGTGAGGGCCAAGAGCGCGTGATTGTTTTTATATCTCTTGTCGTTGGCATAGTATTGCTGGTAATGGCAAACAAGGACTTCTCCCTCTCCTTACCCGATGGCGCCCATAAGAACGATGCATTGTTTTTTTGGCTTGTAGTATTGGTTGCCGGAATGCTGATTGTGATTACAACGGTTCCTGTGGCGAACGCAGTTCTCCACTTTCACCTGCCGAGGCCTGTTGATTTGGGGTTTGCAGCCATAATGATAACTCTGACCCTAATTTGGCTGCGGGCCCTAAAAAGGGTGTGGCGACGATACTCGGGCGCTCGTTCTTCGAACCGACCGTGCTGGCCGACGTCAAGTCGGACTCGCTGGTAGCGCAGGAGGAAACCTTCGGCCCGCTGGCGCCGGTGATCCGCTTCAAGGACGAGGCCGACGTGATCGCGATGTGCAACGCCTCGCCGTTTGGCCTGGCGTCCTACTTCTACTCCCGCGATCTCGGCCGCGTCTGGCGCGTCGCCGAGGCGCTGGAGTCGGGCATGGTCGGCGTCAACACCGGTCTCATCACCACCGAAGTCGCGCCCTTCGGCGGCGTCAAGGAAAGCGGCCTGGGGCGCGAAGGCTCGCATCACGGCATGGAAGAATATGTCGAGATCAAATACGTGATGATGGCGGGGGTGTGAGTTCGAAGTCTTGCAGCCCGGATGGAGCTGTGCTCCATCCGGGCTGCGGGCTGATCATCGCCGCAACACCGCAATCGTCCGGTTCGCAAAGGTCAGCCGCTCGGCCATGACCGACACGAAATAGGTCAGCAGCTTGTGGCTGAGTGCGGGGTCCTCATCCCGGATCGCGTCGAACTGGCGCGTGTTGAGCACGTAGAGCACGCTGTCGACCTCGGCCTGGATCGTCGCGCTGCGCGGCGTGTTCGACACCAGTCCCATTTCACCGATCGTGGTGTAGCGGCCGAGGCTGCGCACGCGCGTGGTGCGATCCTCCTCGGCGGGAACCATGATGCCCACGCGTCCTTCGAGGATGAAGTGCATGGAATCGGCGGGGTCGCCGGCCCTCACGATGATCTCGCCGGCCTCGACCTCGATGCGCTGGCAGCGGTGGATCAGCCTGTCGGCATCGTCCTCGCTATCGAGGATTCGTGTGAACCAGCCGCGCAGGCTGGCCTCCTCCTGCTCCAGCCCCTGATGCTGCGCGATGAGCTCGTTCTCGCACCATTCCAGCGCATGATCGAGCTCGGGAATGATAGTGACGCCGTCGCCGACGAAGTCGCTGGAGCGCAGCACCTTCTCCGCCGCGGTCGGCAGATGCACCAGGATCAGCTCGACGCCGAGGTCATGCGCGCTGCGCTTGATCTGGGCAAAGCTGTAGGCAGCCGACGAATCCACGCCGGTGACGAGCTTGAAATCGAACAGCAGATAGCGGCATTCCGGGCGCTCCTGCAGCAGTTGCTTGACATGCTGGTAGAGCCGGTTGGCGGAGCCGAAGAACAGGTAGCTCTGAAGATTGAGACCCTGAATCTTGCCGCCATGGGCCAGCAGCACCTCCTGGTCGTCGCGCGAGCGATCCAGCGAAGAGCGAAACTCGGCGCCGTCAAAGCTGTACTTGATCGACTCGACCCGCGCCGCGCTGAACGCAAACGTCGCGCAGCCGATGATCACGCCGATCAGGATGCCCGGAACGAAGCCCCAGCCGATGATGATGACGATGATGGCGATCAGCGAGAGATATTCGAGCTTCGACAGCCGCTTGCGCGATTCGATGATCCATTTGTGCAGCTGGTCGGCGCCCAGATAGAGCAGCAGGCCGCCGAGTACGAATTTCGGCATGAAGCCGAGAAGCTCAGGCGCGACTGCGAGCATCAGTAGCGACATGGCCGCAACGGTGAGTCCGGACAGGCGTCCGCGGCCGCCAGCGCCGAAATTGAGGATCGACCGGCTGACCGAAATGCAGCCGGCATAGCCGCCGAGTGCACCGGTCAACATGTTCGCGGCGCCGGTGACGTTCAGTTCGCGCTCCAGATTGGCTTCGCGATGCACGGCGAGTTCGATGCCGGTGGTATTGAACAGCGTGCTCGACGCAGCGACGAAAATGACGGCAACGAGGTTGCCGAGCAGGTCCGGCACCGCTGACCACGGATATCGCGCGAGCTCGTCGATGTGCCAGGGCAGCATGAAGGCTGCCTGCGGAGGAGGCCGGAAGGTCCAGCCCAAGGCACGCGCCTGCTCCAGCGAGATACCCGAGGCCCAGAACGCCACATGAGCGGTGAGCATGCCGCCGATCAGGATGATCGGCAACCCGAACGGGCTACGCGAGCGGTGCCAGGTCAGATACAGCACCAGCGCCATCGCGCAGGCCGCACCCAGCTCCAACAGCGCGACGCCATTGGCGACGCGCTGGAGCGTCGCGAACTCCACGGGATGATCGGTGATGACCCGGATCGCACCCATGACGATCACGAATCCGGTGGCGCCGAGAAAACCGCCGACCACGGGGTAAGGCACATAGCGGATGGCGCGGCCCATTCGCGTCAGGCCCAATCCGCACAGCACGAATCCGGTCAGGATCGTCGACAGACCGAGCGTGATCAGAACGGACGAGAGCAGCGGCGCGGGCAGGCTGGCCGTCTCGATGCGCTCGACCAGCGAGGCCGCCAGGATGCCTGTCATCGCGGCGGTCGAGCTGTCGGGTGCGGCGATTGCGAAAGGCAGGGAACTGCCCAGCGCGATCACGGCCGCAAGCACGGCGGAGCTGATGAAGGTCGCGGCGATGCCAAACGAAAGATAGGGCGACAGAGGGCCAGCGAAGATCAGCAGCGAATAGGACAGCCCGAAGGTGACGGTCAGGACGCTGGCGGCGCTGCCGCCCAATATATCGTTGAGCGCACGCTTGAGGGACGGATTGAAACGGGGAGCCGGACTGAAAATGATCGCTGGATCGGTCACGCCGCTGCGCTCGCCCCCTGGAAGTCCTGTTCCAGACGTAGACCACTGCAGGTTTAACGCAACTGAATTCTTGTAGCTATGAAGTACTGAGACAGTTCTGGCGGTGCCTCGTGGCGAGACGATCGATGGCTTGTGAATGGCCAATCATCCGGAGCCGCGGATGGTGCAGGGCACGCCGGCCTCTCCAATTCATTGCGAACGCCGCGGAACCATCCAGCATCGTTCCGCGGGGTAGCGACGGAGCTAGATCTTCAGCTCTGTCCCCGTCACCCGCCGATACGCTTCGAGATACCGCTTGCTCGTCGCCTCAACCACGCTCGCCGGCAGCGGTGGCGGCGGGGCGTCGCCGTTCCAACGGCCGGCGTGGCGCTCGACGTCGAGATAGTCGCGCAAGGGCTGCTTGTCGAAACTCGCCTGCGGCTGGCCGGGCTTGTAGGCATCGACCGCCCAGAAGCGCGAGGAGTCCGGCGTCATCACCTCGTCGATCAGGATGATGCGGCCGTCCTTGTCGCGGCCGAACTCGAACTTGGTGTCGGCGATGATGATGCCCTGCTCGCGCGCCAGCTCCTCGCCGAGCGTGTAGATCGCGCGCGTCATGCTCTCGAGCGTGTATGCGACCTCGTCGCCGACCGCTTCGCGCATCTTCGCAATGGTGATGTTCTCGTCATGGCCGGTCTCGGCCTTGGTTGCCGGGCTGAAGATCGAAGGGTCGAGCTTTTCGCTCTCGACGAGGCCCGCCTTCAGCTTCTCGCCCGCCAGCGTGCCGCTGGCGGCGTATTCCTTCCAGGCCGAACCGGAGAGATAGCCGCGGATCACGCATTCGATCGGGAAAACGGTGGTGCGCTTGCAGAGCATGGCGCGGCCGAGAAGCTCGGCACGGTGCGGCTTCAACGCCGGCACGGCCGCGATGATCTCGTCGGTGTCGGCGCTGATCATGTGGTGCGGCACGACACCCTCGAGCTCGTTGAACCAGAACGCGCTGATCTGCGTCAGCACCGCGCCCTTCATCGGGATGGTCTCACCCATCACGACGTCGAAGGCGCTGATGCGATCGGTGGTGACGAGCAGCAGGCGGTCGTCGTCGACGGCGTAGATATCGCGGACCTTGCCGCGTCCGATCTTGGGCAGGGGCAGGTCGCTGGAGAGCATGGTGGTCATCGCAAAGCTTTCGCAGACTTGGTTTTCAGGCAGGACTTGGCTTTCAGGCAGGACTTCCGGCCGCGACTGATGGCACGGCCGGCAACCGGATTAGCCTATTCCGGCAGCGGAATGAACTCATGTTCCTGCGGAACTGCAGCGAAACGGCCGGTTTTCCAGTCCTGCTTGGCCTGCTCGATCCGCTCCTTGCTGGAGGAGACGAAATTCCACCAGACGTGGCGCGGCCCTTCCAGCGCATCGCCGCCGAGAAACATCATCCGGGTGGGCCTCACGGCCTTCACGGTGATGCGGTCGCCCGGGCGGAAGATCAGCAGCCGCGGCGCCTCGTAACGCTCGTTCGCGATCTCGACCTCGCCGTCGACGATATAGATCGCGCGCTCCTCATGATCGGGGTCGAGCGGCACGCTCGCGCCTTCCACGGCCGTGACCTCGGTGTAGAACCAAGGCGAGATCATCGACACGGGCGAGGTGATGCCGAACGATGAGCCCGCGATCACCTTCGCGGTGAAGTCGCGCTCGGAGATAACAGGCAGGTCGCCCGAGCCGTAGTGCTGGAACGACGGAGCGATCTCTTCCGATCCGGCCGGCAGCGCGATCCAGCTTTGCAGGCCGAGCATCTTCTGGCCCGAGGCGCGCTGCACCTCCGGCGTACGCTCGGAATGCGCGATGCCGCGCCCGGCCGTCATCAGGTTCATCGCGCCGGGCTGGATCTCCTGCACGTTGCCCTCGCTGTCACGGTGCATGATCGCCCCGTCGAACAGATAGGTGACGGTGGCGAGCCCGATATGCGGATGCGGCCGCACGTCCATGCCCTTGCCGGAGACGAATTGCACCGGGCCGAAATGATCGAAGAAGATGAAGGGCCCGACCATCTGCCGCTTGCCATGCGGCAGCGCGCGCCGCACCGCGAACCCGTCGCCGAGGTCGCGCGTCCGTGGCACGATGACGAGATCGAGCGCATCGCAGGACATGGGATCGCCGAGCACGGGATCGTTGGAGGGTTGCCAGCTCATGGTGGATTCCTTCTGTATATGCGGCGATCGTAACAGGATTTGACGTGTCCGTCGCGGCGCCCCCGCCTTGCCGCGATGGCCTATTTGCCGACATCGCGCGATATCGGCGATACCTAATCTGGAAACCGGAGCGGGCGATGGTTTCTCCGATCAAGCCGGGCGCAAATCTGGTCGAGCTCGACGGTGCCGGGATCGAGACCGCCTCATTCTGCGCGATCCATCTTGAAAAGCGCGGTCTGAGGAAGGATGTTCAGCGGGCCTCAACCGCGAACGATCGCATCAACCGATGACACTTGTCGCAACCGAGCTTGCCTTCCGCGCTGCATCCGTCGCGCTGCTGCTGATGCTGGCGACGTCGCTGGTGTCCGATTTCCGCAACGTGCTGGCGGCCCGTCTCGCCACCGCCTTTGCCCTCGGTTCGGCCGCGCATGCGGCGAGCTATTCGGTGGATGTCACGTCACCGATCCCGCTCCTGCACGCGCCGCTGATCGCGCTGTCGACCGGCGACATCGTGGTGTTCTGGCTGTTCACGCGCTCCCTGTTCGACGACGAATTTCGCCTCCGCTGGTGGCACGGATGCATCTGGGCACTGGTCGCGGCCTTCAGCTTCGCAGGCTGCGTCTGGATTGCGCCCAGCGGCCATGTGCGGTTCTCGGTGACGGTGGTCAATCTGATCGTGCTCGGTTTCATCGCGCTTGCGGTCGCGCAGATGATCGCCTCCTGGCCGGCCGACCTGGTCGAACGCCGCCGCAGCGCTCGCGTCTTCGTCGTCTGCGCCATCGCGCTCTATGGCGGGCTGAACGCTGTGCTCCAGATCGCCGCCGCCGGCTATCACGTCGGCGATGTCGCCGAAACCGTCAATGCCGGCGCGCTCACCTGTACTGTTGCGGCGATCGTCTATGCCATGATGCGCGTGGACGGAGCGGACCTGTTTCCGGCCACGGCGGAGCCCGCACCCCGGATTGTTTTCAGTCAGCCTGCGACCGAGGATGCCGCCGACCAAAAGCTTATCGACGCCCTGATGCACTTGATGGCGGACGAGCGGATCTATCGCCACGAGAACATCACCATCGGGGTGCTCGCTGGCCGGCTGAAAATCCCGGAATATCGGCTGCGCCGGTTGATCAACCAGCGGCTCGGCTACCGCAACTTCAATGTGTTCCTGAACAACCACCGCATCGAGGAGGCCAAGGCCGCGCTGGCCGATCCCGCCCAGGCCGAGGTCCCCGTCATCACCATCGCGATGGATGCGGGCTTCCAGTCGCTCGGCCCCTTCAACCGCGCGTTCAAGGCGGTGACGGGTGTGACGCCGACGGAGTACCGGCGGCTGAAGGTGACCGCGGCGTAGCTTTTTAGGCTATTGGAATCACATAGGAATTTCGAAATCGGCTAGTCTCCGTCAGTTTCGACGATGTCATTTTTTGAATCCGGCGAGCGCGTATCGCCGATCTTCGGCCTGCTCTCCCGCACTCGCCCCGAAGCCGGAGAAAGCCCGTGACCCGTCGCCGCAAGATCATCCTCGCCACCACCGCCATCGCCTGTGCCGGCCTCGCGTTCGGCGCGGCGCGCGCCCGCGACGTGCCGAAGGTTGCGACCGGCTTCATCGCCAACACGCTCTGCTCGGAGACCTTCGTCTCCGGCCTCGATCCCATGCGCGACCTCGCCGAAACCACCGACGCGATGCCGGGCACCGGCCTCCTGACCTGGGCGATGAATTTGCAGATCGACCGCGCGCGCAAGGATGTCACGGTGACGCTGTTCGGGATCGGCCGCAGCCATGCCGTCTATCGCGAGGGACTCGGCTGCACGCTGGAGCACGGCGAGGGGATCACCGACGTGGCGCTGCCGCCCGACGACAAGCAGACGCCGTTGCTCCCCGAGATCGCCGGTCCGGGACTGGTGTCGCCGCAAAGCGAGGAGCTGTCAGCCGCGCTCGACCGCGCCTTCACCGAATCCGCACAGCCGCCTCACCGCCGCACCCGCGCCATCGTCGTGATGAAGGCCGGCCGCGTCATCGCCGAGCGCTATGCCGACGGCATCGGACCGGAGACACAGCTGCTCGGCTTCTCCATGACGAAGTCGGTGATTTCGGCGCTGACAGGCGTGCTGGTGCGTCAGGGCAAATTGAAGCTCGACGGGCCCGCGCCGGTCGCCGCGTGGAGAAATCCTGACGATCCACGTCATACCATCACCCTCGATCAGTTGTTGCGGCACACTGCAGGCCTTGCGCTTGGCAGTTCACTGGAGGCCTCGCTTGGCTCTGCCTTCGAACCGGTCAACCGGATGAAGTTCGTGGAGGCCGACATGGCCGCCTATGCCGCGAGCATCCCGCTCAAGACCGCGCCCGGCACGGCGTGGAACTATCACGACGGCAACACCCTCATCCTCTCGCATCTGATCCGTGTTGCTGCGGGCGGCAGTCCCGCAGACGCGCTGCGCTTCGCGCGCCGCGAATTGTTCGCGCCGCTCGGCATGAACCACGTCACGCTTCAGCTCGACGGGGCCGGCACGATCGAGGGCTCCAGCGAAATGCTGGCGTCCGCGCGCGACTGGGCGCGCTTCGGCCAGCTCTATCTCAACGATGGCGTCGTCGGCGGGAAGCGCATCCTCCCCGAGGGTTGGGTGAACTATTCCGCGACGGCCACGCCGAACGCCTGGGTCGGCATCGGCGCCGGCTTCTGGACCAATCAGGGCGACAGTTTCGGCGCGAAGTTTCGCATCACACACGGCTGGCCGCGCGATGCCTTTTTCGCCAAGGGCACGATCGGGCAATACACCATCGTGATTCCGTCGGAGCGGCTGGTGATCGTCCGCCTCGGCCGCTCGCCGAACGCGCCGCCGCAGGCGGACGGCGTATTCGATCTCGTCCGCGATGTCGTGGCAGCGACGCGCGAGTAGGGGAAGATGGCAGGGGTGAATTGAGGAGCTACTTACCCTCCAGGGGAGGGTGGAGCGCAGCGAACGCGACTCTATTGCCGCCCCAGCTCCGTCGCCTGCGCGACGCGATCGAATCGCTCCAGCGTCATGATCGCATCGGCGAATTTTTCCGCCCGTGCATTCAGCACCGGCCGGGCCAGCGTCAGGAATTTCTGCTGCATCGCCTGCGCGTCCGGGAACGAATTCGGCTCGCCGGAGGGATCGGCATAGAGCCGCTCATGCACGCCATCCTCAGTCGTGATGCTGACTCGCGCGCCAAAGGGATGCGTGCGGCCGACTTCGAGCCGATCGTCCTGCACCACGTCGAACTTGTTGGCGAGCGCGTCGATGGCGGCGTCGCCGAGGCGGTTGTAATCGTCCCAGCCGAACGAGCCCTGGTCGAGTGCGAGCGCGCCGGTGAAGAACATTGAGAACTGGCCGCCGACGATCGAGGTCGGGTGCCGCTTGGTCGCGGCATCGCCGGTCAGCGTGATGCCGTTGCGGTGCAGGCCGATCTCGACGCGCTTGACCTGGTCGGGCGTCAGATTGTGCTCGCGCCGCATCGCGATCAGCGCGTCGATCGCGGCATGGGTGTAGCGGCAGCTCGGATACGGCTTCACGCCGATCTTCATCGTCTCATAGGTGTTGCCGAGCCCGGCGACCGCCTTGTCGGGATGCGGATCGTCGGTATACCCGGCGAGCAGGCCGTGCTTGCCTTCGACCGATTCGGTCGCGCCGACGAAATCGTTACGCGCCAGCGTCGCGGCGATCACGCCGTTCATCGCGGCGGCGCCGACCTGGTAGCGCTTATTCCAGGCGCCGTTGACCAGGAATTGCAACGAGCCCGCGGCCTGGCTGCCGGAGACGCCGAAAGCCGCGATGATCTGCTGCTCGGACAGACCGAGCAATTTTCCCGCCGCCGCGGCCGCGCCATAGGTGCCGGCGGTCGCAGTCGGGTGGAAGCCGCGTGCATAATGCGAGGTCGGATCCAGCGCATTGCCGAGCCGGCAGCAAACCTCATAGCCTGCGACGATCGCGGTCAGCACGTCGCGGCCCGACGCGCCGACCATCTCGCCGACGGCGAAGGCGGCCGGCACCACCGGCGCACTCGGATGCAGCGAGGAATCGGCATGGGTGTCGTCGAAATCGAGGGAATGGCCGAGCGCGCCGTTGAGCAGGGCCGCGACCGCCGGGGTCCAGGTCTTGGTGTCGCCGAACACGGTGGATTCGCCCTTGGTGTCGAGCGCGAGCGCCTCCAGCATCTTCAGGATCGACGGGGTCGAT
>LNAP01006541.1_pt1 | contig 10004 bp, 11 predicted proteins | sample 602601 | NCBI WGS metagenome assembly LNAP01 (sample SAMN02440304, study PRJNA202911) | soil metagenome | biome: Subtropical and temperate rainforests or woodlands; isolation source: soil samples (1 kg each in a 20% v/v slurry with milli Q water) were... ...
TCCTGGGAGATCGACAGCCTTGCCGAGCAGGCGCGCCGCACCGAGCTGGACGCAGGCCCTTCCTATTCAGAACCCAAACCCACCGCTGAGGTAAATCCCGTGACCGAGGAAGAACAAGCCGCGTTGCAAGCGGAAAACGTGCGTCTTCAAGCCCAATTGAAACGCCGTGACAACGCCGACAAAGCTGCGGCTCAAGAGGCCATTCATGCCGGCAACACCGAGTTCGCCGAGCAACTGGTGGCGAGCGGCATGAAGCCGGTTCACGTCGCCGCCGTCGTGGCTGCGTTGAATTTCGCCGAGACAGGTGACAAAGGCGACAAGCCGTTGGAATTCGGCGAGGCCGACGATCGCCAGCCGCTCACCGAAGGCCTTAAGGCCGTGTTTCAGGAATTGACCGGTGCCGTCAGTTTCGGTGAGCAGGCCTCCAAAGCCCGCATCGGCAAAGCGCACGACAAAACCATCAACCCGCTTGTGGCTGACGCCGAAGCCCGTTCGAAACAATAGGAGGCTCCATGCCTACTTACACACCGCCCAAGACATTGGGTGATTTGCTCCTGGTCGAAGTCGCTCCCGGTTGGACCAAGGAAAAAGGTCTGCTCCTGCTGGGTGCCAATTACCCGCTGGGTACTGTCCTGGCCAAGGTGAGCGGCAAATACCAGGTCCTTGATCTGGCGGGTACCGGCGCAGCCAAAAAGGCTGCAGCTGTCCTGGCCGAGAACGTAGATGCCACCGCTGCAGATACAGCAGGTGTTGTCATCGCCCGTGGCGCGGTCGTCGAGTCGACGGAATTGTTATGGCCGGCAGGCGCTACCGACCCCCAAAAAGCCACCGCTTTGGACGAACTTAACGCCCAGGGCATCGTCGCTCGTGCGGCGCTCTGATAGGAGCTGTACATGAATCTTCAAGACCTCTTCACCGTTGCCAGTCTTAGTGCATCGGTTAACAAGTTGCCTGTTATCCCAAGCAAAGTCGGTGCAATGGGGATCTTCGACGAGAAAGGCATTACCACCACCAGTGTGGTGATCGACGAGTACGAAGGTCGCCTGGTGCTGGTGCCGAACACTTCCCGCAATGCCGATCCAGCTCCAGTGAATGGCGGCCAGCGCGCTCGTCGCACCTTCGAAACTTTGCACCTGCCTATCTCTCGCCCGTTACTGCCCGGTCAATTGCAGGGCATCGCATCCTTCGGTCAGGAGGCGGCAACCGTCCCTCAGGCCACGGTGATCAACGACCACTTGCAAGAGCTGAAAAACAGCATCGAGTCGACTCGCGAGTTTCAGCGTGTCGGGGCTCTGCGCGGCAAACTACTGGACGCCGACGGCGCAGTGATCGTTGATCTCTTCAATGAGTTTGGCGTTACGCAGAAAAAAATCACCGTCGCCCTGGGCACTGCAACGACCAACGTGCGCAAGGCCTGTCTGGATGCCAAGCGTCATGCTGAATCCAAGCTCGGCGGCGTCATGGTCACCGGTTTCCGATCGCTCTGCGGTCCTGATTGGTTCGATGCATTCACCGACCACGAAAAGGTCAAGGCTGCCTTTGCCAACTATCAGGAAGCTCAAGATCGGATCGGCGGCGATCTTCGCTCAGGCTTCACTTTCGGTGGTATTGAGTTCATCGAGTACGACGTAACGGTCAGCGGCCAGCGCTATATCCCGACCAACGTCGCCCAGGTGTTCCCAGTGGGCAAAGGCGTCTTCAAGATGTTCAACGCCCCGGCCAACTACAACGAAACGGTCAACACCGTCGGCCTGCCGTTCTATAGCAAGGGTGAAGAACGCAAGATGGGCAAAGGCTGGGACGTAGAGGTTCAGGCCAACCCGTTGGCCATGTGCTTGTTCCCTGAAGCCCTCGTCGAATTGTCGTTCTAGGCCATGCGCTACTGCACCCGCGCCGATATCGGCAATGCCATTCCCGAGCTGACACTGATCCAGCTCTCCAACGATGACCCGTCGGCCATGCAGCCGAACGAGTCGGTGATCGAGGACGGCGTGCGCCAGGCCGAGGAGTTGGTCGACGGTTATCTGCGCGGGCGCTACACCTTGCCGCTCGATCCAGTCCCCACGGTGCTGCGCGATGCCGTGGTTTACCTGGCACGGCACTGGCTGTATCAGCGTCGCCCAGAAGGTTCGTTGCCGGATCCGGTCAAGGACAGTCGCAAGGACACCATCAAGCTGCTGGAAAGCATCCGCGATGGTGTCGTTACCCTGGGCATGCCGTCTGGCCAGGCAACCCCTGAGCCCGGCGAGATCCGGGTCCGCTCCCGTCGCCAGCAGTTTGGCGACGATCTATGGAAGGGCTACTGATGAGCCAGCCGTTGATTCAGCCAAAGACCCAAACCGAGCAGCTGATGCTGGCCATCGTTGAGCGCCTGAAAGTCAGTTTCTCCCAGGAGCTGATGATCGAGTTGTTCCCCGAGAACCCGGCTCAATACCGGCTCAATCACCCTCGGGGCGCGGTGCTGGTGGCCTTCGGCAAGTCGACATTCGATGAGTCCGAGTCCACCGACGCCATGTTCCAGGCGCGCAAGATCGTGTTGCGTCTGACCTTTGTGTTCCGTCAGTTGAACGGCAAGGACGGAGTGATCAGTTATCTCGACCGCGCCCGAGGGGCGCTGGCTGGCTGGAAGGCCCCGCATTGCGACGTGGCCTGTCGACCGCTGGCGGAAGCATTCATCGGTCAGGTTCAGGGTATTTGGCAATACAGCCTCGACATCTCCACTCGCGCCACTCAGTTGCAAATCATGGAGCCCGATACCGGGCCTCGCCTTAGTCCGCCCCGTTTCGAGGAATTCCCGTGAAACTGACCCGCTATCTATACAAAGGCCCGCAGAGCGCGGCCACGCTTCGTCTTGCCGAACCCAGCAAGCTGCTCGAAGTGCAGTTGATGCCCGGCGCGCCCGTCGATCTGCCGGCCGATCACGAGTACGTCCTGGTGCTGCTGGCGCTGAAGCATTTGGAGTTGCTACCTGATGCCGCCGCCGGTGCGCCAGAAGTACCGCAATCCACCGACGCAGTGATAGCTACTGTCAAGAAGGGAGGGAAAGCCTGATGGCTGCTAACTATTTGCACGGTATTGAAACCCTTGAGATCTCCCGAGGGGCGCGACCTATCCGGATCGTGAAGTCGGCGGTCATTGCCTTGGTTGGCACTGCGCCGATGGGGCCGGTGAACGCGCTGACGTTGTCGCTGAATGACACGGACGGTGCCCAGTTCGGTCCTGAGGACTTGGATGGCTTTAGCATCCCAAAGGCATTGGCAGGCATCTATGATTTTGGTGCTGGTACCGTCCTGGTGGTGAACGTCCTCGATCCATTGATCCACCGCACCAACGTCGTGGGCCAGGCTCGTTCCTTTGGTGATAATGAACTCCTGAAGCTGGGTCATGGTGCACTGCAAGCGCTGACACTGAAGTCCGCAGCAGAAGGCGGGGCTATGTATGCGGTCGATGTCGACTACACCGTTGACATGTTGACCGGCAAAGTCACTCGCCTTGCTGCTGGCGACATCCCTGCCAATGGATCAGTCCTTGCCGATTACACCCACGCAGATCCTAGCAAAGTGACGCCCGCCGAGATCATCGGTGCGGTCAACGTTGCGGGCCTGCGGAGTGGGCTCAAGGCGTTCCAGGATAGCTACAACGTCCTCGGCTTCTTTCCAAAGCTCTTCATTGCCCCATGGTTCAGCCAACTCAACTCGATCAGCGTCGAGTTGATCGCCGCCGCCAACCAGGTGGGTGGTGTTGCTTACGTCGACGCGCCGATCGGCACCACAGTGCAACAAGCCGTCGCGGGACGCGGGCCTGCAGGCGCGATCAACTTCAACACCAGCAGTGACCGCGTGCGCCTCTGCTACCCCCACGTCAAGGTGCTCGACACCGCCACCAACGGTGAACGACTGGAGCCTCTGTCGATTCGTGCTGCTGGTCTGCGCGCCAAGGTGGATAACGACAAGGGCTACTGGTGGAGCAGCTCTAATCAGGAGCTGGTCGGCGTGATCGGGCTGGAGCGTCCACTGACGGCGCGCGTTGACGACGCAAACAGCGAAGTCAATTTGCTCAACGAGAACGGTATTACCACCGTCTTCAATTCGTTCGGTACCGGCTTGCGTTTGTGGGGCAACCGTACCGCCGCCTGGCCGACCGTGACCGAGATGCGCAACTTCGAAAACGTCCGTCGCACCAAGGACATCATCGACGAATCGATCCGCTACAGCTCGCTGCAGTTTGTGGATATGCCGATCACGGACTCGCTGATCGACAGCGTCACCGAAAGCGTCAATCTGCTGTTTCGCAAGCTGATTGGCGACCAAGCGTTGATCGGTGGCGAATGCTGGTATGACCCTGCGCGCAACCCTCAGACGGAGCTGCAGCTCGGTCACGCACTGTTCAGCTACAAGCTGACCGTGCCGCTGCCATTCGAGCGCGGCACATTCGAAACTGAAATCACCGGGGAATACCTGGTTAACTTGGGAGCCTCATAATGGCCTTAAGCGCGCACCGTATTTCAAACGCCAACATCTACTTGGACGGGGCCGACTTCTTCGGCAAAGCCGAAGAGATTGACCTGGGCTCCGTGAAGGCAGTGATGTCGGACTTCCAGGGGCTGGGCATGATCGGCTTGATCGAACTGCCCGATGGCTTCGATAAGATCGAGGGCAAGATCAACCCGGTGCTGACCGCTTCCGAAGGTCAGGTGGTCCAGCTCACGCTGATCAACGGCGAAGGCGCCGAGCATGACATCGTCTTTCCCGACCAGGACACCAAATCTCCACGCGTCACCGGCAAGGGCGCAAGCACGACCATCGCATTCAGGGCTACGAAGTCCGGCGACTTCACCTATTTCTGCAGCGTTCCGGGGCATCGCCTGGCCGGGATGGAAGGCCAGTTCATCGTCACGCCGAGACCGTCGCCGCAGACCGTGGTCGAGGCCGACATCTCGCGCGAACCCGGCGATCTACCGCCTCCGATCGGCAAGCGCGATCCTCAGACGGTTCGCGTCGATCTTTTGAGCGTCGAGGTGGAGGGCAGGCTCGCGGAAGGCACGACGTTCGGCTACTGGACCTTCAACGGAAAGGTTCCGGGTCCGTTCATCCGGGTTCGTGTCGGCGACACCGTCGACATCCACCTGAAGAATTCTGCGGACAGCGCCATGATCCATTCCGTCGACTTCCATGCGGCGACGGGGCCGGGCGGCGGCGCGGCCGCGCTGCAGGTTGACCCGGGCGGCGAGAAATCGATGACGTGGAAGGCGCTGGTGCCGGGTCTCTTCGTCTATCACTGCGCGACGCCGATGGTCGCCGAGCACATCGCCAACGGCATGTACGGCCTCATTCTCGTCGAGCCGGAAGGCGGGCTTCCGCACGTTGACCACGAGTTCTACGTCATGCAGGGCGAGATCTATTCCGACATCGTCTTCGGCCAGCACGGCAGCGCCGAGTTCAGCGTCGACAAGCTTCTCAACGAGCGACCCGAGTATTTCGTCTTCAACGGCTCAGTGGGAGCGCTCACCAAGCTGCATCCGCTCGAGGCCAAGGTCGGCGACACCGTGAGGATCTTCTTCGGCGTCGGCGGCCCGAACTACACCTCGTCGTTCCACGTCATCGGCGAGATCTTCGACAAAGTCTATAATCTCGGCGGCATGACCACGCCCCCTATCGAAGGCATCCAGACGTTATCGGTGCCGCCAGGGGGCGCGGTCATCACCGAGTTCAAGCTCGACGTACCCGGCAACTATACGCTCGTCGATCACGCGCTCGCCCGTATGGAGCGCGGCCTGCTTGGCGTGCTCCACGTGGAAGGCTCGAAGAACCCGGAAATCTACAACGGCGAGGTCATGCCGGGGATGGGTCACTGAGACGCCGCCGTTCGACATCCGATGAGCGACATTGGCTTCCTTCGCTGACACCGACCTTGCTGGCGGGCTTCAACCTGGCCGTCAAGCTTCCCAGGAAGGAAGTGAAGACCATGCGGTCCTCGGCGTGATCGCGGTGCACTTGCACACCGTCGCGGCGGCTAACAATGGGTGACGCTGACATCGCCCACGCGCTCCGCGACCTTTCGCTACCAGCTCTCCCATCAGGTCCCGAGAAGGATTGTCAGAAGGAGCGAGGAATCTTCGATGCCCTTTAGCGAATGGATCTCGCCGCCGGTGAGGTAGACCCACTCGCCCGAACTCAATGTGATCGAAGAATCCGTCAGACCAAGCGATATGCGCCCTTCCAGGCAATGAAGCATGATGTTGCCAGGCACCTTATGCGGCGGGATTTCCATTCCGGCCAGAACGATCAGCCGAACTGCCTCGAAATGCTCGGATTTGATGATGGCCGCCGTCTTCGCGTCCTTCAACTTGCCTCCAAGGGGTCGTAAATCGACGATCTCTCCTGGTTTCGCGTGTTGCAACGCCACGATGTACTCCCTGGTTCTGCCACTGGATGCGGACGCGCCGAGAACCCACAATCGATGCTATCGTTCCCGGCGACCAAAACCAGGTCGAACGGGGCAGCTTGGACTGACAAGTCCGGCCTTGGCGGTCATTGCCGCCGGGCCCGGTCATGCCTCCGGGCCGACCGGCGGCTTCAGCGGACTATCGGCCCACTTGAGGGCCGCCGGATCGTGCAGCGGATCGAATTCGCACCGCGAACAGACGTAGTTATCATGACCGCCCGGGTCGGGCTAGCTGCATAGGCCATCCGTACGAAGGACACGCCTTCCGGATCGCCTTAAGGACAGACATCTGGCCCCTACCGTTCCATCTTAGTTGCGCGCCAGCCTGCAGCACAAGCCTTCCGCGGAAGGCCGTCGTGCGACACGGACGTAGCGGGCCGCCGCACAGCCGCTCGGCGGCTCGTTTCCGCATACCGATCCGTTGGTTACGCGAGTGTGGAGTCATGCAAGAGTCCTAAAGAGTTTCGCGAAGCGGCCGCGCGTTATGGCGGAGAAGGCAAGACCCGTTCACCAGACGCGAAGCTCGCCCGCTCTCCCGGCGGGTCGCAGCGCCTAAGCCAATTCCTCAACATGTCTACGGGTGAGGTGCCGCCGCTGTGGCCGGACAGCCAACCCTACCGCTCGACGAATCGATCCGTTGCCGACAGCGCGCCGCCGGTCTCGTCACGCGCGGTGAACACGACATCCCGCTGCCCCGCTTGCGCAGCCGTCAAGGTCACTCGCAGCTGCTCCGAGGCGTCCGGCGCGACCTCGACCGGAGAGAGGCTCTCGTTCCCGACAATGGATAGCTTCGCGTCGATCCCTGCTACGGACAGCGTGTAGCGATGAGCCCTCGCCGACTTGTTGAGGAGCTTCACGGTGTAGGCATTGCGCAGCGAGCCGTCCGACAGGCGGACGGCGACCGGGTCGCGATCGTGCTGGACCGATAGCGTCGCGGTGGTCTTCGTTGCGAACGCGACTCCGACCGTGCCCGCCAGCGCAAGGCAGGCCGCGGTCAAACCGATCGTCTTCGGCCGCAGCAGACGGTTGCGAGGGGTCTCGTTGCTGCGCCCCCTTTCAATGTTGGTCCAGCTTTCGTAGTCGATCAGGCCCCGCGGGCGTCCGAGCTTCGCCATCACGCCGTCGCACGCATCGACGCAGAGACCGCAGTTGATGCAGGCGAAGTTCGGGCCTTCCCGTATGTCGATCCCGATCGGGCAGACAGCCACGCACTGGCCGCAGTCCACGCAATCGCCTGCCGGCTCCCCGCGGAGGCGCAGCTCGGCCGCCTTCTTCGCCGAAGTCCGCTGCTCGCCCCGGTAATCGCGGTAATTAACGGTATAGGCTTCGGGATCCCAGATCGCACCCTGCAGGCGTGGCCATGGGCACATGAACGTGCAGACCTGCTCGCGCGCGAACCCTGCCAGTCCGTACGTCGTGCCCGCGAACACCGCGACCCAGGTGAGGACGTTGGCCGATACGTCGCCCACGATCAGACCGCTGAGCAGAGCCGGCGCGTCGGTGAAATAGAAGATCAAGGTGCCACCTGTCGCCAGCGACATCAGAAGCCAGATCACGTGCTTGGCGACGGTCTGTAAAGCCCGCTTCGCCGTGAGAGGCGCTCCGATGTTCTTGAGACGCTGGCGCCTGTCACCCTCGGTCAAGCGCTCGACGAGCAGGAACAGATCGGTCCAGACAGTCTGAGGACATGCAAAGCCGCACCACAGGCGGCCCGCAAGCGCATTCGCAAGAATCAGGATGGTCGACGCGAGCACCAGAAGGCCGGTGACGAGATAGAGATCCTGCGGCCAGATCTCGACGAAGAACGCGTAGAGACGCCCGTTCGCAAAATCGAGCAACACCGCCTGGTCGGGCGCGTTCGGCCCGCGATTCCAGCGGATGAACGGCGTGACGTAGTAGATCGAGAGCGTCAGCAGCAGGATGGCCCATTTGAGCCTCCGGATTGGACCCTTGACGGCCTGCGGCACGACCGGCAGTCCGACTGCCGCGGCAGCCTTGGCCCTCGTCTTCGCGTGATCAATTTCGATTGTGATCGTCATCGCGCGCTGTCAGTTCACTGCCGCAAAGCCGAGCGAAGCCCGGACCGCCGGCGCGATCAAGTCAGGGGTCCAGGCCGGCTCGAAGGTCATCGTCACGTCGGCGGAAACGACCCCTGAGACAGCTGATGCCGCCGCCTGCGCCCCTTCCCTCAGGAAGGAAGTCGCTGGGCATCCCGGCGTCGTCGTCGTCATCGTGATGCAAACCGCCTCGCCTAAGACCCTAATATCGTACACGAGGCCGAGATCGACGATGTTCTCACCCAATTCGGGATCGATCACGACGCGCAACGCCTCGCGGACACGTTCGACCAGTTGCTCAGTCATGATGGGGCCCTTACCGTGAGTTCGTAGGTAGCCCCGTCGGGTGCGAATCCGCCGAGCCAGCGGAAGCCGCGCTTTTCGAGCTGCGGAAACAGGAACACCGGCTCACGCCGCAGAAGAGCCGAGAGCGTCTCGCCGGGGCCGAGCTTGTCGGCAGCAGCGAGAATCCGGACCATGGGCTCCGGGGGCTCGAGGTCGCGATTGTCCAGTTTGACGCAGGGATCGGGCCAGGCGCCGAAGTCGAAGCCATTCGACGGGGCCGCAACCTGCGCCGGCTTCGCTGCCGCAGGCGTGAACAGCACTTCCCATTCGTCGTCTTCCATCGCGCTCGCCGAATAAGCGAAGCCCTTGTCGGCCATCACGGCGAACAGCGGGACCGGCTTGAACGGCGCGTAAAGGCGCAAGCCCTGCCCTTCTTCCAGTCCCTCGAGCGCAGCCATGATCACCGAGAAGGGCTCGCCCCCGGCGCGCAGGATCGGACGGACATCGATGTCCAGGTAAGCGGTCATTGCGATCTCCTCATGTTTTGGCGAACAACAGATGCGGCGCGACGGCGCCCGGCGGCAGGCGCAGCGGCGACGCCACGTCTTCCAACCGCCGGATTCGAATGATTTCGTGGACGATGCCGACGACGCCAACTGTCATCGTGGCGGCGGCTATCCGGAACGCGCTCGGTTCCCCCGCCAGAAGGGCGAGCGTTCCTGCCCAGACGGCGAGATAGTAGATTGCAAACCACTTCGTCGCCCTCTGCTCTGCGGCCAGGTCCTGAACGCGGGGCGTCGCCGCTCGTCCCATCACCGGGCCGTAGGTCTCGAGCCAGGTGAGAAAGGCGACGATCTTGTAGAGTTTGGCGAGCACCAGGCCGGACAGCCAGCCGAACACCGTTAGGAAGGCGAACGCGCCCAAATGCAGGGGCAGCGTCCCCATCGAAACGAGCGCGATCCCCAGCACGGCCGTCCCCGCCAAGCTGGCGAACGACGAGATCGCCATCCGCATATTGAGTTCAAGCTGCCGCCGCTTCCGATTCCGGAAGATGCCGGCGAGATCCCGTCCGTAGAGCACGGCGCACGTCAGGCCGAGAAGCGCGGCGACAGAAAGCACGGCATTCAGTCCGATGGCGAGCCCGATCGCGAACGCTCCGCCAGCAACGGCCGCCGCGACCGCGAGCCCGCCCGCCATCGGACTGAATGCCGTGCTTTC
>LNAP01003022.1_pt1 | contig 10002 bp, 11 predicted proteins | sample 602601 | NCBI WGS metagenome assembly LNAP01 (sample SAMN02440304, study PRJNA202911) | soil metagenome | biome: Subtropical and temperate rainforests or woodlands; isolation source: soil samples (1 kg each in a 20% v/v slurry with milli Q water) were... ...
CGCTTCAACGCCATGCTGGATGCGCTGTCGGAATCCGATTCGGTGCGCCGCACCCTGCTGTCGGGCTTGCCGCATGACTTGAAGGGGCCGCTGTCGCGGATGTGGCTGCGCATCGAGCTGGCCGACGGCAGCGAGCACGACGTGCCGCCGGCCGCCGGCACCCTGGTGGTGTTCATGTCGGGGGATTTCCCCCACGAGGTGCTGCCGGCCAGCCGCGAGCGCCTGTCGCTCACCGGCTGGTATCGCCGCCGCGGCAACGGACCGCTCTAGCCAGCGGGTTGCCTTCGATTGGAAGCTGGCCCGGCGTCAGCTAGTCTGTAGCCGACTTCCGCCAATAGAAGGAACCTTGCGATGAAATCCTTGCTTGCCACCTGCGGCCTGCTCGCCGCCGTCACCCTGGCCGCGCCGGTCATGGCCGAAACGCCGCGCACCGCGGCGCCCGCCAGCGCTGCCGTGTACTTCATCGAGCCGGCCAACGGCGCCACCGTCAGCGGCCCGGTCAACGTGCGCTTCGGCCTCAAGGGCATGGGCGTGGCGCCGGCCGGGGTCGATGTGGCCGACACCGGCCACCATCACCTGCTGGTGGATGTCACCGAACTGCCGGGCCTCGATGCGCCGCTGCCGGCCACCGACAACATCCGCCACTTCGGCAAGGGCCAGACCGAGACGCAAATCACCCTGCCGCCGGGCCAGCACAGCCTGCAGCTGCTGCTCGGCGACAAGAACCACATCCCGCACCAACCGCCGGTGCTGTCGGAGAAGATCACCATCACCGTGAAATAAGCGCGGAAACCAAAAAGGGAGGCCGAAGCCTCCCTTTTTTTCATCCGTGCAGAACGCTTAGAACAGCACGCGACTGCGGATGGTGCCCTTGACCTGCTGCAGCTTTTCCAGCGCCAGATCGGAGTACTCGGCGTCGACGTCGATCACCACGTAGCCGACCTTCTCGTTGGTCTGCAGGAACTGGCCGGCGATGTTGATGCCGTTCTCGGCGAACACCTTGTTGATCTCGCTCATCACGCCCGGGATGTTCTCGTGGATGTGCAGCAGACGGTGCTTGCCCTTGTGCGCCGGCAGGGCCACTTCCGGGAAGTTCACCGAGGACACCGAGGTGCCGTTGTCGCTGTACTTGACCAGCTTCTCGGCCACTTCCAGGCCGATGTTGGCCTGCGCTTCGGCGGTGGAACCACCGATGTGCGGGGTCAGGATCACGCGATCCAGGCCGCGCAGCGGGCTCTCGAACTCTTCGTCGTTGGACTTGGGCTCGACCGGGAACACGTCGATGGCGGCGCCGATCAGGTGCTCGTCCTTGATCGCCTCGGCCAGGTGGTCCAGCTCGACCACGGTGCCGCGGGCGGCGTTGATCAGGATGCCGCCCTTCTTCATCGCGCGGATTTCCTTCTCGCCGATCATCCACTGGGTGGACGGCAGCTCCGGCACGTGCAGGGAGACGATGTCGGCCAGGCCGAGCAGCTCGTGCAGCGAGCCGATCTGCTGGGCGTTGCCCAGCGGCAGCTTGGTCACCACGTCGTAGAAGTACACCTGCATGCCCAGCGCTTCGGCCAGCACGGAGAGCTGGGTGCCGATGGAGCCGTAGCCGACGATGCCCAGCTTCTTGCCGCGGATCTCGAAGGAGTTGGCTGCCGACTTGATCCAGCCGCCGCGGTGGCAGGAGGCGTTCTTCTCCGGAATGCCGCGCAGCAGCAGGATGGCTTCGGCCAGCACCAGTTCGGCCACCGAGCGGGTGTTCGAATAGGGCGCGTTGAACACCGCGATGCCGCGCTCGCGGGCGGCGTTCAGGTTGACCTGGTTGGTGCCGATGCAGAAGCAGCCGACGGCGACCAGCCTCTTGGCGCAGTCGAAGATTTCCTCGGTCAGCTGGGTACGCGAACGGATGCCGATGAAGTGCACGTCGGCGATCTTTTCCTTGAGTTCCTCTTCGGACAGCGCGCCCTTCAGGTACTCGATGTTGGTGTAGCCAGCGGCCTTCAGGGTATCCACGGCATTCTGGTGGACACCTTCGAGAAGAAGGAACTTGATCTTGCTCTTGTCGAGAGAGGTCGTCTTGCTCATCTGCGTAAACCTGTTGTCCCGGGAAATTGGCTGGGCGATGGACAGCGCGGGCTGGCCGACCCGCAAGTCGGCGGCGGGCGCGATTGGCGGGGGGCGTATGTTAACATAGCCCCCCCGCGAAGCGCCCATCCCCGAGCATGAAGCCTGCTCAGGGTGACCATGAATTGCCCGAGATTTCCGCAGATGACTCAAGCTGCCCTGATCGATGAACTGAAGACCCTGGTCGAGCCCGGCAAGGTGCTCACCGACGCCTCCTCCCTGGACGCCTTTGGCAAGGACTGGACCAAGCAGTTCGAGCCCAATCCGCTGGCCATCGTCTTCCCCAAGAGCATCGAGGAAGTACAGGCCATCGTGCGCTGGGCCAACCAGCGCCAGGTCGCCCTGGTGCCCTCGGGCGGCCGCACCGGCCTGTCCGCCGCCGCCGTCGCCGCCCACGGCGAAGTGGTGGTGTCCTTCGACTACCTGAACAAGATCCTCGACTTCAACGCCTTCGACCGCACCGTGCGCTGCCAGGCCGGCGTGGTCACCGAGCAGCTGCAGAACTTCGCCGAAGAGCAGGGCCTGTACTACCCGGTGGACTTCGCCTCGGCCGGCTCCAGCCAGATCGGCGGCAACATCGGCACCAATGCCGGCGGCATCAAGGTGATCCGCTATGGCATGACCCGCAACTGGGTGGCCGGCCTCAAGGTGGTCACCGGCGCCGGCGAGATCCTCGAGCTGAACCGCGACCTGATCAAGAACGCCACCGGCTATGACCTGCGCCAGCTGTTCATCGGCGCCGAAGGCACCCTGGGCTTCGTGGTCGAGGCCACCATGCGCCTCGAGCGCGCGCCGAAGAACCTCACCGCCATGGTCCTCGGCACCCCGGATCTCGACGCGATCATGCCGGTGCTGCACGCCTTCCAGGCCAAGCTCGACCTGACCGCCTTCGAGTTCTTCTCCGACAAGGCGCTGGCCAAGGTGCTGGGCCGCGGCGACGTGCCGGCGCCGTTCGAGACCGACTGCCCGTACTACGCGCTGCTCGAATTCGAAGCCAGCAGCGAGGAGGTGTCCAACGCCGCCCTGGAGCTGTTCGAGCACTGCGTCGAGCAGGGCTGGGTGCTCGACGGCGTGATGAGCCAGAGCGAGCAGCAGCTGCAGAACCTGTGGAAGCTGCGCGAGTACATCTCCGAGACCATCTCGCACTGGACCCCGTACAAGAACGACATCTCGGTCACCGTGTCGAAGGTGCCGGCGTTCCTCAAGGAAATCGACGCCATCGTCGGCGAGCACTACCCGGACTTCGAGATCGTCTGGTTCGGCCACATCGGCGACGGCAACCTGCACCTGAACATCCTCAAGCCCGACGCCATGGCCAAGGAAGAGTTCTTCGCCAAGTGCGCCACGGTGAACAAGTGGGTGTTCGAGACCGTCGAGAAGTACAACGGCTCGATCTCCGCCGAGCACGGTGTGGGCATGACCAAGCGCGACTACCTGGGCTACAGCCGCTCGCCGGAAGAAATCGCCTGCATGAAGGCGATCAAGGCAGTGTTCGATCCCAACGGGATCATGAACCCCGGCAAGATCTTCGCCTGACTCGCGTAGGGTGGAAAACCGCTTAGCGTTTTCCACCTTGGCCGCGAACGGTGGAAAAGGCCTCCGGCCGTTTTCCACCCTACGGATTATCAGGAGTCTTTCATGAGCTACCAGCACCAGTATGCCGACCGCACCCGCATCCACTTCCCGGTGGGCAAGCTGGTCTGCGTCGGCCGCAACTACGCCGAACACGCCAAGGAACTGAACAACCCGGTGCCCAGCGAGCCGCTGCTGTTCATCAAGCCGGCCACCGCCGCCGTGGCGCTGGAGGGCGGCTTCGCCATTCCGCAGGATCGCGGCAGCGTGCACTACGAGGCGGAGATCGCCGTGCTGATCGGCAAGCCGCTGTCGACCCGGCCGAACGACGAGGAAATCCGCGATGCCATCAGCGGCTTCGGCGTCGCCCTCGACCTGACCCTGCGCGACGTGCAGGCCAGGCTCAAGGACAAGGGCCACCCGTGGGAAATCGCCAAGGCCTTCGACGGCGCCTGCCCGCTGTCGCCGTTCGTCCCCGGCGATGCCGTGGAGGACCTGGCCGACATCGGCGTGCGCCTGAGCATCAACGACGAGCTGCGCCAGGACGGCAACAGCCGCGACATGCTGACGCCGATCCTCGAGCTGATCCGCTACATCAGCGGCCACTTCTCGCTGCAGCCGGGCGACGTGGTGCTGACCGGCACCCCGGCCGGCGTCGGCGCGCTGGCCAGCGGCGACCGCCTGGTGGTCGAGCTGCCGGAGCTGTGCCGCTTCGAGAGCCACGTGCTCTGAGCCACGCCACGAGCCGGGCGAGTACCGGCTCGTGGCTCCCCTCTCCGGGGAAAATTCACATTGTTTTCAACCGGCTGCAGGCATGCTGTGGCACCCGCCATCCTGAGAGCCTGTCGCCCATGCCCCCTCGCACCGCCCGCCGCTTCCTGCTGCCCGCCCTCCTGCTGTCGATCGGCGCCGGAGCACTGAGCGCCAGCCACTTCATGCACTGGGGTGCGCAGCTGGAACTGTACTGGCGCGAGCAGGCGGTGGCCCCCGCGGCGCGCGCCGCCGGCATCTGGCTGCCGGACTACCGCCTGGCGCGGGAAACCAGCCTGCCCGGCCTGGAACAGGACGAAACCTCCGGACTGACCTGGAATCCGGCGACCGACACCCTGTTCACCGTCACCGGCAAGCGTCCCAAGCTGGTCGAATTGAGCCGTGACGGCCAGGTGCTGCGCAGCATCGAACTGGTCGGTTTCTCCGACACCGAGGCGGTCGAAGCGCTGGACGACGGCCGCCTGGCCATCGTCGACGAACGCCACCACCTGCTGGCGGTGTTCCGCCTGGAGCCGGGCGTGCAGCGCCTCGATCTGGCGGACACCACCCGCTACGATCTCGGCTTTGCCGACGCCGGCAACAAGGGCTTCGAGGGTCTGGCCTGGAATCCGCGCAGCCGACGCCTGCTGCTGGCCAAGGAGCGCGACCCGCTGGGCCTGTTCAGCCTGCCGCTTCCCGTCGCGGCGGACGCGGGCGTGACGCTCGAGGCGCTGCCCAGCGCCAACCTGCCGGTGCGCGACCTGTCCTCGCTGACCGTCGACCCGCGCAGCGGCCGCACCCTGCTGCTCTCCGACGAGTCGCGCCTGCTGCTGGAGCTGGACGAGCAGGGCAGGCCCTTCAGCTTCCTCAGCCTGTTCGGCGGCCGCAACGGCCTGGGCGACGGCATCCAGCAGGCCGAAGGCGTGGCCATGGATGCGCAGGGCAACATCTACGTGGTCGGCGAACCCAATCGCTTCTACGTGTTCAGCCGCCAGCCGGGCAGCACGCCGCGCTGAGGTCCTAGCCGGCCAGCGTCTCGTCCACCAGCAGCGCCTCGGGCGCGTGCTTCTTGACCGACTCCATGCCCTGGTTGCAGCTGGCGGCGCTGGCGTACATCTGGCTCTGGCCGATCACCTGGCCGTTGCTGGCCTTGAGCACGAAGTACGGCCGCCCGTCCTTGGCGGTCAGCGGCTCGAAGGCGCCCTCGCGCACGGCATTCTTGCGCACCGACTCGATGCCGTTGAGTGCCGAATCCTTGGCCTTGTACTGCTCGCTGCTCAGGATCGGCTGGCCGTTGCTGGCCTCCAGGTTGAACTGGAACTGGCCGTTGCTGGCCTTCTTCAGACGAAACTTGCCGGACATGGTCTACCTCCTCGGTTGGCGGATCGCTTACCGATAAAACTAGACGCTATTAGCGCGGGCTGCCGGGCAAGCTGGCGGCTCGCCGGCAAAAGCGCGAACCCGCTCCCCGCAAAGCAAGAAGGCCGGCGCACCCCAGGGTGGCCGGCCTTCCGGTAATGCCCGCGGGGACTCAGCGCTCGAGGCGGCGCACACCCTCGTTGGTGCCGAGCAGCAACAGGTCGGCCGGGCGGGCGGCGAACAGACCGTTGGTGACCACGCCGACGATGTTGTTGATGCGCTGCTCCAGTGCCACCGCATCGCCGATCAGCAGGTTGTGCACGTCGAGGATGATGTTGCCGTTGTCGGTGACGAAGCCTTCGCGGTACTCGGGGTCGCCGCCCAGCTTGACCAGCTCGCGGGCCACGAAGCTGCGCGCCATCGGCACCACTTCCACCGGCAGCGGGTAGGCACCGAGACGCTCGACCAGCTTGCTGCCGTCGGCAATGCAGATGAAGGTCTTGGCCACGGCCGCGACGATCTTCTCGCGGGTCAGCGCGCCGCCACCGCCCTTGATCAGCTCCAGGCGCGCGTTGGTCTCGTCGGCACCGTCGACGTAGAACTCCAGCTCGGGGACGCTGTTGAGGTCGTATACCGGAATGCCGTGGCTCTTCAGGCGGGCGGCGGTGGCATCCGAGCTGGCCACTGCGCCGTCGAAGTCCTGACGGATCTTCGCCAGGGCGTCGATGAAGCAGTTGGCGGTGGAGCCGGTGCCGACGCCGACGATGCTGCGCGACTCGAGGCGCGGATGGATGAAATCGACAGCGGCCTGGGCCACCGCCTGCTTGAGCTGATCCTGGTTCATGGCGGATTCCGCGAAGAGAAAAATCGACCGGCATTATAACGTCAAGACGGCGCGGATCGGCGCCCCACGCGGGTTTTTGCCGGTGGCCGATGGGCGGTGGCGAGAGTAGACTCGGGCCCATTCCGCCTACCCCGTCTGCGAACTCTCCGATGCTCGAACAGTACGTGAAGAAGATCCTCACCTCGCCCGTCTACGATGTGGCGGTGGAAACCCCCCTGCAACCGGCGCGCAGCCTGTCCGAGCGCCTGAACAACCAGATCCTGCTCAAGCGCGAGGATCTGCAGCCGGTGTTCTCCTTCAAGATCCGCGGCGCCTACAACAAGGTCGCCCAGCTCAGCGAGGAGGAAAAGGCCCGCGGGGTGATCGCCGCCTCCGCCGGCAACCACGCCCAGGGCCTGGCGCTGACCGCCAAGAAGCTCGGCATCAAGGCGATCATCGTCATGCCCAAGAGCACGCCGGACATCAAGGTGCAGGCGGTGCGCGCCCGCGGCGCCCGCGTGGTGCTGCACGGCGACGCCTTCCCCGAGGCGCTGGCGCACTGCCTCAAGCTGGTCGAGGAGAAGGGCTACACCTTCGTGCATCCCTACGACGACCCCGACGTGATCGCCGGCCAGGGCACCATCGCCATGGAGATCCTCCGCCAGCAGCCGGGTCGCCTCGACGCAATCTTCGTGCCGGTCGGCGGCGGCGGCCTGATCGCCGGCATCGCCGCCTACGTCAAGTACCTGCGCCCGGACATCAAGGTGATCGGCGTCGAGCCGGAGGAATCCGACTGCCTGCGCGCCGCCCTGGCCGCCGACGAGCGGGTGATCCTCAGCCAGGTCGGCCTGTTCGCCGACGGCGTGGCGGTGGCGCAGATCGGCGCCGAGCCGTTCCGCATCTGCCGCGCCTTCGTCGACGAGGTGGTCACCGTGACCACCGACGAGATCTGTGCGGCGATGAAGGACATCTACGACGACACCCGCTCGATCACCGAGCCGGCTGGCGCCCTCGGCGTGGCCGGGATCAAGCGCTACGTGCAGCGCCGCGGCGTCAGCGGGCAGACCCTGGTGGCCATCGACTCCGGCGCCAACGTCAACTTCGACCGCCTGCGCTATGTCGCCGAGCGCGCCGAGCTGGGCGAGCAGCGCGAGGCGATCATCGCCGTGACCATCCCGGAGAAGCCGGGCAGCTTCAAGGCGTTCTGCCAGGCCATCGGCAAGCGCGCGATCACCGAGTTCAACTACCGCTACAAGTCGCCGGCCGAGGCGCAGATCTTCGTCGGCGTGCAGACCCATCCGGAGAACGACCCGCGCGAGCAGCTGGTGGCGATGCTGCGCGAACAGGGCTTCCCGGTGCTCGACCTGACCGACAGCGAGCTGGCCAAGCTGCACATCCGCCACATGGTCGGCGGCCACGCGCCGGGCGCGGAGAACGAGCGGGTGTACCGCTTCGAATTCCCCGAGCGCCCCGGCGCGCTGTTCAACTTCCTCAACAAGCTCGGCGGGCGCTGGAACATCTCGATGTTCCACTACCGCAACCACGGCGCGGCCGATGGCCGGGTGGTCGCCGGCCTGCAAGTGCCGGCGAGCGAACGCCACCTGGTGCCGACGGCGCTGGAGCAGATCGGGTACCCGTATTGGGACGAGAGTGATAACCCGGCGTATCAGCTGTTCCTCGGCTGAACGGCTACGCTGGTGGGCAAGGCCTCAAGGAGTCGATTACATGGAAACGCTGACCGTCCTCAAAACCGTCCATATCCTGGCCACCGTGTTGCTGCTGGGCAGCGCGCTAGGGCTGGCGATCTGGGTCTGGCGCGCTCGTAGCAAGGGTGACGCAAGCATTTACAGCCGGTTGTTGCGCCGGCCGCTGGTGTTCGTCTGGCTGTTGCTGGTGATCTGCCTGGCCAGCCTGCCGTTCAGCGGCTGGTGGCTGGTGCACTTGCTGGGCTGGTCGCTGGGGCAGACCTGGATCCTGGCCTCCAGCCTGATCTATACCCTGGGTGCCCTGAGCTGTTTCTGGCTGCTGGCGCGGCTCAATCGGGTCCGGATCGCTTCGGGTGTGGGCAGTCCGAAGTTCACCCTGGCGCTGGCGGTGTTCAGCTTCGTGTGTTTCTTCGCCATTGCCGGGTTGATGGGCGCCAAGCCTGTCTGATCGGCTTTTAGCATTGTTATCGCGAGCAAGCTCGCTCCTACAGAGATTGGCGTAGGAGCGAGCTTGCTCGCGATGGCGTCCTCAGGTGCGCAGGCTGATCACCGGCCAGCCACGCTGCTGGGCCAGGGCCCGCAGGTTCGGGTCCGGGTCCACGGCGATCGGGTTCGCCACCAGATCCAGCAGCGGCAAGTCATTCATCGAATCGCTATAGAAGTAGCTGTCTTCCAGGCTGTGGCCGGTTTCCTCGAGCCAGCGCGTCAGGCGGGTGACCTTGCCTTCGCGAAAGCACGGGACGTCGATGCTGCGCCCGGTGTAGCGGCCGTCTTGCATCTCGCACTCGGTGGCGATCAGGGTTTCCACGCCCAGGCGTTCGGCGATCGGCGCGGTGACGAAGCGGTTGGTGGCGGTGATGATCACCAGTTTGTCGCCGGCGGCCTTGTGCTTGGCCAGCAATTGCGCAGCCTTGGGCAGCATCAGCGGCTCGATGCAGTCGCGCATGTAGTCGCGGTGCCATTGGTCGAGCACGTCCATCTCGGTGCGGCCGAGAACCTCCAGGCAGAAGTTCAGGTATGCAGCCTGGTCGAGCTTGCCGGCCAGGTAGTCCTGGTAGAACTCGTCGTTGCGGGCCTTGTAGGCGACGGCGTCGAGGAAGCCTCGTTCGCACAGGTAATCGCCCCAGGCGTGGTCACTGTCGCCGCCCAGAAGGGTGTTGTCCAAGTCGAATAAAGCCAGGCGCATCACGGTTACTCGCTGATAAGTCTGAAAAAAGGCGTCCAGAATACGGTCTTTTCACAAGAGTGCACATAAGCTAGGAAGCCTCGTTGCTGCTTTCACAACCTTTGTGGAACAATGCGGCGACATGCGTTTGCGAGGTTGTTGCCGTGATCGACCCCGATGGTTTCCGCCCCAATGTCGGGATCATTCTGACGAATGATGCCGGCCAGGTGCTATGGGCTCGCCGTATCAATCAAGATGCCTGGCAGTTTCCGCAAGGGGGAATCAACCCCGAAGAGACGCCGGAAGACGCTCTGTACCGCGAGTTGAACGAAGAAGTAGGCCTGGAACGCGAAGATGTGCAAATTCTCGCCTGCACCCGGGGCTGGTTGCGCTATCGTTTGCCGCAACGCCTGGTCCGTACCCACAGCCAACCGCTGTGCATCGGCCAGAAACAGAAATGGTTTCTCCTGCGCCTGATCTCCAACGAGCAGCGGGTGCGGATGGATTTGACCGGT
>LNAP01006542.1_pt1 | contig 10001 bp, 10 predicted proteins | sample 602601 | NCBI WGS metagenome assembly LNAP01 (sample SAMN02440304, study PRJNA202911) | soil metagenome | biome: Subtropical and temperate rainforests or woodlands; isolation source: soil samples (1 kg each in a 20% v/v slurry with milli Q water) were... ...
TCGACTTCTTCAATCGCGATCCCGTCGTCCACACTTGGACCTACAAACTTGACAAGGCCGCTTGATATGATTCGAATTTCAAAATCGCTGATCTAGTGCAGGAGATTTTTGCCGCCGCGGGAAATCCCGATCCCGCCGTGCGCGACCGCTCGCTGTTCACGGCCAGCCTAGCCGATGACGCGAAATGGGTGGTGACCGGGCAGTATTCGTGGTCGCGCACCTTCACCGGCAAGCAATCGATCCTTGCCGATCTGCATGGTCACGTCCGCTCGCTGCTGGTCGATCGGGCGCGGACGATCGCGCACCGGTTCATCGCGGACGGCGACCACGTCGTGGTCGAGGCGCGCGGCGACAATCTTACCAAGGCGGGAATCCGCTACGACAACGACTATTGCCTGGTGTTCCGGCTGGAGAACGGACAGATCAGGGAGGTCAGGGAATATTGCGACTCGGTGCTGACCGAGAAGGCGCTGGGGCGTTTTCCAGAAGCGCGAAAGCTTGCGGGTTGATGCAGTGAGCGTGATCACTCACGATCGTCACCCCTGCGCACGCGTTGCGTGCGCAGGGACGACATTGATGTCGGGATCACGCCGCCTTGGTCTTGAGGTGGCCGAACATGATGTTGCGGGCTTCGTCGTCCATCTCGGTCTTGAAGGTGAACTTGTCCTTCAGAGCGATCGCCCGCGCCGCAGCCGGTCTGGCCGAGACTTCGTCGTGCAGCCGCTTCACGTTGGGATATTTTGTGAACACGTCGTCGCCAAGCACGTAGGGCGCCAGCCGCGCCCAGCCCCAGAACGCCATGTCGACGATGGTGTAGGTGTCGCCGACCATGTAGCGGCTCTTGGCGAGATGATCGTCGATGATCTTGTAATGGCGATGGGCTTCGTACTGATAGCGGTTATGCGCGTATTCCAGGTCCTTCGGCGCCGCATGCTTGAAGTGCACGGCCTGGCCGGAATAGGGGCCGAGACCGGTGGCGACGAACATCAGCCATGACAGGAGCTGCGCCCGGTTGGCAGGCGTGGTGGGCGGCAGGAACTTGCCGGTCTTCTCGGCGAGGTAAAGCAGGATCGCGTTGCTATCGAACACGAACACGCCGTCATCGTCGATCGCAGGCACCTTGCCGTTCGGATTGACCTTGAGGAATTCCGGCTTGAACTGATCGCCCTTGCGGGTATCGACCGGCACCAGCTCGTAAGGCAGGCCGGACTCTTCCAGGAACAGCGCGACCTTGTTCGGGTTCGGCGCTCCGTTGAAGTAGAATTTGAGCATCGCAGATCTCCCTGCTTTTGTTGCCGACAGAAATCGGGACGCGGCGGCATCGCCGCGGGCGCTATGTCCATGCTCAAATTCTGCGAAAAGCACAACCGGCGGCTTCGGAGGGGCACGCATGCGGCCGCCGAGGCTACGTATCGCCTCGCTTGCCGTCCGATCCCGATGAATACCTACCCTGCTGCCATCTCGGAGCGGATTTCCGCGCGCAGTTCGTCGATCAGCCGCAGGCCCTTGTTGGTCTCGACGTGCCAGAAGGTCCAGCCGTTGCAGGCGCCGGCGCCCTGTGCCACCGCGCCGATGCGGTGGATCGAGCCGACCTTGTCGCCGAGCATGATGGCGCCGTCGGCGCGCACCAAAGCGCCGTGGCGCTTCTTGGAGTCGACCAGCCTGGTGCCGGGCGAAATCATGCCGCGCTCGATCAGTTCGGAGAATGCGACGCGAGGCGCATCGCGCGCGGTCATGAACGGCGCCAGCGTGGCTTCCGGCAGCGGCTCAATGGCGGCGATGCGCGCTTCCGCCGCCGCCGCATAGGCCTGCTCGCGTTCGAAGCCGATGTATCGGCGGCCAAGACGTTTTGCCACGGCGCCTGTGGTGCCGGTGCCGTTGAACGGATCGATCACGAGATCGCCGGGTTTTGACGACGACAGCAGCACGCGCGCCAAAAGGCCTTCCGGCTTTTGCGTCGGATGAACCTTCTTGCCGTCGGCGCCTTTGAGGCGCTCTTCGCCGGTGCACAGCGGGATCAGCCAGTCGGAACGTGCCTGCACATCCTCGTTCGCCGCCTTCAGGGCTTCATAGTTGAACGTATAGCCTTTTGCCTTTTCGTCGCGCGCCGCCCAGATCATGGTCTCGTGCGCGTTGGTAAAACGGCGGCCGCGGAAATTCGGCATCGGATTGGTCTTGCGCCACACGATGTCGTTGAGAACCCAGAAGCCGAGGTCCTGCATGATCGCGCCGACGCGGAAAATATTGTGATAGGAACCGATCACCCACAGCGTCGCCGACGGTTTCATGATGCGGCGGCAGGCGAGCAGCCAGGCGCGGGTGAAATCGTCGTAAGCTGCGAAGGATGAAAACTTGTCCCAGTCGTCGTTGACGGCATCGACATGCGATTCGTCGGGACGCTTGAGGTCACCCTTGAGCTGCAGATTGTAGGGAGGATCCGCGAATACCAGGTCGACGGAACCGGCCTGGAGCTTCGACATCTCGGCGACGCAATCGCCTACGACGATACGGGTACTCGATTGGGACTCAAATTTAGTGCGGGGCGCCTTTGCAGACGCCCCGCGACGCGACACAACCATGACTCAATTACTCTGACTCAGGCGACGCTGTCGGCGACGCGGGACTAAACAACCGACTGGCGATACATTGACCGCGCAAAGTAAAAATCGACTTAATCGAAGATGCAATCGAACGAGATTGGTGATTGTTCACAAGCGCGTCCCACTAGGCAATTTTTGCCGGGCAGGTTATTGATTAATGGAATGGAAATTCTACGTGACTGCCGCGTTGGATATCGGCGAAAGCGCTGCCTTCGAGCCGGAATGAGGAAAAACCACCATGCGTTACGATGACTTCCGCCGCAGCGACGATATCGATGACCGTCGCGACGATAGCGGCGGCGGTGGTGGCGGCGGCTTCGGCCTGCCGATGGGGGGCGGCGGACTCGGCATCGGCACCATCATCGTGCTCGGTCTTGTCGGTTACGCCTTCGGAATCGACCCGCGCATCCTGATCGGCGGCGCAGAAATTCTCACCGGCGGCAGTCAGGCGCCGAGCTATCAGACCGATCGCCGGTCCGAACCCGCCAAAAGGGGGGCGCCGACCGACGAAGTGGGTAGCATGATCGCCGGCATCCTCGGCGAAATCGACGATCGCTGGAGCGAGATCTTCCAGGCCAGCGGGCAGACCTATACCGGGCCCCGCATCGTATTGTTTCGCAACGCGACCAATGGCGGGCGCTGTGGCATGGCGCAGTCGGCGATGGGCCCGTTCTACTGTCCGCCGGACAAGCAGATTTTCCTCGACACCAGCTTTTTCCGTCAGGTCGAGACCCGATTTCGCGGCTGTTCGGGCAGCGCCTGCAAATTCACCGCGGCCTATATCATCGCCCATGAGGCCGGCCATCACATCCAGAACCTGCTAGGCATCCTGCCGCGCGTGACGCGGTTGCAGCAGCAGGCCGGCAGCAAGGCGGAAGCCAACGCGCTGCAGGTGAAGGTCGAGTTGCAGGCCGATTGCCTCTCGGGCGTCTGGGTCAACCGCGAGGAGAAGAAGCGTCCGGGCTTCGTCGAACCCGGCGACATCGAAGCGGCATTGCAGACCGCAACTGCGATCGGCGACGACACGCTGCAGCGCCAGGCGCAGGGACGCGTGGTGCCGGACTCTTTCACTCACGGCTCGGCCGCGCAGCGCAAGCAATGGTTCATGACCGGTTATCAGAAGGGCACGGTACAGGCCTGCAATACGTTCGCGGCGGGGGCGTTGTGAACGTAGCTGGACGAGCATTGACCGTCATGGCCGGGCTTGTCCCGGCCATCCACGTCTTTGCTTTTGAGAGAGTTTGAAGACGTGGATGCCCGGCACAAGGCCGGGCATGACGAGAAGAGGCAGTCATGTCCTCCACCGACGATCCAAAACCATTCATCGCGCTCAACATCGCGGTACTGACGATTTCCGACACGCGGACGCTCGAGGATGACAAATCCGGAACGACGCTGGCGGAGCGTCTTACGGCGGCCGGCCACACCCTCGCGGCGCGCGAGATCGTCGTCGACGATGTCGATGCGATCCGCATCGTCATCAGGCGATGGATCGCAGATCCCGGCATCGATGCCGTCATCACCACCGGCGGCACCGGCTTCACGGGGCGCGACGTCACGCCGGAGGCGATCGAGCCGCTGTTCGAAAAGCGCATGGATGGTTTCTCGATCGCATTCCACATGCTGAGCTACGCCAAGATCGGCGCCTCGACGATCCAGAGCCGCGCCACCGCCGGTGTCGCCGGCGCCACCTATATCTTCTGCCTGCCCGGCTCGCCGGGCGCCTGTCGCGACGGCTGGGACGGCCTTCTTGGCCCCCAGCTCGATTACCGGACCCGGCCCTGCAATTTCGTGGAGATCATGCCGCGGCTGGATGAACATCTGCGGCGGCCGAAAGCGCAGGGTGCTTCGATTTGACGGCCGTCAATGCCGGCGATCGTCGCCGCGAACTTCACAGTTCGCGCTCCCAGGTCTCGCCGATCAGGTCGTGGCCGAAGCTGCGGTGCGGCTCGGTGGCGACCAGCACGAAGCCGGCGTTCTGATAGATCCTGCGTGCGGCGACCAGGATGCTCTGGGTCCATAGCGTGATCTTGCGATAGCCGCAGGCCCGGGCAAACGCGATGCACTCATCGACCAGCCGTTGGCCGAGGCCCTGGCCGCGCCCGGCCGGGTCAACCAGCAGCAGCCGCAATTTGGCGATATCGTCGGTGTGCTTGACCAGGAATACCGAACCGGCCTGGGCGCCGTCGATGTCGGCGATCCAGCAGCGTTCCCGCGAAGCGTCGAACGAGGTCAGGAATTTTGCCGCGATCTCCGCGACCAGCGCCTCGAACGATGAGTCAAAACCGTATTCGCTGGCATAGAATGCGCCATGGCTCTGCACCACCCATCCCATGTCGCCCGGGCGGCGGCCGCGCAGGATCGCGGGAACCGGCGAACTGTCCGATCCACCCAGCAGGCGCTCGATCGCGGCCATCGCGCCCGTCAGCCGCCGGCGATCGCCGGCCGACATGGTGGTCAGCATGGCCGCGACATCGTTATGCGAACTGCGATTGAGTTTGGCGAATGCCTGGCGGCCCTTGGCGGTCAGGCTGAGCCGATATTGCCGCCGGTCCGACGGTAGCGGCCTGCGGGTGATCAATCCGTCTTCATCGAATTTCTGGATGATCCGGCTGAGATAGCCGGCATCGAGACCGAGTTCGATCCCGATCTCTTTCGCCGCCGGCTCGTCCCGGTGCGCGAGTTCGTACAATACCCGCGCTTCGCTCAGCGAGAACGGGCTTTTCAGCAATTGCTGGTCGAGCACGCCGAGCTTGCGGGTGTAGAAGCGGTTGAAGGACCGTACCGCGGCGATCTGGTCTTCGGAATCCGGCTGCGACATGGCTCCTCCCAGGATATTTGCCACTATCAAATAATTATTTGACTTTGGCAAGTATCCGGGGTCAGGCCACCATGATCCGGCTGCGCAGCAACGTGCGCGAGGAGCGGCCGAGTTGCCGCAGCAGCCTGGCCTCGGAGCGGCGGGCATCGGGTGCGTAGCCGCCCAGCCGGTCGTAATGGTCGCGCGCGATCAGCAAGCCCTGGTCCGCCGAGGGCCCGGCGATCATGCGGGCCACGGACTTGAAACCGTCCCACAGCGTCGTGTCGGCATAAGGTGAACGGGCGTAACGGAAGATGCCGGCACGAGGCCGGTCGCTGCCCGCGACGCACTGGATGAATTGCGTGGTCTCCTCGATCCACCCCGAATCCAGCACAGCGCCGGCGTGCAGGAACATCAGCCATGGCGAGCGGGCCTGGCGGGCGCCGGCCGCCAGCGCCGCCGCATGCGTTCCCTCAAACGCGAGGAAGCGACATCCGGCAACGTCGGCCACGCGCTCGATCACGCCGGTCCGGGCCCGATCGACCAGCAGCACCTCACGCACCACGCCGGCCGCGGCGCCCGGCACCAGTGCGGCGAGGGTCGCGACGGCAGTCCGCTCGACGCCTTCGGTTGGGATAATAACGCTCAGCATTACAGCCCTTGGATGCTTCTAACAGTCGGAAAATGGCGCACTGTTATCACCTTGTCATACTCAAATCAGCCATCCCGGCTGCAGCTTTTTGCGGCAAGCATCAACGGCGGCGCCGCCGGACGCAATTTCATTCGGCTGTTGATCGTGCTTTTGTGTTCTTGATTTGTTCTCATGACGTGCTATGTTCTGGCCATGAGCCGAGCATCCTCTCATGCCCTCAAGCACCCGCCGGTCACGGCGCCCTCCGAGCCGGCGGGTGCACCTTCTCCGTTTCCCGAACTGGCGGTTGCGATCGAGCGCGACCGGCTTCGCGGCCGCGGTGCGCAATCCAATGTCAGCGGCCGCTTCGAGGCTGAAGCACGCGTCGCCTTCGACGACGGCTGGCAAAGCCTCGACGAACTGCCGCCGTTCAAGACCACGGTTGCGATCGATACCGCGCGCAAGGTGATTACCCGCAACGACTCGCCCGATATCGGCTTCGACCGTTCGATCAATCCCTACCGGGGCTGCGAGCATGGCTGCGTCTACTGCTTCGCGCGGCCGACGCATGCTTTTCTCGGCCTGTCGCCGGGGCTCGACTTCGAATCCAAACTGTTCGCCAAGCCCGACGCGCCCCAGCTTCTGGAAAAGGAGCTGGCGGCGCAGGATTACGAACCGCGCATGATCGCGATCGGCACCAACACCGATCCCTATCAGCCGATCGAGCGCGAGCGGAAGATCATGCGCGGCATTCTCGAAGTGCTGGAACGCACGGGCCATCCGGTCGGCATCGTCACCAAGTCGGCGCTGGTGACGCGCGACATCGATATTCTGGCGCGGATGGCGAAGCGCAGTCTCGCCAAGGTCGCGATTTCGGTCACGACGCTCGACCCGAAACTCGCGCGCACCATGGAGCCGCGGGCCTCGACGCCGCCCAAACGGCTGGAAGCGTTGCGGCAACTGGCCGAGGCGGGAATTCCGGCCACCGTCATGGTGGCGCCGGTGATCCCGGCGCTGAACGATTCGGAGATCGAGCGCATTCTCGATGCGGCGGCGCATGCCGGCGTCAGGGAAGCCAGCTACGTGCTGCTGCGGCTGCCGCTTGAAGTGCGCGATCTGTTCCGCGAATGGCTGATGGCGAATTATCCCGACCGCTATCGCCACGTCTTCACGCTCATCCGCGACATGCGCGGCGGGCGCGACTACGATTCGCAGTGGGGAACGCGGATGAAGGGCACGGGGCCGATGGCCTGGATGATCGGACGCCGCTTCGAGGTCGCCTGCGAGAAGCTCGGCCTGAACAAGCGCCGCTCGAAATTGACCACCGATCATTTCGCGCGGCCGAAACGCAGCGGGCAGCAATTGAGTTTGTTTTGAGGGCGCGGGGTTTTTCAACGTCGTCATTGCGAGGAGCAAAGCGACGAAGCAATCCACGCTTGTTTGTGGTGCCATGGATTGCTTCGTCGCAAGGGCTCCTCGCAATGACGGATGGAGAGTAACATGAGTGATACGTCATCAGCACCGGTTCCGCACCTCACCGTCATCACGCTCGGCGCCGGCAATATGCGCGCCAGCATCGCGTTCTACGAAGCGTTGGGCTTCGAACGGAAGTTTCGCGCCACCGGCGAAGCGGTGGCGTTCTTCGACACCGGCGGTGCGGTGCTCGCGCTGTTTCCGTGGGATCAGTTGGCGCAGGACGTCACGCTTCCCGAAAAGCCGCGGCCGTGGTCGTTTCGCGGGGCGACGCTGGCCTGGAATTGCCGTACGGCCGAGGAGGTCGACCAGGTGCTCGATTTCGCCATTTCGAAGGGCGCATCGCTGTTGAAGCCCGCGCACAAGACCAATTACGGCGGCTATTCCGGATATTTTGCCGATCCCGACAACCACCCCTGGGAAGTCGTGGCTGCACCCGGCATCGAGGTGGGCGAGGATAGGCGCGTTCATCTGCCGGACTGACAGCCGGCAAATTAGCTACGATCGAGATTGAATAACGGGAATTGTGCCGAGTTCCCGGTTGCGTCGCCGGGCTTGCTTGCGCACGATCCCGGCATGATTCGCGATAAATCCGCCAGGATCGATAGATCCGCCAAAGACGACAAACCCGCCAAAAACCAAGCGAGGCTGCCGAAGGGCGTGATCGCGGTCGCGCCGCCGAGCTTTCGGCGCGAGCGCGCGCTGATCAAGCGCGGCGTCTGGCCGGTCGCCGGCTGCGACGAAGCCGGCCGCGGGCCGCTCGCCGGCCCCGTGGTGGCTGCGGCCGTGATTCTCGACCCCGACCGCATCCCGCGCGGCATCGACGATTCCAAGCGTCTGACCGCGGAGGAGCGCGAAAGACTGTTCGACAAAATCTGCGCCACCGCCCAAGTCTCGGTCGCCGTCGCGTCGCCCTCGCGAATCGACCGCGACAACATATTGCGGGCCTCACTCTGGGCGCTGAAGCGCGCCGTGGTGGCTCTGCCGGAGGCGCCGAGGCACGTCTTCGTCGATGGCCGCGACCGGCTCGACACACCTTGCAACTGCGAAGCCGTGATCGGCGGCGACGGCATCGTGCTGTCGATCGCCGCGGCCTCCATCGTCGCCAAGGTGACGCGCGACCGCCTGATGTGCGCGCTGGCGCAGGACTGCCCCGGCTACGGCTTCGAGCAGCACAAGGGCTATGGCGTCCCCGAGCACCTCGACGCGCTGAATCGCCTCGGTCCGACCGTCCACCACCGCAGCTTCTTCGCCCCCGTCGCCGCCGCGCGCGCCAAGCATATGCCGTGGACCATCGAGCCGGTACGGGATTTGTTCGAGGTCAACGACGTCGACGTGCAGGTGGAAGCGGCCGTTGAAATCGATGCGTCCGCGGGTCTCTAGGGCAGACGGTCGTTGCCACGACGCGTCACGCCCTTTATCAAAACAGGCGTGAGCGAATAGGGCCGGCTGGACGGGTTGGCTGCATCTTTCAGGCGTTGCATGCGGTTTACCTCCCTGGTCATCGAGCTCATTCGCGCCCGGCCGCGGCTGATCGTGTGGATCGCCGTGCTGCTGCAGGCCGCGATGTGGCTGTTCGTGGCGCTGGTGTTTTACCGCAGCCCGCCTGGCAGCCTCGCGACGCTGCTGGCGTTCGGTCGCGAGTACCAGGTCGGCACGGATCTTGGGCCCCCCTTGCCGGTCTGGCTGGCCGACATCGCCTTTCGCGCCGCCGGCGGCCACATGTTCGGCGTCTATCTGCTGGCCGAGCTCTGCGAGGTTGCGACCTTCATCGCGCTCTATCATCTCTCCCGCGCCGTGGTCGGCTCGCAGCAGGCGGTGCTCGCCGTGCTGCTGACCATGACGGTGCTGGCCTTCTCTTCGTCCGCACTCGACTTCGGCCCGCTGGTGCTGGCGCGGCCGCTGTGGGCGCTGCTGCTGCTTCATTCCTGGCAGATCATCGGCCAGCGCCGCGGCAATGCCTGGTTTGCCTGGTCGATCGAGGCCGGCCTCCTGCTGCTCACCACGCCCGCGGCGATCTACCTTCTCTTGTTGATTGTCGTCTTCGCGCTCGCGACCGCCGGCGGCCGTCGCACGCTGCGCGCGCTCGATCCGCTGTTTGCCCTGATCGTCGTCGCCGTGCTGGCGCTGCCCTATGCGGTCTGGCTGATGCGGGCCGAGACGCTCGTCCTGCCGGCCCTGCCTGAGGTCGCAGAGCTGAACGCCCGCGCGATCCACGTGGCATGGCTGCTCGGTGGCCTCGTGCTCGGGGCCGCTGCGATCCCGGCGCTGACCTTCCTCAACACCGGCCTGTTCGTCGCCAAGGGCGAGGAGGCGCCGATCATCTACCGCCCGCCGGTCGAACCGCTCGCGCGCAACTTCGTCTACTTCTTCGCGATGGCGCCTGCGCTCGGCGCGGTGCTGATCTCCGGCCTGCTCGGGCTCGACTCCGTCGTCGGCGGTGCCGGCGTCGTGCTGGTCATGTCCGGGCTTGCCGTGGTGGTTGCGGCCGGGGATC
>LNAP01006543.1_pt1 | contig 10001 bp, 7 predicted proteins | sample 602601 | NCBI WGS metagenome assembly LNAP01 (sample SAMN02440304, study PRJNA202911) | soil metagenome | biome: Subtropical and temperate rainforests or woodlands; isolation source: soil samples (1 kg each in a 20% v/v slurry with milli Q water) were... ...
CATGCATCGGACCTTGTCACCAGCGGTCAGACCCTCGCCATCATGGGTCCCTCTGGAGCCGGAAAGACCACGCTCCTCAAAGTCCTGACCATGGAAGCTCACGGAGGAGAGAGCACAGGCAGCCTTACCCTCAACGGCACCCCGCTTACTGCCAGCCGCTTCAGCCGAAGATGTGCCTTGGTTGCTCAAGAGGACCACCACTGGGCCTTCCTCACCTGCAGAGAAACCATCGCCTACGCCGCCGACCTCTTCATGAATGCCTCCAGCGAGGAGAAGAAGCAAGCCGTGGACAACATCCTCAAGAAGACTTGTCTCGAGTCTTGTGCCGACACCATCGTTGGCAACCTTTTCATGAAGGGTCTGTCTGGTGGCCAGATGCGTCGCTTGTCTCTCGCGGTGATCCTCATGAAGAAGCTCGATGTGGTGATCTTGGACGAGCCTACTTCCGGTCTGGACGCTGCCTCTGCCACCGGCATCATGAGCTTCATCGGCGAGCTGACTAAGAGTGAAGGGCTCATCACCATCTACACCATCCACCAGCCCTCCACGCAGATCTACAACATCTTCGACCGCATCATGCTGCTGACTGACGGACGCATCGCCTACAGTGGCACCCGAGAGAACGTGATCCCTTACTTCGAGCAGATCAAGATGCCTGTTCCGCCGCAGACCAACCCCGCCGAGTTCATGCTCGACATCGTCAACAAGGACTTCTCCGACGCCGCACACGTGAACGCCGTCATCGATGCCTGGACTGTGCACGGAGAGCCCGCTCACCAGCGCCGCATCAAGGACACCCTGGAGACCTTCGACGCCATCAAGACCACCAAGGGCTACGAGTACTCGGTCAACATGTTCTCTCAGGTCATCACCATGTTCCAGCGCCACGGCAAGCTCGCCATCCGAGACCCCACGCTCTACTCGGGCCGCATGCTCATGTTCCTCATCACCACCGTCTTCTTCGCGATCATCTACGTCAAGGCGCGCGAGCGCAACCAAGATCAGGCGCTGCAGCGCATGTGGTTCCTGTCGTGGATCATCGGTGTGCCGTCGAACATGGGTGTCGTCGCAGTGTATGCGTACAACATCGAGTTTAACGCCATCAAGCGCGAGGTGAAGAACGGAATGATGAGTCCGATCCCTTATCTGTTCGCGAATTCCATCCTCCTCATTCCCGTGATGTTCCTGTTTGCAATCTTTGCCATGTCCGTGAGCGCGTACGGCATTATCGATTTCAACGGTGAACGATACGGTGAAATGATTCTGGTGTACGCGTGTATGATGTTTGCTTACGAGTCCATTGCGCAGATGCTCTCGGTGGCCTTTGACAACCCTCTGATGGGTATGTTGAACTTCATGCAAGTCTGGTTCTCTTCTTTCCTCTTTAGTGGCCTCTTCATCACCATTGACGACATTGTCTGGCCGTTCCGCATCTTCTCGTATATCCTGCCCTTCAAGTACGCCGCACAGGCGCTGATCTACCAAGAGTTCATTGCGGAGCCCTTCAAGGGAGCCAGCCTGTGCGACCCCGGCACGCCCAACTGTCTGTCCTTCCCCGACGAGCAGGGTGCCAACGATGGCTGGACCTGCGGCACGAACCAGGGTGATGCCGTGTGCTACGGTCGCGAGGGCTGGCAAGTGCTGGACACGGTGGGGTCGAGCTTCGACCTGGTTACGGCTGATACCAACACCGGTGTCAACATTGCGATTCTGATCGCCATTGCGGTAGGCGCGCGGTTGATCTACATGCTTCAGATGATCATGAAGAGCAACAACGCCACCCAGATTCTTCCTCCTAAGGCATAGTCACAATTTTGATACACAAACAAACAATGTATTTTCTATCCTAATATTTAAACACAAAGCATCTTTTAGCACGGTTACACTTTGATTAAAACAACAACACAATGCCATAAAACATAAAGTTACCGGTACTGTAATAGCAAATACAATCAATACAATAATACCATTTTGCGTTCAGTAGGTACCACAGGAAGGACGATTCATCTCATATCATGGCAAAGTTTTGGAAGCCGACAGCTGTTGATGCCGATAAAGGCTCACTGCGAGGAGAAACGGGCGGTGATCTATTAAGTGTGAACAGAAACAAGCACTTGTCAATCAGTCAACAGCGCTTGCAGCTACCTGTTCATCGATACAGAACCCAGATACTTTATGCTCTTGAGAAGTACAGGACACTTGTCCTTATAGGAGGTGAGACAAAACATCAACTGTTGTAGATTTGTAGCGATTGATTTTGATTATCGTCATCTCCTTTTAAACAGAGACTGGTTGTGGCAAATCCACACAGCTGCCGCAATACTTACACGAGGCAGGATGGACAGCTGGTTCACGGTGTGTTGTTTGCACTCAGCCTCGAAGAGTTGCCGCTACGTCTGTAGCAACGCGTGTTGCAGTAGAGTTTGGATGTGCGCTGGGAGAGGAAGTCGGTTACGGAGTCCGTTTCGATTTCAAATGCTCTTCAAAGACGGTCATCAAATACTACACTGATGGTGTTCTTCTTCGAGAAACCATGTCCGATCCTTTGTTATCAAAATATAGCGTCATTATTGTCGACGAGGCGCATGTTCGATCGCTGAGCAGTGATATATTGCTCGGGTTGTTGAAGAAAATCAGCCGGAAAAGGAAGGACCTGCGCATCATCGTGACTTCTGCCACACTCGACGCGGAACCTTTGCGGCAGTTCTTTGAAACCAATGACACCGATGATCCTGCACTTAACTCGGCGTGCATCCTCTCGGTGCAAGGAAGGCAGTTTCCGGTGGACATCTTGTACTTGAATGCGCCCTGTCGGGACTACGTGCGGACCTGCGTAGACACCGTTCTCTCGATCAACAAATCCGAAGATTGGGGCGATATCTTGGTGTTTCTGCCTGGCGGCGAAGACATCGACACCGCGGTACATCTGCTGAACGACGAGTACAACGGCGAAACAATGTACTTTCTGCCGCTGTACAGCTCCCTGCCCCATCATGTCCAGATGGCCGTGTTTGAGCCCACGCCGCCGCACAAACGCAAAGTTGTGTTTGCCACGAACATCGCCGAAGCGTCGATCACCATCGAAGGCATCCGCTTCGTGGTGGACTCTGGCTTTGTGAAACTAAACTACTTCGACGTGCGCACGGGCCTGGAGGCGCTGGTCACCTGTCCCACCACCAAGGCGGCCGCCACCCAACGAGCAGGTCGTGCTGGCCGAACCATGGAAGGCAAATGCTTTCGCTTGATGACCGAAGACACTTTTGAAAATCCCGCCGTCATGGCGGAGCACGCACCTGCAGAAATGCAGCGCACCGATATCACGTCTGCGGTGCTGCAACTAAAAGCACTGGGCATTGACGACGTGCTGCACTTTGACTTTCTCTCCCCGCCGCCCGCAGATTCGATGATCTTTGCATTAGAATTGTTGTACAGTCTAGGCGCGTTGGATGAAAAATGCAACCTGACCGCGCGAGGGGCGGCGATGGCTGAGATGCCCGTAGAGCCACGCATCTCCAACGTATTGCTGCGCTCCTATGAGTTTGGTTGTGGGGAAGAGATGCTGACGATTGCTGCGATGTGCTCCGTCGAGTATCCATTCATCACCGTGCGTGCGCGCGGCAGCAGCGAGGCCAAGTTGAAAGTGGAGAAAGACGTGGAGGAATTTGCCGTGCCCACCAGCGATCACTTGACCTTGCTGCACATTTACCGACGTTATGAAGAAAGCAATTTCAGCAGCTCCTGGTGTGATTCGATGAGCTTGCAGCCCCGGGTGCTCGCGCGGGCGCGTGAAATCCGCAAGAATTTGCACTCGGTGTTGGTCCGCTGCAGCGAGGCAGGGGCCGTGATCTCCTCCTGTGGAGACGATGACACGGCCGTGCGGCGGTGTCTGGTGGCGGGGTACTTTTCCCAGGCGGCCAAACTGGGCCACGATGGTCATTACCACACGCTGCGCGGGGGCGGGGTGACTGTGCTGCCGCACCCGACCTCCGTGGTGGCCAAGTTTGGTGCGCCGCCAGAGTGGGTGATTTACAATGAGGTGCATTTAAGCCGCACCACGCAGCTGCGCGAGATCACAAAGATCGATCCTCGCTGGCTCACTGAGCTCGCCCCGCATTATTATTCGGTCAAATTTTAGCATTCTTGTTTCTTTTTGTTGCTAAGAAATAGTTCCAATCTCTTTTTTTTTTTTCTTTCTTTGAGGAACAACGCCAGCGCATCCCAGCCAATCAATGGTTGAAGAATAAAATCGTTCATAAAAGTGTTTTTATTAATTTTCAAACCACGCTACCACATAAAATCGTGAGGCCACTGCCTAAATATGCAAGACAGAAAAAAGAACACCACTCCATCTTCGCGTTTGACTTGCGCAAACAAGTCAATGTTGCAAAAAGTCACAGCAAGAGCGAATGCGAATGCTAAAATTACAAGTTTTCCACCGACTCGACAACCTCAACTTCCTCCTCATCCGCCTCGTCAACGGTTTCTTCCGTCAGGACAGGAGCAGCAGCAGGGGCAGTAGCAACAGGGGCCACTTGCACAGGTGCAGGGGTGACCACTGGCTCTGGCACCGGGGAGGGAGCAGCAGCGGCATTGCCTTTGTTCTGCTGCTGGGCCACGATGTCGGCGGGGTTCATCTGGAGCATGTTCATCGATGCTTCAATCTTCGCCATGAAGTCATCGCCGTTGCTCTTGAACGCAGAGGGCTTTGTTGTCGCCGCAGGGGCAGCAGCGGGAGCAGGCGCTGCGACAGGCTTGGGTTTAGGAGCAACCGCCGGCGCTGCGGGTGGCGCTACCGCAGCGGCCACTGGTGCAGGGGGAAGCTCCTCGGAGACAGGTCTGGGGTGCTGCACAAAGGATCCACGGCTAGCAGGAGCTGGAGATGCCTTCACGGAGGTTGGGTCCTCCGTCTCACCCGCACTGGACGTGGAGGTCGCAGCACCGGCGGTGCTATTGGTGTTGTTGTTGTTGGGCATGCGGATCGAGGAATGACGCGACATGGGCGACGGGGCCGCGGCAGAGGGTGACATACCCATCATTGAGTTTGAGCGGGACATCGGTGAGGCCATGCTAATACTCGCAGAGCGCCGCAGCGGGGAAGAGCCTCCGAAGGTCATCGGGGGCGGAGCATCGCCAGAGAAGGACTTGCGCATGGAGACCTTGTCGGGAGTGGCGTTGGGCGTGTTGTCCTTGCTCATACTGTTGGTGCGCAGGATCGTGTGGAACGAAGTTGGATCTTCAAAGGCCTGTGCCTTCATAGCCTTGGTCTGCGAGGAGTGCAACCGATTGATCACACTGTCAATCTCGGCCTGGGACCGTCGGTTCACCGAGGACGCCCGGTCATCATTGGGATCCGCCGAAGTACGGTTCTTCTCAATGAACGACAGCGAGCGAGGCGTCGAGGACAGGCGGTCGTATAGACTGCTGTGCTCGGCCTCCGTCAGAATCAGCGAGCTGCGCGTGCGCTGCGGGGACTCTTTCGCGATCGCTGCGTCACGCACCATCGGCGACTTTGCGATCGTGGTCTGCGCATTGAGCCGGGAGAAAATATCGTCACCAGAGACGCTGCCGCCAGCATCCGGGGAGGTGAAGCTGCGCATGCTAATCATGGACTTGGACGCCTCGGGGATCTGCGGGGCAAACGAGTGTCTTCGTACAGATTCTTCCACGCGCTCGGCTTCCAAACGCTCCTTCTCCAGCCGCTTGGCCTCGGCCTCCTGGTTGAGACGCTCGTGCACAGGCAGCGAATCTCTGTGTGTGCAGAAACAAAAAATATTGATGGAAATGTTTTAATCCACAATCCGCACGGATGCGATCACATAGAGGAGGGCTGGAGATAAGAACATCACACACGAATCCAAACTTACGTCTCCTTGTCCTTCGGCACATATCGATGACCCTCTGTGCTGAGTTTCGGATGGAACGTGCACTCTTTCAGCTCCAGCTCGGTCTTGACCTTCATGAGCACCTCCTGCATGTATTGCTTGCTGGTCGAAGTGGCCAGGCGCTCGAACACCGGACCCAGCTCTCCCGTGGCCGCCTTGCTGTGGTGGTTGATCTCGGGGCTAAAGGTGAAACTTGTCTCTGCCTCGTGTTTCAGCGCTTCCATCTGCGGTCACAAAAAAACAACAAATTAGGTGAATGCGAGCCACACAAACTACAATCGAGCCGATTACTGGGGGAAACGGATCATTAATCAAGGCAAGCATTCATTGGCAGACGTACCGCCATCTGCGTCTCTCTCTTGCGTGCCTCGCCTTCTTTGAACAACCGTTCGTGAACACTATTATACTCACTGGCACGTCCATTTGGCTGAGAAATAGATGAATGGGCAAGTTAACAAAGGTGCAAACGCAAATACAATATCCTGAATCATAAATACGTACCGAGGATGCTCGCTTGGAAATCAAAGTAGGCTTGAAGGTCATGGTCGCCTCGATTTCCTTAGTAATCTCCACCGGCACCTGTCGCTCCATGGGCTGAGCCAGTCGCTCATGAAACGGTTTGGTGGGGGTGGGGGCGCGCTTCAGCTTCGCCTTCAACACGGGCTTGAAGGTGGCATCGGCAATCTCCTTCTCTTCCCGCAGCCGCTGGGCCTCCTGGATCTTCGCACGCTTCATCTCTTCGAACTTATTCATGCGCTCGTTGAGGTCAATTTTTGCCTTGGGAGCAAACTTAGGTGGGGGTTGGATGAGCTTGGGTGAAAAAGTGCAGTTTTCGAGTTCCCTCTCCTTGATCTCCGTCTCTCGCATGAGGGCCTTGCTCTTCTCCTTCTCGAGACTGTTCGAGACGTACAAACGCTTGGCAGACTCTTTGCGGTCAATGGACATGGCACGCTTGGTGATTTCAGGTTTGAAAGTGAGCTTGTTGTCTGGATCCACTCCGTGTTTCAACTTGCCCTTGGGTGTGGCGTGCAGACGCTCTCCTGTTGGCGCCGCTTCACGCTCCTGCGAGGAGGCGCGCGATCCCGCCCGCGAGCTTTGTCTAGAGCTAGCGCGCCCTCGCGGATTGATCTTTGGTTGAAAAGTGAGATCCTTCTCGTCGGCACTTTCCTTCCATTTCGTTTCTAGGTGTCGCTTGAGTGCATCGCTGTACAACGCATCAAATCTGTTTGACTGATCCTTGCTTGTTGATTTTGTCGCACTGTGTGAATTTCCGTTGCCGTTTTTATTCACATGTGGCTTAAAAGTTAGTTGTGCGGCTTCCTCTCGAGCTTTTTGCTCCTTTCTAAGCATGATCTCCATTCTTGGAGTCATCGCACTGGTCGTCTTCTCCAAATCAGATACTGACAATCTGGCATTTGGTGTTTGTGGAGCAAACCGACTACCTTTCGTAGGAGTTACAGTTTCTTCTACATCCTCAAAGAACTGGGCGAACTGACCTTTGGATTGCATTTGAATACTGGATCTTCTCAATTGGTCAATTTGAATAGTAAACGATGATTGTTCGCTTTAAAATGTCCAACAATGATTAAGATCGAGTTGAATACCAATGATGACTCCCTTCCTCCTAAAATCAATTGGATCTGTCACTGCTGAACTGCAAGATCAGTTGTTGCCTTTGCTCTGAAATTTGTCGAACATAACGGACTGTGCACGTTGTACGTACAAAGCTGTTGTTTCTATAATGTACCTTTGTATCAGTTCTTCGTATATGTATGACGCTTATTTACAGAGAACTGTTAGTATTGTTTACGGTATGTGTTAGGTAGGGAGGTGCGCCCCTCAGTTGAACAGTTGGCACAGATTATATTCGTATTGTACAGCATCGTTGCACTATGTCGTTAGTCGGCAAGTGGAAGTTGATAAGAGATGGTTCCGATTTTGTACCCGGTATTGAAGCTCTGAAGGGCTCACCTATGATCCTTAAGTTATTGGGGAAGTCCGAAACCGAGTTTTTCAAGATTGAAAAGAAGAGATACTTTGATACGGATGAGATATGTTTGACATATGTCGCGAAAAGTGTCTCTCTTTACAATAGTTACCAACTTGGTACTCTTAATTTTGAGTCAACGACTCCATCGGAGACTATATTTGGCATTGTTCAGAATTGTAATGATGCCTTTACTGAGTTTACGATACACCGCGTAGGTCCTGGCAGTGGCCAGATCAGGTATATTGTGTAATATTTAACGCTCAATACGTATATATCTTTTACTCACTGTTCGTATGGTATCATTCATTCACTTTTTAGCCGCGAGACTTACATGCTTGACCCTGCAACCAACGAAATCAAACTCGAGCTGGAGATAGACTCTGGAGAAGGCATGCACATTAAAATGATCAAATACATGGCTCGCTTTGACGCATCAATCGACAGTAATGTTGCGTTCAAGACAAGTGCCATCACGAAAGGCTGGGGGCGTTACGAATTCTGGCCATCGTCAATCCTCTCGGATTGCAAAGTGATGATTGTCAAGGCAGTGAAAATGGTGACGTGCAACTCCAAGACGCAGCAGGACAATCGAGTGTTGAATATTCTCTGGACTCGAGAGGGATTCACCGGCGACTTTCAATTGAACACGAACTCGATGGCGAGGCACCAATCATCGAGGCAAAAAGATGGGGAGGAAGTTATTATCTTTCTCATCCAGGTACCATGCGGGTGTGTTTTATTTGTATCTTACTGTAGTTGTTGAAATGGCGGGCTTTGAGGAAGGCTGATTACAACATCAATACTAGCAGCTCTTATCCTTCGCCACTTCTTTTGTGTGTTGCAGGTGACACTCAGTGGGGTCACATGGTACGTTGCCCATCGATATACCGAATTCGCTGTGCTGCGCTCTTTCCTCATGCACCAGAACCCGTACATTCAAGAGTTCAAAGAAGTAGACGAGAAGTTTCCTGGAAAGGCCTTTGGTTTGTCCTTTCGTCGGAGTGTGTTGGAGCGGCGTATCGAAGGATTGGGCGCCTTTTTGGTGTTCTTTCTGCGCAACGCGCGTCTCTGTCGCCAAACGTCGATAGACGCAGTGTGTTCGTTTCTGACGGTACGTTGTTGTCTGTTATTCTGCTACCCAATTCTACTGGTATGAAACAACCATCATGAAATACAACTCATTCTCGCGCTCCACACAGATTCCAGAGAATTTATCCACTCTGCCCAAGCCCGCCGGTCCCCGCACCCCACCTCCGATACGTGATGCTGCCACCGCTGCAAGTCTGACCAACGCGGCCGCCGCAGCTGCTGGTGCAGCAGGTGCCTCGCGTGTGTCTAGTTTCGCCATCCCACGGGGCGCGTCCACCGCCATGGGTGCGGGAGCCGTGGGTGACCCAGTTGAAGAAGAAGATAATTCTCCAGAACACAATTTGTGGAAAATATTGGGCAAGAAGGGCATGGCGGTCATCAAGCACGGTACGTCTCATGTCATACTTATTGCCACATACAAAGAAAATCCCCTTATATAGTTAAAACTCCCTCATGCAGGTCGTCAAGGAGCACCCAAGCAGCGTATTTTGCACTGCGCGCCGGACGGTTCGTTGCTGTACTGGGGCGACAAAAGCAACTACAAGAGCGTGTTTCTCGACGAAGTGCAATCCATCCGCCTCGGTCTGGACATCGACCCGCTCACACCGGCGCACTTGCTCCCCACGCCTGTGCCTCCGCCCCCGCCGGCCAATGCCACCGGCGTACATGCCATTGCCAGTGCACCGCTAGTGCCACCTGCGCCACCGAAAAGCAAGCCGATCAAGTCGTTGGCCAAGAATCCGATTTTGTATGGAACGGAGACCTTGCGGCGCAATTGTAAATACGAAGACCTCGCCTTGTGCTTCTCGCTTATTCTGCCCACCAGGTAATTTTGTTGCGCATGTTTGCTGCGTTGGACTGTCGTACGCAGACCTTCTTGTAATGTTTATGGTTTATTCCATTTCCTTCCATTTTAATGTCAACTTTATGCTCTTTCCGACGCAGGACGTTTGACATTCAGTGCAAGTCGCAGGAAGACTTTGACAACCTGCTGAGCGCACTGCGGGCACTGTGCCCTCCAGCATAGACAAGAACTCGTG
>LNAP01006544.1_pt1 | contig 10001 bp, 10 predicted proteins | sample 602601 | NCBI WGS metagenome assembly LNAP01 (sample SAMN02440304, study PRJNA202911) | soil metagenome | biome: Subtropical and temperate rainforests or woodlands; isolation source: soil samples (1 kg each in a 20% v/v slurry with milli Q water) were... ...
CTTCAGCACGCCGTCCTTGCCGAAGGCGAGCATCTGGCCCTCATGCGTCTTGGCATGACCCGAGCGCGCGCCGAACTGGATGGTCTGCATGATCTGGTCGAGCGTGCCGCCCCACAGCCAGTCATCGTCGTTCAGGTTCGGGTAGCCCTTGGCACCGGCGGCGCCGGAGCCGTGGCACGGCGCACAATTGTCGCCGAACACGGTCTTGCCCTTGGCGCGGGCGAGCGCCAGCAAGGCCGGGTCCTTCTCGATGTCGGCGAGCGAGGCCGCACCGAGAGCCACCATCTTGTCGCCCCTGATCTTGTCGAGGTTGGCGAGCTCGACGGCGACGTCGGCGCGCGACGAATAGCCGAACAGGCCGGTGGTATTGCTGGAGATCAGCGGCCAGGCCGGGTAGACGATCCAGTAGCCGACGGCCCAGACGATGGTGAGGTAGAAGCAGATCACCCACCAGCGCGGCAGCGGCGTGTTGAGCTCCTTGATGCCGTCCCACTCATGCCCGGTCGTGGCCCTGCCCGTGACGGGATCGATTTCGCTATGGTCGGTCATGATCTCTTACTCCTCCCGCAACGGCAGGTGTGCTGCTTCGTCGAAGGCAGCCTTGTTACGGGGCCAGAATGCGTAGGCGATGATCGCGAGAAAGATCGCGACGAACACCGGCGTCCAGATCGTGGTCACGAGACCGGACGCGAGATTGTCGAGTGTCAGGATGGCTTTCATCGTTCGTGCCTTCTCAGCGAAGATTGGCTTTCTCGTTGTAGATCTTGAAGTCGACCAGGGTGCCGAGCATCTGCAGGTACGCGATCAGTGCGTCCATCTCGGTCGGCGTCCCGGTCTTGCCGTCGAAGTTGCGCACGACGGCCTTGGCGTAGCGCTTGGTGAAGGCGTCGGAGCCAGCGTTGTCCGGATCGGCCTGGGCCTTCATGTCGGCGCCCGCGTTGGCGATCTGGTCGTCGGTATAGGGCACGCCGACCGTCCGCAGCGTCCGCATGTGATCGGCGATCGTATCCGGATCGACTTCCGTCTGAGCCAGGAAGGGATAGCCCGGCATCACCGATTGCGGCACGATCGCGCGCGGGTTGGTCAGATGGGTGACGTGCCAGTCGTCGGAATATTTGGCGCCGACGCGGGCAAGGTCGGGACCGGTGCGCTTCGAGCCCCACTGGAACGGGTGGTCGAACATGCTCTCGGCGGCGAGCGAGAAGTGGCCGTAGCGCTCGACCTCGTCGCGCAGGGGCCGGATCATCTGCGAATGGCAGAGATAGCAGCCCTCGCGGACGTAGACGTTGCGTCCGGCGAGTTCCAGCGGCGTGTAGGGCCTGACCCCGTCGACCACCTCGATCGTGCTCTTGAGATAGAACAGCGGGGTGATCTCGACGAGACCGCCGATCGCGATCACCAGCAGGATGCCGACGACCAGGATGATCGAGTTCTTTTCGAAGATTTGGTGGCGTGTCCAGAACGACATTGTGGAGCTCCTCATTCCGCCGGCTGAAGAGCGACGGGCATCTGGACTTCCGCTTCGCCGACGCGAACGGTCATCCAGAGATTATAGGCCATGATCAGCGCGCCGATCAGGAACAGCCCGCCGCCGGCGGCGCGGATGATGTAGAAGGGGTGCATCGCCTCGACGGTCTCGATGAAGGAATATTCGAGGAAGCCGAGCGAGGTGTAGGCGCGCCACATCAGGCCCTGGAGGATGCCGGACACCCACATCGCGGAGATGTAGAGAACGATGCCGAGGGTGGCGATCCAGAAGTGCCAGTTGACGAGCTTGAGGCTGTAGAGCCCCTTGCGATTCCAGACCCACGGCACCAGGCAGTACAGCGCGCCAAAGGAGACGAAGCCGACCCAACCGAGCGCGCCGGAATGCACGTGGCCGATGGTCCAGTCGGTGTAGTGGCTGAGCGAGTTGACCACCTTGATCGACATCATCGGGCCTTCGAAGGTCGACATGCCGTAGAAGGCGACGGAGACGACCAACATGCGCAGCACGGGGTCGGTGCGCAGCTTGTCCCAGGCGCCCGACAGCGTCATCAGGCCGTTGATCATGCCGCCCCAGGAGGGCATCCACAGCATGATCGAGAAGGTCATGCCGAGCGTCTGCGTCCAGTCAGGCAGCGCCGTGTAGTGCAGATGGTGGGGACCCGCCCAGATGTAGAGGAAGATCAGCGCCCAGAAGTGGATGATCGACAGCCGGTAGGAATAGACCGGCCGCTCCGCGCGCTTGGGGATGAAATAGTACATGATGGCGAGGAAGCCGGCGGTCAGGAAGAAGCCGACCGCGTTGTGGCCGTACCACCACTGGAACATGGCGTCCTGGATGCCGCCCCAGGCGATGTAGGACTTCGAGCCGAACACCGAAACGGGAAGCGCCGGATTGTTGCCGAGATGCAGGACCGCGATCGTCACGATGAAGGCGAGATAGAACCAGTTCGCGACGAAGATGTGCGGCTCCTTGCGCTTGATGATGGTCACAAGGAATACGAGCAGATAGGTCACCCAGACGATGGTCAGCCAGAGGTCGGCATACCATTCCGGCTCGGCATATTCCTTGGACTGCGTCACGCCGAGCAGATAGCCGGTGCCGGCGATCAGGATGAAGAAATTGTAGCCGAGCACGACGAACCAGGGCGCCAGATAACCCGCAAGCCGCACATGGCAGCTCTTCTGCACCACGTAGAAAGATGTCGCGATCAGGACGTTGCCGCCGAAGGCGAAGATCACCGCCGACGTGTGCAGCGGCCGCAACCGTCCGAACTGGATCCAGGGTAGATCGAAGTTCAGCGCGGGCCAGGCCAACTGCGAGGCGATGATGAGGCCGACCAGGAAGCCGGCAATGCCCCAGAACATCGCCATGAAGGACGAAAACTTGATTGGCCCCATGTTGTAGTTGGGCCGGCCATTGATCTCCGCGGGCGGCAGCACCGCCGGGCGGTCGTAGTAATTATTGATGACGAAGAACACCGCAGCGATGCTTGCCGCCGCGCCGAGCGCGGCGTGGAAGGCAAAGGGCGCGTCCAGCGCCTTGGCTGCGGCGATCACGCAAAGGAAGGCGGTGACTGCGAACACGACAGCCAGGCCGCTTTCACCGATGGTCATGGATTTTGAGATGGAGGGCTGGCTCATGCGGATTCTCTCTGAAAGAACACGGGGCCAGAAACCACATTCACCCTCGCGGGGAATTGATTGAAATCAAGACAGATGGATTTCTGTTAATGTGAGGGCGAGAAGATCGGAAAACGATATCAATCGCTTGCACCGCGCACTACGCGCGCGGCAAGGCGTCGCCTCCGTGGAAACACGGAGGCCCTGGTCGCAGGATCCAGGGATGATTCGTCAGTCGCGCGCCGTCGCCTTCAGCGCCGAGATGACGTCCTCGCGGGCGATGATTCCGACCAGCTTCTGCGCGCCGTCGAGCACGATGATACTCCTGATGCGGTGCTCGACCATGATCTGGAGCACCCGCGTCAACCTCGTGTCGGGGCTGACATAGATGAACTCCGGCGTCATGACGTCGCCGACCTTGCGGCCCATCAGGTCGGGATAGCGCGGCAGCATCTGGCTCGGCGTGAAGGCGAAGCAATTCAGGATGTCGAATTTGGTGACGATGCCGACGACCTGCCCGTCGTCCTCGACCGGGTAGCTGTTGAAATCGTCGTCCTCGAACATCTCGCTGAGCGCGAGCATGTCGAGGTCGCGCTGAACCGTCTTGACGTTGCGCGTCATGTAACCGTCGACGGTCTGCTCGAGAAACTTGTACACGGCGCGTCCTCTTCGATTCGCTTCCAGCCGGCCGTCAGTGCGACAGCAGCACGCAGCGGGCGGATTGCGTGACCAGATATTGGGTAACACCGCCGAGAATCATTTCGCGGAAGCGCGAATGACCATAGGCACCGGCAACGATCAGGCTTGCGCCGACATCGCCGGCAACTTTCTCCAATTGCCCGGCGACGGTTTCGTTCCGGGCCGCCTCGCAAACGCGCGCGGTCGCGGTAACGCCGTGGCGGGCAAGCCAAGCCGTCACGTCGGTCACACCGGCGACGGCGACGGGACGGTCGTCGTCGCCCTCGGGAATCGCGACGACGGCGACATCCCTTGCCTTGCGCAGCATCGGCAGCGCGTCGGCCAGTGCCCGCCGCGCCTCCGGCGTATCCTTCCACGCCACGAGGGCACTGCGCAGATCGAGCCAGTTGACGCCGTCGGGCACGACCAGGATCGGCCGGCCGGACTGCATCACCAGATCCTTGGGGCTCGCGAGCGCGAATGCGTCGGAGAAGGCCGGGCTCTGCCCGCCGCTGACGATGATGTCGGCGCAACGCGCCTGGGTGAGCGTAAACCGTTCCGGGAAATCCATGGCACTGCGCCATTCCACATGGCCGCCGCGATTTTTGATCGCGGTACGGAATTGCGTCTCCAGTTCGGCCAGGCGCCTCTTGATGGAGGCTTCCTCCCGGTCGATCAGTCCCTGAGCCGCGGCACCATCGGTGAAATACAGCGGCGGCGCGAACTGCGCCGCGGCGACCCCGACGATAGCCGCCTCGAATCGCTCGGCAAGCTCGCCTGCGACCAGTAGACGCGAATCGTTGGGCTGATCGAGCGCCAGGCTGACCATCACGGTCGCATATGTCATTGAAACTCTCCGGGGCATTACGCTTCCATGAAACTGTAGCCCTGTCGACGCTCCGCAGGATGAGATAGATCAAACGCCCCGGGCACCGTGCGGCGGGGGCCTCCGCCGATGGAATACAGACATCCGAACTTGCCTCAGGCCCGGCCTTGGGCGACATTGCGTCAGCGGTAACGGCATCCGGGCCACCGCATGAAGACGGGAGCCACCGCTTGTCGCCGAACCGCGTTACACATCCGAATGATGACGGTCTGGGCGAGCATTTCCGCGTTCGAATCGAGGGGTTTGGCGTCGGCACCTGGGATCTCGATCTCAGGACGATGGAATTGGAATGGTCCGACACGTCCAGGGCCCTGTTTGGCGTCGAGCCGGACGAGCCGGAGAGCTACGAGCTGTTCCTGGCGCGCCTCGAGCCCAACGACCGCGAGTGGGTCGAGCGCGCGATCAAGCGCGTCTGCGAGCATGGCGGCAGTTTTGACGTGTCCTTCAGGGTCGCAGGCGGCCACGGCAGGGGAAAGTGGATTCGCGCCCGGGCCGGTCTTATTCGGGACGAGGCCGGCGCCGCCTGTCACCTCAGCGGTATTTTCCTCGACATCGACGAGGAGAAGCAGGTCGAGGAAGCACTGCGCACCCGCGAATCGCACCTGCGCTCGATCCTCCAAACCATTCCGGACGCCATGATCGTCATCGACGGCCGGGGCGTGATCCAGCTGTTCAGCACCGCCGCCGAGCGTCTGTTCGGCTGGCCCGAGCACGAGGCGATCGGCCAGAACGTCAGCATTCTGATGCCGGAGCCCGACCGCTCCCGTCACGACGGCTACATCGCGCGCTACCGCGTCACCCACGATCCGCACATCATCGGCATCGGCCGCATCGTGACCGGCAGACGCCGCGACGGGACCACCTTTCCGATGCACCTGTCGATCGGCGAGATGCAGTCCGGCGGCGAGCCCTATTTCACCGGCTTCGTCCGCGATCTGACCGAGCATCAGCAGACCCAGGCGCGGCTCCAGGAGCTGCAGTCGGAGCTGGTCCACGTCTCCAGGCTGAGCGCCATGGGCGAGATGGCGTCCGCGCTCGCCCACGAGCTCAACCAGCCGCTGGCCGCGATCAGCAACTACATGAAGGGGTCGCGGCGGTTGCTGTCCGGCAGCACTGATCCGAACATCGCCAAGATCGAGAGCGCCATGGATCGCGCCGCCGAGCAGGCCGTGCGCGCCGGCCAGATCATCCGGCGGCTGCGCGATTTCGTTGCGCGCGGGGAATCCGAGAAGCGGGTCGAGAGCCTGTCGAAGCTGATCGAGGAAGCCGGCGCCCTCGGCCTTGCCGGCGCGCGCGAGCAGAGCGTTCAACTCCGTTTCAGCCTCGATCCGGATGCCGATCTCGTGCTTGCCGACCGGGTGCAGATCCAGCAGGTGCTGGTCAACCTGTTCCGCAACGCACTGGAAGCGATGGCGCAATCGCAGCGGCGCGAGCTCGTCGTCGCCAACACCCGCGTAGGGGACGACATGATCGAGGTGGAGGTGTCCGACACCGGCTCCGGCTTCCAGGACGACGTCATGCCAAACCTGTTTCAGACTTTCTTCACCACCAAGGACACCGGCATGGGCGTGGGATTGTCCATCAGCCGCTCGATCATCGAAGCTCACGGCGGCCGGATGTGGGCCGAGAGCAACGCGTCGGGCGGGGCGACATTCCGCTTCACCCTGCCGGCAGCCGACGAGACCTGATCCATGACGACCAAGGGACATATCTACGTCATCGACGACGACGAGGCGATGCGGGATTCGCTGAACTTCCTGCTGGATTCCTCCGGCTTCGGCGTCACGCTGTTCGACAATGCGCAGAGCTTCCTCGACGCCCTGCCCGGCCTCGCCTTCGGCTGCGTCGTCTCCGACGTGCGCATGCCGGGCATCGACGGGATCGAGCTGCTGAAGCGCATGAAGACGCAGCACAGCCCGTTTCCGATCCTGATCATGACCGGTCATGGCGACGTGCCGCTCGCGGTCGAGGCGATGAAGCTGGGCGCCCTCGACTTTCTGGAAAAACCTTTCGAGGACGACCGCCTCGTCACCATGATCGAATCCGCGATCCGCCAGGCCGAGCCGGCGGCGAAGAGCGAATCGATTGCCCAGGACATCGCAGCGCGGGTCGCCTCCTTGAGCCCCAGGGAGCGCCAGGTGATGGAGGGGCTGATCGCTGGCCTATCCAACAAGCTGATCGCCAGGGAATACGACATCAGCCCGCGCACCATCGAGGTCTACCGGGCCAATGTGATGACCAAGATGCAGGCCAACAGCCTCTCGGAGCTGGTGCGGCTGGCGATGCGCGCCGGCATGCTGAAGGATTGAGGCAAGTCAAGATGCGTTCTCGTCGCCCGTGCTAGCTGATCAGACATGATTGAGATCAGCTCACTTCCTGGGCAGCTCCCGATGGCGCCATCTTCAAAGCCCACAATTTACGTGGTCGATGACGATGACGCCGTGCTGGGATCTCTGCGCTTCCTGCTTGAAACCGACGGCTTTGCCGTGCGGACCTTCAGGAATGCCACGGCGCTGCTCAATGCGAGCGGCGCGCACGGCGCGGATTGCTACGTCATCGACTACAAGATGCCCGACATCAACGGCCTCGAACTCGCCGGCCGCCTGCGCCAGTCCGACGGTGAGACCCCGGTGATCCTGATCACCGGCTATCCGGACGGCAATATCTCGGCCCGTGCAGCGGCTGCGGGGGTCAAAGACGTGGTTTTGAAGCCGCTTCTGGACGAGAACCTGGTCAAGCGCATCCGCCATGCCATCCAGGACAGGGCCGGGCACTGACCTACGGGATTCTACGTAGGTAAACCCCCTTAAGATATCTCGCGAAATTTTCCGGCCGCCCGATACCGCGTACCAAAGCGCCATCACAACGGAGATGGCGCAGATGCTGACCCAGACGCTCAACACCCAGGCGATCAACACCCAGATCGGTGGCAAAATTGCTCCCGCCCATCCCGTCTCGGACCAATTCGGCGCAATCGCGGGCCATATCGGCGTCGTCGCCACCGAGTTCTCCTACCGCAAGGAAGAGGAGATTTACGGCGAGGATGAGCCGTCCGAATACGTCTACCAGGTCGTCACCGGTGCCGTCCGTAGCTACAAGCTCCTCTCCGACGGCCGCCGCCAGATCGGCTCCTTCCACCTTCCCGGTGACGTGTTCGGCCTCGAGTCCGGCCCCGCCCACCGTCTTGCCGCTGAAGCCATCATCGACACCACCGTGCGCCTCGTGAAGCGAGCCAGCCTCGAAAAGGCCGCCGGCACCGACGTGCAGGTTGCCCGCAAGCTCTGGGCCATGACCGCCGGCGAGCTTCGCCACGCCGAAGACCACATGCTGCTGCTGGGCCGCAAGACCGCGATGGAGCGTGTCGCGACCTTCCTGCTCGAAATGGACCGCCGCCTCGCCGTTGCCGGCATGATGGCGCTGCCGATGTGCCGCCGCGACATCGGCGACTATCTCGGCCTCACGCTCGAGACCGTGTCGCGCGCGCTGTCCCAGCTTCACGCCCAGGGCATTCTCGGCTTCTCCGGTGCCCGCCAGATCGTGCTGCGCAATCGCGCCCGCCTGCACAATCTCGACGCCTGATCTTTCCTCCCCCACTTATGGCCGGCTGAATTCGTTCAGCCGGCCATTTCTTTTGCGGCGATCATGCCCATGCGCCGGGTCTCCGGCATCACCAGCAGGATCAGCAGAAGCCCGGTCGCGGCGACGCCGGAAAGTCCGATGAACGCCGTGGCATTGCCGAACCTGTCGCTGACATAGCCGCCGAGCGCCGTGCTCAGCGACGCACCGATGCCGGTCGCGGTGCCGACGATGCCCTGCGCAAGGTTGAAGTGCCCGCTGCCGAAGGCGACGTCGGCCACGATCAGCGGAATCATCACCGCGAACACCGCCGCCGTGATGCCGTCGAACACCTGCACCGCGACCAGCAGATAGGGATCCCGCACCGTCGCGAACAGCAGGCCACGGATCGTCAGCGCGGCGAACCCGATCAACAGCAATGGCCGCCTGCCCCATGCCTGCGCCTTGCGTCCGACAGTCGGCGACAGCAGCGCCACGATCGCCTGCGGCACGACGATGCAGAAGGCGACGAGGACCGTCGCCCATTGGCTCGACCGCGCCGTCACCGCGCTCGCCATCAGCGGCATCATCGCGGCGTTAGCGAGTTGCAACAGCAGGACGCTCAGAGCAAAGACGATCAGCGGCCTCTGCCGGATCAGGTGCCAGATATTGGTGTCACCGCGATCCCTGGCCTCGCGCGGCATCTCGCCGTGACAACGCGCGACATCGACCTCCTCCTCGCGAATACGTGACAGCGCGATCAGGGTCGGGATCGCAAGCAGGAAGGTGACCAGGAACACCGAGCGGCTCGACAGCAGGTAACCTGCCGTGCCCATCACCGCCGCCGCGACGCCGTTGCCGAGGGAGGCGAACCGGGCGTTACGGCCGAGCCGCTCGCCGATCGCCATTGGTCCGACGAGGCCGAGACTGATCGCCGCGATCGCCGGCCCGAGCACGCAGCTCGCCGCCGCATGCAGCGTGGCCGCGGCCATCACCACCGGGAAGATCGGCATCGCCGCATAGGCCAACGCGCAGCAGCCGATGGCGGCGATCGCAAGTCCGGCGACCAGCCGCTCGGATTTCGCGGCGTCGATGATCGCACCGCCCGGCATCTGCCCGATCAGGGCGACGATGCCGCCGATGGACAGCACGAGGCCGATCTCGACCTGAGTCCATTTCTGCGTCGTGAGATAGACCGCGATGAAGGGGCCGAAGCCGGTCTGCACGTCGGCGAGGAAGAAGATGAACCAGTCGAGACCGCGCAGGCTCTGGCGCGACGGGGCCGGAATACCCGCTGGCGATGGCGCGGCTGAATTGTCCTGTTCAACGCGACTCTCGCGATCTGCATGGTTCGGCTTTCTCGACAACATCACCGGCGGCCATCCCTCCCCGCGCCTCACTGAACAGCTTGCAGCGGCTGCAGGCTCCCGGACGCCCCGAGCACGACCATCGGCGTGTCTTCCTTGTACTCCGGCGCGGCCGCGACCTGCGCCTTGGTCAGTTCCAGCGTGATGCTGTCCTTCTTGTTGACAATCTTGCCGAACCGCATCGCGTTCCAGTCGACCACGATCTTGCGGCTGCCGACGCCGAGGAAGCCGCCGAAATCGATCACGGCAGCACGCACGTGCCCGCTCCGGTCGACGATGACGTCGACGATCCGGCCCATGTCCTCGTTCGCCGCGCTGAGCACGTCGCGGCCGAGCACGCCATGCGCATCGCTGGCGCCGATGATCGTCACCGACGGCGGCGGCGCGGCGTCCTTCGGCGTGACCGG
>LNAP01006545.1_pt1 | contig 10000 bp, 10 predicted proteins | sample 602601 | NCBI WGS metagenome assembly LNAP01 (sample SAMN02440304, study PRJNA202911) | soil metagenome | biome: Subtropical and temperate rainforests or woodlands; isolation source: soil samples (1 kg each in a 20% v/v slurry with milli Q water) were... ...
GGGTGTATTGAATAGCACCGCCCTCGGTCAGCATTTTATCGTCCCCGCCAGGGGTAATGCCTATGTATTGTTCGCCCAGCAAACCCGACGTCAAAATAGATGCCGACGAATCATTGGGGAATTTATACTGCTCTTCAAGGTCCATCGTGACTACGGCTTGAAACAATTGGTTATCAAAGCCGATGCCCGAGATACGCCCCACCACGACGCCGCTGCTTTTAACCGGCGCGCGAATTTTCAGGCCGCCCAGATTATCGAAGTGAGCCGTAACCTGATAGGTCGGCGCAAATGAGAAAGTGCTTAAATTGCCGGCCCGCAGGGCCAGAAACACCAGGGCGATGGCGCCTAGCAGTACAAAGAGCCCGACCCAGAAATCGGTTTTTTCACGCGTCATGATAATTCCGTCGTTAATTACTAAACATTAGGGCGGTAAGCAGGAAGTCCAGGCCTAATACGACCAGCGCGCCGGCAACCACCGTGCGTGTTGTGGCCCGGGCCACGCCTTCTGGCGTTGCCTTGGCGTTCCAGCCTTCATAAAGGGCGATAAGGGTAACGGCGATGCCAAAAATCAGGCTTTTAATAACGCCGTTCAGCACATCGTTAAACACGTCGACGCCATTTTGCATTTGCGACCAGAATGACCCGGGGTCGATGCCGATCATGAGCACACCCACTACCCAGCCGCCAATCACGCCCACCATAGAAAATACCGCAGCCAGAATCGGCATGGCAATAACGCCGCCCCAGAAGCGTGGCACCAGCACGCGGCGGATGGGGTCAACCGCCATCACTTCCATGGCGGCCAGTTGTTCGCCCGCTTTCATTAAGCCGATTTCAGCGGTCAGCGAAGTGCCGGCGCGCCCCGCAAATAGCAGCGCTGTTACTACTGGGCCCAGCTCGCGTACCAATGAAAGAGCCACCAGCAGGCCAAGCGCCTCTTCAGAGCCATAGCGATTAAGGGTGTAGTAGCCTTGCAGTCCAAGGACAAAGCCGACGAACAGGCCCGAGACCGCAATAATCAGCAGAGAATAATTGCCAATAAAGTGGATTTGCTGCGCAACGAGCCCCGGACGTTTGAATACCATGCCACTGCGCGCAAGAATTGCGCCAAACAGGCGTGTAAAGGCGCCCAGCGAATAAATGGTGCTGCGTACAAGCAGGCCCAGCGACGCGATGGCATTAAACAGCAAGCTCATGGCCGGCCTCCGTGCTGGCCCAGCCACTTGGCGAAAGCCGGTGTTTCTGGGTAGTTAAAGGCAATCGGGCCGTCGGGTTCGCCTTTTAAAAACTGGCGTATATAAGGGTCTTCGGAACTGGACAACGTTTTGGGCGTGCCGCTGGCCAGCAGCTTGCCTTGCCCCACCATATAAACCTGGTCGGCAATGGCGAACGATTCCGCCACGTCGTGCGTAATCAGGACAGAAGCGCACTTTAGCCGATCGGTCAGGTCGCGTATGAGACGGGCTGTAATACCCAGAGAAATCGGATCGAGTCCCGCAAAGGGCTCGTCGTACAAAATCAGTTCAGGTTCCAGCACGATGGCTCGAGCCAGCGCAACGCGGCGCGCCATGCCGCCTGAAATTTCAGAAATTTTCAGGTGCGCAGCCGCACGCAAGCCAACTGCGTCAAGCTTGTCGAGCACGCGTTCAATGACCTGCGACTCTGACACCTGCGTGTGCTCGCGCAAGGGGAAAGCAACGTTTTCGAATACGTTCAGGTCGGTAAACAGGGCGCCTTGCTGAAACAGTACGCCCATGCGCTGGCGCAGGTCCAGCAAGCCTTCATGGGAAGTTTTGGCGATGTCCTGGCCAAATACGTGGATGTTGCCTTTTTGGGCGAGTATCTGGCCAGTGGCCGCGCGCAGAAGGGTGGTCTTGCCCGAACCGGAGCCCCCCATCATGGCTACAACCTGGCCGCGACGGACTTCAATGTCGATTCCTTCGAGCACAGTGAAATCGCCATAGCCCAATGCTACGCCGTTAAAGCGCAAAAGTGGATCGGACGGAGCGGCCGCTTCAGCATTCATAAAACTAGACACCCAATTAATTGCAATGCATTGTATCGCGAGTTGTTTTTGGCGCACCCCAAGTGTTAATTGGCGGCACGTATTAACAACAGTTTTAGGTTTGAGAGACCTTGAGACGAGTTCGTGAAATCGAAAACGGTACTGTATTAAAAAATGGCTGCCGCGTTCTTTTTTAAGCTTTCAGTGCCAAATACCCATAATGGGTATTATAATACCCATTATGGGTATTTATGCAGATGCTTTATTCACTAAGACACAACAGCGCGTGCTTGCCACGTTGTTTGGTCAGCCAGACCGGTCGTTCTACGCTAACGAAATCATTGCGTTGGCTGACGTCGGCTCTGGTTCCGTTCAACGAGAGCTGGCCAAACTGGCGGCAGCAGGGCTGGTTACGGTCAAACCAATCGGCAATCAGAAACATTACCAGGCTAATTACGACACACCTATCTTTGCCGAATTACGCGGTATTGTGCTAAAAACATTTGGCGTTGCCGATGTTCTTCGTAACGTGCTTCAGCCTTTGTGGCCGCAGATAGATTTGGCTTTCGTATTTGGTTCGTTGGCAAAAGGGACAGAGCACGCTGGCAGCGATGTCGATTTGATGGTGGTCGGCACAGTTGCTTCGCATGCGGCGTTACTGGAAGCACTGATTCCAGCCAGGGAAAAATTGGGCCGTGAAGTGAACACAACCTTCTATACGCCCAATGAGCTGGTGCAACGCATTCGCGAGGGCAGGTCGTTTATGGCACGGGTGCTGGCGCAGCCGAAAATTTTTGTAAAAGGATCGGAGCATGACCTCACCCAATATGGAGGCCCTGGCGGCCCTGGCCGCTTTACGAGCGCAGGGATATCGTAGTGAAAACCGTTATCTGGTGTTTCAATGTCTGGAACATACGCTGGGGTACTCGTCACAACAATGGTTGTTGCTGGACCAGGCTCATAAGAAGCGGAATTTAGTAATAACATTTATGTAGTTCAGGTCGGCATACCGGTCGGGTCTGGTCCCGCAAGTGCCTCGGGCTCGTCCAGCTCTTGCAGGCGGGTTCCAATATTGCGCGCCAGTTGCTGCAGATCAGTCAGGTAAGTCGTTACAGCCTTGCTTTCAGTCAGGACCGACGCGAAAAACGTAAGGCCCACTGTTGCCACAACTCGCTCGCCGACCATAACCGGAACAGCAAGAGTTCGTGAAATGGGGCGCACTACAGGGCTTCGTGTTGCATAGCCCGCTTGGCGAATGTTGTCCAGCAATTTGCGCATTGCTATCTGGTCACGAGCGGGCGCGTCCTCGGGGTCGGTCGACACAGCCAGAGTGTCGAGTATGAGCTCTTGTTCGGTTTTCTGGCAAAAGGCCAGGTACGCTCGCCCAAGCGCCCGGCTGACCATACTCAGGCGCATGTTAATGGAAGAGTGCAGAAGCGCAAGCGGCGATATCGGGATGGTGCTGTATCGGACGACGACCGCGCTGTCGTCAAAGACGGCAATTGCCATGGGCCATTTAACCTTCAGCGTCATGGCGTCCATTAGCGACATCGCGGCTTCGACAATTTTGGGTTCGCTGTGGTAACCCGCAGACAGCGAGCGTACTCCGGATGTCAGGTAGTAGGCGCCATGCTGCGGCGCGCGACGCACGAGTTGTTGGCTCTCGAGCGTGCGCAGTAAACGCACAATGGTTGGCTTGGGAATTCCCGTCTGGACATACAGCATGTCTATCGTCGACACCGCCTGCCGGTTCATTGCCTGTAATAAGGCAATGGCGCGCACAACGGCACGTACAGGCGGTGATGTGTTCACAGCAGCTTCCAGGCCGGTGACACTACCGGGCTCATTGAGCGCCAAGATTGATGGCTGTAGCGACTTCGCCATAGGTCTTGAGCTCGAATGCCAGTTTTTTGGCAAACTGTTCCGGAGTCAACGGTTTGGCTGCGACGTTACCTTGCGTAAGCAAGGAGCTCTGGAACTCTTGGGTTTGAATAATTTCGTTTACGTCCGTGTTGATCTTCAGAACAATTTCAGACGGAGTGCCTGCCGGAGCCAGCAAGCCATGCCATGTGCTGACGATAAAGTCGGGTATACCGCTTTCGGCGAAAGTGGGGACATCTGGAAGTTGTTCGATGCGCTCAGGCGAGGCGATAGCCAGGGCGCGTAATTTCCCCTGCTGCAGGAAGTTCATTACGCTGCCGGTGGATGGGATCGACATATTGACCACACCGCCTATTAGATCCGTCAGGCCCTGGGCAGCTCCTTTATAAGGCACATGCAGAATATCGGTGTCGGTTTTTAACTTGAACATTTCTCCGGCCAGGTGCGGAATACCGCCGATTCCCTGCGATGCATAGCTAAATGTATTCGGTGCTGCTTTTACGGCGGTTATTAGCTGATCGACGGTTTGAAAAGGAGAGTTGGAATTGACGACCAATATATTATTGACGTCGACGGTCAGCGCCACGGGCGTGAAAGATTTTTCAACGTCGTAACGCAGATCTTTGTTAACGAATTTGTTCAGGTTGTGGCTTGTGGCTGTGACAAGAATTGTGTAGCCGTCTGGACTGGCATTGGCCACAGTGTTAGCCGCAATCGTGCCATTGGCGCCTGGACGGTTATCGACAATAACAGTTTGGGCCCAACGCTTTGACAGCTCTTGTGCCAGCAAACGGGCCGACTGATCAATGGCGCCGCCGGCACTGTAACCGACCACGAAGGTGACCGGGCGACTTGGAAAATTATCGGCCTGGGCAGCGCCGCAGAGCAATGCTCCGCACAAAACAAAAGCAGGTGCGAAAAAGCGAAGTGATCGTGTGTGGTTTTTCATGGGTCATTTCCCCCTTTAATTGAGTTTTAATTTGTTGACGAGCTGATAGACGCTACGTAGGTTGTGATCAGGATTGGGCGAGGGTGATTGGAGCGGCTACGCTTTGGGCCGCCTGGCGTAGCAACGATTGATCCGATCCCACCACAATCCAGTTGGCTCCCATCGCCGCAAAGATATCGCGCTCTGCGGCATTTCCCACAGCGATACCCGCGATTTTGCCAGCGCGGCGAGCACTTTCAAGAACATGTTGGGTTGCTTGCTGGACCCTTGCGTGGCGTGGATCGTCAAGTCCGAAGGACAAGGCCAGATCGGCCCTTCCGATAAAAATGCCGTCAATACCGTCGACTGCCAGGATATCCTGCACCGAATCGACTGCGGCTTCACTTTCTATCTGGGCCATGATCAGGTTGCCTTCTGCTGCGCTCAGGCATTGCTTCATGCTAAGCGTTCCATAACGGGCGGCGCGCGGCGAACTTGAAAAGCCGCGTTCTCCGTCCTGGTAGCGAGCCCTGGCCACCACGGTTCGTGCCTGCTCTGCGCTATCTACATGCGGCACGAGCAAACCGGCGGCCCCTATGTCAAGCACTGAAAGAATGGTCGCCGCCGATGCGTCGGGAATGCGCACGATCAGCGGCCAACTAGCCGCGCGGCCGGCAAGCATCAGCAGGTCGAGGCTCGCCCGGTCCAGCGGCGCGTGCTCGGCGTCCAGCACACCGAAGTCCAGTGAGCTAAGGCCAAGGGTTTCGACGACATGTACGGAATTGGATTTGACAAAGGTTCCAATATGTATCGTCTCTGGATCAGGCTTGCACAACTTCATGGCTTCCTCGGTGGGGTTAATTTTGAGCCTCTCCAGTATAGGCATGAAGAAATGACATACCAACTACTCTGTTGATGCTTTCCACTAGGCGAAATATGGTTTTGAGCAGGTGGTGGTCCTTTGTTGTCGGGCGTAGCATTAGTGCTTATTTATTAATTCAAGACGAGGATAATGATGTCGCATATGCTTTTAATACGACAAGAGCTCGAGGCCTTGGCTATTGAGTATTGGTACGAAGTCGATACCAACTGGGGGCGCAAGGCGCACGAGTTTTATACCGATGACGCCACCTTCTCGACCAGTGTGAAGACGCGTCGTGGACTTGCCCAAATACAGGACTTTTATCGGTCTCGCGAGCAGCGGGGGGCGAGGGTCTCTTTGCATGTCGTGCAAAATTTCCGCGTTGTGGTGGATGGCGATCAGGCACGCTGCAACTACATCATGAGTTTATATGCAGCCGACGGCGAGCCCGTATTGCCATCCAGGCCCGCCATCATGATTGCTGCAGTTACAGAAACAGCGCTTCGTCAATCGAATCAGTCATGGCTTTACTCTGACCGCACACTGACCGCGCTGTTTCGTGACGATACCCCGACGACTGGCTGATGCCATGACGCCGGGCTCTGTAGCGCGGACCTATTTATTCAGCGAGTAGTCGCCAGCGTTATACACCCACCCCTTAGCGATGAAGTCGGCGCGCGGCGGTGAAAATATGTCTATAAGAAGGTGCGCATCGTCGCCAATTCCCTCGGTGGTATGGATAAGATTCACGGGAACAACCAATAGGGACGGCGAAGGCGCGGCCAGATGCTCATCGTCTTGCCACAGGTTCGCGTTATTGCCCCATTTGACGCGCAAATGATGTTCATAGTTGCCACTGATCGCCAGCGACCCTTGTTCATGATGAGCGTGGCTGTGAGGGCTAAGTTGTGACCGCGTACGAGGTCCCTCGTACGCCACCCAGTTGATGCTGAGCGTTTCAGTCTGGAACATTTTCAGGCGAGGCTTATCAGGAGGCGCCTGAATTTCATCCAGTTTCAATACCTGGATTTCCCCGTGGCCGGTAAGTCGCTTATAGGGCGTGCCGACTGGTTCAATACGCGGGTCTGGATCCGCGTATGCTTGCGCATTCAAAACGTCATGCGCATCGATGTCGGCGCGGGACGAGGCTATTACACAGCAGCGGCCGGCTTGTTCCAGCACAATCGAATACGGTCCGGCCGGCACTATGCATATAGTGTGGCCTGCGGCGTGAATGGCGGGTTGCCCTGCACGCTGAATAGCGCCTCCGACTTCGGGCAATATCAGCAGGGTTTCGTATTCGCTTTCTACGGAAACGGTTTGCCCCGCCATGGAGGCCTCTATCCATTCAACGATGAAATTCTGTCCGCGCATCAGCCAGCGGCGCGCGCCTCTCGCTTGGGTTGATGAGGCTTCGTCGAAGACGCGAAAACTGCGTTTCCGAACACTAAAACGATCGACCTCTCGGTTCAGGAGTTCTTGCATGTTAATTACCCTTCATAAATAAAACGCGATTCAGGACGACTCGCCAGCTCGCCGAAATGGTGCTGGCATCTGCAGGACTTCACCTACGGTGGCATAGTCGATTCCACCCAGGCGCGTTAGTGGCCTTGCCTTGCGTGAATCGAAGCGGCCTTCTTCAGTTAGGTACTCATCGGCGACATGAACACCCACGACTCGCCCGAAAACTACGCTACTTAGCGTTTCCCCCGGAAACTCGGGTTGTATCTCGACGATTTGCAGAAGCTGGCACTCCAGATTGGCGGGGGCGGCGGCAACGCGTGGCGGGCGCACCTTGACGGAAGCTGCCTTTTCCAATCCTGCCAGCATGAATTCATCGGTACCATGGGGACACGGCGTGGATGTCAGATTCATGGCGTCGCGCAAATCCCATGAAACCAAGTTGGCCACAAATTCCCTGGTCTTTTTTACATTGGCCAGCGTATCTTTCTCTTGCCGGTCTTCCGGTGTGTTGCACGAAAACATGACCACTGGCGGCGCAGTAGATACTAAATTGAACTGAGAGAACGGCGCCAGATTTTTTTGACCTGTTCCACTAATCGAGCTGATCCAGCCAATGGGACGCGGCGCGACAATGGCATTGAATAATGAACGCTTAAAACCGGGTGTGGTTAGCGGATCTAGAAACACACTGCCTCCTTGCAAATGAGCCGAGTCAGTGTAGGAGGGGTGCGCAAATTGCGTCAACGCCTGGTTTAAAGCTTTCCGCACAGCGAAACGCAAGGCGTGAAGGGGGCAGCACGCTGCCCCCCGATGTTTACCTGGGCAGGGTGCTGCTGCCCATCAGGAATTCGTCGATAGACCGCGCACACTGGCGGCCTTCGCGAATTGCCCAGACAATCAAGGATTGCCCGCGGCGCATATCGCCGGCGGCGAAGACTTTGGGGGCGTTCGTTATGTACGAGTCGGTGTTGGCCCGCGCATTGCCGCGTGCATCCACTTCTACGCCAAACGCGTCCAGCACGTTGCGTACTGGCGAGACGAAGCCCATGGCCAGCAAGACCAGGTCGGCTTTGAGCTCGAATTCCGAACCTTCGACTTCGCGCATTTTCATCTGGCCGGTGGCGGGGTCTTTAAACCATTCGACGCGGCAGGCGATCAGTTTTTCGACTTTGCCGTTTTTGCCTTCGAACGATTTAGTGGATACGGACCAATCGCGCTCGCAGCCTTCTTCGTGCGACGAGGACGAGCGCATCTTGGCGGGCCAGTAGGGCCAGGTAAGCTCTTTGTTTTCCTGCTCAGGAAGCTTGGACATAAGCTCGAACTGCATCACCGAGGCGGCGCCGTGGCGGTTGCTGGTGCCCACGCAGTCCGACCCGGTGTCGCCGCCGCCGATTACGATAACGTGTTTGCCTTTGGCGGAAATTTGCCTGGCAACGCGATCGCCGGCGCCAACTTTGTTTTGCTGGCTTAAAAACTCCATGGCGAAATGCACGCCTTTCAACTCGCGCCCGGGTACTGGCAGATCACGCGGGTTTTCAGAGCCGCCGGTCAGGGCAATGGCATCGAACTCGGCGCGCAGTGATTCTGGCGTACGTACGCTTAGGCCTTCTTCAGCGTTGGCGGGCTCGCCCACGTAGGTCGATGGGCAAAATTCCACGCCTTCGGCTTCCATCTGCGCCAAACGCCGGTCAATATGCGATTTTTCCAATTTGAAGTCGGGAATTCCATAACGCAGCAGGCCGCCGATGCGATTGCTCTTTTCAAATAGGGTTACCGAATGCCCTGCACGGGCAAGTTGTTGCGCACAGGCCAGGCCAGCCGGGCCGGAACCCACCACCGCCACTTTCTTGCCGGTTTTCTTGATCGGTGGCGTTGGCACTACCCAGCCTTGTGCCCAGCCCTTGTCAATAATGGCGTGCTCGATCGACTTGATGCCGACGGCATCGTCATTGATATTGAGCGTGCAGGCCGCTTCACAGGGCGCCGGGCACACACGGCCGGTAAATTCGGGGAAGTTGTTCGTGGAGTGCAGCACGTCAAGCGCACGGCGCCAGTCTTGCTTGTAAACCAGATCATTCCAGTCGGGAATAATATTGTTCACCGGGCAGCCCGTCGAGCAAAACGGAATGCCGCAATCCATGCAGCGCGCCCCTTGTTGCCTGGCTTCGCTGTCCGTCAGGGTGGCGACGAATTCTTTCCAGTGTTTTAGCCGATGTACGGGTGCTTCATACGCCTCTTTGACGCGTTGAAATTCGATAAAGCCAGTAATTTTGCCCATTTTGGTTCCTCAGGCAGCAATTTGATCAGGGTTGGCAACGCGCCACATTTCGCCCAGTGCGCGGCGGTATTCAACTGGCGTTACTTTGACGAAGGCGGTGCGGGCACGCGCCCAGTCGCCCAGCAGGTCGCGCGCACGGAAGCTACCGGTGTAGCGATAGTGGTCTTCAATCAGGCGGCGCAAAATGGTTTCGTCGGTTTCGCGTTCACCGCCGCGAATGGCGCTGTGCCAGGTTTCGATTTCGCCTGCAGCGGTTTGCTCATCGTGCGCGGCAATGGGTTCCAGCTCGACCATGGCCAGGTTGCATTGCTGGCGGAAGGTATGCTGCGGGTCCCACACATAGGCGATGCCGCCCGACATGCCGGCGGCGAAGTTGCGGCCGGTTTCTCCCAGCACCACCACGGTGCCGCCCGTCATGTATTCGCAACCGTGGTCGCCGGTGCCTTCCACGACAGCCGCAGCCCCCGAGTTACGCACGGCAAAGCGCTCGCCTACGACGCCGTTAAAGTAGGCTTCCCCTGAAAGCGCGCCGTATAGTACGGTGTTGCCGGCAATGATGTGGTCGGGGCCGTACCCGCGAAA
>LNAP01015063.1_pt1 | contig 9998 bp, 10 predicted proteins | sample 602601 | NCBI WGS metagenome assembly LNAP01 (sample SAMN02440304, study PRJNA202911) | soil metagenome | biome: Subtropical and temperate rainforests or woodlands; isolation source: soil samples (1 kg each in a 20% v/v slurry with milli Q water) were... ...
AGGCCGGTCTAGGAGCCAAGGCGGTTGACTGTATCCAGCAGGTGCTGTGGGAAAAGCTGGCGCAGATCTGCAACGCGTCGGCCTGAGCCCCGTGCCGGGCAGGCGCGCCAAGTGCCCTCGGCTTGCGCGACGTCAAGTTCCGCCGGGGCGTGCGCCGTTACCGTGCGAACGACAGGCGGCCCGCGCGGGTCGCGCCTCAGGAGATGCCCCATGACAGTCAGGCAGTTGCTCTTTCGACAGGATGCTCGCGAAAAGATCCGCCGAGGCGTGGACACGCTCGCCGATGCGGTCAAAGTCACACTGGGCCCACGCGGGCGCACCGTGATCATCGACAGCGAGTATGGCGCGCCGCAGATCGTCAACTCCGGCGTGGTTGTCGCGAAGTCGATAGAGCTGGAGGACCGGTTCGAGAACATGGGAGCGCAACTGCTGCGCGAGGTGGCGGCCCGCACCAGCGAGATGGCCGGCGACGGCACCACCACCGCCACCGTCCTCGCGCACGCGATGATCGAGGAAGGCCTGAAGTACCTGGCCGCGGGCATGAACCCGATGGGGCTCAAGCGCGGCATCGACCTCGCCGTCGAGACGGTCGTGCATGAACTCAAGTCGATCGCCCAGCCCTGCGCCACGTCGCAGGAGACGGCGCATGTCGCGACGATCTCGGCCAACAACGACCGCTCTATCGGCGAGCTCGTCGCACGCGCCATGGACAAGGCCGGACGCGAGGGCGCGGTGTCCATCGAGGACGGTTCCGGCCTCGTCAGCGAGCTGGAGATCGTCGAGGGACTGCAGTTCGACCGCGGCTACCTGTCGCCCTACTTCATCAACAACCCCGAGAAGCAGCAGGTGCTGCTGGAGAACGCCCTGGTCGTGCTGTGCGACCAGAAGCTATCGGCGATCAACGACCTGGTGCCGCTGCTGGAGGCGTCGGCCAAGTCGGGCGCGCCGCTGCTGGTGATCGCCGAAGACGTGGATGCCGACGCGCTGGCCACGCTGGTGATCAACAGCATCCGCGGCGTGGTGAAGACCTGCGCCGTCAAGGCGCCGGGCTTCGGCGACCGCCGCAAGGCGATGCTGCAGGACATGGGCATCCTGACCGGCGGGCAGGTGATCTCCAGCGAGACCGGGCTGGCTCTTGCGAAGGCCACCCTCGAGCACCTCGGGCGCGCGCGCCGCGTGGTGATCGACAAGGAGAGCACCACGCTCATTGGCGGCGGGGGCGAGCCGCAGGCCATCCGGGACCGGATCGCCGCGATCCGCATCGAACGCGATGCCCAGACCAGCGACTACGAACGCACGCAACTGGAGCAGCGCATCGCCAAGCTGTCGGGCGGCGTGGCCGTGATCAAGGTCGGTGCGGCCACCGAGACCGAGTTGAAGGAGCGCAAGTTGCGTGTCGAGGATGCGCTGCACGCGACCCGGGCCGCCGTCGAGGAAGGCATCGTGCCGGGCGGCGGCGTGGCGCTGCTGCGGGCGCGCCGCGCGCTGGCATCGCTGTCGGCGTCGGATCTCGACCAGGCATCGGGCGTCAAGATCGTCCAGCGCGCGCTGGAGGAGCCATTGCGGCGCATCGTCGCCAATGCGGCCGACGAACCCTCCATCGTGCTGGCCCGGGTCGACGAAGCGACGCAGCCGAACCGTGGCTATAACGCCGCGACGCGCACCTATGGCGACATGCTGGAGATGGGGGTGATCGATCCGGCCAAGGTGACGCGCCTCGCGCTGCAGAATGCCGCCTCCATCGCCAGCCTGATCCTCACCACCGATTGCATGATCGCGAATGCCCCGAAGAAGGAGGCCGCGGACGCCGCACGCGCGAATGCCGGCGACCTCTACTGAGGGCGTCGACCAGCCAGCAGGAGATGCCATGAACGACTCGCTCACCCCGCTTACCCCCGCCACGCCGGCCGCTGCGGTGCCTTCGCTGCCGCCCGACGTGGTGGCATTGATCCCGATGCGCAACCTCGTGCTGTTCCCCCAGGTCGTGACGGCCATCAGCGTCGGACGGGAAAAGTCGGTGGCCGCGCTCAAGCACGCGATCGAAAGCGGCAGCCCGGTCGGCATCGTGCTGCAGAAGGACCCGCGCAACGATGATCCGACGGTGGCCGACCTGTGCGCCATGGGCACGCTCGCCAAGCCCGAGCACTACCTGGGCGACGGCGACGGGCAGATCCACGCCGCCTGCCAGGGCCTGAAGCGCTTGCGCATCCTCGCTCCCGCCGAAGGCTATCCCTACCTCGCGGCGAAGGTCGAAATCATCGAGGAGACACCGGGGTCCTCGACCGAATCGGAAGCACTCGCCCTCCAGCTGCGGGAACGCGCGACCGAGCTGCTGTCGCTGCTGCCGAGCGTGCCGGCCGAGTTGATCCATGCGCTGCAGACCACGCAGGACCCCTCCGCGCTCGCCGACATCACCGCGAGCGTGGTCGATGCCGAGATGAACGAGAAGCAGGCACTGCTCGAGATGACCGAGCCAGCCGAGCGGGTCGGCGTGTTGCTCAAGCTGCTGTCGCACCGGCTCGAAGTGCTGCGGCTGTCCAAGGAGATCGGCGAACGGACCAAGGAACACCTCGACGACCACCAGCGCAAGTTCCTGTTGCGCCAGCAGCTCAAGACGATCCAGGCGGCGCTCGGTGAATCCGGCGGCGACGAGGAGGAATTCGCCCGCATCGAGGAGAAGATCGCCAAGGCGGGGATGCCGGCAGAGGTCGAGGTGCACACGCGCAAGGAACTCGCCCGGCTGCGCGGCATGCCCGATGCCTCCAGCGAGTCCTCGATGCTGCGTACCTACCTCGAATGGATGACCGAGCTGCCCTGGGCAATCTCGCCGCCCGCGCCGCTCGACCTGGCGGCGGCGCGACGGACGCTGGAGGCCGATCACTTCGGGCTCGACCGCGTGAAACAGCGCATCATCGAGTTCCTGGCCGTGCGCAAACTCAACCCCGGCGGCCGGGCGCCGATCCTCTGCTTCGTGGGGCCGCCCGGTGTCGGCAAGACCTCCCTCGGACAAAGCATTGCGCGCGCCATCCAGCGGCCCTTCGCCCGCGTGTCGCTCGGCGGCATGCACGACGAAGCGGAGATCCGGGGCCATCGCCGGACCTACATCGGCGCGATGCCCGGCGCCATCGTGCAGGCCCTGCGGCGCGCAGGCGCGCGGGACTGCGTGCTGATGCTCGACGAGATCGACAAGCTCAGCGCGAGCGCCCAGGGCGATCCGTCGGCGGCGCTGCTCGAGGTGCTCGATCCAGAGCAGAACGACAGCTTTCGCGACAACTACCTGGGCGTGCCCTTCGACCTCAGCCGGATCGTCTTTATCGCGACAGCGAACGTGATCGACAACGTGGCCGCGCCGGTGCGGGACCGCATGGAGGTCATCGAACTGGCGGGCTACACGCAGGAGGAGAAGCTCGAGATCGCACGGAACTACCTGGTCAAGCGCCAGCGCGAGGCCAACGGCCTGCAGGCGTCGCAGTGCGAGCTGGATGCCGACGCGCTCCGGTCGATCGTCTCCGGCTACACCCGGGAGGCCGGCGTGCGGCAGTTCGAACGCGAGATCGGCCGCGTCATGCGGCATGCTGCGGTGACGGTCGCCGAAGGTGCGGCAGAGAGCATCCGCATCGGCGCCGCCGACCTGGATGCCATCCTGGGGCCGGCTCCGTTCGAGCACGAACTGGCCATGGTCAGCAACGTGACGGGCGTGGCCACCGGCCTGGCCTGGACGCCTGCGGGAGGCGAGATCCTGTTCATCGAAGCGACTCGCGTGCCTGGCAACGGCAAGCTCAATCTCACCGGACAACTGGGGGACGTGATGAAGGAGAGCGCCCAGGCTGCGCTGACGCTCATCAAGGCACGCGCCGCGCTGCTGGGCGTGCCCTCGGCAAGCTTCGAGGGCATCGACCTCCACTTGCACATTCCTGCAGGTGCCATACCGAAGGACGGCCCGAGCGCCGGTGTGGCGCTGTTCATCGCGCTGGCGTCCCTCTTTACCGGCAGGCCCGTGCGCCACGACGTCGCCATGACCGGGGAGATCAGCCTGCGTGGCCTGGTACTGCCCGTAGGAGGCGTCAAAGAGAAGGTGCTGGCGGCGCAGCGTGCGGGCCTGCGCACGGTCCTGTTGCCCGCGCGCAATCTCAAGGACCTTCGCGACGTTCCCGACAGCGTCCGCGCCACGCTTGAGATCCTGGCGCTTGCGACGGTGGACGACGCGGTTCGCCATGCGCTGACGGTCAACGAGGCGTCCACGACCAAGGCGCCGGCCATGTAAGACCCGACGCGACGTCTTTGCGCAATGCACCGGCAGTGGCTCGTTTCCGACGACGGCGTACGCGACGCACCATGCCTCACGAGGAAGAACGATGCCCTGGACACCTGACCGCTACCCCGCTTCGATGCGCCGATTGCCGCCGGAGATCCGGTTGAAGGCCATCGAGATCGCGAATGCGCTGTTGGAAGCAGGCTACGACGACGGCAAGGCCATCCGGATCGGCATCGCGAAGTCAAGGCAATGGGCATCGCACGCGAACGCCAGGGGGCCGGCCATGCGAAGGGCGTGATGCCGTGCATGATTTCTGGCTCGGATTCCAACTGCTCCTGCTGCTCGCGGTTGCCAACAATGCACCCATCGCCATCAAGCGGCTGCTGGGCGATCGGTGGTCCTGCCCGCTGGATGGCGGCTTCACGCTGCGTGACGGACGGGGCCGTCCAAAACCGTGAGGGGTGTCGTTGCCGCCGTCGCCGCCTGCGTGCTGTGCGCCTGGCTTCTCGGCCTCGCTCCCGGAATCGGCGCCACCATCGGCGTGGTCGCCATGGCGGGCGATGCGCTCTCCAGCTTTGTCAAGCGACGCCTGGCCATCGAGCCGAGCGGGCGGGCTGTCGGGATCGATCAGATTCCGGAATCGCTGTTGCCCCTGCTGGCGCTCCAATGGTCGCTGGGGCTGTCGTTCCTGCAGATCGTTGCGATCACGGCAGCCTTCGGGCTGCTCGAGGTTCCGCTGGCGCGGCTGGCGCATCGCATCGGATTTCGCGATCGACCTTACTGAACATCGCTGTCTTGCAGGCGGGCCGGTATTCCGGTCTTCGCCACGATCAGCGAGTCAGGCGTCACGGCCTGGGGTATCCCACAGTCTGTGCAAGCGTGATGCGCTGGGCCGGCCGCAGGCCGAGCGCCTGCGCCAGCGCGCGCCGATCGATCGACGCGCGCACGACCGTCACCAGCCCGGCCGCCGCGCAGTGCAGGTAGACGTTCTGCGCGATGCACCCCGCGTCGGCTCCCGCGAGAAATGCGCGATCGGAAGGATCGACCTCGCCCATGCAGTCGAAATCAGCCACGTAGACCAGATTGATCGGCGCGGTCGCAACGAAGTCCTGCAGGCCCGTCAGCGCGCGCAGGTCCGCCCGCGTCACCGGAAACAGGCGATGCGTGTGCGGCTCGTAGCGATGGGTGCCCTCGGCGAGCACCGCATAGAGGTCGATCTCCTTCCAGTCGTGCGCCGAGGGCGCGGTTCGCCCGCCGTGCTGTCCGCGGTTCACGCCGAAGGCGGCCCAAAGCAACGCGGAGAGTGCCGGCAGCGAGAACGAATCGGGCAGGAACACCCGCGTGCTTCGCCGCCGCTTGAGAGCCTGGTCGAGCGTCATCGACGTGGGGATCGGCGAAGGAAGGGCCGTGGATTCGCCAGCCGCATCAATGTGAACGGGATCCATATCGGGCACTCAGAAATCGACGATCCGGGCCAAGACGTCGCCGCGCCCGAAAGAGTCGCCACCGGCCACGCAGATTTGCTCGAGCACGCCATCGTGGGGCGCCTCGATGTCCACGTTCTGCTCGAGCAGCATGGCCCTGGCGATGACCTGCCCGGCACGGACCCGGTCACCCTCGCATGACAGCCAATCTTCGATGAAGGCGGCATCGCCGGCTTCCATCGATTCCCAGCGCGCAGGATCCAGGATGACTTCGCTCATCACACTCTCTCCGGGGATTGAAAGTCCGCAGCATTGCCCATCGCCTCCGCTGCGCATTTGACATGGCGCAACGTCCAGATGTGGACACGCGCCGGTGACAGTCCATCGCACGCAGTCTACGCAGACGGCGGAAATTTGATCCATCGCAATCCCACCGCTGAATGGACGTCCTAGCCTTGAGGTATCGCTCTCACTCCTGGGAACCGTCATCATGAAGACCCAATGGATTGTTATCGCCAACGCCGCGTCGGCACGAATCCTTCGCCGCGACAACGCCACGGCACCACTCGTTCCGGTCACCGTTCTCACGCACGACAGGAGCCGGCTTCACGCCAGTGCGCTGGAACCAGACCGCACCGGCAGCCAGGCCAGCGACAACAGCTACGGCCCGAACCACTTCGAACCGCGAACGGACGCTCGGCGCAAGGAACACCAGCGTTTCGCCAGGGAGATCGCCGAGCGGCTGGATGCGGGCCTGAAGGCCGGTGAATTCAGCTCGCTCACGCTCTTCGCCTCGAACCCTTTCATGGGCGAGCTCAAGGCGCAGCTGAGCGAGGCGGTCTCCCAGCGGATCAAGGCCACGCTGAACAACGACCTGTCCCATGTGGGCCTGGCCGAACTGGACCGCCGGATTTCGGAGTTGTGGTCCGCCGTTCTCTGAAGCCGCAACGCGCTCCCGCATGGCGCCCGCCAACATGCGAAGCAACATCGAGGCGTGCACACCTCGCCACCGTTCCATGAACGGGCGCTGCGCGTTGACACATGTCAAGGGCGGGAGGCTGCGCCATCGAGACAATCGACGCGATGCCTGCATCCGATGCCCCCCAACGAGCCGACTTCCTCCTGTTGGGTGGAGGGTTGGCCAGTGCGACCGCCGCTGAGGCGCTGCGTCTCGAAGGCGCGGAGGGCAGCATCGTCATCGTCTCGGCAGAGCCCGAACTGCCCTACCAGCGACCACCGTTATCCAAGAGCATTCTGCTGTCGGGCGTGGCTGATGAACTGGCGCCGGTCCTGACGGCCAGTGACTACCGCGATCTCGACATTCAGCTGTTGCGCAGCACCCGCGCACTGTCGGTCGACGCCCAAGGCCGCACCGTCGCCACGGACCGCGCGGGGCGGCTCGGGTATGGAAAGCTCCTGATCGCAACGGGCGCCAGACCGCTTCGTTTGCACCTACCGGGCAGCGAACTGCCAGGCATCCACAGTCTGCGCGACGTCGCAGATGCACTGGCATTGCATGCCGTTGCCCACAGGGGCGCCAGGGCCGTCGTGATCGGGGCCAGCTTCATCGGCATGGAGGTCACCACCACATTACGCAAGCTGGGCGTTCATGTCACGCTGCTCGCGCAGCACGGTCGGATCTTCGACACGTTGCAGGCACCCGCGATCAGTCGTTTCTTTTTCGAGCAATGCGCAAGCCGCGGCGTCGAGGTGTGCGAAGGAGAGCCGGTGGCATTTGAGGGCGGCGACCACGTCCGTGCCGTGGTGACCACGCACGGCCAGCGCCTGCCTTGCGATTTCGTCGTGACGGGGATCGGCGTCGCGCCCGAAGTGCGCTTCCTGGAGGGCAGTGGCATCGCCCTGGCCGACGGTGTCGTCGTCGACGAACGGCTCCAAACCAACGTTCCCGATGTGTTCGCCGCAGGAGACGCCGCGGCATTCTTCGATCCGGTCTTCAGGGTGCGACGTCGTGGCGAGCATTGGGACAATGCAGTCAAGCAAGGAAAGCTCGCAGCGAAGAACATGCTCGGACAGCGCCTCCCGTTGGACGAGGTGTCCGCATTCTTCTGCGAGGCACTTGGCACCAGCTTCCAGTTCCTGGGTGTTCCCGAAGGCGCTTCGGGACGCCTCGAACTCGGATCGCACGACACACGCAGCTGGGGCCTCGTATACCTCCAGCGGGAGATTCCGCGCGCACTGTTCACCACGGGGCGTCCCGCGAACGAAACGCAGGCGATCCGTTCGCTCATCCGCCACCACACGCACGTCGGCCACTTCAAGTCGCGCCTCGGACAGCCGGGCTTCTCGATCGCGTCCATTCCCAACCAGACGGTTCTGATCCTGCAGGGAGGCGGCGCGCTGGGTGCGTTCGAAGGGGGTGTCGTGCGCGCTCTTCAGCAATGCGGCCTGCAGGCGGACGTGGTGGCCGGCGTGTCGATCGGTGCATTCAATGGCGCGATCGTCGCCTCGCACCCGCACCATGCCGCCGATGCACTCGACGCTTTCTGGCACGACCTGGCCATGGCGGCGCCTGAACTGCCCGACGAATCGGCAAGACGCTTGTTGTCGTCCTCGCTGGCACTGTCCATCGGCGTGCCGGCTTTTTTCTTGCCGCGCTGGCTGCTGCCCCCCTTTGGCGCACTCGGGGCCGCCGGGTGGACGTCGCTCTACGACACAGCGCCGGTGCGCGAACTGCTCGCGCGGTATGTGAACTTCGACGCGATGCGCTCGAGCCCAACGCGGCTGCTGGTCAGCGCGGTGGACGTGGAAAGCGCAGAACTCAGGATCTTCGACAGCCATGTGGACACATTGACTGTCGACCACATCGTCGCGAGCGGCAGCCTGCCGCCCGCCCTGCCGTGGACGACCGTCGAGGGCCGACACTATTGGGACGGCGGCCTTGTCAGCAACTCGCCGCTGGATCAGGTCATCGAGCGCTGCGGCGTGGCGGGCAAGCGCATCTTCATCGTCGACCTGTTCCCTTCGATCCGGCCATTGCCGAGCAACCTGATGGAGGTGGCGCTGCGGCGCGACGAGATCGCCTATGCGGAGCGAGTGCGCCGCACCTGCGCCGAGCAGGCGACGCTGAGCGATTTCCGCAAGCTCGTGGACGAAATCGTTGCGCAGTTGCCCCCGGAGACCGCAGAGAAGGTTCGCCAGAGGCCGCGCTATACCGAACTCATGAGCCCGGCCGCCAGCCTGTCCGTCACCCGCATCGTGCGGCCGGTCGGGCGCGACGAGTCGGTTTCGCGCGATTTCGACTTCTCGATCACCTCCATTCGCGCGAGCATCCAGTCGGGCTACGACACGGCCATCGAGGTATTGCGCCGGACCTGAGCTTGATTCGAGCTGGCGACCTCCCCACCTCCGAGGGCGCGTCAGACGCCCCCCCTCATGCGCCCCGGCGTGGCGCCGGCAAAAGCATGGACGACGGGGCCCCGACGCACCCATCTTCCAGTGGCCGTCGTGCAGTCGTTTCGACAATCCGGGTCCAGCGCGATTGATCCTCCGCAAAGGTGGATGGACAGAGTCCTTCTAGAGTGGCCAGGTAGCCCTCGTCGTCGCAGTCCTGCACTTGATGACTGCAAGACTCACCATCAAGGAGAAGGATCCCTATGGAATCCGATGAACTGCGAAACAGCGTTCTCGCCGACGGCCCCAGGCGAGACACCAGTGGTCAGCGCGCGCACCACCCGGTTCTGCGCTTTGAGGAGCATATCCATGAATGAGATTCGAGACGAAAGACTACGCACGGATGCGTTGTCCCTCCGCGAGAGCGCGTCTGCAAGGGAATCCGCTGGTGCACGGAACCGTGCCGGCGTTACCGCGGTCTTGGATTGGCAATGCGCCTTCTGGTGTATGGCGCTCCAGACACAGGCGGAAACACTGAGGCAGTGGACGACGTTGCAGAAGGCGATATTTGACGTGCAAGCAGATGCGTGGGACCGACTGACCTGCAGGTTCGGGGGCGGCATTCCCCTGGACGGTTAGCGGCGGCGCTCGGCCAAATAGCGGATGGGCGGCAGCCAAGGCTTGTATGGCCTGTTTCCTCGACCAAGCTCCTCGACCAAGCCGATTGACCTTTTCCACTGCTCATCATTGAGGAGCGCCTCCTCGTGATGCACTCGCGTCCTGTTTCAGGTGGTCTTCTGGTGTGCGAGGCGCTCGGTGTCTCGCGAAGCGGCTTCTACGCATGGCTGAGCAGACCCAGAAGCCAACGCAAGATCCCTCTACATCCACCGCGCCGAATAGCTCGGACTGGTGTCGCGCACCCGCTCCTTGCCACATGCCTGGCACACGTAAGTCTCCAGTGCGCCCGC
>LNAP01006546.1_pt1 | contig 9996 bp, 8 predicted proteins | sample 602601 | NCBI WGS metagenome assembly LNAP01 (sample SAMN02440304, study PRJNA202911) | soil metagenome | biome: Subtropical and temperate rainforests or woodlands; isolation source: soil samples (1 kg each in a 20% v/v slurry with milli Q water) were... ...
CGCCGCGGCCAGCTTCAAGGGCTCGGCCGACGGCGAGTACGACATGCTGGTGCTGGGCGCTGGCCCCGGCGGCTACTCCGCCGCCTTCCGCGCCGCTGACCTGGGCCTGTCCGTGGTCCTGGTCGAACGCTACGAAACGCTGGGCGGCGTCTGCCTGAACGTGGGCTGCATTCCGTCCAAGGCGCTGCTGCACAACGCCGCCATCATCGACGAAGCCCGCGAGCTGGCCGCTCACGGCATCAGCTTCGGCGAGCCCAAGATCGACCTGGACAAGCTGCGCGGCTACAAGGACAGCGTGGTCGCCAAGCTGACCGGAGGCCTGGCCGGCATGGCCAAGGCGCGCAAGGTCACCGTGGTGCACGGCGTAGGCGAGTTCGCCGACCCCAACCACCTGACGGTCAAGGCCGCCGACGGCAAGACCCAGACCCTGCGCTTCAAGCAGGCCATCATCGCCGCCGGCAGCCAGTCGGTGAAGCTGCCGTTCCTGCCCCAGGACGACCGCATCGTCGACTCCACCGGCGCCTTGCTGCTGCGTGAAGTGCCCAAGAAGATGCTCATCGTCGGCGGCGGCATCATCGGCCTGGAAATGGGCACGGTGTACTCCACGCTGGGCGCGCGCCTGGATGTGGTGGAAATGCTGGACGGCCTGATGCAGGGCGCCGACCGCGACCTGGTCAAGGTATGGCAGAAGAAGAACGCCTACCGCTTCGACAACATCATGTTGAAGACCAAGACCGTGGGCGCGGAAGCCAAGAAGGACGGCATCTACGTCAGCTTCGAAGGCGAGGGCGCTCCCAAGGAGCCGCAGCGCTACGATCTGGTGCTGCAGGCCGTGGGCCGCAGCCCCAATGGCAAGAAGATCGGCGCCGACAAGGCGGGCATCGCCGTGACCGACCGCGGTTTCATCGAGGTCGATCGCCAGATGCGCACCAACGTGCCGCACATCTATGCCATCGGCGACATCGTCGGTCAACCCATGCTGGCGCATAAGGCCGTGCATGAAGGCCACGTCGCCGCCGAAGCCGCCGCAGGCCAGAAGTCCTTCTTCGACGCCCGCGTCATTCCGTCGGTGGCCTACACCGATCCGGAAGTGGCCTGGGTCGGCCTGACCGAAGACGAAGCCAAGAAGCAGGGCATCAAGATCGAGAAGGGCGTGTTCCCCTGGGCCGCCTCCGGCCGCGCCATCGCCAATGGCCGCGACGAAGGCTTCACCAAGCTCATCTTCGACGCGGAAACGCATCGCATCCTGGGCGGCAGCATCGTCGGCACCCATGCCGGCGACCTCATCAGCGAACTGGCCCTGGCCGTGGAAATGGGCGCCGACGTCGTCGACATCGCCAAGACCATCCATCCGCACCCGACCCTGGGTGAGTCGGTGGGCATGGCGGCCGAAGTCGCCGAAGGCGTCTGCACCGACTTGCCGCCGATGAAGAAGAAGTAAGGCGCGGGCCGGCCGCCCGCGGCCGGCCATCTGTTCGCGCAAAGTAAAAGCGCCGGCCCTGCATGGGGTCCGGCGCTTTTTATCGCTCGTTCGCCGCTAACGTAACGGCCGTCGCTATATGGATGGCAAATCGCGTAGCGGGAGCGGAAAAACCAGTCTTGCTGCGCGTGCTTCAGGCGTGCGTATCGATGCGCGAACCCAGCGTGGCGTCCACGGCCAGCACGGGCAGCGACTGCATCAGCGTCAAGGCCGTATCTGCCTGCGCATTGAGCGCCTTCTTCAGCACGCGAGCCTGCACTTCCTGCATGACATTCGCGTCCTGCAAAGCCAGGGCGTTGTTGACGGTACTGTTGATCGAAGCGTCCATGCTCGGGATGTCCTAGTGTGTGGAAGGCGGTTCAAGCCGACACGGGATTATCGCGTGGACTGCGGCTTAATGCACGGGAATCCTGGCCTGTGAAAGCCGATATTCACGCGGCAACGGTAATGCCCGGCGCATGCGCCCGCCGCGCCGGCTCCACCACGATCTCGACATGCTGATCCAGCGACACCAAGGCTCGCATCAAGCGCTCCAGCGAGATGTTCTGCAACTTGTAGCGGCGAATCTGGGAGACCTTGGGCTGGGTCATGCCGGTAAGCGTAGCGGCTTCGATCTGGCTGAGCCCGCGCTGATCGATCAGTTCATTGAGCTTGAGCGCCAATGCCGCCTTGGCCGACAATTCCGCGGCATCCTCGAAACCGAGGTCCTGCAAGACGTTGTCGGTGCCTGGGGAATGGTCTTTGCGTGTCATTGCTTACTCCTGTCGGACGAGTGCCGGGCCAATACTGCCTTCAAGCGTTGCTCGATGAGCTCGATGTCCGGCTGCGGCGTGGCTATGCCGCGCTTGGACTTCTTCTGGAAAGCATGCAGCACATGGACGGCGTCGCCCAGTCGCACGGTATAGATCGCCCGGAAGGTATCGCCAAGGTAGTCATCGACCAGTTCATATACCCGAGAACCCGATCCCTTCCACGGCTTGGCCGCGACCGGTGTGCCACCCAACTGGACGACGAACAGCGCCACGCCCAGATCCTTCTGAACTTCGATCGGGAATTTCTTGAAGTCTTTCTTGGCTGAACCTTCCCAGTACAGCAGCTTTCTGTTCATGATTATATCCGTTCAGATATAGAAGGCAAGCACCTTCCACCACCCGCCGAGTCGTGAAAGACTGGACCGAACGGCCTGCTGCGCGTAGATAGGCGCGGAAAAAGGATGTGGACGCGTGTTGCCATGGCTGCGGGCGTAAGACGGGGGGCAGCAGGCAGGATAGGCGTTCGCAGTCTGGCGTGGTGGCCGACAGGGATGGTTTCAGCACCGTTCGCGCAAGAAGCGGGGCTGTTGTTTGTTGCGGTGTGGGTGCCTGCAGGCTTGGCCCAGGCCACGCTCAGCTCAACCCAGGCTCGAGCTGAGTAGGCGTGTCCGCAAACAGGAGTCTTACCTGCAGGCCCGCGCCTTCACGGCCGGTTTGGGCATTCCTTGATGATGCCCCATGCGTGGTTGGGCTCGCAGAATTGCTTGCGCGCGGCCCAGGCGCAGTCGGGACGTTCAAAGAAGCCCAGCGTTGCACAACGCGTCAACTCGTTTCTCAGCTCGCCGACCCAGGCCATGGGGTCTTCGGCGGGTATCTCGGTTACGCGCAGGGTAGACCTGGGTGTAGCGGTTGCCGTGTCCGCCGTGTTCGCTGCCGGGCGCGGCGCGGCTGCATGCTCGGGCTGCGCGGACGGGGCAGGTTGCGATTCCGTCGACGTCGGCTCTGGCTTGGGGTTGGGCTCAGGTTGGGATGCCGGCGAGTCTGAGTGCGGGTCCGAAGCCAAACCCGAAGTCGAACCCGAAGCCGAACCGGAATCCGGACCCGGAACAGGCACTGGTACTGGTACTGGTACTGCCACCGAGCTTAGTTCTTGCTGACCGAGCGGAGCTTCCGCATGCGGGGTCGGAACGGGAGTCAGAGGTACCCGTACCGGACCGGCAGCCGTGGCGCCGGAAACCGTCGTATTCGGCGAATTCCACGACACCACCAACAGCACCAGCGCGCCGTAGATCGCCAGCGTATACAGCACGGTCAGCGTGGCATAGCCCACACGTTTGCCGGTAATCGGCCGCGCGTCTTCGCGTCCCACCAAGGCGCGCCAGCCGACCAGCGCAGCGCCAGGCGCGGAAATCAACCACCAGAACAGCCGCCGCAGCGGACCGGGCTCCTGCGGAGCAGGGCCGGCTTGCGCCTGCGCCACCAACAATTCGCGCAAGGCGCGGTTCTCTTCGCGCAGACGCAGGGTCTGCTCATCCATCGGCGCCTGGGTATCGGGATCCGGGGTGCTGCCGTGCTGCGTAGCGAGTGGATCGGGTGGCGTCGCGGTCATGTTATGAAAACTATAGATACAAAAACGTGCAGTCGCGAGTATGAGGCAATTGGGGGGAGTGAAAAAGGGGAATAGTCTGAAAAAAATGGGCTTGATTGGGACTCGGATGGCTGGAGTATCAGCAGCACGCCGAAATTGCCTTGTGCGGTGTTGCCGCCATGGCCGGGAAGTGTTCAGGCGGGGCTGGCGGGAAGTGCAAGCGACGCGTTCCCCAAAAAGAAACAAGCCGGCATATGCCGGCTTGTTTGTCTCGACAAGGGCGTGAGGGCCCTCGTGCGGTGCCGGGAGGGCAGAGCCTTGCGGCTCTGCGTCTACCCGACCGTCAGGCGTTGCGGCGTGATTAACGCAGCAGCGACAGAACGGTTTGCGGCACTTGGTTGGCTTGCGCCAGAACCGAGGTACCGGCTTGCTGGAGGATCTGAGCCTTCGACATGTTCGACACTTCCGTGGCGTAGTCCGCGTCTTGAATACGCGAGCGAGCCGACGACAGGTTGTTCACGACGTTGTTCAGGTTGGCGATCGTCGATTCCAGACGGTTCTGCACGGCACCCAGTTCACCGGTCAGCTTGTCCAGGACCTTGAAGGCAGCATCCAGGGTTTTCAGCGGGTCGCCGGTCTTGGTGCCCTTGCTGGTGTTTTCCGTGGTCAATTGGCCTTGGCTGTTAACCTTGACCGTTTCGCCGACCTTGGGGGCATAGTCACCCGTGCCGGTGCCGCCGGAAACCTTGATCTCGCCGGTATCCTTGTTGACCGTATATTCGGTGTCAAACGTTTCAACGCTGGTGAAATTGCCCTTAGCGTCAAGGAACGTGCCAGCAACGGCAGGGGGGCCAGCTACGGCCTTGGCCGTACCATCGGTCAGCGTGATTTTGGCTGCAAAGATGCCAGAGCCCATGTCAATAGTGGTGGTGCCCGTTGCCTTGGCCAAGTTTAGGACTGTGTCCTTCGAGGCGGTTGCCGTGTACTGGAGGCCGGCAGTTGCGGCGGCGGCGGCACTTTGCGTGAACTTCACGCCGCCAACAGTGACGTTGGCTCCAGCATTGTCATAAGTCCCGGCCACGGTTTGCTTCGAGACAGTGTCAAACATGTTGCCAAGAGTAGCCACTGCGCCACCCTTGTCGTTCGTGGTCAGGACACCCGTAGTGGTCAGATATGCTTGCTGACCATTCAGCGTCACTTTGCCGGTCGAATCGACCTCGAACTCAGCAGACGTGGAGCTATTGGTATAAACGCCCTTCACGGTACCCGTAGTGGGCACTTGCGCGTTACCGAGATCTTTCGCCGCATTAGCCGTAGTGTTAAGTGCGGTCTTGGTGTACGTGAAGTTGCCCTTTTCGGCGTTGTAGGTGTAGACGTTGGTACCATTCGTGACGGTATCGCCATTGGCGAGCTTATTGAAAGCTTGTTCCGCTGTCACGGCAGTGTGGGTCGTCGTGACATTGTAAATACCCGAACCCGCCGAGGTTTCAGTGCCCTTCGCCGAGATGATGTCGGTAACGGTAGCGCTGCGGTTCTGCGTTACACCGGAGCCATTCACGTTGAATCCGTCCAGGCCCAGCGTCTTGACACTGATTTCCGACAGGTTCAGAGTGATGGTCTCGCCGTCATTGGCGCCAACTTGCAGCGTCAGCGGCTTGGCCGAGGCCGACAGGACCTTCACGCCGTTGAAGTCGGTCTGTTCAGAGATGCGATTGACGTCGGACAGGCGCTGATTGATTTCGTCCTGCATCGAATCCAGCTGTTCTTGCGAATAGCTACCGTTGGAAGCTTGCACGGTCAATTCGCGCACGCGCTGCAGGTGGGTGTTAACTTCAGCCGATGCGCCTTCCGTGGTCTGGGCCAGCGAGATGCCGTCGTTGGCGTTCCGGGCGGCTTGGGTCAGACCCTTGACGTTCGCGGTGAAGCGGTTGGCAATGGCCATACCGGCGGCGTCGTCCTTGGCGCTGTTGATGCGCAGGCCCGACGACAGACGCTCGATGGCGGTGCCCAGAGCGGATTGGGACTTGTTGAGGTTGTTCTGAGCAACCAGCGACAGGTAGTTGGTGTTAATGACTGCAGCCATGTTTAGGCTCCCAAGAGAGAAAGGCTTCTTCAAACCGGGCAGCTAGGCCGCCCAACTGTAACGGGAAGGTATCGACGTTGTTGCTGAAACTCTTCCGTTGCCAGGATAACGACAGCCTCAAACCAATCTTTAGGCCAAATATGCGAAGGCCGCATGATTTATTGTTCTGACCTTTCTGAGGGGGCTTCTCAATGAAACGGAAGCTCAAGGCCTCCGTCAGTGTGTTACAGATTAGGATTGAATATGACAGTCGCTCATCGTAGCAACCCTTGATTCCGCAAACCGGCCAGCACGTCGTTCAGCAAGGTTTGGGCCACCGGTTCAAGATTGCGGACCCGTTTCATGGACTTGCCAGAAGGGTGTGCGATGTCTCCCGCCGCCAGAGCGTCGCGAACCAGCGTGCGCAGATCTGCAGTGGAATTCTCGCCGTCGACTTTGCTGATGATGAACCGAGTTGCTTCATCCTTGGGAAGTTGGACGTGCTGATGCCACAGGTTGTAAAGCCCTACAGGCAGATTACCGTTGGCAGCGCGCTGCTGCAGATGTTCCAGTCCAGGGATCCACTGAGGCTTGGGCGCCGCTGCATCATAAGCGACGCGCTCAAATCGATATTCGAGCGCATTGACGCTAAGCAGAGTCACCAAGTGATTGAGGACCAGTTCGTTCAGTTGATTCTGCGGCGTAGTTTTTTTCACCTTCGCTCTGGCGGCACCCAATAGTGCGCTGTAAGCCAGGGGCTGGGGCCAGGCTTCCCGTAGCGCCTCGGCAACGGCGACGAAAGTTGGCTCGTTCGATCCGATGCCGGCTCCCGTTGCAGTGTGGTAGTGACGTTCCTTTTGGCGGGCACTTGCGGGTCCCTTATGTGCGATCAGTCGCGCGGCCAGATGCATGTTTTCGAAGGCATTGGCTTCTGGCTGTTCGAGTATGGATCCCGCCCTGTCTGCATGGACTAGAAGACTCTTGCGAAATTGACGGCCGATAGCAAAGTCCAGGTACTGTTCGCGCATCTCACGCGGCGCATCAGCGGACAGGGCGTTATGCAAGACAGCGACGTTGTCACCAAAGTTGGATGCTATTGACGACTGAGGTTCGGCATCGGCTAGATATACCAATTCTGCTTCCTGTGCCGCGGCAACAAACTCTAGGAAGTAGCACGGCGCGTTGACCGCTTCGAGATGTTCGTGCATCAGATAGTAGTCGGAGTGCTTGCGCAGTTGGCGCACGGCCTGTTGCAAGGCCGTGCCCATGGGATTGCCGCTGGATAGCCCATGTTCCAGCATGCCAAGCACATCCTTGGCCCGCTTAAGGCGTTCCTGCGGGCTATTGGCGCCAAAGCTATTCAGAATCATCGCATCCCGGACGATGTCCGATGCCTTCCAGCCCGGGTACGTGTTGTAGCTGATGTACGCGACGCCCTCAGGCGTCAGATTTTCGCGGCAAACGCGCATAATGGCCTGCCGTACTTCGGGAGGCACCCAACTGAAGACGCCGTGGGCGATGATGTAGTCGAACTGGCCGAATTCCGGGGTGATGTCGGTGATGCTCATGGCCCGTAGTTCGAGATTCTGCAGCCCCATCGCCTTGACGATGGATTGTCCCGCCTCGACCTGCTGGGGCGACAGGTCTATGCCGACGATGTGGGCGTCCGGGTGGGCGACTGCGAAGGGCAGCAGATTGCCCCCGGCGGCACATCCCAACTCCAGCACGCGAGCGCTCTCCACCGGAGGGGCGCTCAGTCCATACAACGCTGCGATCGCGCGCAAGCGTCCCGGTGCACTGATCGAGAAAGCGTTCGATTGATAGGGGGTCTCGTCGTAGGCGTCAGAGAGAACCTGGTTGAGCACATCGGTGTCGGACATGGGAATTCCTGGGCTTGATGGGGCTGAACCGACGTCTTCATCATGGGCGGTTCAAGTCATGAATGTTGCAGGCTACCCGCAATGGTTCGCGGGAAATGGGCGGAATAGGGTGGAAATTCGGTCGGATATCCGCCAGGCAAGGCATGGCGCCGCTGTCCAGCTCTCGGACTAAATCACCTGCGCAATCTGCCCCTCCAGGGGCAACTCCTGCCACGCCTGTTCCTTCAGCTTCGCGCGTATCCGCGCCGTCGCTTGCGACCTGAGCTGACAAACCCGCGCCTCGGTCACATTCAGGATCGCGCCGATTTCCTTCAGGTTCAGCCCTTGCTCGTAACACAGCGACAGCAGCAGCTTCTCGCGTTCGGGCAGGGCGTCGATGGCGTGGATCAGGGCCTGGCGGAAATCACCGGCCAAAAGTGAATCCAGCGGATTGCCGCCGGCCGCGCCATGGTTCAGGGTGGCGGCCCAGTCCGATTGGCCGCTTGCGGAGTCGGGCTCGGTGGCGAAATCTTCGTAATGCACGATCTGTACGCCCTGGGCGTCGTGCAGCAGCGTCTGGTATTCGTCCAGCGGCATGGCCAGCTGCTGCGCGATCTCGGCTTCGCTCGGGGCGCGCATCAAACGTTGTTCGAGCTGCTGGATGGCTTGTTCGATCTTGCGCGCCTTGGCGCGCACGCTGCGCGGCAGCCAATCCTGGCCGCGGAGTTCGTCCAGCATCGCGCCGCGGATGCGGGTGGTGGCATAGGTCTCGAATTGGGCGTCGGCGGTCTCCTGATACCGGCGCACGGCGTCGAGCAGGCCGATCATGCCGGCCTGTATCAGGTCGTCGAGTTCTACGCTGGCGGGAAGCCTGGCGAGCAATTGCAGGGCCAGCTTCCGCACTAGCGGGGCATATTCGACCAGGCTGTCATCTGCGTGGGGCATTGCGGGAATGTCGGGCGGTGTCCATCGTGACGCATTGTCGATTGTTGTCAATTTGCGACATTGTCGACAAACGCGCGGCTGCGCTAAAGCTAGCTGGATTTAGTGATCTGCAAGCTGCCATTGTCGGCAAACAACAGCGTTTCATTCCTCAAAGTACGCAATGTTTTGAATGCTTATTTGGCAAATTGACGTAAATTCGTATGGAATTTATATGTCAAGGTGTATCGAAAGCGGCAAGTTGCGCAACATCAACAAACTTTTGTCATATAAGTCATAGAAAATGACATTAGCTGTGGTAAATTTTACTTAAATTGCGAACAAATGATACATTTCGCATCAAAGCAGGATGTATCGGATGCAAAGGCAGCGGAGTTCCGGTGTTTTTGCTTACACAAGCCCCCATCGGCGGGATAGGGAATAGGGAGTTGGGCGTGCAACAAGTCGAAAATTCATTGCTGACAGACATTCGCGAAGTGAATCTGTCCTATTTGTTACTGGCGCAGCGCATGCTGCGCGACGACTACGCGGCGTCGATGTTCCGCCTGGGATTCAGCAATGAGGTTGCTGACATCCTCATGCGCCTTTCGCCGGCGCAGTTGGTCAAGCTTGCAAGCTCCAGCTCGCTGCTGTGCCGCTTCCGCTTCGATGACTACAGCCTGCTGTCCGCCCTGACCCATGACGTTCTGGGTGGTGCGCTGCAGCAAGCGCATGCCACCATCCTGCTGGCCAAGCAGCCTGTCGAAGAATTGGCCTGACGGCCTGATCATTCCATCCGGAAACACGTGTAATGGCCACCAAGAGCGTTTCGCAGGAAGCGGATGACATTCTGCTTGCCAGCTCCATGATCACTTTGGGAGCCCGGCTGCAGGTGCTGGAGGCTGAAACCAGCCTCAGCCATGACCGCCTGGCGCGCCTGTACCGCGAAATCCGCGGCTGCTCGCCACCCAAGGGCATGCTGCCTTTTTCGGTTGACTGGTTCATGACCTGGCTGCCGAACATCCATTCCTCGCTCTTCTATAACGTGTATTCGTTCCTGAATACGCGCACCAGCAGCAAGGGCATACGCGCCACCATCGACGCCTATCGCCTCTATCTCGAAAACGCCGGCACGGATGCCGCAGAAGGCGCAGAGCCCGTCCTGAGCTTCACGCGCGCCTGGATGCTGGTGCGGTTCTTCGATAGCGGCATGCTGCAAATGTCTGCCTGCCGCCAATGCGGGGGGCATTTCATCGCCCACGCCCACGATCCCCAGTCGGATTTCGTGTGCGCGATCTGCCGGCCGCCACCCCGCGCCGGCAAGACGCGCGCCG
>LNAP01011912.1_pt1 | contig 9995 bp, 8 predicted proteins | sample 602601 | NCBI WGS metagenome assembly LNAP01 (sample SAMN02440304, study PRJNA202911) | soil metagenome | biome: Subtropical and temperate rainforests or woodlands; isolation source: soil samples (1 kg each in a 20% v/v slurry with milli Q water) were... ...
TTCCTGCCCGGCGAGCCGGCGCCGGATGCACTGGTGTGCGTGGTCGATGCCACCAACCTGCGCCTGAACCTGCGCTTCGTGCTGGAAGTGCTGCGCCTGGGCCGGCCGGTGATCCTGGCGATCAACATGGCCGATGCGGCCCGGCGTCGCGGCATCAACATCGACCTGGCTGTCCTGCAGCGCGAGCTGGGCATCCCGGTGGTGGAAACCGTCGCGGTGCGCGCCAACGGCGCCCGCGCGCTGCTGGAACAGATCGACCGGGTGGTGGCCAACCCGCAGCCGCCGGCCAGGGTGTTGCCCGACGATGCCGACCTGCACGCCGAAACCCGCCGCCTGCTGGCGCTGGCGGTGACCATGCCGACCCGCACCGCGCGCGTGGACGACGCCCTGGATCGCTGGCTGCTGCATCCGGTGTTCGGCCTGGTGGCGCTGGCGCTGGTGATGTTCCTGATCTTTCAGGCCGTCTACGCCTGGGCCACGCCGTTGATGGACGCCATCGACGCGGCCACCGGCTGGCTGGGCGCGTGGGTCGGTGGGGTGCTGCCCGAAGGTCCGCTCAACAGCCTGCTCACCGACGGCATCATCGCTGGCCTGGGCGGGGTGATCGTGTTCCTGCCGCAGATCCTGATCCTGTTCGCCTTCATCCTGGCGCTGGAGGAATCGGGCTACCTGCCGCGCGCGGCGTTCCTGCTGGACCGGACGATGGCCGCCGCCGGCCTGTCCGGGCGCTCGTTCATCCCGCTGCTGTCCAGCTTTGCCTGCGCGGTGCCGGGGATCATGTCCACCCGCTCGATCCAGGATCCGCGCGACCGCCTGGCCACGATCCTGGTGGCGCCGCTGATGACCTGTTCGGCGCGGCTGCCGGTGTACGCGCTGCTGATCGGGGCGTTCATCCCGCAGCAGAAGGTCTGGGGCGTGTTCAACCTGCAGGGGCTGGTGCTGTTCGCGCTGTACTTTGCCGCGATCATCAGCGCGCTCATGGTGTCGTGGGTGATGAAGCGCTGGCGCCGCGACAAGGGCGAACACGCGCTGCTGCTGGAGCTGCCGTCCTACCGCATCCCGCACCTGCGTGACCTGGGCATCGGCCTGTACGAGCGGGCGATGATCTTCCTCAAGCGCGTGGGCGGCATCATCCTGGCCCTGACCGTGCTGCTGTGGGTGCTGCTGTCCTTCCCCGGCGCACCGGCCGACGCCACCCTGCCAGCGATCGACTACAGCTTCGCCGGTCGCATCGGCCACGCCATGACCACCGTGTTCGCGCCGCTGGGCTTCAACTGGCAGATCTGCATCGCGCTGATCCCTGGGCTGGCCGCGCGCGAAGTGGCGGTGTCCTCGCTGGCCACCGTCTATGCGCTGTCCGGCGACGATGACGCGGCCGCACAGGCGCTGTTGCCGCTGATCCATGACGGCTGGTCGCTGGCCACCGGGCTGTCGCTGCTGGTCTGGTACATCTACGCACCGATGTGCCTGTCCACCCTGGCCACGATCAAGCGCGAGACCAATTCCTGGAAGCGCATGGCGGCCGCGGCCGGCTATCTGTTCGCGCTGGCCTACATCGCCTCGCTGGTGACCTACCAGGTGGCCGTGGCCCTGGGAGCTGGTTGATGCAACTGAGCCTGCTGCTGCAGTACGGGGTGATCGCCCTGGCCGCGCTGGTCAGTGCCTGGGTGGTGGCCAACAAGCAGTTCCCCACGGCGATGCGCAGGCTGCGCCTCTGGCTGGCGCTGCCGTTGGTGCGCGAAGGCCGCCCCGCCTGGATACGCAAGCTGGGCTCGCGCCCGGCAGCGACCGGTGGTGCCGGGGCCTGTGGTGGCTGCAGCAGCTGCGGGCCCTCGAGCCGGGTCAGCGGCAAGCGCTGATCGAACACGAAAAGGGCCGTACCGCGGCCCCTCTGGGTGTTCGGTCGTCGGGCTGTCGGATCCCAGTCAGGACAGCCGCCGCTTGCCGCGCGGCGCGGTCGCGCCGGTATGCGGGAACATCTCCACCGCCAGCGAAAACGTGCGCTGCTCGCCCGCGCGCAGGGCGCCAACGCCCACCACGTGGCGATCCAGTTCCTGCCCGCGCTGGTCGCGGATGACCACCACGGCGGTGTATTCGTAGGCATCGGCGTCGTGCGGATGACGCACCGTGCCTTCCACCTTCAGCGGGACCAGGCGCTCGGCTTGGCGCTTGTTCACGGCGGCAGAATCGTCGAAGCGCAGGTGGTGCCTGCACGACGGACACACCGCCGCGGTCTCCAGGACCGTGGCCTTGCAGTGTGGACAGGCGCGGGTGGCGCCTGCCGTGCCGGGACGGGCATTGCTCACGCCGCGTCGCTGTCCTTCTTGCTGTCGTTGCCATCACCGCCGACATCGGCCTGGCCGCGCAAGCGCGCACCGGAAGCCACGGTCAGCGTGTTGGCCTTGACGTCCCCGATCAGCGCGCCCGAGGCGAGCAGTTCCACCTGCTTGGCGGCCTCGATGTTGCCTTCCAGCTCGCCGGCGATGATGACCTTGTTGGCCTTGACCCCGCCACTGAGCCTGGCGCCCTGTTCGATGGTCAGATCGCCCTGCACGTTGACGTCGCCCTTGAACTTGCCGGCGATGCGCACATGGCCGGTACCCTCGATCTTGCCCTCGATGGTCAGGTCCGAGGCGATCAGCGATTCCTTGATCGCAGCCGCGGCCGGGCGTGCCGTTGCCAGGGCTGGCGTCGGCACGGGCGTGGCGGCGATCGGTTCGGGCGCAAAGGGCGCTGGAGCTGGCCCATCGCGCAGCGGAGCAGGGTCGGCGGGCGGCGGTGTGGCGTCCTTCTTGCCGGACAACTGGTCTTTCCACATGGACATGTCGCAGGTTCTCCAGGGCGGGGCAAACGGGAAATATCACGGTAAACGCCGCATCAGCGCTGTGACCGACTGCACGATCAGCCATTCGCATCATGCCATCGCATCCAGATCCTGGCGCGCCGGGGCGGCACGTGCATGGCAATGCGCGGCAATGCAATGCGCGGCGATGCCCCGCCTGGCGGCGTGTCTTCAGCACGCCGGAAAGAAAAAGGGTCCGTTCGATGCGGACCCTTTCCCTTCCAGATAACGGTGGCCCGCGCGCTTATTGCTTGGCGGCGTCGTCGGCTTCCGCGGACACCTCGGCGGCCTTGTCGGCGGTGGCGTCGGCGCCTTCGGACACGGCCGCAGCGGCATCGGCAGTGGCCGACTGGGCGGCGTTCTCGGTGTTCTCGGCGGCCGTGCTGGCAGCGTCGGCGGCTTCGCTGGCGGCAGCCGAGGCCTTGTTGGCGGCTTCGTCGGTGGCAGCGGCGGCCTGGTCGGCAGCGGCGGCGGCATCGTCGGCAGCGCTGGAGGCGGTGGCCGAAGCGGCGTCCTGGGTCTTCTGCGAGCAGGCGCCAAGGGCCAGCACGGCGGCGATCAGCACGAGGTTGAGCTTGTTGGTCATGAGGTTTCCCTTCAAAAATATGGAATGGGTGGGTCGTTGATGCCGCACTGGCCGCAAGAACGGCGCCAGACACGGCAGCGCGCGGATTCTACAGAGCGCCAGGTCAATTGAAAGTCGCCCGTGAAGCGGCGCATCAGGCGCCGCGCATAAAGGACCGCCGGTTGCCCGGCGATCCTTTCGATCCATCCCAGTGGAAGCGTGGACGCTCCCGCGCGAAGGGTTACTTCTGGTCAGCCTCAGAGGCAGCCTTCTCAGCCGTGTCAGCGGCATCCTGGGCGGTGTCCTTGGCGGTTTCGGCGGTCTCGGCAGCGGTGTCGGCAGCGTCATCCGTGGTCGCAGCGCCGGCGTCGGCAGCAGCGCTGGCAGCGGTGTCGGCAGCGGTGGCAGCGGTGTCGGCAGCAGCCTGGGCAGCGTCGGCGGTCTGGGCGCCAGCAGCAGCGGCCTGGTCGGCGGCGACCTGGGCGTCAGCGGCAGCTTCGTTGGCCGAAGCAGCGGCGTCAGCAGCCTGTTCCTGCTTCGAGCAGGCGGTCAGAGCCAGGCCCAGGGCCATCGCGATCAGCAGCTTGTTGATGCTCATTTGTGTGAATCCTCGTCGTTAGATTAGGCAACGCGCTATTGCGCGCCCGGCAACATGATGACAAGCCACGTTTGGCTGTCAAGCGATCGCGCATTCATTTTTGCGAAATACGCGTTAAGTTCAATCAAATCAATTCGATGGCAATGGCCGTGGCTTCGCCGCCGCCGATGCACAGGGTGGCGATGCCGCGCTTTCCGCCGCGCGTGCGCAATGCGTTGACCAGCGTCACCACCAGACGCGCGCCGGAAGCGCCGATCGGATGGCCCAATGCGCAGGCACCACCGTTGACGTTGACCTTCTCGTGCGGGATGCCCAATTCACGGATCGGCGCCATGGCCACCACCGCGAACGCTTCGTTGATTTCAAACAGGTCGACCTGGTCCAGGCTCCAGCCGGCTTTTTCCAGCACCTTGTGCAGGGCGCCGATGGGGGCGGTGGTGAACCATTCCGGTTCCTGGGAATGGGTGGCGTGGGCCACGATCCGCGCCAGCGGCGTCACCCCGCGTGCAGCGGCATCTTCTTCGCCCAGCAGCACCAGCGCGGCGGCGCCGTCGGAAATGCTCGAAGAGCTGGCCGCAGTGACCGTGCCGTCCTTCTTGAAGGCCGGGCGCAGGGTCGGGATCTTGGCGATGTCCGAACGGCCCGGCTGTTCGTCCTGGCTGAATTCGACCTCGCCCTTGCGGCCGGCCACCTTCACCGCAACGATTTCGTCGTCGAAGGCACCGGCGGCCTGCGCGGCCTGGGCGCGACGCACCGATTCGATGGCGAACGCGTCCTGTTCCTCGCGGCTGAACTGGTACTTGTCCACCGTGCATTCGGCGAATTCACCCATCGCCTTGCCGTCGTAGGCATTGACCAGGCCGTCGTGGGCCATGTGGTCGACCGCCTGGAAGTTGCCGAAGCGGTTGCCGGTGCGCGAGTTGGGCAGCAGGTGCGGCGCATTGGACATCGACTCCATGCCCCCGGCCACCACGATGCTGGCCGACCCGGCCTTGATCAGGTCGTGCCCCAGCATGATGGCCTTCATGCCCGAACCACAGACCTTGTTGAGCGTGGTGGCACCGGTGGAAACCGGAATGCCCGCCGCGATCGCCGCCTGGCGCGCCGGCGCCTGGCCCAGGTTGGCCGGCAGCACGCAGCCCATGATGACTTCGGACACATCGGCCGCTGCGATACCGGACTGCTGCAGTGCCGCAGCGATGGCGCTGGCGCCCAGGGTCGGGGTGGGCACGCCGGTGAACTGGCCCAGGAAGGAACCGATGGCGGTGCGTTTGGCAGCGGCGATGACGATGTTGGACATGGGCAATCTCGTTGGTGCGTGAGCAGGTTTCAAGAGTGGGACCGCATGCCATTGGCGGCAGCGGGTTTTCCCGGCAGACTGCGGACTACCGGTCAAGTATAGAGGCTTGGCACTTGCCGCCGGGTCAGGTCCAGGAGGACCGGCCAGACGGGGGCGAACGACACGTCAATTGGGGAAACAAGGATGAACAAGGCAGTAGTGGGTCGATCCGTATTGGTCACCGCGCTCGCGGCGGCGCTGGCTGCGTGTGGCGGTGGCGGCGGGGGTGGCAATGTCCGCGTCGATCCGCCCCCGACCACGCCGCCCACCCCGCCGCCCACCACCCCACCGCCCACGACGACCACGCCCACGCAGCCGGCCTTCGATGCGCACCTGACCATCACCCAGGCCGGCGCCGCGCGCAGTGCCGGGTTGACCGGCAGCGGCGTGCGTATCGGCATCGTCGATTCCGGCGTGATGCGCAACCATCCGGCGCTGGCCGGGCGCGTGCTGGCCAATTACAGCTACGTCGATCCGCGGGTGAACAACCTCAACGTCGATGACGTGGTCGGGCATGGCACCGCCGTTGCCGAACTGGCCGCCGGTGCGGCCGTAGGTACGTGGCAGGGCGGTATCGCGCCCGGCGCGCAGATCGTGTCGGCACGCATCATTGCCGACACGCGGCCCACCGACGATGGCTCGGGCAGTGGCAATGAAGTCAACGGCGCGCTGGGCCTGGCCGAGGTCCATGTGGACCTGATGAACCAGGGCGTGAAGGTCATGAACAACTCCTGGGGCGGTCTGTACTGGACCAACCCGGCGGCCACCGCGCCGATCGCCCAGGAATACCGCCCCTTCATCCTCAACCACGGCGGCCTGGTGGTGTTCGCCACCGGCAACGAGAGCAAGCCGAACCCGTCCAGCATGGCGGCGTTGCCCAGCCAACCCGGCCCGAACGGCACACTGCCGGCGGCCGACCTGGAGCGCGGCTGGCTGAGCGTCACCGCCGTCGATTCCAACAGTCCCGGCAAGCTGGCGTCCTACGCCAATGCCTGCGGCGTCGCGGCGAAGTATTGCCTGGCCGCCCCGGGCGCGGCGGTGTACGTCGATCCGGCACATACCGCCGGCGGTACCCCGAGCTATCTCTGGAACTACGGCACCTCCTTCGCCGCGCCGCTGGTATCCGGCGCAGCGGCATTGGTGTGGCAGAAGTACCCGTATTTCAGCAACGACCTGGTGCGGCAGACGCTGCTGGGCACCGCCACCGACCTGGGCGCGCCCGGCGTGGACAGCACCTTTGGTTACGGCCTGCTCAACATCGCCAAGGCCATCAATGGGCCGGGGCGGTTCGACTGGGGCGACGTCACGATCGATGTGGCGCAGTCGGCATCGGGCACCGTGTGGGCCAACAACATCAGTGGCGACGGTGGGCTGACCAAACAGGGCGACGGCACGCTGGTGCTGTCCGGTGCCAACACGTACAGCGGCCTGACCCGCATCGAGCGGGGCACGCTGGCGCTGCGTGACGGCGCGTCGCTCACCTCGGTGGTGCTGGTCGGTCCTGCGGCGGGCAACGGCACGCTGGGCGCCCTGCAGTTCCGTACCGGCACCACGCGCATTACCGGCATCGTCGATAACAACGGCAGCGTTGTTCTCACCGAAGCCAATACCAATGCGGTCATCGACGGCGATTACGTGCAGCGGTCCAATGCCCGCTACATCACGACGCTGGGTGCGCCCGCACTGCAGGTGACCGGCCATGCCAGCCTGGAAGGTGGGCGCGTCAGCGTGGTCGGTGCGGTCAGCGGCTATGTGCCGCAGAACAACCAACGCCAGGCGCTGATCAAGGCCGGTACGGGTGTCAGCGGCGCCTTCGGTGCGCTGGACTTCAGTGGCCCGGTCACGCTGCTGGATGCCACCTTCTCCTACGATGCAAGCACGGCGTGGTTGAACATCAACCGGGTCAACGTGAGCTCGGCCGCCACCGCTGCGGGTCTGGATGCCGTGGCGATCGGGTCGGCCAGCCGCGTGGAACAGGCGTTTGTCCAACTCGATACGGGAAGCGGCAACGGCACGAGTGGTTTCGCTGACGCGGCCGGGCAGTTGCAGCAGGTGCAGGGCAACCAGGCGCTGCAGGCCAGCCTGGACAGCTTGTCTGGCAAGGCCCATGCGCTGGCCACCGCCGCCACCTTCGACAGCGTCGATCTCAACCGCCGCGCGCTGTCGGCGCGGTTTGGCCAGGTGCAGGGCGCACCGCGCCTGCGCGGTGCCTGGCAGAACCAGCTCGGCGAGGTCGGGCAGGGCAGCTTCTCGGCCAGCGGTGCCGACACCCGCGGCTGGATGATGGGCCAGGACATGGCTGTCGGCAGCAACGGCGTGCTGGGCGTTGCCTTCGGCGAAACCCGCACGCACAACAGCCGCGACTGGGGCAGTGACCGTGGCCGCGACCGCCAGTCGCAGGCGCAGATGTATGCGGGCTGGGGCACGGGGCGCGCGTACGCGCTCGGTCAGCTGGGCGCCGGCCAGTTCACCCGGGAAATCGATCGCCAGCTGCTGCTCGGTGCCGGCCAGTACGGGGTCAACGCCCGCTACGGCGGTCAGTTCACGGCGGCCAGCGTGGAAACCGGCTACCGCCTTGGCGATGGCCGCGCCTCGTTGACCCCGTACCTGGGGGCCGACTACGCCCGCGTGGACAGCGACAGCTTCAGCGAACAGGGCGGGCTGGGCTTCGGCCTGCGCACCCAGGGCGGGGTGAGCACGCGCAGCCAGGCACTGGCCGGCGTGCGCGCCGAACGCCAGTGGGGCAGCTGGGCGCTGCGCGGCTATGCCGAATGGCAGCAGCTGCTGTCCAGTGATGGGCTGGTGCAGGACGCCAGTTTCGTCGGCGTGGATGCCTGGGCGCCGATGGCGGGGCTGCAGCCGGCGCGATCGGGTGGGCTGTTCGGGCTGTCGGTGGAATCGTGGCTGACCCGCAACACGCGGGTGGCGTTCGGTTACGACCAGCGGTTCGGGCCGCGCGGCGACCTGAGCCAGGTTGCGCTGCGCTATTCGGCCGCGTTCTAAACAGCCGGCCGGTCGAGGCCACCAACGTAACGGTCTGAAACGCAGAAGGGCGCGATGCAATCGCGCCCTTCTTCGTGTGGTGCGGCCGAGCGGCTCAGTTCCCGCGCAGCGTGCCCAGTCGCGGCGTGGCGCGGCCCAGCGGCATCTTCAGCTTGCCGATGGAATGGATGCGCGTTTCGGCGATCTGGTCGGCCGCCCGCTGGGGCGCGATGCCCTCGCTCTGGGACAAGGCGAAGATCCGGCCGAGGTTGTGGTAAATGCTGCGGATCAGGCGCATCGCGCGTTCGCGGTTGTAGCCGTCGATTTCCAGCGAGACGTTCATCACTCCACCCGCGTTGACCGCGTAGTCCGGGGCGTACAGGATGCCGCGCGCATGCAGTTCATCGCCAACTTCCAGGCTGGAGAGCTGGTTGTTGGCGGTGCCGCAGACGATCTTGCACTTCAAGCGGGCAAGGGTCTGCGGGTTGATCGCCCCTTCCAGCGCGCACGGGGCGAACACATCGGCGTTGACGTCGTAGATGTCGTCCGGCTTCACGGCCTCGGCGCCGTATTCGGTGACCGCACGTTCGACCCGCGCGCTGTCCAGGTCGGTGACGAACAGCTTGGCGCCCCGGTCGCGCAGCAGCTTCACCAGCTCCATGCCGATATGGCCCAGGCCCTGTACCGCGATGCTGGTCTTGCCCACTTCTTCATGGCCCAGCTTGTGCTGCATCGAGGCCATCAGCGCCTGCAGTGCGCCATAGGCGGTGAACGGGGCCGGGTCGCCGGAGCCGCCATGGACCTGGTGCACGCCGGTGACGTACTCGCTTTCCAGGTAGATGTTCTCCATGTCGTTGACATCGGTGCCCACATCCTCGGCGGTGATGTAACGGCCGCCCAGCGAGTCGACGTAGCGGCCGAACGCGCGGAACAGCACCTCGCTCTTGTCCTTGCGCGGGTCGCCGATGATCACCGCCTTGCCGCCACCCACGTTCAGCCCGGCCAGGGCGTTCTTGTAGGTCATGGTGCGGCTCAGGCGCAGCGCGTCGGCCAGGGCATCGTCGGTGCTGGCGTACGGGCGCATGCGCACGCCACCCAGGGCAGGGCCCAGGGTGGTGTTGTGGATGGCGATGATCGCCCTCAGGCCGGCATCGCGGTTGTGGCAGAACACCACTTGTTCGTGACCGGAAGTTTCGAGGGTTTCAAATAACATGGTGGCTCCGATGGGGCGAACGGCTGGCAACAGCGTCGAACGCACCAGCAAAAGGTGGGGTGTAAAACAAAAAAAGCGACTTCGTCGGATCGGGGGACGGGTCGCGCGGCGCCATTCTAGTGCATTCCGCCGGAGGGCGTTGTCAGGGTTTGCCCCGACCCCATGACAGGCCGTGGCCCCGGTTGCAGCCGCACGGGCCATTAAAGTTGCTGAAGATGGCGCCGATGCCGTGGCAACGGTGCGCAGTACCAGCAATGCCAGGACGGACGACGTGGGTGCAGTGACAACACAGATGCGGTGCCGCCCAAGGCGGCCGTGCTGATGGACATGAACGTGATCGTGGCGGCGGGGCTGGCGGGAGCGGCCGCGTTGGGGCTGGCGGTGACGCGGCGTCGCAGGGTGCGTGCCTCCGCGTCGGCGGGGCGGTGGATGTCGTCCTGCCGTAACTCAACGGAC
>LNAP01007251.1_pt1 | contig 9994 bp, 7 predicted proteins | sample 602601 | NCBI WGS metagenome assembly LNAP01 (sample SAMN02440304, study PRJNA202911) | soil metagenome | biome: Subtropical and temperate rainforests or woodlands; isolation source: soil samples (1 kg each in a 20% v/v slurry with milli Q water) were... ...
GCTGCCGTGTTGCCCTCTGTGCTGGACTTGACGGCGCAGATCGAGTCAATACGCCCCGATGTGATTCTGATCGAAACCGACTCGCCTTCGCGCGATACGCTGGAGAATCTGGCGGTGATGTCGCGCGAGATGCCGCGGCCGGTGGTCATGCTGACCAGCGAGGGTGATAGTGATGTGATGCGCGCTGCGTTCAAGGCAGGCGTTTCGGCCTATATCGTGGATAACCTTGATCTGGCGCGGTTAAAGCCGATTGTCGATGTGGCCATTGCGCGCTTTGAAGAGCATCAAGGTTTGAAGCAGGAAGCGGCTTCGGCGACGAAGAAACTATCAGAACGCAAGGTGGTGGAAAAGGCCAAGGGTATTCTCATGCAAACGCGCGGGCTGGATGAAGGTCAGGCGTATGGCGCGCTGCGAAAATTGGCGATGGAACGCGCACAACCTTTGGCTAAAGTGGCGGGCGATGTGGTCGCAATGGCCAAGTTCTTGTTGTGACCAGCGCGCATTATTCCGGTGCAAAAAAGTGAATTCGTGCGCTATTGCGGTGCAGCATATGCGTGCTTGTCGCCGTATCGCCAGCGCCGACTTTTTACGCAATTTTCTTGAATCCCGGTAATAGCGGGCTTCGACTTGAGATTGAACGCTGCTGGCACGCTGGTTGCTTTGTAGTCTCTGTGCGCTGAATCAACGGCGGTTCGGCGCAAAAGACAACGGTGTCTGTTTCATGCTCATGGATATTTATTCAATATCCATAGTGAGTTGAAACGGATGCCGTTTTTTTTTGCCATTCTGATGAAGAACCTGACTTTGGAGATCGCAATGAATCATGAAGATAGCTTGCCACCTACCGGGATTACAAAAGCAGCTACGGCACCATCTGACGATGCGCAAAAACGACGTGATTTTCTGCGCCAGGGCGCAACGTTCATGACGGGCGCTGCGCTAATGGGCATGGTGCCGCCCGGCATTCGCTCGGCTGCCTGGGCGGCCGGTTCGGACGCGCCGGAGAAAAAAGAGGTGCGCATCGGTTTTATTCCGCTCACCGATTGCGCGTCGGTGGTGATGGCTGCGGTGAATAAGTTCGATGCGAAATACGGCATCAAGATTATTGCCAGCAAGGAAGCTTCATGGGCTGCGGTGCGCGACAAGCTGGTGAATGGCGAACTGGATGCTGCGCACGTGCTGTATGGTTTGGTGTATGGCGTGCATCTGGGTATCGGCGGGCCGAAGAAGGATATGGCAGTGTTGATGAGCCTGAATAACAACGGTCAGGCGATTACGCTCTCGAACCAGTTAAAGGAGAAGGGAGTGGTGGATGGCGCATCGCTCGCCAGGCTGGTGGCCAAAAAGGAGCGCGAATACACGTTTGCGCAGACTTTCCCCACGGGCACGCATGCGATGTGGCTGTATTACTGGCTGGCAGCGCAAGGTATTGACCCGTTCAAGGATGTGAAAAACATTGTCGTGCCGCCACCGCAAATGGTCGCCAATATGCGCGTGGGCAATATGGACGGTTTTTGCGTGGGTGAGCCATGGAACAACCGCGCGATTATCGACAAGATTGGCTTTACCGCGGTGACAACGCAGGACATCTGGACGGATCACCCCGAGAAGGTGCTCGGCACAACGGCCGACTGGGTGGCAAAAAATCCGAACACAGCGCGTGCCATGACGGCGGCGGTGCTCGATGCAGGCCGCTGGATTGATGCTTCGCTGGCGAATCGCCGCCTGACGGCAGAAACCATTGCGCAAAAGGGTTATGTGAATACCGATATGGATGTGATTCTCGAACGTATGCTCGGGCGTTATGCCAATGGCTTGGGCAGGACCTGGGACGACAAGAACGCCATGAAGTTCTTTAACGGGGGCGCGGTGAACTTTCCTTACTTGAGTGATGGCATGTGGTTTTTGACACAGCACAAGCGCTGGGGTTTGTTGAAGAGTGATCCGGATTACCTGGCGGTGGCCAGGCAGATCAATCGCGTGGATATTTACAAGCAGGCGGCAGCGGCAGCCAAGGTGGCCTTGCCCAGGGGTGAGATGCGGGCAAGCACATTGATTGATGGCCTGGTGTGGGATGGGAAAGACCCGAAGAAGTATGCCGCGTCTTTCAAGATTCACGCGTGATGTCTTGCGCCCGTCAAGGAGAATGCCATGAGTGCAGTGATTGCGTTTAAAAACAGCGGGGTGGTTGTCCATGCGGATACCCAGGCCGTAGCAGTGGACGTGGGTGCGATCAGCGCTGCAAACAGTGCTGCGCCTGTCAATGCGAGTGGGCCTGCCGGCCAGGCTGGCGCAGCAACGCTGTTGCCGACAGCGCCCAGCGTCACTGCCGGGCAGCCCAAAGGCTCGGGCTCGTCCTGGCTGGCCGTGGTGGGGCGGCGGTTGTATGCCTTGATGGGGCGGCTGATTCCCCCTGTGCTGGGATTATGCATTTTGGGTGGTTTGTGGGCGTTGGTGGCATCCCAAAATGCTTCCATTCCTGGCCCGGTTGCGACCTGGCATGCGGCGGCCAAGCTGTTTGCCGACCCGTTTTACAGCAATGGGCCGAACGATCAGGGTATCGGCTGGAATGTGCTGTCGTCACTCAAGCGTGTGGGCATTGGTTTTGGTTTTGCGGCATTGGTGGGTATCCCCATGGGATTCATCCTGGGGCGGTTTGCGTTTGTTAACCGCATGTTCGAGCCGGTGATCAGTTTGCTGCGTCCGGTCTCGCCCCTGGCTTGGTTGCCGATTGGACTGCTGGTTTTTAAACGGGCGGACCCGGCAGCGACCTGGACGATTTTTATTTGTTCCATCTGGCCGATGATTTTGAATACCGCCCAAGGCGTGCAACGCGTGCCGCAGGATTACCTGAATGTGGCGCGGGTTTTGGGATTGTCGGAAGACAAGATCATTACGCGCATTCTTTTTCCCGCCGTCTTGCCTTACATGCTGACCGGGATACGTCTTTCCATCGGCACGGCCTGGCTGGTGATCGTTGCGGCAGAGATGCTCACGGGCGGGGTTGGCATCGGATTTTGGGTGTGGGACGAATGGAACAACTTGAAGGTTGAGCACATTCTGATTGCCATTTTTGTCATTGGCATTGTGGGTTTCTTGCTTGAACAGTTTTTGCTGTTGCTGGCCAGGCGCTTTTCCTACGAAACCCGTTAAGGAGATAGACATGGAGATCGAGATGAATTTTGACACCGAGCAATCCGACGTGAAGCCTGCGGCAATGTCTACTGCAAAACCCATCGTCAAGGTCGAGCAGGTGGGGCAGACTTTCAAAACCCGGCAAGGCAACTTTGTTGCCCTGCGCGATATTGCGCTGGATATTTATCCGGGCGAAGTGGTGACGTTGATCGGCCATTCGGGCTGCGGCAAATCAACGCTGCTGAATTTGATTGCCGGGCTGACCTTGCCTACGCGTGGCGTGTTGCTGTGTGACAACCGCGAAATTACCGGCCCCGGCCCCGAGCGTGCGGTGGTTTTCCAGAACCATTCACTGCTGCCGTGGATGACCTGCTTTGGCAATGTCATGCTGGCGGTGGAGCGCGTTTTTGGCCGCAAAGAGCGTAAATCAAAATTGGACGCGCGAGTGCATGCGGCGTTGGATATGGTGCACATGGCGCATGCTGCGGAGAAATATCCGCATGAGATTTCCGGCGGCATGAAACAGCGTGTGGGCATCGCGCGTGCCTTCGCCATGGAGCCGCGTATTTTGTTGATGGATGAGCCGTTTGGCGCATTGGATGCTTTAACGCGGGCGAGCTTGCAGGATGAGCTCAATGGCGTGCTGGCCAAAACCAGCGCCACGGCCGTGATGGTCACGCACGATGTGGATGAGGCCGTGCTGCTCTCGGACCGCATCGTGATGATGACCAATGGCCCGGCGGCAACGATAGGCGAGATCGTTATGGTGGATTTGCCGCGGCCGAGAGACCGGGTGGTGCTGGCGAACGATCCGCAATTCGCGGCTTATCGCGCTACGGTGTTTGAGTTTTTGTACCGCAAGCAGCCGCAAAAAGCGGCCTAGCTAAAAACAGCTTTTTAAAGGGGTTATTCATGTTACATAAATCAATGTTCTCTGCTTTATCGCTGCTGGCTTTGCCGGCCTTCGCGGGCGATAGCCTGAGCGATGCATTCTCCGGGGGCAAGTTTTCTGTGGATGCGCGCTATCGGTACGAGAGCGTGAGCCAGGAAAATGCGCTCAAAGCGGCGAACGCCGCTACCTTGCGCTTGCGTTTCGGTTACGCGACGGGGGACTTCAAAGGCTTTGGCGCGTTGCTGGAAGGCGAGCATCTAAGCGTGCCGGGCACGGACAATTACAACAGCACGACGAATAAAAAGACGGCTTATTCCCTCATTGCCGATCCGGAATTTACCGAGGTGAATCAGGCGTATTTGAGTTATTCCGGCATTCCGGACACCAAGCTCAAATACGGTCGGCAGCGCATTGTGCTGGATAACCAGCGCTTTATCGGCAACGTCGGCTGGCGGCAGAATGAGCAGACATTTGATGGCGTCACCGTGGTGAATAAATCCTTGCCCGCGACGACGATTACGGCAGGCTACATTTACAACGCCAACCGGGTGTTTAGTGATCAGAACCCGACCCAAGGCAATGCCCACATGAAGTCGCCTATGCTTAATGTCAGCTACAAAGGTTGGGGCGTTGGTGAGATCGTGGGTTATGGCTATCTGCTGGATTACCTTGATGCCCCGGCCAGCTCGACTCAAACCTGGGGTGCGCGCTTCAAGGGCGACACGGCGATTGCGGAAGGCGTGAAGTTTCTTTACACCGCTGAATATGCCACGCAGTCGGATTACAAAAAGAATCCGGCGGATTACAGCGTGGATTATGGTTTTCTGGAAGCGGGGTTAGCCAAGGGCGCGCACAGCGTGAGGCTCGGGTATGAATTGCTCCAAGGTAATGGCAGTAAGAGCTTTCAGACGCCACTGGCGACTTTGCATGCGTTTAACGGCTGGGCGGATGTTTTCCTGGCTACGCCGGTGAATGGCTTGCAGGATAGCTATTTAGGTGCAGGCACGGCGCTGTATGGCGTGAAGCTGGATGCGGTGTATCACGACTTTCGGGCTGATAAAGGCAGCGCGCGTTACGGCACGGAATGGAATCTGCAGGCGACCCAGCCGATCGCCAAGAATTATCTGGTTGGCATCAAGTACGCCAGTTACAGCGCCAAGACGTTTGCGGTGGATACCGACAAGTTCTGGTTGTGGGCTGAAGCGAAGTTTTGAGTCGTGAGTTTTGCCATCAGGGTGAAATCGGCTTGGCATCGCCGTCTTATCAGCGCCGACTTTTTACCTTGATGCACCTTCAATCAAGCACCTCTTGAAATACGCGGGAGAGAACCATGAAAAAGCAGAAACTGGTGGTTGTGGGCAATGGCATGGCAGGCATACGCACGGTCGAGGAATTGCTCAAGCTGGCGCCTGATCTCTATGACATTACGGTGTTCGGCACCGAGCCACACCCGAATTACAACCGCATCCTGCTCTCGCCCGTGCTGGCCGGCGAGATGACATTGGCGGATATCGTGCTCAATGATCTTGACTGGTACAAGGACAATGGCATCACGCTGCACACGGGCAGGAAAGTGGTGAAGGTAGATCGCATCCGACGCACGGTGATCGCCGAAGATAGCCAGGGCATCAAAACCGAGGCTGCCTACGATCGCCTGCTGCTGGCTACGGGTTCTGTGCCCTTCATGCTGCCCGTGCCGGGGAACGATTTGCCAGGCGTGATCGCCTACCGCGATATTGCCGACACTGAAACCATGATTGCCACGGCCAAAACGCATAAGCATGCGGTGGTCATTGGCGGCGGTTTGCTGGGGCTGGAAGCGGCCAATGGGCTCCGCTTGCGCGGCATGGATGTGACGGTGGTGCATCTTGGCGAGTGGATCATGGAGCGCCAGCTGGATAAGCCGGGCGCCGATATGCTGCAAGCCTCGCTGGAGGGCAAGGGGCTTAAATTCCTGCTAGGCAAACAAACGGAAATGCTCTCGGCAAATGCTGCAGGCCGGGTAGGGTCGATACGCTTCAAGGACGGCGTTGAGATTCCGGCGGATCTGGTGGTCATGGCCGCAGGCATACGCCCCAGCACGGCACTGGCAGAACAATCTGGCCTGCATTGTCATCGCGGTGTGGTGGTGTCCGACACGCTGCAAACCTATGACCCGCGCATTTACGCGGTGGGCGAGTGTGCGGCGCATCGCGGCATTGCGTATGGCTTGGTTGCACCGTTGTTCGAGCAGGCCAAGGTGTGTGCAAATCATCTGGCCGAGATGGGCATAGCGCGCTATCAAGGCTCGGTGACGTCGACAAAACTCAAAGTGACCGGCGTGGATGTTTTTTCAGCGGGTAACTTTACCGGCGGTGATGGCACGGAAGACATTGTGCTGCACGATAAAAGCGGCGGTATTTACAAGCGGCTGGTGATCGAAAAGGATAGGCTGGTGGGCGCAGTGCTGTATGGCGACACGGGCGATGGCGGCTGGTATTTTCAGCTGTTGAAAGAAGGGCGCGATGTGGGTGCGATTCGCGATCACTTGATGTTTGGCGACGCCTTTACCAATAACCACGTAGGCGATGTAGGCCATGCAGGCAACTCAAAAGCCGCCGCCATGCCGGATGAGGCGGAAGTGTGCGGTTGCAATGGCGTGTGCAAAGGCACTATCGTCAAAGCCATCCGCGAGCAAGGCTTATTCACGCTGGACGAAGTGCGCAAACACACCAAGGCGTCTTCCTCCTGCGGCTCCTGCACTGGGCTGGTGGAGCAGATTCTGGCGTCCACGCTGGGCGGGGCGTATCAAGCGGCGGACCGCACCACCAAACCCGTTTGCGGTTGCACGGCGTTGAACCACGGCGAAGTGCGCGAGGCGATTCGTGCGCAAAAACTGCTCTCGCTGGACGCCGTCTTTAGCAGCCTGGCCTGGCACACGCCGGATGGTTGCGCGACTTGCCGTCCGGCGCTCAACTACTATCTGATTTCCACCTGGCCGCATGAGGCCAAGGACGATCCGCAATCGCGCTTCATCAACGAGCGCGCGCACGCCAACATCCAGAAGGATGGAACCTACAGCGTGGTGCCGCGCATGTGGGGTGGTCTGACCACGCCGGATGAGCTGCGCCGCATTGCCAACGTGGCGGATAAATATCACATTCCGACGGTCAAGGTCACCGGCGGCCAGCGCATCGACTTGCTTGGTGTGAAAAAAGAAGATTTGCCCGCTGTGTGGAAAGACCTCGATATGCCTTCGGGCCATGCGTATGGCAAGAGCATCCGCACGGTGAAAACCTGCGTCGGTACCGAGCACTGCCGTTTTGGCACGCAGCAGTCGATGAGCATGGGCGTGGCGCTGGAAAAAATGCTGTTTGGCATGTGGTCGCCGCATAAGGTCAAGCTGGCGGTGTCAGGCTGCCCGCGCAATTGTTCCGAGGCGGGCATCAAGGATGTGGGCGTGATTGGCGTGGATTCCGGCTGGGAGCTTTATGTGGCGGGGAATGGCGGCATCAAGACGGAGGTTGCCGAGTTTTTGTGCAAGGTGACAACGCGTGAGGAAGTGCTGGAATATTCCGCAGCCTTCCTGCAACTGTATCGCGAAGAAGGTTGGTATCTGGAACGCACGGTGCATTATGTGCAGCGTGTGGGGCTGGATTATGTGAAGCAACATATTCTGGAAGATGCGGATAATCGTAAAGCCTTGCATCAGCGCTTGTTATATGCGCTGCAGGGAACTATAGATCCTTGGAAAGAGCGTTTGCCTGGCACTGCGGCAACCCCGCTGGCGGCAGAATTTATGCCTTTGCCGCTTCCCGTTGAAACGGTCGAGGTTGCCTGAGAAGGAGAATGTGATGAGTACATGGCATAAAGTTTGTCGTCTGGAAGAAATCCCCCTGCGCGGCAGTCGCGTGATTCCGCATGGGCAGGTAAGTATTGCTGTGTTTCGCACTTCTGATGATGCGGTCTTTGCGCTGGAAGATTCTTGCCCGCACAAAGCAGGTCCGTTGTCGCAAGGTATTGTGCATGGACATCGCATCGCTTGCCCCTTGCATGGATGGAATCTTGAACTATCGAGTGGCATTGCTTGCGCGCCGGATGAAGGCAGCGCTAAGACGTATGAAGTGCGGGTTGATCATGGTGTGGTGCTGATCGCGCTTTAACATGGTGATGAGTGCTGTCGAATCCACTGTCGTGCTTGCGGTCGAAGATTCGGTGAGCGAGATGAAATCCATTTGCTGTTATTGCGGCACGGGTTGCGGCGTGATTATTGAAACGCGCGCGCTAAAAGTCGGCGCTGGTGAAGCGGCGTCGGAGGCGAAGATCATCAATGTGCGTGGCGACCCAGCGCATCCGGCCAACTTTGGCCGTCTGTGCAGCAAGGGTTCCAGCCTGCATTTGACCACCCAGCGCAGCGGGCGCGCCTTGGTACCCGAGTTGCGTGAATCGCGCGCCGTATTGCGAGCGCCGACTTCCTGGAATACGGCGCTGGATACAGCGGCTGAACGGTTTGCCTCGATCATCCAGCAACACGGGCCGGACGCCGTGGCGTTTTATATTTCTGGCCAATTGCTAACGGAAGACTATTACGTCTTCAACAAGCTCGCACGCGGCTTGATCGGCACCAATAACATTGATTCCAATTCACGCTTGTGCATGTCCTCCGCCGTGGCCGGTTACAAGGCCACGCTGGGCTCGGACGCCGTGCCGTGCAGTTATGAAGACATTGCCCTGAGCGACCTGTTTTTGCTCGCCGGCAGCAACACGGCCTGGGCGCACCCGATTGTGTTTCGGCGCATTGAAGACGCGAAGGCGAAAAATCCAGCACTCAAAATCATCGTGGTCGACCCGCGCCGCACGGACACGGCGGCGATGGCTGACTTGCACCTGGCCATCACCCCGGGCAGTGATGTGATTCTGTACTGCGCCATGCTCCACGTGATGCTATGGGAAGGCCTGGTGGATGAAGATTTCATTGCCGCGCACACCACAGGGTTTGCCGCGCTGCGCGACAAGGTGAGGGAAATTTCCCCCGCTGCGGCAGCCACTACGTGCGGTGTGGCGGCGGAGGATATTGTCACGGCCGCCCGCTGGTTCGGGCAGGCAAAAGCGCCGCTGTCGATGTGGTGTCAGGGCTTGAATCAGTCCATCCATGGCACGTCCAACAACGCGGCGCTCATTCATTTGCATTTGGCCACCGGCAAAATCGGCCAGCCCGGCATGGGACCGTTTTCGCTGACCGGCCAGCCGAATGCCATGGGCGGGCGTGAAGTGGGCGCCATGGCGAATTTATTGCCAGCCCATCGGCGGAGGATCGTGCCGAATTGGCTGCCTTGTGGGGCGTCGGGCGCATTCCCGAGCAGCCTGGCAAAACGGCGGTGGAATTGTTTGACGCCTTGCATGAGGGAAAAATCAAAGCCGTGTGGATTGCCTGCACCAATCCGGCGCATTCGCTGCCCGATCAAACGCATGTGCGCGAAGCCTTGAACCGCGCCGAGTTTGTCGTGGTGCAGGACGCTTTTACGGATATTGAAACCGCCGCGTATGCCGATGTATTTTTGCCTGCCACCAGCTGGGGCGAAAAGGAGGGCACGCTGACCAACTCCGAGCGTCGCATTTCACGTGTGCGCGCAGCGGTTGCAGCGCCAGGGGAGGCGCGCGCGGACTGGGCGATTGCGGCAGAATTCGCGCGTCGCTTGGGTGTGAAACTCGGTGTGAAACTCGGTGTGAAACTGAGTGCGAAACCGGGCGAAAAATTCGGTGGAAAAGCGGATGAAAAAGTCGGCGCTGGTGATACGGCGGCCCAGCTGTTCAACTTTGCAAATCCTGCCGAAATTTTTGCCGAACACGTGAGTTTGACCGTTGGCCGTGATCTCAATATGAGCGGCCTGAGTTATGCCGTGCTGGATGCGCAAGGCCCACAGCAATGGCCGTATCCACAAGGCGCAAAAAGCGGTCAGGCCAGACTTTATGCGGATCACCAGTTTG
>LNAP01007265.1_pt1 | contig 9991 bp, 4 predicted proteins | sample 602601 | NCBI WGS metagenome assembly LNAP01 (sample SAMN02440304, study PRJNA202911) | soil metagenome | biome: Subtropical and temperate rainforests or woodlands; isolation source: soil samples (1 kg each in a 20% v/v slurry with milli Q water) were... ...
GCGCCGCTACCTCGAATCGCTCAACGCCTATGCGCGTTCCATCGTGCAGCCCGCAGGCAGGCCCGAGGTGGATGCGGTGTACGGCATTCCGCCCACCGTCGCCATTGAGCAGCGCCTGTCGCGCGGCGGGCGCAAGTCCACAGTGGGCACGACCACCGAGGTGTGGCACTTCTTGCGCCTGCTGTACGTCAAGTTGGGTACGCAGCACTGCACCAAGGACGGCGCCGCCGTGCAGCCGCAGACGCCCGAGAGCATCGCGGCGCAATTGCTCACACAGTTCCGCGGCCAGCACATCGGCCTGCTCGCGCCGCTGGTGATGAACCGCAAGGGCGTTTACACCGAACTGGCTGACTGGGCCCGCCCGCGTGGCTACACGCACCTGCGGGTGGATGGCAACTTCTTGCCCACCACCAATTTCCCGCGCATCGACCGCTTCAAGGAACACACCATCGAGCTGCCCGTGGCCAGCCTCGATGTCTCGCCCGAGAACGAAGCCGCACTGCGCCAGGCGCTGGCCGACGCGCTCACGCACGGCAAGGGCGTGGTGCATGTGCTCAGCAGCATCGGCGACCTGCAAACTGAACTTCGTGTGGCGATGGAGGGCGGTTTGCCCACGGCGGGCATCGGCCAGCTGCAGGCCTTTTCGACCAAGCGCGCCTGCCCCGTGTGCGCCACCAGCTATGCCGAGCTGGACCCGCGCCTGTTCTCGTACAACAGCAAACACGGCTGGTGCCCCGACTGCGTGGGCACGGGCGTCAAGCTCACCAAGGACCAGCGCAAGGTGTTTGACGACTCGGTGCAGGACGACAGCAGACCTTTGCCGAGCCCGAGGTGGAAGACCTGGCTGATACCGCCTGCCCCAGTTGCAGCGGTACACGCCTGAACGCCACGGCCCGCGCCGTGAAGTTTGCAGGAGTCGGCATCACCGACATCGCCGCGCTGTCGGTGACCGACGTGCGCCGCTGGATCGAGACCCTGCGCGGAGCGGACGGCATGCCCCAGCGCATGACCCAACGCGAAAGCGACATCGCCCGCGACCTGGTGCCCGAGATCCAGAGCCGCCTCGAATTTTTGGAAGAAGTGGGCCTGGGCTACCTCACGCTGGACCGGGGCGCGCCCACGCTCAGCGGCGGCGAGGCGCAGCGCATCCGCCTGGCCGCCCAGCTCGGCAGCAAGCTGCAGGGCGTGTGCTACGTGCTCGACGAGCCGACGATCGGCCTGCACCCGCGCGACAACCAGGTGCTGCTGAACGCGCTGCAGACCCTCAGCGACAAGGGCAACACGCTGGTCGTCGTCGAGCACGACGAAGACACGATCCGCCGCGCCGACCACATCATCGACATCGGCCCCGGCGCCGGCAAGCGCGGCGGCCGGCTGGTGGCCGAAGGCAGCGTCAGCGAGGTCAGCAGCCACCCCGACTCGGTGACCGGCCGCTTCCTGGCCCACCCGCTGATCCACCCGCTGCAGGCGCGCCGCTTCATCGAGCCGGTGACGCCGGCCACCGTGCGCAAGGAGAGCGAGGCCAACCGCCTGCTGACGATCAAGGGCGCGAAGCTGCACAACCTGCAGGACGTGACGGTCGACCTGCCGCTCAAGCGCCTCGTCGCCGTCACCGGCGTCAGCGGCTCCGGCAAGTCCACGCTCGCGCGCGACGTGCTGCTGGCCAACCTGCAGTTCATCAACAGCAAGGGCGGCAAGCCGAACTGGAGCGGCTGCGACGGCATCGACGGCTGGGGCTACATCGACCGCGTGCTCGAGGTCGACCAGACGCCGATCGGCAAGACCCCGCGCTCCTGCCCGGCCACCTACATCGGCTTCTGGGACACGATCCGCAAGCTCTTCGCCGACACGCTCGAGGCCCGCGCCCGCGGCTACGCGCCGGCGCGCTTCAGCTTCAACACCGGCGAGGGCCGCTGCCCGGGCTGCGAAGGCCAGGGTATGAAGACGATCGAGATGAGCTTCCTGCCCGACGTGAAGGTGCCGTGCGACGTGTGCCACGGCGCGCGCTTCAACGCCGAAACGCTGGCGGTGAGCTGGCGCGGCAAGAGCATCGGCGACGTGCTGACGATGGAGGTGGACGAGGCGGTCGAGTTCTTCGCCAGCATGCCCAACATCTCGCACCCGCTGCAGCTGCTGAAGGACGTGGGGCTGGGCTACCTCACGCTCGGCCAGCCGTCACCCACGCTCAGCGGCGGCGAGGCGCAGCGCATCAAGCTCGTCACCGAACTGAGCAAGGTGCGCGACGACGTCACGCGCCGCGGCAACAAGGCACCGCACACGCTCTACGTGCTCGACGAGCCGACGGTGGGCCTGCACATGGCCGACGTCGAGCGCCTGATCCGCGTGCTGCACCGCCTGGTCGACGGCGGCCACAGCGTCGTCGTGATCGAGCACGACCTCGACGTCATCGCCGAAGCCGACTGGGTGATCGACCTCGGCCCGGAAGGCGGCGTGAAGGGCGGCGCGGTGGTGGGCGAGAGCACGCCGGATGGGCTGGTGGGCAATGCGCTCAGTCATACCGGGGCGGCGTTGCGGCCGGTGTTGGCGCGGGGGTGAGGCTGGGGGGGCGTACGGCGAGGAGCGGTTGGTCAGCCCCTTGGCGGGAACGACCAGTTCAGACTGGTTGGAGACCTTCGAGCGCGACCGGCCGTCTGACTGTTTTCGCCGAGACCAGACTTTCGGCCGGACTGGGGGACTGGGCGTCAGTTAGCGCTTGAGCCCGGCGGGAGGTGTTTTTCCGATTCTCTGGATTACCGTCTTGTTCACGGGAATTCCAACTTTTGCTGCCTCTAGCTTTGGGCCGAAATCGTCAATGCGCACGTCGAACACGGATATCGCGAGCTGCTCGGAGCCATGTGAGTGCGTGACAAGTCGGCGGTGCTCTTGGTCGTAGGGCGCTTGAGCGGTCGAGCCACCGAATTCGCCGCAGTTCGCGATGACTACGTGCTGGTACATGTGATATCGGAGTGCAGCGACCATGCCATCAAAGGTCTTGACGTCCTTGTTCATAGCCGCAACCGCATACATGTGGGACTCGTCTCGCAGGTCAGCGGCGAGTGCCAAGTCTGTGGCGTCATAGCAGATTGAGCCCGAAATTCTGAATGCTTCCTCGTTTGGGGAGACAAGCTCAATGACGACTTGATAGGGCCTCCAGGGTTTTACATCCAGCGCCTTCTCCTCCTCAGTGAGGTGCCACTTGCCTTGGTCGACCTCCACCCATGAACGTCGTCCAGCACTCCTTTGAGGAACCAGCCAGCGACCGGCGTTGACTCTGTCGTTGGTGCCCGGCGCAACCGCGCCCAGGAGGCCGTAGAACAGCATCGCCCCTGTGGCATCCGAGAACGCCCGCATCAGGTCCTGGTCATCGACATGAATCGTGTACTCTGGAAAGATGACCAAATCGACGTACGGCCTGTCCGGCTGACCAAGGACGTAGTCGCGCGCATCTATGTGTCGATTCGCGAGATGAAGAAGTGCTGCCGTGTGATTGCGATGACGCTCTCTGTACCCTGGCACGGATAGTCCTTCGAATCCGGAAGCAAAGTCCTTCTGCATTGGCATCAAGCCTTGAACAAGCGCCACACGCAAGCCTCTGTCACGGCGTAGGTTCCAGTTCACCGGATACCGATACACCGCGAGATTCGAACTCTCGCCATAAATGCGTCTCTGACCTTCAAGCCGTGTCTGAAGCAGTGTGGCGAAGTCGCGAGGACTCGAGACACCATCAAGCACCGACGTGTCCCGCTCCGCCATTCCGGGCCAGCGAAGCAACCCCAGCAGCACCTCCGAGAGCCACGGGGTAATAGCCGCTGATGTACCTTTCAGCGCCTCCGCTGTATGGAGCATTCCCATTCTCCGTTTGTGCCAAGTACTCCGAATTCCTTGGTACCACCCAACGTCGTCTCGCATTAGCCAGCGGCGTACAGTGAAGTCGGGTTCACCAGTGGCAGCAGCCCTCAAGAGTCTGCCGACCGCGTACATCCACGCGTCCTCTGCTCGACACCACGGCGGCGTTGCGTACACCGGGTCACGCGTCGGAGTCACTCGCGCCTGTCGCACGCGCAGGACTTCTCTTCGCGGGTCATTGACTAGTGACCAATCGTCGCAACTAACCTCAAGATTGATGGGCGTTAGCGACTCAGCCGGCGCACTTGCTATGCTTGGCAACTCAACAAGTTTCAAGGCAAGATTCAACAACGCATTCTCTTGCCCGAATGGCGCAGACGGATGTGTCATGACTGACACCAATGTGAGCCATTTGTCTTCTGGAAGTGGACCTCCGTCTCTCGGCCACGTCGCTGCTGCGTAGGAGCTGAGGTAGCGTGGTACACCCTTTGTGGCAGCGGCAGTTGCAGTCTGCGCCGGGCGAGTAAGCTCCGCGAACAACTCAGGCACAGTCTCGCCAATCAGCCGCAGTGCCTTAGAGATGGCTTCCCGCCCGCGTCGAAGGGCGAACTTCCTGAACCAAGCCACGTAGTGCTTCTTGTCGTTCAGAAGTTGATGGCCAACGAGCGATACAACTATCTCGTCGCTTCCTCTGATTCCGGAGTTCGTAACCCGTCCTCGCAGAAAGTCGTGCAGCGATTCATGTCGACGCAGCTCGCGGCTCAGGCTAAGGGCCGCCGTCGGTTGGCCAACTGAAGCGAGCAGCAGGCTTGCTTGTTGCTGGACGTACCACGGGACGTCGGGATACTCCAGAATGTTCTGGGCAAGCGTGGCCAATTCGATTCGGTACGCGGCAACATCAACGACCTGAAACGCGGCGTCCTGTTCGGCACGCTGGCCGGTTTCCGTCGCCCCCGCCTTGAACAGTTCAGCTAGAACATAGAAGACCACTCGCTCCTCATATCTTGTGCTGGAAGCCCCCTCTGACAGCTTGGTGGTGAGAGCCTGCGCGATTGGCTTGAGGAGCTCAGCGCTCGGATACAAGTCGAGTGCGTACCTGAGGACCTGGACGAGCGAAGGGTTGACCGCCCACGCAGCTATGAGTCGTCGTGTGGCCGCCTCGAAATCATGGGTCAGCGCCTCCTTCGCCGAGACGCCATCGTGACTCTCTTCGAGGGCTGTCATGCTTCTGCGGATGCGTAGTGAACGGGTCAAACGATATGCGGAGAAGCGCGTCAACGTGTCATCGCGAACCTCCAACTTTGTCTTTGCGACAGTCGCCAACAACAAGGACTGGTCTTCAAGTGCGGGAGAGACCTGCTCCTTTAGACCAAGCTCAGCAAGAGACAAGAGGCCGCTCAGGCCCGCCTCAACCTGCTGCAACGTGTCGAGGTCAAACGGTCCACTCAGTTGCTGCTGCAAGACCTTCATTCGCGCAGAGGTCCTCGATTCGCCGCCAATTGCGCTGAATAGCTCTAGTTCCGTCTTCGACGGATTAATACGGAGATAACGTTCGTGACTAGTCTTCGTGCTGGCCTTCAACTTCCGCTGAAGCCAAGAACTGACGTCCTCCGCAAGGCGAGATTCGTCGATGTCGTCGTTATCCTCGGGCCGAACCGAGAACACCACGCGAAGGTCATCAACGTATCGGCAGTAGTCATGTATGCGCAACTCATAAGACTTCCGGTGAATCTTTCTCCCAATGGACCTTCCCATGTTCTTATCGAACTCAAGCAGATACGCGTTGGCGAAGAAGCCACTCGATACGAGACCTTGAGGAAGCCCTTGAGGGAGCTTCTTGTCTCTGAACAAGGGAGAGAGCTCCAGGTCTTCAGCTCGCCATTCGAAAGTTAGAGCAGTACGTGCAGTGGCCCAGAACGATTCAGTTGCAGCCATGTAGGCCGGCTCGCGCACGACGAAAGCTTCGTACTCTGTTCTAAGAGCATCGATTAGCCGGTCGAGGTCTACGTTGTCAAAGAACGCACTGATGTCCAGCTTTGCAACGTAGACCAGTTCGTCATCTTCCTTGGCTGCGTCCACACTCTGCGCGATAGCGGTTGGTCGCTCGACAAAGCGTTGATAGTCTTGAAAGTATCGACTGTATGTATCAGCGTTCCCCCACGGAAACCGTGCGCTCGTACCGTCGCTGTTCCAGTTGCAGAACAGCCTGTTTCCGTAGCTGAATGCTCCCTTCGCGGCTGCGCTTGATGGGGCAATCGAAGGGTCACCCTGCGCCGACTCAATGCAATCCGCCAGGCAGAGCATTACCGCAGTCGCCACGGTTTGCTCTCGGATACCAATGTGTGACAGCGGTCGAAGCACTGGAGCCTCGTCACCAGCAGCAATGTACGGGGACCATCCGCCCTCGGCTGACGGACGGAAAGCCCACAGGCCGCTCTTGGGGGCCGGTACAAGCCACGCCCGGTCCGGCTTGTAAGTGCCGTCAGCTAGGCTTGCAGCCCACTCTGAAATCCGGTCATCAAGGCAGACAGCTGAACAATCGAGTTCGAGCGTGTCCGCATACCAGTTGTATCTGCGAATGTACGTGTGGGTCTTCTTCCAGGCTTGTGCAAGGACAGCCTCGTCCTGGAGGCAGGAAGTCCGCGCGACTAGCCTCTCGTACTTTGACTTAACAACGCTCATATCGGCCGTGCTCCCCTTGTGCGTCTCTCGTTCTCGGTCCGGCTACCTTGTGACCGCGCGCGCCGGCGCTAACTTCGTCTCCCTCGTCGCGTGCGCAGCTTCGTCCAGGACCTCTTCTGCTGGGCAAGCAGCTTTTGTTGGTCGGGCTTAATAAACACCGGCACTCGGCGCACCGCAAAGACCGACCCATTGCAGCGAACAACGCAGTCCATGTAGTGCTTGCCTAGGTACGCCGTGCTCTCTGATGCCGAGAACATACCGATGCCTCGCCGAGTGTGTCCGAGGTCACCCATGTAGTCGGCCTCAACACCATCGTTGCGCACAGTCCAGCTGATGTCCGAGTAAGAAGGGACGATATGTCTATTGACGATGGTGAAGACCAACCAGCGGTCACGAGGCACGCTTGGGACCTCATTGCGATAGGTCGACAGCAAGTTACCGTCCTCTTCGTCATACACGGAGACGTCGATGTCGGGTACTTGCATCAGCGCACGCTCGCTCGACGCCTCAACCACCTCTAGCACGTCAGTCTCAGGCAGCGGCATGAGGAAGCTGAAGGCTCCTTCCCACGCAAGCGCACCAGAGGCCTCATCTTCGGCGGCCTTCGCCGCCTGTGCGGCATCGTTGAGGATGGTCAGACGGGTCAGAAAGGGCTCCCAAGACTCCTTGGGGATGCGATTCAAGTCCTCGCTTGCGTCCACCGGATTTTTGACGTTTCGGTCTTCGGTTAGACGCGTGTACACCTTCTCGACAACGGCAATCAACGCGTCATCGTCCGCGATACCGAAGAACTGTACTCCCCACATTTCGCTGAAGGCTTCGGCGGTGAGCACCGTCAAGACAATAGACGAGGGTCGGGCTTCCGGTACGTCCTCGAACGCAACAGCGGCCCATCCCTTGAGGTATCGCACCAAGCGGCGGAGCAAGTCCCGGTTATCCGAGCCGACCACATCTCGGAACCACTTGTAGATGGCCTTGGGGTCGCTGTCCTCCCACTTTCCAGACAGACAGGCAAGGCGTCGCTTGTCGGTCGCAGGGTTGAGATGGTAGGTCGGCGTGTCAATGTGGAACTGCTTCGTGTAGACGGCGCGAGAGCAGCGTTCCTTCGGTGGGTCGACAACTTGCTTCAGCTCGGCTACCGATTTTTTGTACTCAATCAGCTCCTGCTGGACCCACTGGCGCAGTTGCTGCGCCGCTGGCGTCGCCTCAGTGCTTTTCGGGTCCCATGCGAAGTACACGCCGACGTCGACGTCATACTCCTCACCCTTGTGTACCGGCTTGATGAGCGTGCCGTACTTGTATGAGCCCTGTAGCCAAGTCGAGACGGGGAAGCCCCATCCGGCAAGTTGAGCCTTCAGGTTGTCCGCCATGGCATTCCATTGCACCCGCAGAAACTCTATCTGCTGGGTCGTGGGCGTGACTCTCTCGTAGAGCGTCTGCTCTGCGGATCCGTTGAACAAGCGAGCAGCATTGCCCATCAGTTGCCCTTGACGATTTGAAGTTGTGGCTTGTGTTTGAGGTAGGGCACGAGCTTCGAACCAAGGATGTCGGTAGTCACCTTCTCGGCGAGAGCCAGTAAGGTTTTGCGCGCCGCATCCGTCGCAACGTCCAGGCCCAAATCCTGCGACTGCTCGTTAGAGGGTTCCCTGTCGATTCGCAGGTAGTTCCCGCCCACTCGATGCGCCACGAGTTGCTCCACGAACTGCTGCTGCGACGAAATGATGACGTTGAACAACCGTTGCTCTGACATCCAATCCTGGATACCGAAGTTGCGACCAACACTGTGCGACACCGAGTACTTTTGCGTCGTCGTACCAATGCTCAGCAAGCGGAACGCATCCATGGAGACCTTGAAGAAGTGCTCCGCCTCGTGCAGCGCAATAAGGTCCGGCGCGTTTGCGAACAGTCCACCGTCCGCGTACAGGCTGTTGCCGACTTGCGCAAGCTCAAAAAACGTTGGTGCCGCCGACGTAGCCAAGGCGACGTCGACAACCTTGAGTTTGTAGTCTCGGTTCCATTCCGTGAGGTGCCGCGTCTTGAAAACTTGTGGCCTGCCTTCGGTGACGTTCACTGCCGGGATGGCAACGGGGTGTAGCGCATCGCCGAGCGTGGCGTTCTCGGGGATAAGCGTCGTGATGACGCCTCGCAGCGCCTCGGAGTCGTAGCGGGGCTTTGAGCTGAATTTATAAAGGTCGAGCAGCTTTCCTGCAGCAGAAGTCGGCGCCTCGTGCAGCGGAAAGATGGTGGCGCCATGCTCGACAAAAACCTTGACGACCTTTTCCATCGGAACTTCGAAGGCGGCTGCCAGCGCGATAATTCCGCCAATAGAAGTGCCGCAAAGCAAGTCGAAATTGGCAGCTACACGAGACTGGGTGTGCTGCTCCATGACGTCGAGCACCCGAGCCGTGAACAGACCACGGAACCCACCACCCGTCAGCGCGAGTGCTTGAAAAGGAGCGTCTGCGGTCCACGTCATCGGAGGCCTGCCTCTTGTTTGTATTCAAGGAAGCCCGGGTAGGCGCGTGGGAACGTGCAATGCAACAGGGGCGTGCGTTCTATATGCAACTCGGCGCCGCAAGTTTAAACACAAGGTGGCCTACGGCGGCTTCCTGACGGCCAGGCCTTGTTAGGTTTCCGAAACGTTGATTGAGGAGCGGCCGTTTGCGCGCTTGGGCGCGGGCGATGCCAGGCCCGTATCGCCGCAAGAAGAACCTTCGTGCTTTCGTCCGCGTCAAGTTCAGCAAACGGTAGCTAGGCGGCCAGTGGATGCGCGTGAGCCAAGGACCGCAACCGCTGCGCAACGGTCGGTCATTGATGCCCGCGCCTCCTACCGCGCCCGAACGTCAGCCCGTTCATCGTCCCCGCCGAACATCAGCCGAGAGGGCCACGGCTGCCACGCCACGCCGAGCGCCTCGTGATTCGGATCGCCGTGGCGCGCGAAGGCGCCGATGCTGCGCATCATCTTCGCGGACAGCGCCATCCGCCCCTTCTCGTTGGCCGGCGTGACGATCAGGTTCGCGTAGAGCGACGGGCCGAAGTTGCCGAAGACGAACGGCAGGTCGAAGGTGTGCGCGGCGCCGAAGATCACGTCGTAGGGCGGGGCCAGGCGGTTCCAGTCGAACTCGTAGAACCACACGTTGGGCTGCTGCGAGCGCAGCGCGTTCAGCGCGTCGGTGCGAATGGCGTCGAACCAGATCCGGCCCAGTTGCGCGGTGCGCGCGTCGAATCCGGTGGCGGGCTTGTCGGCCGGCAGGTAGGCGCTCGGGATCCATTGCTCGACGGTCGTGGCCGGGGTGGCGGCGCGTGCGTCGTGGCGCGAGACGGTGACGAAGACGGCCGCGTCGTCGAGCAGGCGCCCGCTGACGCCGCCCAGATCGGGGCGGATCGCCAGCAGCTGCGGGAAGAGCTTGGTTTCGTCGCGCGTGTTGCCGGCGAGCCCCGGCCCCGGCACGTAGCGCCCGGC
>LNAP01006552.1_pt1 | contig 9990 bp, 8 predicted proteins | sample 602601 | NCBI WGS metagenome assembly LNAP01 (sample SAMN02440304, study PRJNA202911) | soil metagenome | biome: Subtropical and temperate rainforests or woodlands; isolation source: soil samples (1 kg each in a 20% v/v slurry with milli Q water) were... ...
ATCTCGTGCGGGTCGGCGAGCTTCTTGTTGTTCAGGTGGCCGCACTTCTTGGGCAGGATCTGGTCCTCGATATGGACCGCGCCGGCGCCGGCATCCTCGAACGCCCGCACCATGTGCATGACGTTCAGCGCCTCGCCGTAGCCGGTGTCGCCGTCGACCAGCACCGGCAGGCCCGAGGAGCGCGTGACCTGCCGGATGAAGAAGCAGACCTCGTCGACGGTGATGACGCCGAGGTCGGGCAGGCCCATCGAGGCACTCATGCCCGCGCCCGAGAGATAGAGCGCGTCGAAACCCGCGGCCTTGGCTTGCAGCGCCGCCATGCCGTTGTGCGCGCCGGGCATCTGCAGGATGCCGGGCCGCTCGAGCATGGCGCGAAAACGCTGGCCGGCGGGAATAGTGGGCAGGTCGGCGGCGACGAGATACGGCATTTGTTTTCTCCACACTCTTCTTCCCTCCTCCGTCATACGGGCAAGGGTATGGTTGGGGGAAGGCCTCAGTGATATTCGGCATGATCCAATGGACAGTTTCGCGACTTCCCGGCTGAAGGCCACGCCGCTCGCGCGCGAAGATTTGCCCGATCTCGTGCAGCTCCATCTTGATGGCGAGGTGTCGCGGTTTCTCGGAGGCGTCCGGACTCCTCTGCAAACGGTCGCCTATCTGGAAACCAGCCTGCGTCACTGGGCCGTTCATGGTCTCGGTCTGTGGACGCTCAGGACGGACAACGGGACGTTCATCGGCCGCGCGGGTCTGCGTCATGTCGAGCTGGAAGGTGTTGCGGAGTTGGAAGTCGCCTACACCTTCGTGCGCAGTGCGTGGGGCCAAGGCTTCGCTACCGAGATCGCCCAGGCGCTGGTGGAGATCTGGGAAAGGCGATGCTCCGAGCCCAGCCTCGTCGGCATCGTCATGAAAGGGCACCTGTCTTCCGAGCGCGTCCTTCTGAAGACCGGCTTCTCCTACGAACGCGACGCCGTCTTTCATGATGCGCAGTGCGGGGTCTTCCGGCGAGGCCGGTGACGTCAGGAGTTCGCGGTTGGCCCCCGGACCTGCAGAGTCACCAGCAGCCCTGCCCCGATGATCAGCACCGTGCCGAGCCATGTGTAGGCATCGGGCACCTCGGCGAACATCACATAGCCCACGATGACCGAGCCGATCATCTGGGTGTAGTTGAGCGGCGCGATCAGGTTGGCCGAGGCATAGGTTAGCGCGCGGGCGACACAGTAGTGGCCGACGCCGCCCAGGGCACCCAGCGACAGCAGCAGCAGCCAGTCGGTCCAGCTCCTGGGCCACATCCAGACGAACGGCATCGCCGCCGACATCACGATGGAGCCAAGAAGCACGCTGTAGAAGATCGATGTCGCCGGATGATCGATGCCTGCCAGACGGCGGATGATGACCTGATAGGTCGCGTAGCAGAGCGCGCTGCCGAGCAGCAGCACCGAGGCCCATTGGAAGACCGAGCTGCCCGGCCGGATCACCACCAGCACGCCAGCGAAACCGAGGACGACCGCGACGATGCGCATGGCCGTGATGCGCTCGCCGAGCAGCGGCCAGGCCAGCAGCACGACGGCCAGTGGCGCTACGAAGCTCACGGCAATCGCCTCAGCGACGCCGACGAACTTCACCGCGGAGAAGAAGAACAGCGTCGACAGCAGCATCATCACCGAGCTCAGGAACTGAAGCCCGATGCGCTGCGTGCGGAAGAGATCGAGCCCCATGCGCGGCGTGAACACGAGCGCCACCAGCCCGAGATGGACGACGATGCGGAACCACACGATCTGCGTCGGCTCGTAGGTGACGGCGAGAAGCTTCACGAAGCCGTTCATGATCGGGAACAGCGCGCAGGCCGCGCACATGTACAGCACGCCCAGCATAGGGCGCGACACCCGTGCTGGCGCCCTCACGTCGGCCATGTCACCGGAAGAAGCGCTCGAGCGAACCCAGCAGCAGCGTGCCGGCCGTGGCGATCACGATCAGCGAGGCGGCGATCGCCGTGAAACGACCGATCTCCTGGCTGCGGCCGTCGGCGATGATCAGCCGGTGCGCCACCATGGAGGCAAGGCCGATCGCCGAGAGCGTGATCGCCATGCCGAACGCGATGGCGATGACGCCGATGACGCCCGCCCACACGACGTCGAGTGCGATCGACAGCAGGATCACGACCAGGGCGCCGGCACAGGGCGCGATGCCGGCCGCCGTCAGCAGCAGCCACCCGGCGAACGTACGCTGCCTGGTATCGTGATGGTGATGACCGTGATCGTCGTGATGATGATGATCATGGTCATGTCCGTGATCATCGCCGTGATGATGCTCGTGCACGCGGCCGGTGATGCCGGCCCACAGCCGCCAAATGCCGATCGCCAGGATCAGCAGGTAGGAGACCATCTCGACGTTGCGCACCTCGCGCAGCGCGCCCAGCAGGCCGACCGTGCCCAGAAGCTTCAGCGCGCCGGCCAGCAGAAGCGCGGCCAGCGTGTGGGTGAAGGCGATCCAGGCGCCGGCGAAGATGCCTTCGATCCAGGCGCGCGGCCGGGCGCTGTCGAGGAAGTAGGCCACCACCACGGCCTTGCCGTGGCCCGGCCCCAGCGTGTGCACGACGCCGTAGCCGAAGCACACGGTGGCCAGCGTCCACAGCGCCAGCGAGCCCGAGCCGGCCTTGATGTCGCGCAACGATCCCGACAGGACCTGCTGGATGCGGCGCTGGTACTCGGCCGAGAAGCGCGCCAGGTCGGCGACGCTGTCGCTGAACACCAGCGCGCCCACGATCGCCAGCAGCAGCAGCACGCCGATCCACAGGAACGGCGAACGCAGGACCCCGCCCTTCGCGGGCGCCTCCTTCACGGGAGCTGACATGTCACGGTGTCGGCAAAGACGGGATAGCCGCGCACGAACTCGGCCTTGTAGCTGGTGCTCTTGGCGAGCGCACAGCCGGCCGGGATCTGGTCCTTGTTGACCTCGATGCGGATGAAGTCATCGGGATCGAAGGTCGTGATCGAGAAGACCTTGGTGGGCTGCGGCAGGTCGAAGCGCATGACGTAGACCAGGTTGCGCGGCCCTGTGGACCGCGGCCCGGGCGGCTGGCTGGCGCGCTTGTTCTCGGGCATCGGCATGCCCGACTTGTCGCCGGCCGAGCGGTCCCAGTCGGGCAAGGTGAAGGTCGCCGGATCGTCGATGCGGGCGGTGAAGACCGGCGCCTTGGCCGGCCGCACGTCCTTGGCCCCGACATTGAGCCAGGTCAGGAAGCCGTAGTTCTTCAGCTCCGGCATCATGTCGCCTTCCAGCGCCTTGATCTCGCGGGCGGAGAACTTGCCGTTCTTGTCCTCGTCGATCAGCGGGATCTCGATCTCGCTGGAGAACGGATCGAAGCGCCATTCGATCTCGACATGGGTGTACTTGCCGTCCTTGGCGACGGCGCGCACCACCTGCTGGACCCACAGGTGCGGATGCGCCACGGCGAGCGAAGGCGTCAGCAACAGCGCCGCAAGGATAAGCCAAGTCCACCTCACCCTGAGGAGCATCGCGAAGCGATGCGTCTCGAAGGGTGGGCAACCAGCCTCACCGTCGCCCACCCTTCGAGACGGCGCTACGCGCCTCCTCAGAGTGAGGTGATTTTGTAAATTGCGCTCTACGGTCTTCATGCGGTTGCCACCGATTCAGCTTGCGGCACGGGCCGCGGCTTGCCGTCGTCGTCGATCGCCACGAAGACGAAGGTGCCGTGCGTCACCCGGCGCTCGGTGCTCTCGTGGCGGCGCTGCACCACGGTCTCGAGTGCGATGGTGATCGAGGTGCGGCCGACCTTGGAGACCTCGCCGTAGATCGACACCCAGTCGCCCACCTTGATCGGCTCGACGAAGGTCATGGCGGTGATGGCCACGGTGGCGACCCGGCCCTTGGCGACGCGGGCGGCGAGCGCCCCGCCCGCCGTGTCCATCTGCGACAGCACCCAGCCGCCGAAAATGTCGCCGTTGCCGTTCATGTCGGAGGGGTGCGGCACGGTCCTGACGATCGGGTCGCGGCGGGTGTCGGACATGAGAGGTCTATCCATTCGTCTTGATCTCCTCCCCCGTCATAAGGGGGAGGATAAAGGAGGGGGAAAGCCGCAAAGATGACCTCTCAAGGGAAGAGATCATGATCTGAAAATGGCCCACGTCTGCCCTGTAGCCCGCCTCCTCCTGTATCCCGCGCGTTTGGCCACACTCTGTGGCCAAACGCTAGCCCGTATGACGGGGGAGGACACGAGACAAGGCGGAATGACAAGGATTTGTTGATTTTTCGCGGTTTTCCTACCATATCGATGGGACACCGGCCAACCAGCGATCCCCTCGCGCGGCCGCGGAAAGACAAGAAGCATGGCAAAGAACGGCGATCTTTTCGATCGGGCTGGCGGCAAACGCGCCGCGACCAAGGATACTTCCTATACGGCCCGGCACATTGAGGTGCTGGAAGGGCTGGAACCCGTCCGCAAGCGCCCCGGGATGTATATCGGCGGCACAGATGAACGGGCCATGCATCATCTTGTGGCCGAGGTGCTCGACAATTCCATGGACGAGGCCGTCGCCGGCCACGCCGACACGATCTATCTCGAAGTGCTCGAGGGCAACCGCATCCTGATTCGCGACAACGGGCGCGGCATCCCAGTCGACCCGCATCCCAAGTTCAAGAACAAGTCGGCGCTCGAGGTCATCCTCACGACGCTGCATTCCGGCGGCAAGTTCGACAGCAAGGTCTATGCGACCTCGGGCGGCCTGCACGGTGTCGGCGTCTCGGTGGTGAATGCGCTGAGCGACGAGCTGATCGTCGAGGTGGCGCGCGACCGCCAGGCCTGGGTGCAGACCTTCTCGCGCGGCAAGGCCACGACCAAGCTGAAGTCGGCCGGCCCCGCCCCCAACCGGCGCGGCACGACGGTGACCTTCCATCCCGATCCGCAGATCTTCGGCAAGCAGGCCTTCGTGCCCGAGCGCCTCTATCGCATGGCGCGCTCCAAGGCCTACCTGTTCCGGGGCGTCGAGATCCGCTGGAAGTGCGCCAAGAGCCTGCTGCCAAAAGGCGATGCGATCCCCGAAGAGGAATCGTTCCACTTCCCCGGCGGCCTGAAGGACTACGTGACGTCGGAGATCGGCGAGCGCGCCACCATCGTGCCGCAGCCGTTCGCCGGCGAAGCCAAGAGCGAGACCAACGGCACGCTCAACGGCTCGGGGGGCGGCGGCAAGGTCGAATGGGCGGTGTGGTGGCCGGGCGACGAGGAAGGCTTTGTCCGCTCCTACTGCAACACTGTGCCGACGGCCGAAGGCGGCACGCACGAGTCGGGCTTCCGCAGCGCCCTGGTGCGCGGCCTGAAGCGCTATGCCGAGCTGACCGGCAACCGCAAGGGCTCGATCCTCACCGCCGACGACGTGATCGAGGGCGCGGCGGCGCTGGTCTCGGTGTTCGTCGAGCAGCCGCAGTTCCAGGGCCAGACCAAGGAGAAGCTGGTCAGCGTCGAGGCCAACAAGCTGGTCGAGACCATCGTCGGCGACAACTTCGAGCATTGGCTGACCGGCGACAAGGCAGCCGGCAACGTCCTGCTCGAGCACGTCATCGGCAAGGCCGAGGAGCGGCTGCGCCGGCGCCAGGACCGCGAGCAGCAGCGCAAGACCGCGACGCGCAAGCTGCGCCTGCCGGGCAAGCTCGCCGACTGCTCCAACAGCTCGGCGGAAGGCACCGAGATCTTCCTGGTGGAGGGCGATTCGGCCGGCGGCTCGGCCAAGGCCGCGCGCAACCGCGAGACCCAGGCGATTCTTCCGCTGCGCGGCAAGATCCTGAACGTGGCCAGCGCCACGGCCGAGAAGCTGCGCGAGAACCAGGAGATCCAGGACCTCATCCAGGCGCTGGGCTGCGGCACGGGCGATCACTACAACGACGACCGGCTGCGCTACGAGCGCGTCATCATCATGACCGACGCCGACGTCGACGGCGCCCACATCGCCTCGCTACTGATGACGTTCTTCTATCGCGAGATGCCCAAGATGATCGAGAACGGCCATCTCTTCCTCGCGCAGCCGCCGCTCTTCCGCATCAGCCGGGGCGGCAAGACCGAATATGCCCGCGACGAGAAGCACAAGGACGAGCTGATCCGCGACGTGTTCGGCGGCGCCAAGGTCGAGATCACGCGCTTCAAGGGGCTGGGCGAGATGCAGTCGGTCCATCTGCGCGAGACGACGATGGACGTGAGCAAGCGCACCCTGCTCAAGGTCGACGTGCCGTCGACGACCACCACCGAGAGCCGCACGGAAGCGATGCACACCAGGACCCTTGTCGAGAACCTGATGGGCCGCAAGCCGGAGAAGCGTTACGCCTTCATCCAGGAGCATGCGAAGTTCGCGCGCGATCTCGACGTCTAAGGCAAAACTAAGGAATTGCGCGCGACTTTGTGACGTGAACGGAGCGGCGTGTGATGCCTGTCGCGTGTATGATGAGCGACGAGGAGACCATCCGATGCGCCTGAAGACCAAGATCGCCTCTGCCCTGCTCGGCCTCGCCGCCTTGCCGGCTGTCGCCTGGGCCGCGGTGATCGGCGGCACCTTTTACGCCCCGCAGTACGACTATCGTGAATTCTTCGCCGCCGCCGACGGACGGAACTTCCAGGTGATCCTCTACGGCGTCCCGGCCTTTCCCGGCGTCGATCCCGGCACGGTGGCGCGAGATCTTCTGCCGATGATGCAGGCTGCCAAGCCGCGGCCGGCGCTCACCTTCACCTACCAGGACCCGCCCGAACGGCCTCGCCCCTATTACCGGCTTGTCCTGACCTTCGACCCCGCCAACGACTATGGCTCGAACTCGGTCTGCGCCGGCATCCCGCCGCGCTTCAAGCCGGGCCGTCCCGGCGTCTTCTACGTCTTCGCCGTCTATTGCCGGAACGACCAGGTGCTGTCCGAGACGACCGCCTGGGTGGGGGCGACGGGCCCGGCCGATCCGAACATCGCCGAACTGTTCCGCCAGCTCTTCCAGGTCATCTGGAGCGATTCACCCGCCCTGCGCCCGCAGGTCGGCGGCAGCGATAGGCGTTAGCTTCGCCGCGATTTCTCTCCCTCCTCCCCCGTCATGCGGGGGAGGACGAAGAGGAAGAAACTTCAGGCTTGATTACCGGCCCTGGTCTGCATTCCACTCTCCCTCCCTGATTGAGGAGTGGAAATGCAGTCGCTCAAGGATCGGCATGTCGTGGTCACCGGCGGAACCGGCGCGCTGGGTTCGGCCGTGGTGAAGGCCTTCATCGAGGCGGGCGCCACCTGCCACATCCCGGCGATCGAGAGCACGCCGCCGACCGGCCACCTGCCCGACAGCAAGCAGATCGAGGTCGTGCCCAGCATCGACCTGTCGAACGAGGCCTCGGTCGACGGCTTCTACGCCAGGCTGCCACCGCTCCATGCCGTGGTGAACATCGCCGGCGGCTTCGCTTACGCGCCGATCGCCGACAGCCCGCTCAAGGTCCTGCAGCAGCAACTCTCGATGAACGTGGTCTCGTGCGCCCTGAGCTGCCGTGCCGCCGTCGCCAACTTCCGCAAGGGCGGGAAAGGCGGCCACATCGTCAATATCGCCGCCCGCCCTGCCCTCAACCCGCGCCAGGGCGCCAACATGACGGCCTACACGGCCTCGAAGGCCGCGGTCGCCGCCTTCACCGTGGCGCTGGCGGAGGAGCTCAAGAACGACGACATCTCGGCCATCGCGCTCGCCCCGTCGACCCTCGACACGCCGGCCAACCGCAAGGACATGCCTACCGCCAAGCACGACACCTGGGTCAAGCCCACGGCCATCGCCGAGCTGATCGTGGCGCACTGCAGCCTGTCGGAGACGATCAATTCCGGCGTGGTGATGCCGGTCTACGGAAAGGCCTAAAGTCTTCCGGCTATTGGCGTTGCCTGCCGAGGCGGTGGTTCTTCAACGGCAGGTCGCGAATGCGCTGGCCGGTTGCGCCGTACACGGCGTTCAACACCGCGGGCGCCGCGACGGCGATCGTCGGTTCACCCACGCCACCCCAGAAACCGCCAGAGGGCATCAGGATCGTCTCGACCGCCGGCATCTCATCGAGATGCAGCACCGGGTAGGTGTCGAAATTGGTCTGCTCGACGCGGCCATCCTTCAGCGTGATGCCGCCGTAGAGCGCCCCCGACAGGCCGTAGGCGAACGAACCTTCGACTTGCGCCTCGATCTGCTGCGGATTGACGGCGTGACCGGGGTCGATTGCCGCGACAATGCGGTGGATCCGCAAGCCGCCATCCGCGCTCACCGACACTTCGGCGCAGGCGGCGACATTGCTGCCGAAGCCCATGATCTGGGCAAGGCCGCGGTGCCGGCCGTGTGGCACTGGCCCGTGCCAACCGATGCGTTCGGCCACGGCGTCAAGAACGGCGAGGTGCTTGGGCGATCGGGCGAGCAGCTTGCGCCGCAACGCCAGCGGGTCCTGTCCGCTCGCGTGGGCGATCTCGTCGATGAAACACTCGACATAGATGGCATTGTGATTGAGGTTCACGCCGCGCCACGTGCCGGGCCGCACGGGCGGGTTGCGCATGGCGTGATCGATGAGCAGGTTCGGAATCGCATAGCCAAAGACGCCCTCGGCGCCGCCCGGATCGAGTCCCTGAAAGGTCCACGGGTCACGACCATTCTGCAGGCTCTTCGGATCGAGCTGCGCGAGAATGGACTGCCCGGAGATGCGCATGTGAAGACCGGTTATGTTGCCCTGCTCGTCGAGGCCGGCAGAAAGCTTGCATTGAGTGACCGGGTGATAGAAGCCGTGCTGCATGTCCTGCTCACGCGTCCATGCGAGCTTGACCGGAGTCCCCGGCACCTCCTTCGCGATGGCCACCGCCTGATCGATGTAGTCGGTCTGCCGGCGCCGACCGAACCCGCCGCCGAGCAGTTGCTTGTAGACATCGCATTTCGACACGGGCAATCCCGCAGCCTCCGCCGTTGCCGCGAGCGCCGTCTCGCCGTTCTGCGTGGGTGCCCAGACCTCGCAGCGCTCGGGAGTCCAGCGAGCCGTCGCATTCATCGGTTCCATCGTCGCCTGGTTCTGGAACGGGTACGAATAGACTGCTTCGACGCGCCGGACGGCAGAAGCGATCGCCGCTCCGGGGTCGCCCGATTGATTGCCGACGAAGGCCTCCCTGGCCTCGAGGCCATCCTTCACCAGGGCGGCGATGTCGGCGCTCGAGAGCGTCTTGTTCGGCCCTTCATCCCATTCGACTGGCAGCGCTTCGAGAGCCTTCCGGGCGCGCCACCAGGTGTCGGCGATGACCGCCACCGCGCTGTCGCCCACCCGGACGACCTTGTGCACGCCGGGCTTTTCCCGGATCGCGGCGGTATCGAAGCTCTTCAGCTTGCCGCCCGCGACGGGGCACTCCCTGATCGCGGCGTTCAACATGCCGGGTAGCTTCAGGTCGATGCCGTAGCGTTGGGCGCCCGTGAGCTTGGGAGCGGTGTCCAGCCGCTTCAGGGGTTTGCCTGCAATCTTCCAGTTGGCGGGGTTCTTCAGCGTTACTTCGGTCGGCAGGGGCAGCCTGGCCGCCGCCATGGCGACCTTGCCGTAGGTCGTCGCTTTGCCTGTCGGCCGGTGGGTGATGATGCTGTCGGCGGCCGTGCACTCCGAGGCAGGCACTTTCCATTCGTCGGCCGCCGCCTGCACCAGCATCGTGCGTGCCATGGCGCCGCCCCGGCGGACATAGTCCCGCGACAGGCGAATGCCGGTGCTGCCACCCGTGGCGAAATTGCCCCACACGCGGTTGCGCGCGAGGCTGGCGCCTGGCGTCGGATATTCAGTCGTGACGCGCGACCAGTCGCATTCGAGCTCCTCGGCCACGAGCTGCGCGGTTTCCCGATCGAGCACCTGATTGATGGTGACCGGCGAGCCCATCTTGAACATGAACTTGATAACTTCGGCAGCCTTGACCGACATCTGCTGGGCCAGCTCGGCCACGGTGATGGTTTCGCCGATCGAAACTTCGCGTACGACCGGTC
>LNAP01006554.1_pt1 | contig 9988 bp, 10 predicted proteins | sample 602601 | NCBI WGS metagenome assembly LNAP01 (sample SAMN02440304, study PRJNA202911) | soil metagenome | biome: Subtropical and temperate rainforests or woodlands; isolation source: soil samples (1 kg each in a 20% v/v slurry with milli Q water) were... ...
CAAAGTTAAACAATACAAAAACCCGCACAACGGTGAAGTCATCGAAACCAAAGGTGGCAACCACAAGACTCTGAAAGAGTGGAAAGCCAAGTGGGGCGGAGACGTGGTAGAAGGCTGGGCTACCCTGCTGGGCTAAGCCTCAGAGCTTGTCGCAGATGGATCCGTGACAAAAAATAACGCCAGCAAATGCTGGCGTTTTTTTATGCTAGGCGTTTAAGCCCTGGCATGTTCGATTTCAAAGACTCAAACGCCGGCGCAGTCCCTGGACATAATCCTGCCAATCACTGAGTACCCCCTGCTGAAACGCAGTAGCACTAATGCTCAATTGGGCCGCGGCTTCTACAAAACTTTCAAGGGTATTTGGCGCCCCCCACTCAGGGTCTGACAAACGTTTCTGACAGAATATTCGCCAGCGCTCTTGCTCTTCGGAATTCAACGTGTCGGGAAAGTTGCGTGCGCGATATCGAAACAGCAATTCAGGCAAACGTTCGTCATCGAAAGGCCACTGCTCTTGTGCCAATTGCATCGGGTCAACGGTCCTGACTTGTTCACACAATCGCCGATCCCGATCACCGATAAATCCATCGTATAACTGTTGCTCCGGATCCTGGCTCTGGGCAAAGTCTTCGCGGGCATAAATCGCCAGGACTTTATCCAGCCAAACTTTACGGGCTTCATTGAGCTGCGACACCCTCTGCTGATACAGCGCCATATCCAGCCCCAGACGCTGCTGATCTTCCTGACGAAGTACCGACAACGGTGCCACCACCGGGCACTTGTTGATGTGAATCAGCTTCAACGGTACCGGTAACTCGTCTTCGGCCAGTTCGTCGCGGCGGGTATACAAGCGCTGGCGCAAACTTTCGGCATCCAGGTCGAGCAGGCCCTGGGGATCGAGGTGCAAGTCACAGACAATCAGGGCGTTCTTGTTGCGCGGGTGCCAGGCCAACGGCAACACCACACCCACATAGTTGCGTGCGGCCGAAAAACGTCCGGAAACATGCACCAGCGGTTGCAGCAGGCGTATCTGGTCCATGACTTTTTGCTTGCTGCGCAGCTGAAACAGCCAGTCGTACAGCTTTGGCTGTTTTTCCCGTATCAGGCGCGCCAGGGCGATCGTCGCGCGAACGTCCGATAGTGCTTCGTGGGCATTGCCATGATCGATGCCATTGGCAGCCGTCAGGCGTTCGAGCTTGAGCGTGACCCGCCCCTCGTCATCGGTCGGCCAGACCAGGCCATCGGGACGCAAGGCATAGGCGGCACGCACCACATCGATCAGGTCCCAACGGCTATTGCCGCCCTGCCACTCCCGCGCATAGGGGTCGAAAAAGTTTCGGTACAGGCTGTAGCGGGTCATCTCGTCATCGAAACGCAAGGTGTTATACCCCGCACCACAGGTACCGGGCGCCGCGAGTTGGGCATGCACCCGGGTCATGAAGTCGGCTTCGCTCAAGCCGTGCTCTTGCAGTTTCCCGGGGGTGATTCCCGTGATCGCGCAGGCGGCGGGATGCGGCAGGATGTCGTCACTGGGCTGGCAGTAAAGATTGACCGGCTCGTCGATTTCATTGAGATCAAAGTCGGTGCGCAGGCCGGCCATTTGCAATGGACGGTCACTACGGGGATTGATGCCAGTGGTTTCGTAGTCGTACCAGAAAATGGAGGTCACGGGCGATTCCTGAACTGAAGATCGGCAAAGTCTAGGCGTTCACCGCCCGCCCCGGCCAGTAGTCTTGTCATTCAAGCACCTTGCGCGACTCACCATGCAATACATAGTTATGTCGTTTCCCCCCGCATAGGCTGCTAGCATCGAATGGATACACAATCCCGAATAAGGCCACATCGTCAGGTTGCCCATGCTCGAGACCACAGCACAGCCACGGAATGCGCCGCTGTCACCGCCGCTGGATACGCAGTACCAGGTCGAAACGCCGGAGGGCGTCGACCTGCCACTGCGCCCGGCCGGGTTGATGGTCCGTGCGCTGGCATTCTCCATTGATCTTGGTTTACGCGGCCTGGTCCTGGGCGTGTTGTTCATTGTGCTGGCGATGCTCGGCAAACTGGGAGCCGGGCTCGGCTCGATCCTGTTGTTCTTGGTGAGCTGGTGGTACATGGTGCTGTTCGAGGTGCTGAACCACGGTCGCTCGCCGGGCAAGCAATGGATGGGCTTGCAGGTAGTGCACGACGATGGCACCCCGGTCGGCTGGTCCGCGTCGCTGTTGCGCAACCTGCTGCGAGTTGTCGACCTGCTGCCGTTCGGTTACTTCCTCGGGGCCATCAGTTGCCTGCAACACCCCCACTTCAAGCGCCTCGGCGATATCGCCGCCGGGAGCCTGGTGATCTACCGCGAACGACCGCACACACGCCCCCTGCTCCCCGAAACCCGACCCCGCCGCCTGGCCTTTGTCCTGACACTCACAGAACAACGGGCCATCCTCGGTTTCGCCGAGCGCCAGGGTGAACTCTCCGAAGCGCGGGTCAATGAACTGGCTTCGATTCTCGCCCACCCCTTGCAAGTCCAACCCCCGCAGGCAGTGACCGAGCTCAACGGCATCGCCCGCGGCTTGTTGGGGCCGACATGAAGCAAAGCCTTTTTGAAAGCCGGTACAAGGCCGAATGGGACCATTTCACCCATCTGCTCGAGCAGTTGGAACGGGACGGCAAGGCTACCGACGCCGGCAGCTTCCCGAAGGATTACCGACGCCTCTGCCAACACCTGGCACTGGCACGGGAGCGTGGCTACAGCAGTTTTCTGATCGACTCCTTGCAGCAACAGGTGCTGCGCGGACACCAACAGCTTTACCGTCATCGCAGTCATTTGGGGGCCAATGTGCTGGCGTTCATCCTGGCCGACTTTCCACGACTGGTGCGCGAACAGTGGCGTTTTGTCCTCGCCTCCAGCCTGATGTTTTTTGGCAGCCTGGCCGGTTTCGCGCTGCTGGTGTACCTGTACCCGGCGCTGGTCTACAACCTGATCCCCGCCGAGCAAGTCAGCGAGATGCAAAGCATGTACGACCCCGTTGCCGGTCACCTAGGGCGCACGGTGGAACGAGCCGCCAGTGAGGACTGGGCGATGTTCGGCTACTACATCATGCACAACATCGGCATTGCCTTTCAGACCTTCGCCAGTGGTTTGCTGTTCGGTCTGGGCAGCGCGTTTTTCCTGATTTTCAATGGCCTGATGATCGGTGCGGTGGCAGGGCACCTGACCTACGTCGGCTACGGGCAAACCTTTTGGTCATTCGTGATCGGCCATGGCGCTTTCGAACTCAGCGCCATCGCCCTGGCCGGTGCCGCTGGTCTGAAGCTGGGCTGGGCCTTGGTCGCCCCGGGGCGCCTGCCACGGGCCGAGGCCTTGCAATTGGCTGCGCGCAAGAGCGTACTGCTGATCTGCGGGGTCATGCTGTTTCTGTTGATCGCGGCGTTTATCGAAGCCTATTGGTCGTCAATGACCGGCCCTTCGCACCAGACCAAATATCTGGTCGGCTTGGCGCTCTGGCTGTTGGTGGTGGTTTATCTTGTGTTTGCAGGACGTCAGCGCCATGCGCCTGAGTGACGCCACGGTGGTGATTCGCCCGCGCTCGACCTGGGAAGCCATGGACCTGGGGGTGCTGCTGAGCCAACGCCACCGACGCCTGTTGATGACCAGTTGGGCCTTGGTCACCTTGCCGGTTTTCGCGCTGCTCAGTTGGGGGCTCTGGGATTCGCCCGATCTCGCCGTGTTCATTTTCTGGTGGCTGAAGCCGGCGTTCGAACGCCTTCCCCTATACATTCTGTCCAAAGCCATGTTCGGTGAAACGCCCACGCTCAAACAGGCCCTGCACCAATGGCCACGCCTGCTCAAGCCGCAATTGCTGGCCAGCCTGACCTGGCGACGCCTGAGTTTGCACCGCAGTTTCGTGATGCCGGTGGTGCAACTCGAAGGACTGGGCGGGCAGCAACGACAACAACGCCTACAGGTGCTTTTGCAGCGAGACGCCGGCGCCGCACGTTGGCTGACGATCATCGGCGCGCATCTGGAAGGCGCATTGTGGATCGGCTTGATGGTGTTGTTCTATCTGTTGCTGCCACAACAGGTCGCGCTCGACTGGAGCTGGCAATCGCTGATCTCGGCGGTCACCCAGGACTGGCGTTGGCTGGAACACCTGACTAATGCCTTTTATGCACTGGTGTTGGTGGTCTGGGAACCAATCTATGTCGCCTGCGGTTTCAGTCTGTACCTGAACCGGCGCACCGTGCTGGAGGCCTGGGATATCGAACTGGTGTTTCGCCGGATGCGCCAGCGTCTGGTCAGTGCAGGCGTAGTCCTGTTGATGGCCGTGATTATGCTGATGCCAACCACCCACAACGCATGGGCCACAGAACCGGCCGTCTCACCCGACAGCCCGCGCCTGCTGGACCAGCCCCTGACCAGCCAAGCCTCCAGGGACAGCATCAAGGCGATCCTCGAACAGACGCCCTTCAAGAACCGGGAGTCGGTCACGCGCTACCGCTTTGGCGAAGAGCACCCGAATGCTGAAGCTTTGGACGACGGCAAGACACCACAATGGTTGAAAGCGCTGTTGAAGCTGTTCGAGGGGCAACGCTTCGGGGCATTGGCGACACTGATCGAAATCGTACTGTGGGGCATCGTCATTGGCGCCGTCGGCCTGTTGATCTGGCGCTATCGCGATTGGCTGCAGGCGTTCGTCAGCCGACGACCGCCCCTCAATGTCAAAGCCACCCGACCGTTACCGCAGCAGGCGTTCGGCCTGGACCTCAAGCCCGAGTCCCTGCCCGCCGACATCGCCACCCACGCCGAAAGCCTCTGGCAAGCCCACCCACGCGAAGCGCTTGGCTTGCTCTATCGGGCCCTGCTCAGCCGCCTGCTGCACGACTTCAATATCGCGCTCAAGGCCGCCGACACTGAAGGCCAGGTGCTTCGGCGTGTCGAGCGACTGCAGCAGCCAGCTTTGCTGGCCTACAGCCAAAACCTGACCGGGCACTGGCAAAACATGGCCTACGGGCATCGCCTGCCGCCCGCTCAAGTGCAGCAGGAACTGTGTAACGGCTGGCGTGTTCTGTTCGGTCCGGAGGCTGTCCGTTGAGTCGGCGCCGGGGTTCGATAGCCGGTGCGTTGATGGCCGTGTTGCTGGCTGCGCTAAGTGTTTATCTGTACATCAAGGCGACTCCCTATCAGACAGAAATCGATCACGGCCCCTCCCCCGAAGCCAATGCCAACCCTTATCTGGCGGCCGAGTTGTTCCTGCGCAAGCAAGGCCTGAAGGTCAGCCACGCCAACGGCCTCGATATCCTGCCCAGCCTCGACCCCCACCAACACAGCCTGCTGTTGCTCGGGGAACGCTACAACATGACCCCACGGCAGATCGACCAGGTAATGAACTGGACCCGGGCTGGCGGGCGGCTACTGTTCGTCGCCGAGTCGCTGTGGGATGAAAAACTCGGCCATAGCAATGACCTGCTGCTCGACCGGGTGCAACTGCACCAGTCCTTGAGCAAAGACCTCAAGGATCCACCGCCGGATGTCGGTGACGATCCGTACCCGCAACTGACCAAGCTCTATCTGGAAGACGAAGACGCCCCGGCCTATGCCGGTTTCGATACCGCGTTCCATCTCGAAGACCCGAAAAACCTCGCCCTGGCCTGGGCCAACAGCGCCAGGGCCACGCACATGATGCAACTCAACCACGGGCTCGGTTCGATCATCGTGGTCACTGATGCCGACCTGTGGAAAACCCCGGCCATCGACCAGTACGACAACGCCTGGCTGCTCTGGTACCTGACCGCCGACACCCGCGTGACGCTGATCTTCAACACTGATCACGACAGCCTGCTGACGTTGCTGCTGCGTTATTTCCCCCAGGCGCTGGTCGCGTTGTTCGCCTTGATCGGCCTGGGTTTCTGGCACTTTGGCGTGCGCCAGGGACCGCTGCTGGAAGCGGCTCCGAAAGCACGCCGGCAATTGCAGGAGCACCTGCGCGCCAGTGCCGACTTCCTGTTACGCCGCAACGGTCAGGCCGGCCTGCTGCAAGCCTTGCAGCAAGACATCCTGCGGCGTGTACGGCGTCGTCACCCCGGTTTTGAACAGCTCGGCGTTGCCGAACAATGGCTGGTGCTCGCGCGCCTGACCGGCCAACCCACACGCGCCATCAGCCAGGCCATGAGCCCGCGGCCGAAACAACGGCTTTCCAGCGTTGAATTCAGCCGTCAGGTCGCCCACCTGCAATCCTTGAGGAATGCCCTATGAGTCAACCGATCGAGCCCGACGTACCGAGCCATGCCGCTCAGCAACGACAGCGTGCCAGCCACCTGGCCCAGGCCGTACGCACTGAACTGCAAAAAGCCTTGATCGGTCAGGACAGCGTGATCGACGACGTCCTGACCGCGCTGATCGCGGGCGGTCATGTGCTGCTCGAAGGCGTACCGGGTTTGGGCAAGACTCTATTGGTGCGCGCCCTCGCCCGCTGCTTCGGCGGCGAGTTTGCCCGTATCCAGTTCACCCCGGACTTGATGCCCAGCGACGTCACCGGGCACGCCGTGTACGACCTGCAGACCGAGCAATTCAAACTGCGCAAAGGCCCGCTGTTCACCAACCTGTTGTTGGCCGACGAAATCAACCGCGCCCCGGCGAAAACCCAGGCGGCGCTGCTCGAAGCCATGCAGGAACGGCAAGTCACCCTCGAAGGCCGTCCATTGCCGATAGCGCAACCGTTCATGGTGCTTGCCACGCAGAACCCGATCGAACAAGAAGGCACCTACCCGTTGCCGGAGGCCGAACTTGACCGTTTCATGCTCAAGGTGCGCATGGATTACCCCGACGCCGAGCAGGAGCTGGACATGGTGCGTCAGGTCAGCCGCTCGACCCGGGCCGACATGCTCGACGTTCAACCGATGCGCACGTTGTTGCAGGCCAAGGATGTACTGGCCCTGCAACGTATCGCCAGCGACCTGCCGCTGGACGATCAGGTACTCGATTACGCCGTGCGCCTGGCCCGCTCCACCCGCAACTGGCCTGGCTTGAGCCTCGGCGCTGGCCCGCGCGCGTCCATCGCGCTGGCGCGATGCGCCCGGGCCCGTGCGCTGCTGCGCGGGGGTGAGTTCGTCATTCCGGATGACATCAAGGGTTGTGCCCTGGCCGTACTGCGTCATCGGGTGCGTATCACGCCGGAGCTGGACATCGAGGGTCTGGATGTCGATCAGGTGCTCCAGCAGTTGCTCGACCAAGTGCCGGCGCCGCGCCTGTGAAACCGTCGCGCCTGATGCTCGCCTGGCTGCTGATCCTGCTGGCCTTCGGCATCGTGTCGGGCACTTTGCGGGCGCTGGAGTTCACGGCTCCGGCGAATCTCACGGCGATCAACTGGGGGTTGTTCCTGGCGCTGTTTGCCCTGGCCTTGCTGGATGCTGTTCGCGTGAAGCGCCTGCCTTCGCCCCGGCTGAAACGACAAATGCCCGGCAGCCTGGCGCTGGGCCGATGGAGCGAAGTGCAACTGACTCTTGAACACGACTTTGCCCAACCGCTGAACGTGCAAGTCTTCGACCATGTGCCAGCGGGCCTGGGCTTCGAAAACCTGCCGCTGACGGTCGAGTTGCAACCCGGCCAGCACAGCCTGGCCAGTTATCGCCTGCGCCCGCTCAAGCGCGGCCACTTCATTTTCGAACACTGCGAAATCAACCTGCCAAGCCCCTTGGGGCTCTGGTCGGAAAGACGCTTGCTCGACCTGCCCGACGCCACCCGTGTCTACCCCGACTTCGCTCGTCTCTATGAAGGCCAATTACTGGCGGTGGACAACTGGCTCAGCCAGCTTGGCGTCCGCCAGAAACAACGGCGGGGCCTGGGCCTGGAATTCCATCAATTACGCGAATTTCGCGAGGGCGACAGCCTGCGCCAGATCGACTGGAAAGCCACCGCCCGCCAGCGAACACCAATTGCCCGCGAGTACCAGGACGAGCGCGACCAGCAGATCATCTTCATGCTCGACTGCGGCCGGCACATGCGTAGCCAGGATGATGAACTGTCGCACTTCGATCACGCCCTCAACGCCTGTTTGTTGCTCAGCTACGTCGCTCTACGTCAGGGCGACGCCGTGGGCCTGAGTACTTTTGCCGGCGAACAGCCGCGCTACCTCGCGCCGGTAAAAGGCACCAGCCATCTCAACACCCTGCTCAACACCGTCTATGATTTGAACAGCACCCAACGCAGCGCCGACTATCAAGCCGCGGCCACGCAACTGCTGGCGCGGCAGAAACGTCGGGCACTGGTGGTGCTGGTGACCAACCTGCGCGAAGAGGATGACGATGAATTGCTTCCGGCCGTCCACCGCCTGAGCCGGCAGCATCAGGTGCTGGTGGCGAGCCTGCGCGAAGACGTACTCGACACCCTGCGTCAGTCACCGGTGCAGACTTTGCCCGAAGCGCTGGCCTATTGCGGGACCGTGGACTATCTGAATGCGCGCGCCGAACTCCATGAGCGCTTGAACGCTCATGGCGTATTGGTGATGGATGCCCGGCCCGGTGAGTTGGGGACAGAGTTGGTGACTCGGTACCTGGGCTGGAAGAGAACCGGACTCTGAGCCTGGGTAATCACCCACAACCAGGTTCCCATTGATCTCACGCCGAAGCCGGTAGCGGCAGAAAACTGAAATACTGCTTCAACGCCTCTACCAGTTGCTCATACTCCGGCGGTGCCCGTTGCAGGCTGAACCCGGCGTCGTAATGTTGGGGGGTCGCGTCTTCGTGGCACCACAGGCAACAGGCCTGCAGGTCGATGATTCGCAGACCACCTTCGCTGGCGGGAATTTTCAGGCGCAGGCTGAAGTCCGCGCCGATCATCATCGGCAGCTGGCTGATCAACATCAGCCCGTCTTCGGAGACATTGCCCAGGTAACCGATGGGTTTGCCGGTGATGCCGTTGAACACTTTCAGGAAGTACGGCAGTTGATGCCGCTCGATTCGGCGGTCAGTGAACATGCGCAATTTCGCTATGCAAGGCTCTTAAGCAGAGCCGCACTACTGCTTCGGAACGGGTATGCATAAGTCTTTGCCCGCTCTCCCCGCTTCCGGTGCGCCAGTCCTTTTAGCGCAGAGTCTTGCTTGTGCCGGTCACAGGTGCTGCCCCGGTTCATCAGAGACAACGCTCTAAAACCGGTTCCCTGGACTATAGCTCACCACCGCCGGGGAGCCAGCGTTCAGAAGGTTACGGCCGTCAGAACTGCGTGGATTTTGCCGCGGCGGCACTGCGTAGCGGGTAGTGACCCAGGCTTTGCAGGGTTTCCAGGCGGGCTCGGGCGCGGTAGGCGTATTCGCTCTGTGGGTACGAGGCGATGATGAACTGATACGTCTGCGCCGCATCGACAAACATCTTCTGCCGTTCCAGGCAAAGGCCGCGCATCATCGATGCTTCCGGCCACACATAAGGCCGCGCCCGGCTTTCGCGCTCGACCTTGGACAGCTCAAGCATGACTTGCTCGCAATTGCCCCGGTCATAGGCTTTGTAGGCATTGTTCAAATGATGGTTCATCGACCAACGGGTACAACCCGTGACGCTGAGGACGCTGATGGCTAGGGCGGCAATGAGTACGCAACGCATGGGAAAAATCTCCTGTCATGAACGCTGTATCGACCCATGGTCGGAAATCTTCAGGCTGCCGGATGCAAAGTTGCGCGGTTCTATTAAAGAAGGCAATCACCAGGCTCTTCGAAAAAACCAAGCTCTTCACGAAAAGTAGTGCAAACGAACAATGACTACACCTTCGGAGCATAGTAGCCTCACTCAGCGCTTGAACTCAGGAGTCTTTGCATGTCCGTCCGTCGTACCAAAATCGTCGCCACCCTTGGCCCGGCCAGTAACTCACCGGAAGTTCTCGAACAGCTGATTCTGGCTGGCCTGGACGTCGCCCGCCTGAACTTCTCCCACGGCACCCCCGACGAGCACAAGGCTCGCGCGAAGCTGGTGCGTGACCTCGCTGCCAAGCACGGCCGCTTCGTTGCCCTG
>LNAP01007206.1_pt2 | contig 9988 bp, 8 predicted proteins | sample 602601 | NCBI WGS metagenome assembly LNAP01 (sample SAMN02440304, study PRJNA202911) | soil metagenome | biome: Subtropical and temperate rainforests or woodlands; isolation source: soil samples (1 kg each in a 20% v/v slurry with milli Q water) were... ...
GACCCTCAGCGCCTTCGCCATCGGGACGACCGAGTTCGTCATCGTTGGCCTGTTACCCACCATCGGCGCCGACCTTGGCGTCAGCCTGCCGTCCGCCGGCCTGCTGGTCAGTCTCTACGCATTGGGCGTTGCCATTGGCGCCCCGGTGCTGACCGCCCTCACCGGCAAAGTCCCGCGCAAACTGCTGCTGTTGTCGCTGATGGTGCTGTTCACCCTGGGTAACCTGCTGGCCTGGAAAGCGCCGAGTTACGAGTCGCTGATCATTGCGCGGATCGTCACCGGCCTGGCCCACGGGGTGTTCTTCTCGATTGGCTCGACCATCGCCACCAGCCTCGTGCCGAAAGAGAAAGCCGCCAGCGCGATCGCCATCATGTTCACCGGCCTGACGGTGGCCTTGGTGACCGGCGTGCCACTGGGGACGTTCATTGGTCAGCATTTCGGCTGGCGTGAAACCTTCCTCGCGGTGTCCGCCCTGGGGGTGATCGCGTTCATCGGCAGCCTGCTTTACGTGCCGAAAAACATTGCCCACAGCAAACCCGCTTCACTGTTGCAGCAATTGCAGGTGCTCAAGCAACCCCGTCTGCTGCTGGTGTACGCCATGACCGCGGTCGGTTACGGCGGCTCATTCATCGCATTCACCTTCCTGGCACCGATTCTTCAGGACATTTCCGGCTTCAGCGCCAGCACCGTCAGCCTGGTGTTGCTGGTCTACGGCATCTCAGTGGCCGTCGGAAACATCTGGGGCGGCAAACTGGCGGACAAACGCGGCCCGATCAGCGCCCTGAAAATCATCTTCGCCCTGCTTGCCGCCGTGTTGTTCGTACTGACCTTTACCGCTGGCAGCCCATGGCTGGCCCTGGCCACCGTGCTGGTCTGGGGCGCGGTTGCATTCGGCAACGTGCCGGGCCTGCAGGTTTACGTGGTGCGCCAGGCCGAACATCACACCCCGCATGCGGTGGACGTGGCGTCGGGCCTGAACATCGCCGCGTTCAACCTCGGCATCGCCGGTGGCGCGTGGGGCGGTGGCTTGATCGTTGCTCACATGGGCCTGATCCACACCGCATGGATCGGGGGTCTGGTGGTGTTGGTGGCGTTGGCGCTGACCGCGTGGAGCGGTCGTCTTGATCGATTAGGTCCGGCATATGCCGAATCGGTTGAAGGTTTAACCCGAGTAGTCACAGGCCACTGATGCCCCTGTGGGAGCGGGCTTGCCCGCGATGGCGGCGGCACATCCAGCGATGATGTGACTGACACACCGCTTTCGCGAGCAAGCCCGCTCCCACATTTGATCTGCGGTGTTTTGTCGAGCGTGTACCGTCCGTAGCCCCGTCGAAACTTTCTCGCCTGCCGCGCAGTCATCAAAAGACAGGGCGGTCCGAAGACCATTAGACGGGAGGCGACATGGCGGCGATCCACATCGGCATTTCAGGCTGGCGCTACACGCCCTGGCGGGGGGAGTTCTACCCGAAGGGGCTGACCCACAAACGCGAATTGCAATTCGCTTCACGGGCGGTCAACAGCATCGAAATCAATGGATCGTTTTACGCCCTGCAACGGCCGGAACGGTATGCCCAGTGGTACGCCGAAACCCCGAGGGGCTTCGTTTTCAGCGTCAAAGCCCCGCGCTTCATCACCCACATCAGGCGACTGCGAGACATCCATAAACCCTTGGCGAATTTCTTTGCGTCGGGGGTGCTGGAACTCAAGGAAAAACTCGGCCCGATCCTCTGGCAATTCCCGCCCAACTTCAAATTCAATGCCGAGTTGTTCGAAGCCTTTCTGGAGCAGTTGCCCCGCAACACCGAAGAGGCCGCCGCCCTCGCCCGCCAGCATGATTCGCACCTGAACGGTCACGCCAGCCTGAAGGCCTATGGAAAAAAGCCTTTGCGCCATGCCATAGAAATCAGAAACGAGAGCTTCGTCGACCCCGCCTTCATCCGCCTGCTCAAACGCCACAATGCTGCGCTGGTTATCGCTGACACCGCCGGTAAATGGCCGTACCGCGAGGACCTCACCAGCGACTTCGTTTACCTGCGCCTGCACGGTGCCGAAGAACTCTATGCCAGCGGTTACACCCCCGAGGCGCTGAAACGCTGGGGCGACCGGATCGAGGCTTGGCACCACGGCCGGCAACCGCCCGACCCGCAGCTGATCGCCCCCCGGCAAAAGCCCAAGGCGCGCAAATCCCGTGAGGTGTTTTGCTACTTCGACAACGACATCAAAGTCCGCGCGCCCTTCGATGCCCGCCGCTTGCTGGAGCGCTTTCACCTGGATAAAGACCTCGCCACCCGCCCCGGTGAACGGGCCGCCGAAGGAGTGCTGTCATGAGCATTCCCGAACAGGTCGGCCCTCGCGATGAACAGCCCCCCATCATCACCGCCGTGCGGCGCTTCACGGTGCTGACGGTCAACACGCACAAGGGGTTCACCGCGCTCAACCGGCGCTTTATCCTGCCGGAACTGCGCGAAGCGGTGCGCAGCGTGTCCGCTGACGTGGTGTTTTTGCAGGAAGTCCACGGCACTCACGAGCATCACCCTCAGCGCTACACCAATTGGCCGGCGATGCCGCAATACGAGTTCCTCGCCGACACCCTATGGCCGCAGTTTGCCTATGGGCGCAACGCGGTCTATCCGGCGGGCGATCACGGCAATGCGCTGCTGTCGAAATTCCAGATCATTCGCCATGACAACCTCGACGTGTCCATCAGCGGTCACGAAAACCGCGGCATCTTGCATTGCGTGCTGCGCCTGCCCGGTGACGGCCAGGAAGTGCATGCCATTTGTGTGCATCTGGGCCTTCGCGAAACCCACCGCACCGAACAGCTCAAGTTGCTGGCCCGGCGCCTCGAAGAACTGCCCAGCGATGCCCCGGTGATCGTTGCCGGTGACTTCAACGATTGGCGCCAGCGTGCCGACGCGCTGCTCAAACCCAGCGGTCTACGGGAGGTTTTCGCCGAACTCCACGGCAAACCGGCGCGCAGTTTTCCAGCGCGCTTGCCGGCGTTGCGCCTTGACCGCATCTATGTGCGCAACCTCAAGGCCAGTCGGCCGCAAGTGCTGGCCGCGCGGCCCTGGTCACACCTTTCCGACCATGCACCGCTATCGGTGGAGATCGAGCTATGAGCACCCCATCGATGGATAAAACCAACGTGGAACACTTATCCACAACTCCGCCGATCCGTGAGCCGGGTGTGGTCGACGTCGAATATGGCTGGCAAGGCAACAACCGCGTAGAGCTGCTGGAAAACGGCGAAGACTATTTCCCTCGGGTGTTCGAAGCCATGCGTCAGGCCAAGACTGAAATCCTCCTGGAAACCTTCATTGTGTTTGAGGACAAGGTCGGTAATGAGCTGCAGGAAGTGCTGATCGCCGCCGCTCAACGGGGTGTGCGAATCACCGCCAGTCTCGACGGTTTTGGCTGCGGTGAACTGAGCACGCAATACCTCAGTACCTTGAGCGAGGCGGGCGTACGCATCCAGATTTTCGACCCGGCGCCCAAACTTCTGGGCATCCGCACCAACTGGTTCCGGCGTCTGCACCGCAAGATCGTGGTGGTCGACGGCACGATTGCTTTCATTGGCGGCATCAACTTTTCGGCCGACCATTTGGCTGACTTCGGCCCTGAGGCCAAGCAGGATTACTCCGTGGAAGTGCAAGGCCCGGCGGTGGCCGACATCCATCACTTCGCCTTGCTGCAAAGCGGTCGCCCGGCTCGCGCCAAATACTGGTGGCAACGACGCCGGCAACGGCGCTCGGAGCTGGCGTTCACCGATCATGACGGCCAGGTTCGCCTGGTGTACCGCGACAACGGCGAGCATCCGACCGACATCGAAGAGGTTTACCTACAGGTGCTGCGCAGTGCCCAGCGTCGGGTGGTGATCGCCAATGCCTACTTCTTTCCGGGCTATCGCCTGCTGCGCGAGATCCGCAACGCGGCACGTCGTGGCGTCGATGTGCGGCTGATCCTGCAAGGTCAGCCCGACCTGCTGGCGGCCAAACTCGCCGCGCGCATGACCTATGACTACCTGCTCGAAGCCGGCGTAAAGATTTACGAATATTGCGACCGTCCGCTGCACGGCAAAGTCGCACTGGTGGATGAGGATTGGAGCACGGTCGGTTCAAGCAACCTCGACCCGTTGAGCCTGTCCTTGAACCTGGAAGCCAATGTGTTGATCCGCGATCGTGCCTTCAACCGCGACCTGTTCGAGCGCCTCGAATACCTGAGTAACAACCATTGCAAGGTCATGTCCGCGGACAAGTCCCCGCGCGGGCGGCTCTGGCACATGACCGTCGGCTTTCTGGTGTTTCACTTCCTGCGGCACTTCCCGGCCTGGGCCGGTTGGCTGCCGGCGCACAAGCCGCGCCTGAAACCCTTTTCCCATTCCGCCCGGAGTGACACCTGATGAGCCACTCTGATACGCAACCGGCGACCCATGCCGAAACGCCGCGCAAATCCCGCTGGAGCCGCTGGAAACGGCCGCTGACCATGCTGTTTTTCCTGGCGTTGATCGTCCTGTTCACGATGCTTGCCCAGCGCATCGAATGGGATGAAGTGTTCCATAACCTCACCGAGTTCAAGGTGCGCACGCTGATCATCGCGTCCGCTCTGACCTTGGTGAGTTTTCTGGTCTACGCCTGCTTCGACTTGATCGGCCGTACCTACATACGCCAGGACCTGACGTGGAAGCAGATCTTGCCGGTAGGGATTATCAGCTATGCCTTCAACCTCAATCTGAGCGCTTGGGTCGGCGGTGTTGCCATGCGTTATCGGCTGTATTCGCGACTCGGGGTGAGCAAGGGCAACATCGCGAAAATTCTCGGGTTGAGCCTCGCGACGAACTGGTTCGGTTACATGGTGATTGCCGGTGCAGTGTTCAGCAGCGGACTGGTGCGAATGCCGCCAGGCTGGAAGCTGAGCACCGGCGCGTTGCAAGGTGTGGGCGTGTTGTTGCTGGTGCTGAGCGCGTGCTATCTGGCCGCGTGTCAGTTTTCCAGGCGGCGGGAGTGGGCGATACGCGGGGTGGAAATCAACCTGCCGTCGTTGCGCATGGCGGTGCTGCAACTGGCCCTCGGGGCGCTGAACTGGTCGCTGATGGCGGCGGTGATTTTCACCTTGCTGCCGAGCAAGCTGGATTACCCGCTGGTGCTTGGGGTGTTGCTGATCAGCGCGATTGCCGGGGTCATCACGCACATACCTGCCGGGCTCGGCGTGCTTGAAGCGGTGTTCGTGGCGCTGCTGCAACATGAAGCGTCCCGAGGCAGCCTGGTGGCCGGATTGCTGGCCTATCGAGCGATCTATTTCATCTTGCCGCTACTGATTACCCTGGTGATGTACCTGATCGTGGAAGCCAAGGCCAAGTCGTTGCGGATCGAGAAGAAACCTGCTCGCGATTGATCGCAAGAACACCACAGGTCTCAGGTCGATTGGATAATGCTCAACCGCTCGCCCACCACCATCTCGGTGATCCAGCCCACCAAAATCGAGGTGTACGCCTGTTGCGAAACAGGCTCGCTCAAGGCGTGATCGGCGCCGTCGATAATCCGGTGGGTCAGCGAGTGAGTCTGCTGACAGGCCGCACGGTAACTCATGATGGTCGCGTGGGGCACATAGTCGTCGGTCTCGGATTCGACCAACAGCACATCACCGGTAAACTGCGAACACGCGTGCAGCGCACGGTTGCTGTCGGCGCGCACTAGCGTGCTGCGGTAATCACGTAGATCGAGCTTGTCCAGTTCACGTTTGGGCGTGTGCCATTGATCATCGCGATACAGCGCCGGCACTCGCAGCGCCAGCCAGCGCACCGGGCGCAATGAGGTCAGGATCGAGGCCAGGTAACCGCCATAACTGGTGCCGACCACGGCAATCGCCGAGGTGTCGAGCGCCGGGTGCGCGAGCAAGCGGTCATACGCCGCTAGCAGGTCGCGCAGATTGTCTTCCCGGGTGACTCGATTGAGCGCAATACCGGTCCCGCCAGCGTGCCCGCGCAAGTCGAACGTCAGGCACACGCAACCCAGACCGGCGATGCCTTTGGCCCGTTCCAGGTCCCGCTCCTGACTGCCGCCCCAACCGTGCACAAAGAGCACGCCGGGCACTTTTGATTTGGGGCTGAGAAAAGTCCCGATCATCTGTTCATCGTCAATGTCGATCTGAATGGTTTCGCTTCTAGCCGTCATAGGATTTAACCGTTACGTACTTGAGGAGAAAGTCACTGTTTTGCGCCGGCCCGCGATACACCTCGATGGCGTCTGCCGGCAGCGGCTGATCGGTGTAGGTCTCGACCGATGACACGCGAATGGCGCGCATCCCGGGGTCGTTGAGGAAGCTCTGCAAGGCGGCCACTTCAGCGCCGCTGGCACCGCCGATTCGCCAGGACTGCTCGAGCACACCGCTGCGCTGTTTGCCGTTACTGTCCACGCCTTGGGCAATGTCGTAGTTGCGCCGCGAAGCGTAGAAACGGGGAAAAGCCTCATCCGCGGCACGGTCGAACACTTGCGCCTGGTGGATCGCCAGCCGGACGTCGTCCGGCAGTTCCAGTTCGAGCAGATCATCGTAGTGACCCCGCACTACCAGCAAGTTGGACCCTCCATAAACCTGCTCGCCCTGACCGTCTTCAGTCAAGTATTGATCACCGCAATAACTCAGCACCGTGTCGCCGATAAAACTCTGACCGACGCTGTGGGTGATCACGTGATCCAGGTCCTGCTCCAGCACCACACCTTCGGTGAACAGCGTTTTGGCTTCGGGTCTGGCAAGGAAGGCATCGAACTGGTCGAGGCTTTTGATCACTTCCTGACCGCGCCCGGCGCAGGCATGAATAGGCTTGATGCGGATCGGGCCGGTGTAGAGCAGGTGCTCTGCCGCGGGCCGCGCATCGTCCATGGAAAAAACACTGAGGCCATCGAGCACCACGCTGCGCACACGTTCGGAAAACAACGGTGACCAGCCTTGCGGAGCGTGAGCATTTTTGTTGCGCAACCCGTGACTGATGGCCTTGGTGCAGATGAAATCATGCTCGACGTAACCGCCCCACAAATCCTCCGGCCCCTTGACGCCTAACTGCTGGGCGGCAGCAGCGCCAACAAGGGTCTGGGTCGGCAACAGATACAGGTCTCGTCCGTTGTGCAGTGCCGGGTCGTAACTGCCGCCGTATTGAAGCCCCAGGATCTGCGCCAGCCAACGGGCCAGCGCACGATTGGTTTCCACTTCGTGCAACGGAGCATCGGCGTGCACGGAATGGGCGACCACCAGTTTCTTGCGATTTGCTGGGGTCATGCGTCCCCCTTCAATCTGCGCTTGATGAATGTAGTTGAAGGGGTGCAGAGATCAGGCCAACGGGGGCTCAGGACAAACGTTTTCCAAATCAGCCAGTTGCGAAAAACATGATGGCACCCTGCCTGTTTGATTCTGCACGACAGCCTTCAACATTCCGGCATTTTGCACGACCGAAGCCGTACACATTTTTGATCTGTTGTGATCTGGCTACCGAGTTACGGCAGTCGGTGTCACCCCAAACCGCGTCCGGTAGTCACTCGGCGCCAACCCGGTAATCTTCTTGAACGTCGCCCGAAACGCACTCGGATCCTGATACCCCACCGTCCAGGCAATGTGATCGATGGTGCCGTTGGTAAATTCGAGCATTTCCCGGGCTTTGCCGACCCGCAGGTGCTGGCAATACTCGGTGGGTTTGAGCCCGGTGGCCGCACGAAATCGACGCAGGAACGTGCGCTCTTCCAGCCCTGCCCGCTCGGCCATCGTTGCCAGCGACACATCGGTCGCTCCGGTGCTCTGCAGCCAATGCTGGACCTTGAGAATCGAAGCATCGCCATGGCTGAGAATGGGTGAAAAATTGCTGCCGCATTCACTCGCGCTGTCGCTGTGTTCCACCACCAGAAACCGCGCGGTACCGGTGGCGATGCTCGGCCCCAGCAGGCGGTTGACCAGGCGCAAACCCAGTTCGGACCAAGCCATCAGCCCGGCGGTGGTGATCAGGTCGCCGTCGTCGACGATGGGCGTGTCGGCCTTGAGCTTGATCGCCGGATAACGCTCGGCGAAGGCCTTGGCCGAGGTCCAGTGAGTGGTGGCGCTGCGACCGTCGAGCAGGCCGCTCTCGGCCAACAGAATCGACCCCACACAAACCCCGCCGAGTGTCGCGCCATTGGCGTGTTGCTGACGCAGCCAGCGAATCAGCCCCTGCGGGGCCTGGCCTTCGGAAAAACCGCCGATCGACGGCGGGATCAGCACCGCCACCAACGCACCGCCCGCAGTGGGATGACTGTCGTAGACCCGCTCGGGCGCCTGATCGCCATCAACCTGCCAATGGCTGACCCGCAGCAACGGCAATTGCACCGCCTGATGCTCGGCGGCAATCCGGTTCGCCACCCCGAACAAGTCCGTCAACCCATGCACCGCCGCCATTTGCGCACCGGGATAAATCAGCACGCCCAACTCGGCGATTGGCCTTTGTGCATCCATTGTCAGTTTTCCCCCTTCTATTGTCGGTGCGGCCAATCCTCGGACAGCCTGCCAGACCCAATACTTCATTCCACACCCAACAAGCACTTCAAGGAAACAGTCATGGCCAAGCAAGCACTCATCGTAGTCGATATCCAAAATGACTACTTCCCCCAAGGCAAGTGGCCGCTGGTAGGCGCCGACGCTGCTGCGGACAACGCCGTTCGTCTGCTCAAAGCCTTTCGCGACGCCGGTGATTCGGTGGTGCACATCCGCCACGAATTCACCTCCGACGAAGCGCCCTTCTTCACTCCGGGCTCAGAAGGCGCGAAGCTGCACCCCAAAGTCCTCAACCGTGCCGACGAGCCGGTCGTGCTCAAACACTTCGTCAACTCGTTCCGCGAAACCGATCTGAAATCGATCCTCGACGAGCAAGGCATCAAGGAACTGGTGATCGTCGGCAGCATGAGCCACATGTGCGTCGATGGCATCACCCGCGCCGCCGCCGACTTTGGCTACACCGTCACAGTGATCCACGACGCCTGCGCTACTCGTGACCTGGAGTTCAATGGCATCACTGTGCCGGCAGCCCACGTGCACGCTGCCTTCATGTCAGCCCTGGGTTTTGCCTACGCCAGCGTAGTGTCCACTGACGAGTTCCTGGCGGCGCATCACTGATCAACGCTTGCAATCCGACATTCCCAAAACAAGGAAGGCCAGTCACGTGCGCACGTGACTGGCCTTTTTTCTGAGACTTACGGCCGAAAAGCCGGATAATGGCGACCAAATCGTCTAGCCGTTATTCTGGTAATCCCCCATGGAAATCAAGGTCAACTTTCTCGACAACCTTCGACTTGAAGCCAAGTTCGACGACTTCACGGTGGTGGCCGATCAACCTATCCGCTACAACACCGGGTCCGTTCGACTACTTCCTGGCGTCGTCGGCGTTGTGTGCCGCCTACTTCGTGAAGTTGTATTGCAGCACGCGCAATATCCCCACCGAGAACATCCGCCTGTCGCAGAACAATATTGTTGACCCGGAAAACCGTTACAACCAGATTTTCAAGATCCAGGTCGAGCTACCGGCGGACATCTCCGACAAGGATCGCCAAGGCATCCTGCGTTCCATCGACCGTTGCACCGTGAAAAAAGTGGTGCAAGCCGGGCCTGAGTTTGTGATCGAAGAAGTGGAAAACCTCGACGCCGATGCCCAGGCGTTGCTGATGCCTGCGTCCAATTCAGAGGCGCACACCTATATCGCGGGCAAGGATCTGCCGCTGGAGCAAACCATCGCCAACATGTCGGCCATCCTGGCGGACCTGGGCATGAAGATTGAAATCGCCTCGTGGCGCAATATCGTGCCTAACGTGTGGTCGCTGCATATCCGCGACGCGCACTCACCAATGTGCTTTACCAACGGCAAGGGTGCGACCAAGGAAGGCGCGTTGGCGTCGGCGTTGGGCGAGTTTATCGAGCGACTCAACTGCAACTTCTTCTACAACGACCAGTTCTGGGGCGAAGACATCGCCAACGCTGC
>LNAP01010055.1_pt1 | contig 9988 bp, 9 predicted proteins | sample 602601 | NCBI WGS metagenome assembly LNAP01 (sample SAMN02440304, study PRJNA202911) | soil metagenome | biome: Subtropical and temperate rainforests or woodlands; isolation source: soil samples (1 kg each in a 20% v/v slurry with milli Q water) were... ...
GGAGCCGGATTTGAACCGACGACCTTCGGGTTATGAGCCCGACGAGCTACCAGACTGCTCCATCCCGCGTCTGTGTGTCGGCATTCTACAGAGGATCGCCGGGCTGTCAACCTTCAATCTGGATAAAACCTGTTCTGGTTCAATCGGTTAGCTTGAAAGAACGCCAGTGTAATCGGCTGCGAGTCAGGCGTGGCAAGGCTTCCAGCTCTATCGCAGGCGGTCTTTCGATTGAGAAAATAAATTCATCTGCGACTTTTCCTACTGGCAGGAAAGAACATTCAGACTACTGGTGCTATATACAGGTGTCAGTGAGATACTGCCAATCCGGCCTGCCATGTCTCCTTTTCTACGCCATGAACACCGCTTTCATATGACCCAGCGAAAAATCATCCACGTCGATTGTGACTGCTTCTACGCTGCCATCGAGATGCGTGACGACCCGCGCCTGGCCGGAAAACCGCTGGCGGTGGGCGGGTCGGCGGATCGGCGCGGAGTGATTGCCACCTGCAACTATGAAGCGCGAGCGTATGGCGTGCGTTCGGCGATGTCTTCCGGGCACGCCTTGAAGTTGTGCCCGGACCTGACCATCGTCAAGCCGCGCATGGACGCCTATCGAGAAGCCTCGAAGGAAATTCACACGATCTTTCGCGATTACACCGACCTGATCGAGCCGCTTTCCCTCGATGAGGCCTACCTCGATGTGTCGGACAGCGCGCACTTCGGCGGCAGCGCCACACGAATTGCCCAGGACATCCGCCGGCGGGTGTCCAATCAGTTGCACATCACGGTTTCGGCCGGCGTGGCGCCGAACAAATTCCTGGCCAAGATTGCCAGCGACTGGAAGAAACCCAATGGTTTGTTCGTCATTACGCCGGATCAGGTCGAGGACTTTGTCAGTGGCTTGCCCGTGAGCAAGTTGCACGGCGTGGGCAAAGTGACGGCCGACAAACTGGGCAGGCTCGGCATTGTCGATTGCTCGCATTTGCGCGAGTGGGACAAGTTGGCGCTGGTGCGTGAATTCGGCAGCTTTGGCGAACGACTTTGGAGTCTGGCCCGTGGGATCGATGAGCGGCTGGTGCACAACGACAGTCGGCGGCAATCGATCAGTGTCGAAAACACGTATGACGTGGATCTGCCGGATCTGGTGAGCTGCCTGGATAAATTACCGGAGTTGCTGGAAACCCTGGCGGGCCGCATGGCTCGGATTGACGACAGTTATCGACCGGGCAAGCCGTTCGTCAAAGTGAAGTTTCATGACTTTACCCAGACCACCCTTGAGCAGGCCGGGGCAGGGCGGGACCTGGGGAGTTATCAGTTGTTGCTGACCCAGGCGTTCAATCGCGGCGGAAAGCCGGTGCGGTTGTTGGGGATTGGGGTCAGGCTGGAGGATTTGCGCGGCGGGTTTGAGCAGATGGAGTTGTTTGAGCGATAACCTCTAAAAACAAAAGATCGCAGCCTTCGGCAGCTCCTGCGGAGGAAAAATACCGCGTAGGAGCTGCCGAAGGCTGCGATCTTTTAGGAGGCTTAATTCGGTCCCGGATCCGCCACCAATCGCCCGGCATCCTTGGTCAATGACTTGAGGAATTCAGTCTGCAACTCCGGATCGTTGCGAGTCAGCTCGATCAGGCTCTGTTCCAGCTCGCTGGCTTCTTCTTCCAGGCCCAGCTCCGACAGACGTTTGACTCGGTGGACCCACTGGCTCACTTCGTCGTCTTCAAGATCGTCGTAAATCAGCCCATGGGCTTCAAGCAGTTTGCCGCGCAACGAGCTGCTGACCGCCAGGGTTGAGTCGGTATGCACATCGTCCTGACCATCTTCGACCTTGATCAGCAGCCGGCTCAGATGGTTGATGTCATGTTCGGCGAACGGGCTGTCCAGCAGGTTCAGGCGCAACACGCCATTTTTGTCAGTGCTCAGCTCGAACGTTTCCTTGCCGGCCTTGACCTCCACCGGGCGCTCACTCCACGGCAGGCTCGAGTATTCCGTGCGCTTGTCGAGCTGGACCTCATCGATACCCGCCAGGTTCTGCTGCGCACGACCGTGCGACGGCGCGTTCATGAACGGATTTAGCCCGGCAAAACCGTAACTGAACCAGTCCTTGGTCACGCTATCCGGCAAATTGCCGAGGGTGAACACGTTGACCACGTTCGCGCCGACACCAGCCACCACGGCCACCGCGCCCAGCGGGATCTCATAGATCTCCCGCCAGGGTTGGTAAGGCGTGTAGCGGTCGTAATGCCGCGTGACTTCGAACTCGGTGACTTCGAAGGTCTTCTGCTCGTGGATTTTCACCCGGCGTTGCGGCAGCTCAAGCACCTTGGGCTCACCGACATCGATCTGCAGGCTGTGGTCGAGCAATTTGCGCTCGACACGTTCCTCGTGCTCGCTGCGTTGCGACATGTGATTGGCACAGCCGCTGACCAGCAGGGTGCCGCACAGGGCGGCACCACCGAGGCCTAAGGTGTTTCGCTTGAACATGACTTCTCTATCTGGTGTCAGCGGCGGATACGGGCCTGGAGGAAGGACAGCACGTCAGCGACCGGCAGCGCTTGCGCCTCGGGCTCGGTGCGGCTCTTGTATTCCAGATTGCCTTCGGCGAGGCCGCGGTCACTGACCACGATCCGGTGAGGAATGCCGATCAGCTCCATGTCCGCGAACTTGATGCCCTCTTGTCGCGATCGTCCAGCAGCACTTCGAAGCCGGCCGCAGTCAGTTCTGCATACAGCTTGTCGGTGGCTTCGCGAACCTGCTCGGTTTCGTAGCGCAGCGGCACCAGGGCAACCTGGAATGGCGCCAGTGTGTCGCTCCAGATGATCCCGTTCTCGTCGTTGTTCTGCTCGATGGCGGCGGCCACCACGCGGGAAACACCGATGCCGTAGCAACCCATTTCCAGGGTGACCGGCTTGCCGTTCTCGCCCAGTACTTCGCACTTCATCGCCTTGCTGTACTTGTTGCCCAGCTGGAAGATGTGCCCCACTTCGATGCCGCGCTTGATTTCCAGGGTGCCCTTGCCGTCCGGGCTTGGATCACCGGCCACCACGTTGCGCAGGTCGGCCACGGTTGGAACCGGCAGGTCACGCTCCCAGTTGACGCCGAAGTAGTGCTTGTCGTCGATGTTGGCACCGATACCGAAGTCGCTCATCAGCTCGACCGAGCGGTCGATGATGATCGGCAATGGCAGGTTCAGCGGGCCCAGGGAGCCGGCGCCGGCGCCAATGGCGTCACGCAGTTCGGCGTCCGAGGCCATGACCAGCGGGCTGGCGACGCCAGGTTGCTGGGCAGCCTTGATTTCGTTGAGTTCGTGGTCGCCACGGATCACCAGGGCGATCAACTTGCCTTCTTCCTCGGCATGCACGATCAGGGTCTTGATGGTCTTTTCAATCGGCAGATTGAATTTTTCGACCAAGGCCGCGATGGTCTTGGTGTCTGGGGTATCGACCAGGCGCAGTTCTTCAGCCGGCGCAGGACGGGAAGTTTCCCGTGGCACCGCTTCGGCTTTCTCGATGTTGGCCGCGTAGTCGGAGCCGTCGCTGAAGACGATATCGTCTTCGCCGGACTCTGCCAGCACGTGGAACTCATGGGAACCCGCGCCGCCGATGGAACCGTTGTCCGCTTCGACCGGGCGGAATTTCAGGCCCAGGCGGGTGAACACGTTGCAATAGGCCTGATGCATGCGGTCATAGGTGACCTGCAGCGAAGGCTGATCGGCGTGGAACGAATAGGCGTCCTTCATGATGAACTCGCGGCCACGCATCAAGCCGAAGCGTGGGCGGATTTCGTCACGGAACTTGGTCTGGATCTGATACAGGTTGAGGGGCAGCTGTTTGTAGCTGCTCAACTCGTTGCGCATCAGGTCGGTGATCACTTCTTCATGGGTCGGGCCTGCGCAGAAGTCGCGACCATGACGATCCTTGAAGCGCAGCAACTCAGGGCCGTACTCTTCCCAGCGCCCGGATTCCTGCCACAGTTCAGCCGGCTGAGTGCTCGGCATCAATACTTCCAGAGAGCCGGCGGCGTTCATTTCTTCGCGAACGATCGCTTCGACCTTGCGCATCACCTTCAAGCCCATGGGCAGCCAGGTGTACAGGCCAGAGGCCAGTTTGCGGATCATACCGGCGCGCAGCATCAGCTGGTGGCTGATCACGACCGCGTCGGAAGGCGTTTCTTTCTGTGTGGCGAGCAAATATTGACTGGTGCGCATGGTAGGCCGTTGTCGGTTGCTTGGACTTGAAGTGACCTGGGATTGTACGGGCGGTCGCCGCCAGAGTACAGGCATCAGGTGGTGACTGGATTTCTGTGGGGCGCTGGCTTCACGTGGGAGCGGGCCAACCCCCACAGGTATCAGCCTTCTTCGGGCGGGTTCAAACGGATCCGCCGGCTTTCCTGGTACCAGTGCAAGGCAATCAGCAGCAGTGTCGGCACACCGAGCATCGCGGTGATCAGGAAGAAGTTGTGATAGCCGAACTTTTCCACCATGACCCCCGAGTAACCACCGATCAGTCGTGGCAACAGCAACATGATCGAGCTGAGCAGGGCGTATTGGGTGGCGGAGAACTTCAGGTTGGTCAGGCTCGACAGGTAGGCGACGAACGCCGAGGTCGCCAGGCCCGAGCTGAAGTTGTCCAGGGAAATGGTGAAGATCAGCATCTGCAGGTCGGCGCCCATGTCGGCGAGCATCAGGAACAGCAAGTTGGTGCCGGCCGAGGTGATACCACCGATAAACAGGATCGGCAGGATGCCGAATCGCACGATCAACAGGCCACCCATGCCGGCGCCGACCAGGGTCATGATCAGGCCGAAGATCTTGCTGACACTGGCGATCTGGTCCTTGGTGAACCCCTGGTCGATATAGAACACGTTGGCCATCACGCCCATCACCGTGTCCGACATGCGGTAGGTGGCGATCAGCCCCAGCAGCAACAGGGCCTGCCAGCGGTAGCGCAGGATAAAGTCGTTGACCGGCGTCAGCACCGGCGCCAGGCCTCGACGGCCCATGGCCGAGAGGCACAGGGCGGTGAGGGTGATATAGAGGATGGCGCGCAGGAAGGCGCGGTCTTCCAGCAGCAGGTCGAGCAGGCTTACGCCTTCGAACAGTACGCTGGCGAAATCGGTGTTGTACAACTGGGTGAACATCGCCGGGACCGACACCAGCAGGACGATCAGCACAAACACCGACATCAGTTGGTGGGCAAACGTGTAGCGCCCGGCCTGCAACTGGGTGCGCAGGGGCACGTCGGGTTCACGCATGAAAAAGCTGGTGAGCAGGGCAGGGATCATCAACACGCCGAACAGCACGTAGGTGCCGGTCCACGCCGAATGCTTATAGTTGAAGCCGGTGGAACCAAAGCCTTCGGCAAAGAACAGCGCGCCCGCCGTGGCCAGCAGGGCGGCGATGCGGTAGCCGGACATATAGCTGGCGGCCAGCGCGGCCTGGCGGCTGTCATCGGCGATTTCCAGGCGATAGGCGTCAACTGCGATGTCTTGGGTTGCGGAGGCGAATGCGACGATAACGGCAATGGCGATCAGCCAGGACAGGTGTTTCTGCGGGTCGCAGAAGCCCATGCCGATCAAGCCGAGAATTACCAGGGATTGGGACAGCACCAACCAGGAACGACGACGGCCCAACTTGCCCAATAGCGGCAGGCGCCATTGGTCCAGCAGGGGTGACCAGACCCACTTGAACGCATATGCCAGGCCGATCAGGCTCGCATAGCCAATGGTCTCGCGTGCCACACCGGCTTCGCGCAACCAGACTGAGAGCGTCGAGAACACCAACATGTAAGGCAGACCGGCGGCAAAGCCGAGCAATAACAGCACTAACGTCGAGGGGCTGGCATAGGCAGCGAGCGCGGCGCGCCAGGTTTTACGGGGCATGGGCTGGAGTCTGCCTCAGATTTACGGAAACAAAGCGCGCACTCTAACCGCTGTGCTCTACCGGGCGCCAGCCATGGCGCTGAATATCAACGCGATTGTTCAGGATACTGACACCTTCGCTGCGCAAACGCGCACGTTGTTCATCACCTGAAGCGCTGCCCGCCGGCAGACTTATCCGACCGCCGGCGGCGACCACCCGGTGCCAGGGCAATTTCGAACCCTCTGGGAGCTGGCTCAGGGTGCGGCCCACGAAGCGTGCGGCACGCCCCAGTCCAGCCAGGTGCGCCAGTTCGCCATAACTCACCACGCAGCCTTCGGGCACTTGGGCCAAGGTAAGGTACAGCGCAGTACGGCGCATTTCGGACGGGGTTTGCGGCGTTTCGGCGGGCTCGTTCACAGTTCTGGCTGGCTCGGTTGAAATCAGTCGTTTCTATGTAAGAAACGTCTGTAAAGATGGCGTTGAGAATTGAACTCAATAGAAAACCTTGAGTCAGTCCTTGCTAAGACGTCAGCTACGCCGATAATGCCCCTTTTTTCGCCAAACTTGAGCCCCGTAACCGCTTATGTTGTCCAGAACCCTGCTGTGCCTCGCTGTTTTTACTGCCTCTACCCCTGTGCTGGCCGATACCATCTGGTTGAAAAACGGTGATCGCCTGACCGGCAAGATCAAGGTTTTCGACGGCGGCAAGCTGTTGATCCAGACTGAATACGCCGGGGCGATCCCGGTGGACTGGAAACAGGTGAAAACCCTGGAAAGCGACCAGGAGCTGCTGGTCAAGCAAGACGCCTACACCGGCGAGAAGGCCAAGTCCCTGCACCCGGCCGAGGACGGCAAGGTGATCCTGGCCAACGGCGAGTCTCCCAAGACGGTGGAGTTGGCCAGCATCCAGCAGATCATCAAGCCAAAACCGGTGATCGAGGATCTGGTGTGGAAGGGTAATGTCGACGTGGCGCTGGACTACAAGCGTGCGGAAAAAGACACCGACGACTACGACATCGACTTCAAGACCACCGCCCGTCACGGCAAGTGGCGGCATATTGCCGAGGGCGAATACAACCGCGAATTCCAGAACGATGTGGTCACCACCGACAACTGGAGCGCCGAGTACGCGCTGGACCGCTTTATTACCGACCAGTGGTTCTGGCAGGGGCGCCTGACGTACAAGCACGACAGGGTTGAAGACCTGCGTCGCCAGCGCACGGTCGGTACCGGTCCGGGTTATCAGTTCTGGGACGATGAGCTGGGAGCGTTCTCCCTGGGCTCGCTGCTCAACCGCACTGACTATGAATACCAGGACGGCGGCAAGGACAACTTCTATTCCCTGGCCATGAAGTGGGACTACAACCGCTACCTGATCGGCAAGACCGTGGAGTTCTTCACCAACGGCGAAGTGGGCAAACCCCTGGCCGGTCCGGCCGACTACGCCCTCGATGCCGAAATGGGCCTGCGCTACAAAGTCACCGAATGGGCCTCGCTCAATCTCAAGGCCGAGCGCGACATCATCAGTGGCGGCTCGGACAGCGACCTGAGCAAGACCCGTTACACCGCAGGGTTTGGCGTGACCTGGTAACTGGAATGTAGGCGCTGGCTTGCCTGCGATAGCGCCACCGCGGTTTCTCAGTATTACCGAGGCGATGCTATCGCAGGCAAGCCAGCTCCCCCACAAGCCGCCCTACATGGGATTTCGCGGTGTCAGTTACAACCGCAGCCCGCCATCCAACTCCAGGATGCGCCCGGTGTAATAGTCGTTCTCGAAGATGTACGCCGCCGAATGGGCGATTTCTTCCGGGCGGCCCATGCGCTTGAGCGGGATCCCCGAAGTCATCTTTTCCAGCGCTTCAGGCTTCATGCCCAGTGTCATCTCGGTCTCGATAAAGCCCGGCGCAATACCCGCCACGCGAATGCCATAGCGCGCCAGTTCCTTGGCCCAGGTCACCGTCGCCGCGGCCACGCCGGCCTTGGCCGCCGAATAGTTGGTCTGGCCCACGTTACCCGCGCGGGAGATCGACGAGATGTTGATAATGGCGCCCTGGTTGTTCAGCTCCACCATTTTTGCTGCCACTTCGCGGGTGCAGAGGAACACGCCGGTCAGGTTGACGTCGATCACCGCCTGCCACTGGGCCAGGCTCATCTTGGTCATCTCGCCGTCCTTGACCTTGAGCAGCAGGCCATCACGCAGGATCCCGGCGTTGTTGATCAAACCGTGGATCGCGCCGAAATCCTCGGCGATCTGCGCTACGGTATGAGTCACCTGGTCTTCATCTGCCACATTGCACAGATAGCTGCGCGCGGTGACACCATGGGACTGGCAGGCAGCCACGGCCGCATCGAGCTTTTCCTGATTGAGGTCCACCAGTGCCAGATGGGCACCTTTGCTTGCAAAATACTCGGCCATGGAGCGGCCCAGGCCCTGGCAACCGCCGGTGATAATGATTACTTTGTCGTTGAGATGCATTCGCATGTCCTATGAGCAGATTTGAGCGGTTGCCCCAGTCCGTTTTCTGACGGAATTTATCGAAGGAGTCATAAGTTGAGCGTCCACGTTGCCAAGAATGCACGAGAACTACTGCTCAAGGAATACCGTGGGGCGCTGGCCACCCACTCCAAGGCCATGCCCGGCTTCCCCTTTGGTTCGGTGGTGCCTTATTGCCTGGATGCCGAAGGCCGGCCGCTGATCCTGATCAGCCGTATTGCCCAGCACACCCACAACCTGCAAAAAGACCCCAAGTGCTCGCTGTTGGTGGGCGAGCGCGAGGCTGATGATGTGCAAGCTGTCGGGCGCCTGACCTATCTCGCCGAAGCCGAAAAGCTCGAGGACGAGGCGGCCATTGCCGCCGCCGCCGAACGCTACTACCGGTATTTCCCGGACTCGGCCAACTACCACAAGGCCCATGACTTCGATTTCTGGGTGCTCAAGCCGGTGCGGCATCGCTACATCGGCGGTTTTGGGGCGATCCACTGGGTCGATCAGTTGACCCTGGCCAACCCGTTCGCCGGCAAGGCCGAGTTGAGCATGATCGAGCACATGAACAGCGATCACACCAAGGCCATCGCCCACTATGTCGAACTGGCCGGCCTGCCGACGTCCGAGCCGGCGCAACTGGCCGGTATCGACAGCGAAGGCATGCACCTGCGCATCGGTCAGGGCCTGCACTGGTTGCCCTTTGCGGATACTTGCAACACGCCGACACAAGTGCGCGAGGCCTTGGTTTTCCTGGCTCACGCCGAGGCTTGGCCGAAAAAAGCCACCTCGCAAGCTTGAATTCACGAAAGGGCGACGTCATCTAGGGTCTAGTAGCAAGGCATTCTTGCGTTGAGGAACCATTTGATGCGCCCTTTTTTATTGCTCTTTCTGCTGTTTCCGGTGCTGGAGCTGTTCGTATTCGTCAAGGTCAGCGGTGCTATAGGGTTTTTCCCGGCGCTGCTGCTGATTATTCTCGGCTCGATGCTCGGCGTGTTCGTGCTGCGTATCGCCGGCCTGGCCACAGCACTGCGTGCCCGTGAAAGCCTGAATCGCGGCGAGTTGCCGGCCCAGACCATGCTTGAAGGCTTGATGATGGCTTTGGCCGGTGGCCTGTTGATCGTGCCGGGTTTTGTCAGCGATGTGCTGGGTTTGATCCTGCTGCTGCCATTCACCCGGCGCTTGCTGGCAGGCAAGCTGCGCCAGCGTGCCGAAGAAGCGGCGATCCGCCAGCGTGCGTTTGCCGATGACCTGCAGCCTCGTGGTGGCCCGGCACCTCGCCAGCCGTTGGGGCGTGAAGGTGATGTGATCGAAGGTGAGTTCGAGCACCGCGACTCCAAGTAACGCCATCCCTGGCAGGGCACCTTCGGGTGCCCTGCTGACACAAAAATTTTCATCTGCGGCCCTTGTAATAAGCATATACGCCCTTATGTAACGGTCACCGCAAGGTTTCTGGTGGCGACACCAGACAGACTTCCGCGTTTCGCTTGGCGAACCGCGACCGGCACCGCCGGAATACCACCCGCCGGTACTGATACCGGCCGATGAAACTTACAATTAGGAGAGATCGACAATGAGCAAGCTTCGTCCTCTGCACGACCGCGTCGTTATCCGTCGCAGCGAAGAAGAAAAGAAAACCGCTGGCGGTATCG
>LNAP01012848.1_pt1 | contig 9988 bp, 10 predicted proteins | sample 602601 | NCBI WGS metagenome assembly LNAP01 (sample SAMN02440304, study PRJNA202911) | soil metagenome | biome: Subtropical and temperate rainforests or woodlands; isolation source: soil samples (1 kg each in a 20% v/v slurry with milli Q water) were... ...
TCCGCCGGCGTGCGGAGCCGGCCCGCGGCGCGCAGGAGCGCGAGCAGGACGACGACGATGATCTGATCGATGACCCGGTCGATGACTGGGCCGATGGCCCTGCGTCCCACCGGGCCGGTCATCGTCCGGCCGATGAGGTTGTGGCCCAGGACGAAGATCTGCCGCGCTGGACTGTTCCCGCGGCGCCTCAGCCCGGCTATCGCGCCGATACCGCCTCGCGCGTCGCGCATCCGGAGCCGTCCTTTACCATCGGCCGTGCCCGCGGCGACGTGCGCGACGAAGAGCGCGACGACGAATACGACAACGAGTACACCGACGAGCATCGGGACGATTACCGCGACGAATACGGCGACGATCCCGGCCCGGACCCCGAAGAATCCGGCGAACCAGTGCTGGGCGACACGCGCACGCGCTATTCCAGCGCAACCGACGTGGGCCGCGCGCCGCCTGAATTCCTCGACCAGGACCGCGAAGAGCGCCACGGCCTGCTGCGCAAGTTGTGGGGTTATGCCTGCCTGATCGGCCTGATCGCGCTGGGTCTGCAGTTGGTATATGCATACCGCACCGATATCGCCAACTCCGTGCCCATCCTGCGGCCGGTGCTGGAGACCGCGTGCCAGCCGCTGGGCTGCACCGTGGGGTATGCGCGCCGCTTGGAACTCATCCACATTCTCTCATCGTCGCTGCAGCCGCCGACCGGCGCCGCAGCGATCGACGACGGCCGCAGCCGCCTGGTGCTGACGGTGGATCTGATCAACCGCCACAGCAAGCCGCAGCATTGGCCGGCGCTGGTGCTGAACTTGAACGATCTGTCCGACACGGTGGTGGTGCGCCGCGTGCTCAAGCCCGAAGACTATCTGACGCCTGAGCAACTGCGCGGTCCTTTCGCGCCCGAGGTCAAACTGAAGATCTCCGTGCCCATTGAAGTGACTGGCGTCCAGGTCAATGGCTTCCAACTCGATAAATTCTTTCCTTAAGGAATGACTAGCATGGCAACCCCAGTCCTGGTTTGCGGTTCGATGGCGTTCGACACCATCGCAGTGTTTGAAGGGCGTTTCAAGGAGCACATTCTTGCCGACCGCATCCAATCGCTGAGCGTGTCGTTCCTGGTGCCCAGCATGCGCAAGGAATACGGCGGCTGCTCCGGCAACATCGCCTACAACATGAATCTGTTGGGCGGCAAACCCGTGCCGGTGGCGACCGTGGGCGAAGACGCGGGCGAGTACATGGAGCGCATGGCCGGGTTGGGCATCGACGTCAGCCGCGTCAAGGTGATTCCGGACACGTTCACCGCGCAGTGCTTCATCACGACCGACCTGGACGACAACCAGATCACGGCCTTCCACCCCGGCGCCATGTCGCACGCGGCGGAAAACGATCTGAGCGACGCCGATGCGGCCTGGGCCATCGTTGCGCCCGACGCCAAGGAAGGCATGTTTGCCCACGCCGAGCGCCTGCATAAGCGTGGCATCCCGTTCATCTTCGACCTGGGCCAGGCCATGCCGCTGTTCGACGGCGCGGACCTGGAGCACATGCTCAAGTTGGCGCAGGCGCTGACGGTGAACGACTACGAAGCCGGCGTGGTGGAACAGCGCACGGGCCGCAGCATGGAAGACATCGCCCGCTCGCTGCAGGCCGTGGTGGTGACGCGCGGCGCGGAGGGCGCCACGCTGCTGACCGAGGGCAAGACCATCCAGATCGCGCCGGTGCGCGCGGCCCAGGTGGTGGACCCCACCGGCTGCGGCGACGCGCAGCGCGGCGGCCTGCTTTACGGCTTGACCAGCGGCTGGAGCTGGGAAGACAGCTGCCGCCTGGGCAACGTCATGGGCGCCATCAAGATCGCTTCGCGCGGACCGCAGAACCACGCGCCGTCGCGCACCGAGATCGACGCCGTGCTGCATGCGACCTACGGCATCCATCTGCCTGTCTGAACTCCTCGGGAACCCGGCAGTTGCGCCGTGGTCGAACCGTTGGAGAGGGGTTAAGGCGCCATGTTCCGGCGCCTTTCCCGGCCGGTTTTTTCAGCTTCTGGCGGTGCGTTTCAGTGTGTTGCAGCTGCGCTGGCCCCCGTTCCGGGCCGGGGTATGATGAGTACATCGTCGGCAATGGCCGATCGAGGAGTCCAAATGAATCAAAGCAAAACTTTTTCCTTGGTGACGCCGCGCGCGGGGCGCTGGCTGGCGATCGCCGCCGTCGTGACCTCGATGGCGGTCCTGGGCGGCTGCGCCAACCGCAGCGCGTCCAGCGGCGTCTACAGCTATGACCAGGCGCAGCGCGAGCAGATCGTCCGTACCGGCACGGTCACCGGCGTGCGTCCCATCGTGATCCAGAACGATAAGTCCAGCGGCGTCGGCATGGTTGCCGGCGGCGCGCTGGGCGGCGTGGCGGGTAACGCCATAGGCGGCGGCACCGGCCGCACCATCGCCACCGTGGGCGGCGTCATCCTGGGTGCGCTGGCGGGCAATGCCATCGAGAACCAGACCGGCAAGAACTCCGGCTACGAAATCACCGTGCGCCTGGACAACGGCGAAACCCGCGTCGTTGCGCAGGAAGCGGATGTGCCCATCAGCGTGGGCCAGCGCGTGCAGGTGATCAGCGGCTCGGGCCCGACCCGCGTCACGCCGATGTAAGCGCCAGTCCGGCGCCGCTCGCGGCGCGGCTGGACAAGAGCCCCCGTCAGGGGGCTTTTTTATTGTCGGCGGCCTTGTGGCCCATAACGGGGCGGCATAGGTACCGTTGCGCAAGCGTAAGATTCTGTCGCTCGGCCGCAACGCGGCGCCCGGGGATTTACCCGCGAACGTTACGTTTGCCAGCCTTTTCTCGCCATTTCCTCCATAAGTTCAATGGCGATTTCACGAACGTAGTGCCATGATTGCGCCTGCGATCGACGTCGCAGTGCGAAAATCATGTAACTGAGTGCATCTGAAACGTCGTTCGTGGGGGGCTGAGTTTTCAGCCCGGTTTCAGCCGTTTCTTTGTAATCTCGTCGTCCTGAATCCCGGGGCGGGGGATGTTTGGCCAATCAGGCCCGTAACGCCGCACTATCTATGCATACCGAGCAAGAACTCCACACCAGGATCGGCGAGATCGTCGAGTCGATCGTCATGAAGAAAGTCACCCCCGATACGCAGTTGATTGCCACCGGCCTGGTCGATTCGCTCGCCGCCGTGGACATCACGCTGGCGGTCGAGTCGGAGTACGGCTGCAGCATCCCGGCTCCCGAGATCGCGGAGCACCTACAGTCGGTCCGCACGCTTGCCGGCTATGTCGCTGCCCATACTTCGTAATACCCGGCTGTTGTCTCACGTCGCCGGCGGTGGCTCTGGCGGTGGGAACGTATTGCGGCGCGGACGATCTGCTCAGCCGCGTCGTGAATCCCATGTCGGCGCCTTCGGCCTTGGCGGCTGCCAAAAGCAACTACCTGCCCAACCTGGGGCCGGACTGGGGCACCCAGCACGTCAACCTGAACCGCCTGGGCAACGCCCTGAGCGACGGTACGCTGGTCGTGCTGGGATCGTCCGAATTGTCCAGCCACGACCTGCGTTTCGTGCCTTACCGCTTCTTTCCCGAAGAGCTGAAGGTGCCGACACTGGCCTATGGCCATGCCATGTTCCAGTCCTACGGCATCGTCAGCGTGCTGGAGTCGGTAGCGGATTCGCTCACGCCCAATACGCGGCTGGTGATCATGCTGTCGCCGGCCTGGTTCGCCTCGGGCGGGCAGTTGCCGCGCAGCGCGTTCGCCGAGCACGTCACCGGCCCGGTCTGGGACCGTCTCTGGGACCAGCCCAGCACGCGCGAGCAGATGCAGACCTGGATCAGCGACAACGCCAACTGGGGCCTGCTGTGGCTGATCGCAAATGGTCAGGTCGCGGAGCTGAAGGACAAGCTGGCGCTGTGGTGGCATGCGCGCAAGGAGCCGGCGCCCGACCGTCCGCGCAGCAAGCTGTCCGTGCCCGCGCACCGCTATGTGTCGTGGCCGGCGGCCGCGCGCCTCGATCAGGGCCAGTGGGGCCGTCTGACGTACCAGGCGCGCGCGGTCGAGCAGGACCTCGGCGGCCACAATCCCTACGATGTGCGCGACGATTACTACAAGCAGTACCTGGAGCCGCTGTATTCTCCGGCCCGCAATGAGTTCGCCGACGTCGATCCGATCACCCGCGCGGAACTCGGCGATCTGTCACGCGTGATGGCCTTGCTGCAGAAGCGCAAGGTTCGCGCCTACTTCGTCATCCAGCCCTTCAATCCCAAGCTCATCCTGGACGTGGAGCGTTTCGACCCGGTGGTGGCCGCCATCACGGGCATGTGCGAGCGCTATCAGATGGGCTGCCTGGATCTCTACAGCATTCCGTTCGAACCGGGCATGCTGCGCGACGACATGCACCTGGCTGAACTCGGCTGGGCCATGGCCGATCAAGGCATTGCGGAGTACTTTTCCCGATGAGCAAGATTCTTCCCGCGGCCGCGCCTGAGGCCGGCCATGCCGACGAAGCGCAGAATTCCCGCAAGGCGGCTGCCGCCTGGGGGCGCCGCTTCTTCTGGCACCTGTGCCTGTATATCGGCTTGATCCTGGTGTTTGTATTGCAGGCGCAGCCCACCACGGGCAGCGGCGGGCCGATAAAGGTCGAATTCCAGTACCAACAGTTCTGAGCCCGCCATGGAATTGTTTGCAAGCTTGAGTTTTTTCGGCGGCGCCCTGTGCGGCGGCCTGGGCCTGCTGGCCTACCGTTCCTTCGGCATGCCGTTCCGGATCGGCTACCGCCACATCATCGGCGTGATCTGCCTGGGCGTGTGGATGGCGGTGTTCTGGGCGCGGCCGTATCAACCCATCGCGTTGCTGGCCATTTCCGGCAGCGCGTTGTGGGCCGTGCGGCGCAACTACATCCCTACCTGGCTGGCCGTGATCATCACCATGACGCCGCTGCTGCTGGTGAAGACGGGCGTTTCGCACCTGGGCGCCATGCTGGGGCTGTCCTTCGCCACGTTCCGCGCCATCGATGTGCTGCTGTTCGCGCAACGCAACGAGCGCGTGTCGCCGCTGGACTACTTCATCTATCTGTTCTTCCCGCTGACGCTCCTGGCCGGGCCCATGTACCGCTGGCGCAATTTCCAGGCGGACCTGAAGCGCGGCTATGAAGGCGTGAACCTGAACACTTGGCTCAGCGGCCTGGAGCTCATCATGCTGGGCGTGATCCAGAAGTTCGGCGTGGCCGAACTGATCTGGCGCTACGGCCTGGCGACGCTGGACGCGCACGACTACTCGTTCACCGGCGTGGCGCTCAACGCCTCGCTTTACAGCGCCTATCTGTTCTTCGACTTCGCTGGCTATTCCACGATGGCGATCGGTATCGGCATGCTGTTCGGCTTTACCTTGCCGATCAACTTCCGCAATCCCCTGGCCACGCTCAACCCGCAGGATTTCTGGCGCCGCTGGCACATCAGCCTGTCGGAGTGGCTGCGCGACGTGGTGTTCATGCCCATCTACAAGGCGTTGAGCAAGACCAAGTTCTTTGGACGCCATCGCATGGCGGCGCAGAACATCGGCATCTTCGCGACCTTGCTGGCCATGGGCGTCTGGAACGGACTGTCGCTGCACTACATCGTCAGCGGCCTGATGTTCGGCGCGTATTCGGTAGGCCACAACCTGCTGATCAACGCCGCCCGCACCCGTCCGGCCCTGCAGGCCGCGCTGGCGCAACCCGTCATGCGCTTTCTTGGGCGCGTGCTCACCCTGATTCTGGCTGCGCTGGCGCTTTACGTGTTCAGCGGCCGCAGCCCCATCTGACGCCGGGAGTTTCGGCATGCGTTTCGATCTGAAATCGTTCCAGTTCGTGGATACGGACCTCTCGCCCGACGCCCTGGCCATTGCCGCCGCCGACCGCTCGCTAAGCTGGTCGCAGTTGCGCGACGAAGCCCAGGCCTGGGCGGACGTGGCGCGCGAGCAGGGCGTGGCCCCCGATGTGCCGGTGGCCATCTACGGGCATAAGGAAGCGTCGTTTTTCGTCGCGATGGTCGGCGCTTTGCTTGTCGGCGCGCCGTTCGTGCCGGTGGACACCATCTACCCGGAAGAACGCCTGCGCCGCATTGTCGAGATCGTCCGCGCCGCCGCCGTCTACGACGCCGCATCCGGCACGTTCACGCGGGGCGAGGGCGCTGAGCTGGCCGAGCGCGGCCTGGCCTATGTGATGTTCACGTCCGGCAGCACGGGCGACCCGAAGGGCGTGCAGATCGGCCGCGAAAGCGTCGGCCTGCTGGGCGACTGGATGCTGGGCAGTTTCGGCTTGGGCGATGCGCCCGTGTTCATGAACCAGGCGCCGTTCAGCTTCGACTTGTCCATGTACGAAGTGTTCGCCACGCTGGCATCCGGTGGCGCCTGCGTGCTGAACGCGCGCGAGCAGATCGCGGCAGCGGGCGCCTGGATTCCCCGCCTGGCCCAGCACGGCGTGACGGTCTGGGTGTCTACGCCGTCGTTCGCGCACCAGCAACTGGCCAACCGCGATTTCGCGCCGGCCAGTCTGCCTGCGCTGCGCACGTTCCTGTTCTGCGGCGAGCCGCTGCCGTCGGCCCTGGCCAAGAAGCTGCGCCAGCGTTTCCCCGGCGCGGTCATCCTGAACACGTATGGCCCCACGGAAGCCACCGTGGCCACCACGTGGATCGAAGTCACCGATGCGGTCCTGGCGGCGCATGACCCGCTGCCGGTGGGGCATGCCAAGCCGGACAGCGTGCTGATCGTGGACGAAGGCGAGATCTGCATCGTGGGCGACCACGTCATGCGGGGCTACCTGAACCGTCCCGATCTGAACGAGGCCAAGCTCTACACCTATGCCGACGGGCGCCGCGCCTTCCGCACGGGGGATCTGGGGCAGATGGAGGCGGACGGCCTGCTGTTCTGCCGCGGCCGCATGGACGACCAGATCAAGCTGAATGGCTATCGCATTGAACTCGCCGAGATCGACGAAGCCCTGCATGCCTTGCCGGGCGTGGAGGGCGGCGCGTGCGCGGTCCTGCGCCGGCCTGACGGCACGGCGGTTCGCCTGATCGGTTTCGTGGCAGAAGCCGGCGACGCGGCCGAGCAAGCGCGTTTTCTGGCGCCCGAGGCGCTGGCGGGATGGAAAGAGCGGCTGGCCCAGCGGCTGCCGCCTTATATGGTGCCGTCCGAGCTGGTGGCCTGCGCGGCGCTGCCGATGTCGAACAATCACAAGATCGACCGCAAGAAGCTGGTCGAGATCTACGCCGGCATTCCGGCGTAGTGCCCAAGGGCGGGGCGCAGCGCCCCGCGCCTTACAGCCCCATCATGCGCTGGCTGAGATTGCTCAGCACCATCAGCAGCACTTGCGCCACGATCAGCAGCACCAGCGGCGAAAAGTCGATCGCGGTGCGCGGCAGCAAGCGCCGGATCGGGTCCAGCATGGGCGCGGTCAGCGATTGCAGTAGCGGCATCATGGGCGCCATCGGGTTGACCCACGACAGCACGGCCTGGATCAGCGTCAGCCACACCACCAGATTCAGCGCCCATTTGATGGCCATCAGCAGGGCCGAGCCCATGGCCGCGGGCAGCAGGGCGGCGGGGATCAGCGCGCCGATGGACACCAGCCAGATCAGCACGATATAGGCCAGCGCGGCCAGCCACGCGGAGACCAGGCTCGTCCAATCGATCTTGTTGCCGGCCGGGATGATCTTGCGCAGCGGCATCACCAGCCAATTCGTGGCTTGGTAGATGGCGCGCGAAAGCGGATTGAAGGGGTGAAGGCGGATCGCGTGCATCCAGGCGCGGGCAATCAAGGCGGCGCCGAACAGCGTGAACACGATTTCGAGGAGAAAGCGGAAGATATCACCGAGCATGGACGCGATCACCGAAAAAAGAAGGAATCAATTGTCTCACGGCATGATGGTTCTGGGCCGCGGCCGCGGCCACGAAAAAGCCGCCCGGCATGCCGGGCGGCTCTGGTGAAGCCAGGGCTTCAACCGTCCTGATTACGGACGGCCACCCGTCGGGAACGGCCACGACGCGGCGGGGTTCAGCGCGGTCTTCGCGCCCGGGGCAGCAGCCGTCGACGACGGAGGCGTTGCGGGCTTCTTCGGAGCGGCTTTCTTTGCAGCAGGCTTCTTGGCAGCGGCGGGCTTGGCAGCAGCAGCCGGCTTGGCGGCAGCAGGAGCCTTCTTCGCAGCAGGAGCCTTCTTGGCAGCGGGGGCCTTCTTGGCTACGGCCTTCTTGGCAACAGCCTTCTTGGCGGCAGGCGCCTTTTTGGCAGCGGCCTTTTTGGCGGGGGCCTTCTTGGCTACCGCTTTCTTGGCAACGGCCTTCTTGGCGGGGGCCTTCTTGGCTACCGCTTTCTTGGCAACGGCCTTTTTGGCGACGGCCTTCTTGGCTACCGCTTTCTTGGCTACGGCCTTCTTGGCAACCGCCTTCTTGGCGACAACCTTCTTGGCTACCGCTTTCTTGGCGACGGCTTTCTTAGCGACGGCCTTTTTGGCGACGGCCTTCTTGGCTACAGCTTTCTTGGCGACGACCTTCTTGGCTGCCGGCTTCTTGGCGGCAACCTTCTTCACTGCCGGCTTCTTGGCGGCGGCGACTTTCTTGACAGCTACCTTCTTGACAGCGGCTTTCTTGGCCGGTGCGGCCTTCTTAGCGACTGCCTTCTTGGCGGCGGGCTTCTTCACCGCTGCTTTCTTTACGGCTTTCTTGGCTGTTGCCATGGTCATGCTCCTTAGGTTCAGGGGTCCCAGAACTTAAACCCGTGCCCCGACTCGCCAACAAGGCGAACCGTGCCCGGGCTATTCATCGGCGCATGCCGCTGTTCTGTGCGAGCAACAGCTACTACGGTTTGCGCTAATGAATTCGGCACAGCCATTTGATATGGCCCCCGCTCCTTTGGCGCGAGCCATTTCAAATGGCGCCGATCGGCTGCCTGATCACAGGCTGGCCGACCGCTTGTTCTACGTGTTCGAAATGTCCCCTTGCCGCGCCTTCGGCTTTCTGCCCCCCAAGGGGGTGCATGTTGCGTTCAGGCGGCTCGGCGACAAAACACCCTGACCGGGGAGAGCGCCATCAAGCCTGTCGCGAACGCGACGCTCCGAAGACATCTGGAGCGTGCCCGCGCCGGGCCTGATGACGAACTACTTTTACTCCCAGCTCAGCGTGCCACCGGTTTGGTATTCGATCACGCGAGTTTCAAAAAAGTTGCGTTCCTTTTTAAGATCGATCATTTCCGCCATCCAGGGGAAGGGATTTTCTTCCTGCGGGTACAGCGGTTCGATACCGATTTGCTGGCAACGACGGTTGGCGATGAAGCGCAGGTAGGATTTGAACATAGGTGCGTTCAAGCCCAACACGCCGCGCTAAGCGTATTCGAGTTCGACCGCTTTGCGGAAGAGTTCTCGAATTTCTTCGCGGAATTCCGGCGTCCACAGATGCGGATTTTCCAGTTTGACGGTGTTGATCAGGTCGATGCCGAAGTTGCAGTGCATGGATTCATCGCGAAGGATGTACATGTACTGTTCGGCGGCGCCGGTCATCTTGTTCTGGCGGCCAAGCGCCAGGATCTGCGTGAAGCCCACGTAGAAGAACAGGCCTTCCATCAGGCATGCGAAGACGATCAGGGACTTCAACAGCGTCTGGTCGGCTTCGGGCGTGCCCGTCTTGAAGTGGGGGTCCGCGATCGCGTCGATGAACGGGATCAGGAACTCGTCTTTGGCGCGGATGGACGGAACTTCGTTGTAAGCGTTGAAGATCTCGGCTTCGTCCAGGTCCAGGCTTTCGACGATGTATTGATAGGCGTGCGTGTGGATCGCTTCTTCGAATGCCTGGCGCAGCAGGAACTGGCGGCATTCAGGCGCCGTGATGTGGCGGTAGGTGCCCAGCACGATGTTGTTCGCGGCCAGCGAGTCGGCCGTGACGAAGAAACCCAGGTTGCGCTTGACGATGCGGCGCTCGTCCTCGGTGAGCCCGTTCGGGTTCTTCCAGAGGGCGATGTCGCGCGACATGTTGATC